>Ga0315280_10000547_pt1 | contig 69673 bp, 56 predicted proteins | sample YL17G06_40_MG_FD_203697 | JGI IMG/M metagenome (GOLD analysis project Ga0315280, IMG submission 203697) | Sediment microbial communities from Yellowstone Lake, YNP, Wyoming, USA - YL17G06_40 | ecosystem: Environmental > Aquatic > Freshwater > Lake > Sediment | place: USA: Wyoming | collected... | reverse complement strand
ACTCTCTTCTCACGGCGGTTCTCTCCTTTTCAGGTTTGCTTTCACCCGATCTTACCAGATAGCCGTCGGCTATCAATCGGGCGGAGAGAGCCGCCTCTACCTTCAACTACGAACGGGACACCATCTCCTAGAGCAGCAGCACCCACAGTTGCAGTTGCCTCTCCGGGATCGCACGTTCATTGAAGCCGGATATTCCTGGCACGATGATTTCCGTATGCCGTTCGGCGTCTATGTCGCGTGCCCGCTCAAGAACCCAGCAGGTCAGCGAGTCAGCAACCTATGGGTCCTGCGTCTGGACGGGGAATCGGGTGTTAGTGCGGCCGGGATTTCCGCCTTGCCCATCATGCCTTTGGATCAGGGCGCTGGCGCGATAATCCTGCCCACGATCGCCGATAGGGACAAGCGCAACAGGGAAACAGCGGATGGTCAGTGATGGTCCCGTGAGCAATGCAGAGATGTTCGTGATCGCGCGGGAATCGCGCGGCCTTACAATGGCCGAACTTGCGGAACTCACTTCGATCCACAAGACCACGATATCGCGCATCGAGGCTGGGATTCGCGCGCCCTCGGAAGAACAGGTATCTTGCATAGCCAGGGCGCTCGACTATCCGAAGGAGTTCTTCTCCCAGAGCGCGCAGATACGTGGCTTTGAGCCTACGCAGTTGTTCCACAGGAAGCGACGCGCTGCATCTGCGAAGGTCCTCGCCAAGATCCATGCGCAGGTGAACATCATCCGGTGGAACGTCGCAAGATTGCTGCGTGCAGTCGAGGTGCCGGAACTGCGCATTCCCCGAGTCGACATTGAGGAGTTCAAGGGCTCTCCGGAGGATATCGCACGCGTTGTTCGAGCATCCTGGGGATTGCCCCGAGGACCGGTGCGGAATCTGACGAGGGCCATCGAGGCGGCTGGCGGCCTCGTGATCCCCTTCTCATTTGGCACTGAGCACATTGACGCTATCAGCATGTGGCCGGATGATCTGAAGTTGCCGCCTTTGTTTCTCGTAGACCTGAGTATGCCCGGCGATAGGTTACGGTTCTCTCTGTGCCACGAACTGGGCCATATCATCATGCATCGGTCCTACCTCGAACCGGACATGGAAGACCAGGCGAACGAGTTTGCGGCGGAGTTCCTGATCCCGAGAGAAGACATAGTGCTTGACGATTACTCGGTTGCGTCTTTCGCCGCGCTCAAACAGTATTGGCGCGTTTCCATGGCGGCACTGATAATGCGTGCCGGGCCGACGAGGGGAATCGGCTTGGTAAGCAAGAAAGACGAAACCAACCTCTGGAAGCGGATGAGTGCTGCTGGCTACCGGAAGCGGGAGCCGCGGGAAGTTGACGTGCTTGTCGAGAGACCGACCTTGTACCCCGGTATCGTCGGGCTCTACCAGAAGGAGCTGCGATACACGGCCGATGACCTCTCCGCGTTGCTTCGCCTAAATCGCAATGACCTCGATCAGTTGTATCTGTCGCAGGTGCGCGACGAACGGCTCCCGCACCTTCGGGTCGTCAACTGACCTTCGTTTCACCTGGCATTCCCCGTGAATGGGTCAGGCAAAGGTATTGACAATCAGACGCTGAGAACCACCCCCGCGGTGGCCGCCGGGGTTGCCGATCATGTCTGGTCAGTCGAGGAAATCGTGGCACTGCTCCCCTGAGACTGACCCACACCCGCCGGCCCCGCGCGGTTGACTTCGCCACCCCATTATGCTATTGTAACCTTGGCTGATGTCAGCCAAGACTAATGGCACTGATCGCTTCTGGGAGCCAGGAGCAGGTCAGTGCTTCTCTTTCAGGTGCTCGGACCGGGCGAAGCCCACCGGGAGCAGGCGAGATGCCGAAGCAAGACACCGTACTCACTCCAGAGGGCCTCAAGAAGCTCACCTCCGAGTTGGATGAGTTGAAGTCCGTCGCCCGCAAGCGCGTCGCCGACCGGATTCGCGAGGCCAAGCAGTTCGGCGAGATCGGCGAGAACTCGGAGTACGAGGCGGCCAAGGCCGAGCAGGCCCAGCTCGAGGGCCGGATCGAGGCGCTCCAGTACATCCTGCACAACGCCGTCATCGTCGAGCGCCCGGAGCACGACGGACGGGTCGGCGTCGGCTCGCAGGTCAGGCTGCGCGACGTGGAGAGCGGCGAAGAGGCCGACTACCACATCGTCGGCGCGCTGGAGGCCGATCCAGCCGAGCACCGCATCTCCAACCAATCTCCTCTGGGCGAGGCCATCATGGGCCACGGGGCCGGCGAGACCCTCCAGGTCCAGACCCCGGGCGGCCCTCGCACCTACGTGATCCTCTCTGTCGGCGAGTGAGGCGAAGATGCCGGATGCGGGCGCAGAGGCGCGGGACGAGAACGAGCTGGTCCGCCACCGCCGGGAGAAGCTGGCCCACCTCCGCGCCGCCGGTCGCGACCCCTTCCTCATCACCCGCTTCGACCGCAGCCACGTCGCGGCCGATCTCCACGCCTCCTTCGCCGAGCTGGATGGCAAGGCAGTGCGCGTCGCCGGGCGCCTGGGCGCCGAGCGCCGCCACGGGAAGGCCACCTTCGCCGACCTCCATGACCTCTCCGGCCGCGTGCAGTTGCTCTTCCGCATTGACCGGCTCGGCCAGGACGGCTACCAGGGCCTCGCCGACTTCGACAGCGGCGATCTGATCGGTGCCTCCGGTGTGCTCTTGCGCACCCGCACCGGGGAGATCACGGTCGAGGTCACCGAGTACAGGCTGCTCGCCAAGGCCCTTCGTCCCCCTCCCGAGAAATGGCACGGGCTTCGCGATGTGGAGGTGCGCTACCGCCAGCGCTATCTTGACCTGAGCGCCAGTGAGGAGGTGCGGCGGGTCTTCGTTATCCGCAGCAAGGTGATCAGCGCGCTCCGCCGCTTCCTGGACGAGCGGGGCTTTCTCGAGGTCGAAACTCCCATGATGCAGCCGGTCCCGGGCGGCGCGCTGGCCCGACCTTTCATCACCCACCACAACGCCCTCGACGTGGACTTCTACCTGCGCATCGCCACCGAGCTCTACCTCAAGCGCCTGGTGGTGGGCGGACTGGAGAAGGTCTATGAGATCGGCCGCGTCCTCCGCAACGAGGGTATCTCCGCCCGCCACAACCCCGAGTTCACCATGCTGGAGGCCTACCAGGCCTATGCCGACTACGGGGATATGATGGCCCTGTTCGAGGGGATGGTTTGCCAGGCCGCCCAGGAAGCGCTTGGCAGTCTTAGCCTGACCTACCAGGGCCACCCGGTGGACCTGACTCCTCCCTGGCGGCGAGTGGCCCTGCTCGACATCATCGCCGAGCAGGCCGACCTCAACCCCGCGCGCCTGGCGACTCAGGAGGAGGCGCAGCGGCTGTGCGCCGAGCGAGGGCTGCCGGCCGACCCGGACCTGCCCCTGAGCACCATGATCAACAACATCTTCGAGCGCTACGTCCAGCCGTCGCTGATCGCGCCCACCTTCGTCACCGACTACCCCGTCTCGGTGTCTCCGCTGGCCAAGGCCCGCCCCGACAATCCCGCCCTGGCCGAGCGGTTCGAGCCCTTCATCGCGGGCCTGGAACTGGGGAACGCCTTCTCGGAGCTGAACGACCCGGATGAGCAGCGCCGACGCTTCGAGCAGCAGCTTCGCTCCCGCGCCGCCGGCGACGAAGAGGCCCACCCCATGGATGAGGACTATGTGCGCGCCCTGGAGTACGGGATGCCGCCCACCGGCGGCCTGGGGCTGGGTGTGGACCGGCTGGTGATGGCCCTGACGGACTCCCCCTCAATCCGCGACGTAATCCTATTCCCCCAGCTCAGACCTCAGAGCTGAAGACGCGTCGCGCGACCGCCTGGTCCCTACAGCGCTTCCGCGGCCTGGAGGATGTGCGCGATATCGCGGTAGAGCACATCCCGGAGCTGGCCCTCTGCGGCCACGGTCAGGTGGAAGTTGTTGTAGTAGCGCAGTTGCCCGACCAGGGTGCTTCCGGATTTGAGGTGCACGATCACGCGCAACCCCGGAGCAGTCTGGGAGCGCGCGTGGAGCCGATCCCAGAGCTGGTCTTCCGGGTCCGACGAATGGTCGTAGATCAGAGTTGGTGGCGCCGGCGGCTTCGTCATCACGGCCTACCTTCCCCTCGGCGAGCCCACCATCGAGCTCCTCCGGGATGAAAGATGAATGAGGCGGGCTTTGGGCCGCTCGCCGCTTGCCCCCTTCGCATCGGGGCAAGGAAGGTAGTCTCCGTGCCTGACTCTGCTGCCTTTGCCAGGACTCGATTCCGCCGCATTATAGCATGACCCCTTCGATTCCGCAACCGACCAGCCAGTGCAAGACAGCGATTGGAAGGTTGACATACGGTCGCGACCCTTGTTAGCATACCAGACCAACCCTATCCGGCCGGCGTGGACCTGGTCGCGCCGCGCCCCACAAGGCGGTGCAGAGATGGCCTTTCTTCGCGGCAAGCCCTCACAGCCGGGCTACTCCCAGCTGGTCGCGCCCGACAGTTCCGACATGACCTACATTGAGTTCGGGCTGCTCAGTCTTAGGGGCGGGGGGTCCTGGGAGCACGGCTTCCCAGGCCGCGAGTGCCTCCTCGTGCTCCTCGGCGGGAAGTGTGACCTCGCGGCTGGCGGCAAGTCATGGCAGACGATCGGGCAGCGGAGGGATGTCTTCGACGGGCGCCCGACCGCGGTCTACCTGCCGCCAGGCGAGTCCTTCCGGGTCACCGCCCCCCACGAGGTGGAAATCGCGGTCTGCCTGGCGCGCGCCGAGAAGGGGCCGGAGGTCACCTTGGTCACGCCGGACCAGGTAGGAGTCAGAAGCGTCGGCCGGGGCAGCTTCCAGCGGAGCATCCACGACATCGCCGTCATCGGCGGTCTGGACTGCCAGCGCATGCTGGTGGGTGAGACCTACAACCCGCCAGGCCTGTGGTCCAGCTATCCCCCCCACAAGCACGACGTTCACTCCCCCCCGGCCGAGTCGAAGCTCGAGGAGGTCTACCACTTCCGCGTGAAGCCGCCCCAGGGCTTCGGGATCCAGCGGGTATACGGGGAAGGGTTCGACGAGAGCCATGCGGTGCAGGATCGAGACACCGTCACCATCGCCCGCGGCTACCATCCGGTGGTGGCCGCCCCGGGCTATCAGCTCTACTACCTCTGGATTCTGGCCGGCGAACAGCGCATCATGCACCCGAGAGACGATCAGGCCCACGCCTGGGTGCAGAAGGAAGGCCTGTGATCGCCTCGGCGACCGGCCGAGCCGCGCTGCTCCAGCCCCCCTACCGCATCACCTCCCAGTAGATCCGATCGAGATCGGCCTCATCCGCATAGGCGATCTCGATCGTTCCGCCCTTCCCTTTGGGTCGGACCCGGACTAGGGCGCTCAGCCTGTCCCGCATCCGGTCTTGCAGGTCCTGAAGGTTCGGGTCCAGGCCCAGTAATTTAGGCCCCTCTAAAAATGTTCCACGTGGAACATCCCTCCCGGACACCTTGGCCGCCAACTTCGCGGTCTCCTTGACCGAGAGCCCTCGCCTCACCACGCTCCGGTAGACCCTCAACTGCGCCCTCGGGTCAGCGATTCCCACCAGGATCTTCCCGTGCCCCTCCTCCATCCGGCCCTCACGGATCGCCTCCTGCATCATGGGCGGCAGCACCAGCAGTCGCATCGTGTTCGCCACCGCCGGCCGGCTCTTCCCCACCCGTTCCGCCACCTGCTCCTGCGTCAGCCCGAACTCCGTCGCCAGCCACGAGTAGGCTGTCGCCGCTTCCATCGCGTTGATGTCCTCCCGCTGCAAGTTCTCCACCAGGGCCAGTTCCAGCGTCTCCCGGTCGTTCGCCTCTCGCACCATCACCGGGACCCGCGCCAGCCCCGCTCGCTTCGCCGCCTCCAACCGCCGCTCCCCGGCGATCAGCTCCAGCTCCGCTCCCTTGCGGCGGACCACCAGGGGCTGAAGGATCCCATGAGTTCGGACCGACTCCACCAATTCCGCCAGACCCTCCTCCCCCGCCCGCACTCGCGGCTGGTGCCGGCTTGGGGAGATCCGGTCCACCGGGACCTCCTGGACGACCGTCTCCAACTCGGAGAGCATCCCCGTCGGTATCAACGACCTGATCCCCTTGCGAGTCTCCACCTGCGACCACCTCCCTCGCCAGTTGCTCGTAGGCCTGCGCGGCCCGGCTGCCTGGCGCATACTGGATGATCGGCTGCCCATAGATGGGCGCCTCGGATAGCCTCACCGTCCTCGGGATCACCGCCTGGAAGACCCGTCCTGGATAGTGCCGCCGCACCTCGTCGGCGACCTCGCTGGACAGGCGCGTCCGGCCATCGAACATGGTCAGCACGATGCCCTGGATCTCGAGCCCGGGGTTCAGCATCCGGGCCACCAGCCTCAGCGTGCTGTGCAGCTGCGTCAGCCCCTCGAGCGCGTAGAACTCGCACTGGATCGGGATGACGACCGAGTCCGCCGCGGTCAGGCAGTTGACCGTCAGGAGGCCCAACGAGGGCGGGCTGTCCAGGATGACGTACTCATAGGCCTCCCGGGCAGGTGCCAGACACGACCGCAGTCTCGTTTCCCGGGCGAGGGCACTCACCAGTTCCACCTCGGCGCCGGCCAGATCAACAGTCGCCGGGGCCACCCGGAGACCCTCCACTCGACTGTCCACCACCACCTCGGCGAGCGCCCTCGTCTGGTGCAGGCATTCGTAGACCGTCGCGCCGAGCTGGGACTTGTCAACGCCGAGGCCGCTGGTGGCATTCCCTTGTGGGTCCATGTCCACCAGCAGCACCTTCCGCCCAAGGGCGGCCAGGCACGCGCCCAGGTTTATCGCGGTCGTGGTCTTCCCGACTCCGCCCTTCTGGTTCACAATCGCGAGAACGCGGCCCACCGGCTGCCTACCAGGCGCGAGATGCGGCATTCTACGGGGTGTAGTCGCTTCTGTCAACAGCAATACGCGCTGGATCCTGCAGAGGCATAAGCGCGATCCAGGGCTGCCGAAAAGCTACTAATCGCTTGTTTGTTTCGGCAGTCGTGCTCGCATCCCGTTCACATACCGGCCGGGAGGCCGCGCAGACCCCGCTGCGCTGTGGTATCCTTGACTGGTCGGCGAGAGGAGGGGAGGAGCCGTGATGTCCAGCATCGGCCTGTGCGCCCGACTCATTGTCAGCGCCTCCCGCTTCGGATCCAATCGCCTGCCAGCAATATTGGCTTTCGTATGCTTGCTAAACGGACTAGCGTATGGTAGCGCATCTGCTCCCGCGCCATGATGGCCGTCTACGTGCAGCGGGCGTTCAAGTTGCCGAGGTAGGGGGATGCCACGCGGCCGCTCTCGCCCGAAGGGCTTCGCTTCCCCCGGCAACAGTGGTGGAATATGAACTTGCCGCAGTAGGTGGGCATCGGGAGACGAAGATGCGAGTGTCGTCGCCTAAGGTGAGGCGGATCGGGATCGCACTAGCATTGGCGGTGCTTGCCACCGCCTGCTGGGCAGTGGGCACGGCATCCAGGGAAAGGCCCGAGGCGGTGCCCGCAGTGCGGCCGGGGAGGGTGGTCTCGATCGATGGGCTGCGGATGGAGAGCGCCTTCCCGCCTCTGGTCCCCGCGGCCATGCCGGAAGGTTTCGCGCTGGACCGGATCGAGATGGCCACTGTCGATCAGCTCGAAGGTAAGGCCGTCTCTCCCCCCCGGCAGGCCGTTCGCTTCGTCTACCGGCGAGCGGACCACCCAGGGACCATCAATGTCGTGGAGACCCCGCGCCGCGACGGGATGGCAATCCTGGACATCCTGTCTGCCAACTACTTCGCTGACTGGTATGTGCCGGATTCCTGTTCTCTCATGATGTCCAGAACGATGGGCGAGATCGAGTACGTTCTGCTCTCGGGTCCGCCGATCAACAGCCAGACTCTTGAACAACTGCAGCACGTGCCCTGGGTGGCCCCGTGGAAGGCACCGGATGGGAACCTGCGGCCGCTGCCTATCCTACCGGATCCCGTGGTCGGCGATGTCGGCACCGAGGATGTCGGCGCGAAGTGGCTAGGCAAACCTGTGACGCTATCAGAATTGCGTATGCGCTGCTCGTTCCGGCCGCAGCTGCCTTGCTGGCTTCCGGCCCACTATGAGCTGCATGCGCCAGAGATCGTCTGGGTCGTCGCGGGGTCGGGAATCCCCGCGCAGCACGCGGTGCGCCTGATATACGCCCGCGAGGGCCAGTCGCGGGCGATCAACGTGATCGAGATCAAGCACGCCCCCGGAGACCACAACTGGGCTGCATTCCTGATCGGGCAGGGCTACTTCGCGGACTTCCAGGCAGACCCCCTCAACCGGCAATACTGGGGATCTGTGGACGGCATCGACTTCGTCGTTGTATCGAAGGTGGAACTCGGCTCGGACCGGCTGATGAGCCCGAAGGAGTGGCGCCCGCTCACGCCGGCCGATGCCAGGGCATCGCCTTGCCAATCGGCTCCCGCCCGCCAGGCCCACGCTCTGCGGTAAGGTAAGCTCCTCTCTTGGTACCGAGATCGAGAACGCCAGAAGCGGTTCTACGCCGCTCCCGCCGCCGACCCGCAGGTCTACGCTCTTCCAGGCTGCCCATATAGGCGCCGTTCTGTAGGGCGAGCGTTCCGACACAGCGGAGGGCAAGCCCACGCCTGCCGCCTGTTCCGGGGCAGGACCGGGGCGGGGCGCGTGGAAGGTAGGATAACATGCGATGGGACGGCGAATACTCTGCGCACCGCCGACCTCTCCCCGGCGACCCATCTCTCCCTGTGGGCGCGTCCGCAGGAATTCGCGATGCCTAGCCGCAGGAAGAAGAGCCCCCAGCATGAGCGCAAGCGTAGTCCCGATCCCCGACCCTGGCCTGGCTGGCGCTTCCTGCCTTTCGTCCTTGCCGCCGTTCCTCTGCTCTACCTCATCCGCGTGGTCGTCAGGTTTCGGGTGGACGTGCCGTTCTGGGATGAATGGGACCTGGTTCCGCTGGTGGGGAGGAGCTATGAGGGCTCCTTTGCGTGGCCTCAGCTGTGGGCGTGGCACAACGAACACCGGATCTTCTTCCCGCGAGCGATCTTGCTGCTCCTGGTACGAGCGACGGGATGGAACGTCTCCTACGAGTTGGCCGCCAACCTGCTGGTGGCCTGCGGCATCTGCACCGCGCTCGTCTGGCAGCTCGAGCACAGCAGGAAAGCCGTCGGCGATAGGGGGCCAAACTGGCTGATCCCGGTGGTGTCGGCGATGGTGTTCTCCCTCAACCAGTGGGGGAACTGGCTGTGTGGGTGGCAGATCAGCTTTCTGCTGAACGTGTGCGCGGTGATCGCGGGCCTGGTAGTCCTGGCCAGCGCTCCCCTGCAATGGTGGCGGCTCCCTCTGGCCCTGGTGCTGGGCCTTGTCGCCTCGTACTCGCTGGCCTCCGGTCTGGTCTACTGGCCAGTCGGACTTATCGTGGTCGGCCTTCGCCCCGGCGCCGGCCGCCGGGAGAAGCGCCTCCACCTGGCGGCGTGGGCGCTCTCCGGGGCCGCCGTCGTCGCCTGCTATCTACATGGCTTTCGCCCGGGACCCTACCATACTCCGCTGGGCACATTCCTGAGGGAGCCGGCCTGGTTCGCCGGATATGTCCTGACCTACCTCGGCGCCCCCATGAGCCGGGAGCACGCGATGCTCGCGGGGGCGTTGGGCCTCCTGGCTCTGCCGGCCCTGGCGCTCGTGCTACTGCGGCAGGAGCGAGTGAGACTGGAATTGCTCATGCCCTATCTGGGGCTCTCCGGTTATGCGGCGATCAGCGCCGGCCTTACCGGCACGGGCCGGATGTCCTTCGGCATCGCCCAGGCCTTGAGCTCGCGTTACATTGTCTCGGGCAACCTGCTGTGGATCTCCGATCTCGCCCTCCTGTACCTGCTGGTGAAGACGAGCCGGCCTCCGCGCGCGGGGCGGGGGATACAGCCTTACCTTACGGGGGCCGGAGTGGCCGCCGTCGCCCTTCTGGCCTGCTGTGCTCTGCGCAGTTCCAAGGCGGCCAAACCGGATCTTGCCGGAATGAGCCACCGGCTCGCGGCCGGCCGCGCAGCCCTGCTGGCCGGGGGAGACGATGAAGCGCTGCGCCTGATACACCCCAATCCGAAGGCGCTGAGGGAGAAGCGAGAGGTGCTCAAGCGCTACCATCTGTCGGTGTTCCGACAGGCTGGTGATTGATGGAAGGGAAGACGGTGAGCCGGGTAGCGGCAAGACGAGTCGGGGAAGACCTGGCTGAGGCGGTGCGGGAGGTGATGGAGCTCGCGGACTGGCGCCGACACCTGGATCTCAGCAAACCGGTGCTGCTCAAGCCCAACCTGGGATGGGACAACTTCCTCCCGGGGGCCGTCACCTCTCCGGCCGTGCTCGACGCCGTGATCCGAGTGCTGCGCCCTCACGCCTCGACGCTGCTCGTGGTCGAGGCTGACCAGGTGCTGGTGCGCTGCGAGAAGGCGCTGCGGAAAGCGGGCGCAGATCGCGTCTGCGAGCAGCACGGGATTCCATTCGTGAACCTGTCCCGCGAGCCGATGGTGAGCGTCCCCCTGGGCGGAGAGGTGTTCCCCGAGATCCGCCTTCCCAGGTTGCTGCTCGACGCGAATCTGGTGACCATCCCGGTGATGAAGACCCATGATAAGACGGTGGTCACCGGGGCTCTCAAGAACCAATGGGGGTGCCTGGATAAGGTGCGGCACACCTATCACTTGGAGGTGTCGCGCGCCATCGTCGAACTCAACCAGGCGCTACGGCCTCGATTCGCGGTAATGGACGCCACCGTCTCCCTGGAGGGCAACGGGCCCAAGTCCGGCCGCCCGCGGGTGACCGACCTGGTGCTGGCCTCCGGAGATCTGGTGGCCCTGGACGCCACCGCGGCCCGGCTGATGGGGTTCGATCCCGCCCGGATAGAACACCTCCAGATCGCCCAGCAGGCCGGGCTGGGGTGCGCGCAGCCCGGCGGCATCGAGCTGCTGGGCGATCCCGTTGGGGACCTGAACTTCGGCTTCCGCCCCGCCCGCTCCAACCTGGTGTCCGTGGTCGAGTTGAAGCTGAGACGGTCGCGGCTGAAGCAGGTCGTGTTCGCAGGCCCGATCTTCTGGCTGGCCTGCCGGGGCGCCCTGGTGTTCTACTTCTTCTGGTACCATCTGGTAGGGCGTCGTTTCCGCAACGAGATTCTGCGCCACCCGCGCTACGGCGCGCAATGGCGGCGCCCTTCCCCAGAGACGGACCGTTGAGGATCGCGGTCATCGGCGGCGGAATCAGTGGACTCGCCACAGGCTACGCGCTGTCGAAATCGGGCTTCGCGGTTGATCTCTATGAGAAGCAGCCCTGGCTCGGGGGGCTGGCCGCCCGGTGCGAGGTTGGCGGCATCTCCCTCGACCGCTACTATCACTTCGTCTGCGGTGGCGACTCGCGGCTGGTTTCCTTATGCGCCGAGCTCGACCTTCCCATACACTGGGCCCCAACCCGCACCAGCTTCTACTACGACGGCAAACTCCACCCCTTCGGCTCGGCACGCGACCTGATCTCCTTCGACGCCCTGTCCTGGCGCGACCGGTACCGGCTGGCGAGGATGATGCTGGCCTGCTACCGGGACCGGAACTGGCAGGACCTGGACGCGGTGTCGGCCGAGGACTGGCTGATCGAGCGGCTCGGCGAGCGGGCCTACCGCGTGATCTGGTACCCGTTGCTCCGCGTCAAGTTTGGGGAACGCTACCGGGAGATCTCGGCGGCTTGGATCTGGCACCGGCTCCACCGGGTGCTCACCAGCCGGCGCCACCCCCTGGCGCCGGAGTTGCTGGGCTACATGCACGGGGGGGCCGGCGAGGTCATCGCCCGCCTGGCCGAGCGCCTGCGCGCCGCCGGTGGCGACATCCATCTGAGCACTCCGGCCCTGCGCCTGCGCCGCGCCGGGGATGGGAGCATCGAGGTCGAGACCTCCGCCGGAGTCCGGCGCTGCGACGCGGCGGTGCTGGCCCTTCCCGCCCCTGTGGCCCACGGGATCCTGGGCGGCCCTTCGGCAGACTCAGGGTCGTCCCCTGCGCCGGCACCAGGGACACGCCGATCGGAGTCGAGGGGTGCGGAGGCGAATGGGGCTGAGCTGGAGGGGATTGACTACATTGGCGTCGTCTGTCTCTTGCTGGTGCTGGAGAGGCCTGTCACCGATAGCTTCTGGATCAACGTGAACGATCCCCGGGTGGTTTTCAACGGGTTCATCGAGTTCACCAACCTGGATCGGCAGCGAGCCGGAGGCAGACACGTGGTTTACGTGCCCTACTACTGCCACCCGAGCGAGCCGCGCTTCTCGCAGTCCGACGCATCGGTGTGCGAGGAGTATTTCGCGGCCCTCCAGTTGATCGCCCCTTCCCTGCGGGCGGAGCAGGTGGTAGAGTGGCGGGTCTTCCGCGATCCCTACGCGCAGCCCATCTGTACCCGGAACTTCGCAGATCGGGTGGCCCCTTTCACCGGTGCCTGGCCCAATCTGTTCATCACCGAGTCCACCCAACTCTACCCGGCGGACCGCAACCTGAGCGGGATGATCGAGCTCGCCGATCGGGTCACGAAGCTGATAGGTGGGAGGCCCTGGCAGGCATGAACGACTGGGATCGGCTCTACAAAGCTCGGTTCGAGGAGAGTGAGTTGCCACGGCGGGCGGCGGTGTGGCGCGTGCTCTGCCGGTTCTTCCAGCGCTACCTGCCCGCGGAGGCCCACGTGCTAGACCTGGGCGCCGGCTACTGCGAGTTCATCAACGCCATTCGCGCGGCCCGCAAGACGGCCGTGGACCTGAACCCGGCCACCCAGAAGTACGCGGCGCCGGGGGTGACGGTGCTGCAAACGGCGGCGGATAACCTCGCCGGCGTCTCTGATGCCTCCGTGGACGTCGTCTTCGCCAGCAACTTCTTCGAGCATCTCCCGGACAAGCCGACGCTGCTGCGCTGCCTCTCCGAGATCGAGCGGGTGCTCCGGGCGGGCGGGCGGCTGATCATTCTCCAGCCCAATATTCGATATGCCCCCGGCGCGTTCTGGGATTTCTTCGATCACCATCTACCACTTTCCGACCGGAGCATGGTGGAGGCCCTCAGGCTCTGCGGCTTCTCGGTGAAAGAGGTCCGCCCCCGCTTCCTGCCTATGACCACCAAGAGCCGCCTTCCCCAGTGGCCCTGGCTGGTCTCGCTTTACCTGGCACTGCGGCCGGCGCACCTGTTGCTGGGAAAGCAGATGCTGATCATTGCCGAGAGCAAGGGGGAGTAAGAAGGGGAGAGCGCAGGGGCAAGAGGAAGCCAGCAGCGGCTCCGGCCCTTCCGCTTCACCGACCCGCACTGCTGTGCTTCTTCCAGCTGGCGATGTAGCAGCACATAAGAGCGGCGGGCATGCTGAGACATGCCCGCCGTACACAACGGCAACCGGCCAGCACACTTCCCTTCCCGCGGCGGAGGGGGTAGAATGCGACAGTAGGCGGGCAACAGGTACAGCCCATCTCTCGCAACACCGAGGGGGTGTGATGCGTGATTCGTTGAGGAGAGCTGCACGGTACGCGGTGGGGGCGGCGCAGGTCCTGCGCCGGCATCCGTCGCTGCTGCTGGTTGCTCTGGCGATGGCCGCGTTCACCACGGTCCAGGCCCATGTCGTTACCTTCATCCAGGTGGGACGCCAAACACCTGACCTCTCAACGACGGACTCGCGGCGACGGGAGTTCGTGAGGCGCTTCTCACCATCGGCAATCCAGAAGGCCGTGTACGGCCCGGCAGCATCGGCCATGATGGTCCTGCACCCCGTGGGGGCGCCAAGTGTTGGAGTGAACCTGGAGGGCCTCGTCACCCGCGGAACGGCGCGGACGCGCGATAGGACTGCCCCGATCTCTTCCCGCCCCGGCCAACAACCGCCGCTGCGATTCCTGGCGGAGCTACTGCTGCTGCCAGCAGCCTTCGCCATTGGCTTTGGCATCCGCGTATTCGTGTCAGCTGGATACCTGGGAGTGGTCTGGCGGTCAGTAGCAGAGGGCGAGGCACACTGGGCTGGCTTCGTGGCTGACGGACGACGGTTCTTCTGGCGACTCGCCGCGCTTGGATGTTTGGACGCGGTCCTTCTCTGGGGCCCGATTGGTATCGTAGTTGCCCGACTCTACCCCATCGGTGGGGCTTGGCTGATGACGGTCGCCTACCTCCTATCGCTCACCGCGTTCCTGCTCGGGCTCACTCGTTTCGCGATCGTCGCCGACGATGCTCCGGTGATCTTGGCGATCGGGCGGAGCATCTCAACCATCTGGCGGGACCTTCCCGTCGCTATCGCATTCATACTAGGCCCCGGGGCTATCAACCTGTGTGTGTCCTGGATATGCGTTCTCCCGTACAGTATGCGTATGACGACCGGCAGCGCTGCGGACCGCGCGGTAGCGGCCCTGCAGGGCTTGCCTGCCTTCCTCATAGGTTCCTGTATGGCCGCAGCCCTGGGAGCATGGTTCTGCGCAGCCATGTTCCTCTGGTACCGCGAGGTCCGCGCAGAGCCTTGGGCCTCGGGACGCCCTGAGGACGAGAACGCCACCGAGCTCGGATCGAGGCCGTCCGGCATTGTGTGCGGCGGGTGCGGGAAGAGGCCGCCGCCGGGCGTGATCCTATGCCTGGACTGCAATGCCGAGTAGGGAGACGAGCCCTACAGCCGTGTCACCCTACCTTCCGCGGCAGCATGGCCTGCCTGACGGCAGCACCTCGCAGCAGCCAGATAAGGACGACACAGGGCACTAGGAATACCACCGTCACGACCGATCCCATCACCGCACCGAGGATGGTGAACGTATCGGGCGCCCCCACCCTCGGCGTCACCTTCACCCAGTTGAACACCCAGAAGATCCCGAACCCGATCACGTAGACCAGCCCCAACCACGTGGCCACCTCGAGAGCGCACCGGGCCCAGGCCCGCAGCTTCAGGAACTGCTCGGCGCTTATGAGCAGAAGCGCCGCGAACGCGATCACCACGCCGACTATCGCATGGACGTAGCGAGTGAGGAAGTCCACCACGCCGCCCGCCACCGGCGAGCGCACTCCTGGGCCGAGCTCGGGCATGGGCATGATCAGGTCGCTCACCAGTCCGACGATGCCCCCCAGAGCCGTCAACGCGGCCACCGCGATGAACAGCCAACCTATCGCCGTCACCACACCCGGTCGTCCGACTCCAGCGTTCATGTTCGCGCTTCCTCAGGCCATCGCTCTCGTTTCGGCACCACCCGGCGACGCTCGCGGTTGCTGAGGCTGCGCCCAGATCCACTGCTTCGTCTACCCGCGGATTCTACCTGCGCCCCGGCGGGAAGGGAAGCCGTCGGGCGCCTGGCGACGCGTCGGGCGGCAAGGCCCCCGCTCTTGCCTCCCGGCCCGCAACGGGCAGGTCGGAGCGGGCGCCAGCCGCATCACGCGGGACGTGACCGATGTGGTGGCCCAGCTTCCCGCCGTGACCGAGGCGCTCACCGACTGAAACTGCAGGAGATGATCGCGCGTTTGCCCCAGATCAGGGAAGATAAAGCTATCGGCGGAAGTGCCCCCAGCACAGACACCTAACGCCGCCTGGAGAGCTTAGCTCTGCCAGCGATTTGCCAGCACGCCTCTCGGAGCGAGAGGAGGGGGACAATGAGCAGCTCATCTGGTTCGTCCTACGGGCGGGGCCGGGTGCGGCTCGGTCTGGTCCTCGCCGCGACGGGTGGAGTGGGCTTCGGGTACGCCTGGGCCTCGAGTGACCTCGCTTGGCGGTGGGTCGGCGCGCTCACCTTCTTTTCCGGCCTGCTGTTGATCCTCTCCGGCTACTACACCCATGTGGAACCGGAGAAGGGCCCACCGCGTCTGCTAGGCGAGCTGGTCTCCGAGAAGGGATGGATCACCGACCGGCAGCTAGCCGACGCGCTGGTCCGGCACTATCACACCAAGCAGCCCATCGGCCAGATCCTGGTCGGGATGGGGGCCCTCAGCCCTGCGCAGCTCGCCGCGGCTCTCAGGGAGCAAGGCGCCCCGCCAGAGGTGGGCTCCCGGGAAGTGCCCAGGGGCGCCGAAGGCAAGTAACGCTCCGGCCTCTGGTGCCGGCCATCCCTATCGCGCGAAGTGCCCCTGAACCTCCTGTAGGGCGGGCATGCTTGCGCGTGCCCATCGGCCGTCTCGCCTTCCCACCCGCGCAGACCTCTTGCCCGCGCCTACCCCACCGCCGGTCTGGCGCAGCTGGCCGCTCCATAAATGAGACTCGGAGTAAGGGTAATGATGAATTCTGGCGCTGGTATCTTGACATAAGTTCATATACGAGCTAAACTAATCGTATGGAAAGCGCTAGCGGCGTCAACCAGTGCCCGAGCTGTGGGGGCCGGCTGGAGGTGCGGGAGCTGGGCTGCCCGCAGTGCGAGATCACGATCCGGGGGCGGTTTGACCGGTGCGAGTTCTGCGCGCTGCCCGCGGAGCAGCTCCAGTTCCTGCGGCTATTCGTTTCCCGGCGAGGCAATCTGCGTGAGCTGGAGCGGGAGCTGGGCCTCTCGTACCCGACCGTGAGGGCGCGCCTGGATGATGTGCTGCAGGCGCTGGGCTACCCGGTCAGCCCGGTCTCGGCGGCCGATCGCCAGGAGCGGAGGCGCCAGGCCCTGGACGACCTGAGCGAAGGGAAGATCACCCCCGAGGAGGCAGTCCGTGCCCTCCGAGACTGAGAGGCGACCAAGCGTCTGGGCCCGCATGTGGGGACGGCTGACGGGCCGGCGACGGGTAGCTCGCGAGCATGCTGCACCCGATTCCGAGGAGAGAACAGGAGAGGAGATCATGGATCAGGAAGGGCTGGAGATTCTGCGGATGATCGCAGAGAACAAAGTGACCGCCGAGCAGGGCGCGCAACTGCTGGAGGCGCTGAAGCACCAGCCGGCGGTGATCCCCACCGCCGGGGGGCAGAAGCCGCGGTTCGTGCGGGTGAAGGTGGACATCCACGGAGAAGACGGGAAGGTAGTCGCGGTCAACCTGAACCTGCCAGTGGCCTTGGCAGATGTGGCGCTGAAGCTGGCGGAGGGAGCGAAGTTCGTGCGCGGCGACCAGGTGATCGTGCTGGGAGACTACCTGAAGCAGCTCGGTGGGGTGGACATCGCCTCTCTGCTGGCCCTGGTGAAGGAGGGCGTGGAGGGGAAGCTGGTGGACGTGAACGTGCATGGCGAGGACGGCGAGCAGGTGAAGGTGGAGGTGACCGTAGATTAGGCGACCCAGCCTGTTGGTGAGCATCACGGTCGAGCACCCGCGGCTGCCGGTGGGGAGGATCTGGCTGCCGATCCCTTCGTTGATGCTGTACGTGGCGGCCTGGGTGGTGAGAGCGGTCTCAGGGGTGGTCTGGAAGCGTTGGGCGAGCGCGCGTCCCGCGGCCGCAGCCGGGGTAGACCGGAAGCTCGTGGGCCGCGCGCTGACGCGCGCGACCTGGCTGCTGCTCTGCTCAGGGAGCTATGTTCTGTGCGACGTGCGCGTGCCCGGAGAACGGGTGAGGGTGCGGATCCGGGTGGTGTGAGGGGAGCAGGCCGGCGGCAGGGAGGCGAGGGGCAGGAGCGGAAGCTCCTGCCCAGCGGGGCCGGGGGACGGGGCTGCGCGGGTCGCTGACCTGCGCTACCGAGTCGGCGGCTTAGCGCCATCGGGTGAGAACAGAACCCGGTCCTTCCCGACCCGCACGCCGCCCTTGATCGCTTCGATCTCGGGCGCGGTCTCGCCGTCGGCCAGAGGCGCTAACACGACGACGAACTCGACCTCCCGTGACTTGCCGGGGGCGGAGATGCGGAGCGTGAGTGGTGAGTCCACGTTGATGTGCTCACCGATCCCCGGCGTGACGCTCATGATCACGCCCTTCGGCGCGAGCGCCCGCCCGGCCAGCCAGGCCCGCTCCCCGCGGATGACAAACCGGTCGCCGGTGCATGTCTCGCCCGGCGCGGCCGCGCCCGCGGCTTGCGCCTCCGGACCGCAGGCAACGACCTCGACGCTGGCAAAGCTCACCGGCCCGCCCGGCTGGAGCATGAAATCAAAGCTCTCCGCCGCCTTCGTGCGGGCGCGGTCTCGCACGATCACATATCCCCACTTGCCCGTGCCCGCGTGTGGTCGGACTAAGGTGAGCTCGCGGACCACGGACTCCGCACCCCCATAGGCCGCGGTCGCGTCCGACCGGAACCACACGATTTCGTCCTGCTCCGCCGCGCCGGTGATCACGCCGCGACTGTCATCCTCTTTCCGCTGGTCCTGGCCCCCGATCACGAGGCAGTTGTGACCGAGGGTGCTGTTGCTGAAGTAGGCGGTTTCCTTGCTGAAGTAGCCAGGCCCCACCTTCCCATAACCATAGTCCTTGAGCAGCCACTCGCCCGCGGCGTTAAGGAGGAAGTTGTTGACATCGAGGTGGGAGTGGGAGACGTCGGCCTTGCCACTGCGCAGGTGCAGAGTCAGCGCATCATCCTGCCAGCTCGTGCGCGCCGCGGCGAACCCGGTCTCCGTGAAGGCATGCCAGAGCGGCAGTTGCTCCGGCCCCTGGGATGTGAGCGACGGGTCGCGCCAGAGGAGGTTGTACATGGCCGCGTCCAGGTCCCTGGGGCGGAGAAGCGCGTCTGCGAGCCACTGGGCGAGCGGATCCCGGTACTCGGCGGCCAGCCGGTACATCAGCGGTGCGATGGCGTGCCAGTCGCGCGTGGGCCCATCGCCGAAGTTCGCGATCGTTCCGATCTGGGGACCGGCCAGGTAGAGGCGGAAGAGGTGGGTGCTGCGGAGGTAGGGAGAGGCGTAGAAGTCGTGGTCGAGATAGGGCCTGACCGCGGTGATGAACCTGATCAGCGACTCCATCCCGTAGCCCCAGTAGGGGACGCCCTCCTCATAGGCGCCCTCCTCCGGCAGCTCGCTCACGATATGCTGGAAGCCCCAGTCCGCCTTCGCCAGCCACTCGCCGACGCCGGGCACATCTCCGGCCAGCGCCACCGCGGTAACGCCGAGCGCGCCGTAGTTGCACCAGGCGTGGTTCTGCCGCCAGGTGTTCTTCCACCAGCCGCGGCTGTTGATCCCCGCGGCGGCTTCGTACATCACCCTTCCGTGCTCGGCCAAGACCTGGCGGAGCCGCGCCCGATCCTCCGGCGACCAGCGGTCATAGAGCCAATCATAAGCGATGGAGATCCCGTACAGCTCGTGCGCGGCCGCCAGGTCGCTGCCCTCGAACACCCCCGCACCCCAGAGGGGATACTCGCCCGGCTTCAGTGCCCACTTCCGCGCCGCCTCGAAGTACTTCGGGTCGGGGTCGAGCAGGGCCACCAGGGCGAGCCCGGGAATCCGGTAGCCAAAGGCGCGCTGCCACAGCATCTCGTCATTCGGCGTCCCGGGGCGGGTGGGATCGCCCTCGATGGCGCGGTTCTCGGGCGGGTCGTTATCCAGCGACCGGTCCACTGCCGCCTTCAGCCGCTCCCAGTCCTGCGCGTGAGTGGTCCTGATCGCCTGCCTCAGTTCCGCCAACTCGGGGGCCTGCAAGAACAGCCTCGGCCGCCCGGGTTTCACGATCCTGGCCTCCAGCTCGCCTGCGTTCATCGCCACCTCTTCTGCGGTCTGAGCTCTCGGGCACGCTCCGATCAGGGCCAGCACGACCAGCGCGCCTATGGAGTTTCTTGCATTATGGTGATACGAGCTAGAATGCAAGAAACTCCTCAGCGCAGAGCGTGACGCTTCTACAGGAGATCCTCTTGCATTGCGGTTGTCACCGTAATGCAAGAGGATCTGTAGTGCCATGTTCTTCACGGTCGGGCCAATCGCTTTCTGAAGATCAGGCAGTAGTGATGATGGTAGTTGGGCACGAAGATCCTCGGATATCCCCAGATGCCGAGCGGCTTCGTGTTCTGGCACCAGATGCGCTCACCCTGGAACTGCCACCGTCTGCCGATCCTCCGCGCCAGGTCCCAGGCCAGGGGCCTGATCTCCCCCTCGGGATCGCGCAGATTCTGCGCCACGACCACGAGGTACTTCCCGGCCTTGACGCATCTTCTGACGCCGTCGAACACACGCTCCAGCGCCAGCAGGAACTCCCCGTACTCGCGGATGTTGCCGAGGTCATCCGATCGCTTGGAGTAAGCCGTGTCCAGGCCACCGGCCGCGCGCTGCTTGTGCTTCGAGAACACGCCACCGCGGCTGGTCTGGAGCATCCGCCAGTAGGGCGGCGAGGTAATGGCGAAGTCGAACTGCGGCAGGCCGCGGCGGAACGCGATCCCCGCCGCCTCCAGCCCGCCGCGCCGCGGTCCCCAGAACTCTGGCTTGCCGATGTTGCGGGCATCGCCGGTGATCACAGCCTGATGGGGTTCGCAGGGGAGCCGCTCCGCCGGCTCCCCATCTGCGGGCGGCGGCAGAGCACCGTCCCTACGAAGGGATAGACGCCGCGCGGCCGTCTTCGCGTACCTCTTGCTGAGTTCCACTCCGACGCCGACCCGTCCATTCTCCGCGCAGGCGACCAGGGTGGCGCCGGAGCCGACGAAGGGATCCAGGACGGCCCCGCCGCGCTTGGTGAAGAAGCCGAGGAAGTCGGCCACCATCTCCTCGGGGAACCGCGCGGGGTGCAGCTCTGTGGGCCGGTTGCGCCAGTAGCGCGGCGAATCGCACACGAACCAGGTCCGCGTGAACTTGATCCAGTCCTTACCGGAGAGGTCGTTAAGCTCGCTGCGTCGCTTATCCATCGCACCTGTAGGGCGGGCATTCCGATGCCCTATGGGGCCGGAGCACGCTCCCTTCGGCTACGCTCGGGGCAGGCCTGACCTGCGAGGCGGCGGGCGTGGGAACGCCCGCCGTGCAAAACAGCCACGGTCAGGCCGCCAGCAACTGCTTCAGCCGCGTATACCTTCGCGCCGGCTTGTTGTTCCTCACCGCGGTCCAGATCGCGGGGCGGTTGCCGACGAACACGCACTTGCGCTGGGCGCGGGTGAGGCCGGTATAGAGCAGGTTCCGCTGAAGCATGATGTACTGGCTGGTGTGGCAGATCAGCACCACCGCCGGATACTCGCTGCCCTGGGCCTTGTGCACGGTCATGGCGTAGGCCAGCTCCAGCTCATCCAGCTCATCGTAGTCGTACCAGGCGGCGGCGTCCAGATACTGCACCGTGACGCTGCGGTTGGCGGGGTCAACGCGCAGCACCGTCCCCACGTCGCCGTTGAACACGTCCTTGTCGTAGTTGTTGACAGTCTGGAGGACCCGATCGCCTTCCCGGATCACCTTCTCTCCCCGCTGCACCTCCGCCCGGCCCGCGCCGGGGGGATTGAGCGCTTGCTGCAGCATCTGGTTGAGCTGAACTGTCCCCAGATTGCGCTTGTTCATCGGGGTCAGCACCTGGATGTCCGAGGCCGCGAGCCCCTGCTTCGGCAGCTCCTCGCCAACCAGCGCGACGACCCGCCGCACCAGGGCCTCGGGGTCGGCTTCGGGGATGAACACGCAGTCATCCTCCGGCCGCGGCGGGAGATGGAACTCCGGCGGCCGCCCCTCGTTCACCCGGTAGGCGTTCATCACGATCTGGCTCTCCCGGTCCTGCCGGAAGATCTCGGTCAGCTTCGTCACCGGCACCGCACCCGATTCGATGAGATCGCGGAGTACCAACCCAGGCCCCACCGATGGCAGTTGGTCCACATCCCCCACCAACACCAGCCGCGCCCGGTCGGGTATGGCTCGCACCAGCGAGTGCATCAGCTCGATGTCGAGCATGGAGGCCTCGTCTACGATCACGACCTCACCTTCCAGCGGCCGCTCCTCGTTCCGCCGGAAGACCCACTCCCGCGGGTCTATCTCGAGCAGGCGGTGGATGGTCTTCGCCGGCCGCCCGCTCAGCTCGGACAGCCTCCTGGCGGCGCGGCCGGTCGGGCTGGCCAGCAGCACCTGGCAGCCGGAGTGCTCGAACACGTCCACGATTGCCCTGGTCACGGTCGTCTTGCCCACGCCGGGGCCGCCCGTCAGCACCAGGACCTTCTCGGTCAGGGCGAGGCGGACCGCCTCGGCCTGCTGGGGCGAGAGCACGGTCTCGCCCACGCGCCGATCGCCGGTCAGCCATTCCTCAAGCGAGTCGCCGGTGGCCTTCGCCTCGGCGGACGCTCTCTGCAACCTGCGCAGGTGCCGCGCCACCCCGCGCTCGGCGTAGATCAGGCGCGGCAGGTAGACCGCGATCCCGTGGTCGGCGCTGATCTCGCTCGCCGGTCGGCGCAGTTCGGGCGCCTCCTCCGCGATCGCCCACTCCCGCGCCACCAGAGTCTCATAGGCCTCGGCGAGGGCCTCGGGGTCTTCCGTCTCGAGCAGCCGCCCCGCATACTCCAGCAGCGTGTCCTTGGGCATGAAGCAGTGGCCTTGCTGGGCTGCCTCCTGGAGGGCGTGAGCCAGTCCGGCCTGGAGGCGATAGGGCGAGGAGGAGGGCACGCCCAGCACGCGCGCGATCCGGTCCGCGGTCTTGAACCCGATCCCCTCCACCTCCATCGCGAGCTGGTAGGGGTTCTTCTCCACCACGGGCAGTGACTGCTCGCCGTAGTGCCTATGGATGCGGATGGCGTGGGCGGCGCTGATCCCCATTCCCTGGAGCCGCATCAGGATCCCCTGGCTGTCCGACTCCTGCTGCCGCCGCCAGTCCTCCGCCATCGTGGCCGCTCGCTTCTTGCCGATGCCGGGGACCTCCCGGAGTCGCTCCGGGTCGGCCAGCGCCTGGAGGGTCTCGGTTCCGAAGCGCGCCACCAACGCGGCGGCGGTGGAGGGCCCGACGCCCTTGATCGGGCCATTGGAGAGGAAGCGCCTGATCGCCTCCGCCGTAAGCGGCCTGACCAGCTCGTAGCGAACGAAGCGGAACTGCTCGCCGTACTGGGGATGGGTCACCCACTGCCCCCACAGCTTCAGGTCCATCCCCTGGCGCGCCTCCGCCAGGTTGCCCACCACCGAGACCACGTCGCCGGCCCCGCTTTGCCCATCGGACACGCGCAGCCGCGCCACTGTCCACCCGTCCTCGGGGTTGTGATGTCGCACCGCCTCGACGGCGCCGCTCAGCTCGCGGTGCTCCTCTGGCTGGCCCACATCGTCAAACACGAAGAGTGGTGTTCGACCAGAGGGAGAACGCGCCCTGCCGTGGCGCGGGAACGCTCGCCCTACAGAGGGCAGGAGTGAGAGGAGGCGAACCTGAATGCTCTCCTGCTGCCGCTCCATCGAGAGACACGATGATGACCCCTCGCGAACGAGCCATCGCGGCGCTGCGAAGAGAGAAGCCCGAGGGATTGGTCCCGCACCTCGAGCTGGAGTTCCAGCTCTCCGAGGAGATCTTCGGGTTCCCGGCGCTCCGGCGGGAGCACCTCGACGGGGTCGGCGGCGCCAGACGGCAGGACCTGCTGAAGCGGAATGCAGAGCACTGGGTAGCGGTGGCACGGCGCTTCGACTGGTCTGTGATCACCGGGCTGCACTGGCTGGCCCCCGAGGATCAGGTTCGCAGCTTCGGATACCTCCGCGAGATCGCGGGTGAGACCTACATGCTTTCCGCCTTCGTGGACGGCACGTTCGCCATCCCCGATGGCACCAACATGACCGAGCAGGCGGTCTACTTTATCGAGGAGGGAGCGCGCGCGCTGGCGGATGCAGCGCGCAATGTGGAGCACGCCATCGCCCAGGCCCTACCCCTCATCCAGGCCGGGGCGGAGGTCATCTTCATGTGCGCGGACTACTGCTTCAACAACGGCCCTTTCCTCTCGCCGCGGATGTTCCGGCGGTTCGTCACGCCCTTTCTCAAGCGGCAGACTGACGCTTTCCGCGCGGCCGGCGCCTTCACCGTCAAGCACACGGACGGCGACATCATGCCCATCCTCGATCAGCTCGTTGAGGCCGGGCCGGACGCGCTCCACTCCCTCGACCCGATGGCCGGCGTAGACATCCGCGAGGTGCGCGGGAGGGTGGGGGAGGGGCTCTGCCTGATCGGCAACGTCAACTGCGCCTATGTGCAGCAGGGCCCGCCGGCGAAGATCGTGGAGAGCGCGCGCTACTGCCTCGAACACGGCGGCGCGGCGACCGGGGCGTACATCTACTCGACCAGCAACTGCATCTTCGAGGGGGTCCCGCTGGAGAACTACGAGCTCATGCTGCGGGTGCGCGACGAGTTCGCCGGCGGGCGGTGAGCAAGCAGGCCTGGGGCCTCAGGTCGGCACCTCTGGCTCGCGGGCCGCGGCCAGCAGCTCCGGCACCGTCACGAAGCGGTACCCCCGCTTCTGCAGCTCCTCGATGATGAGCGGCGTCGCCTCCACGTCATTGATGCGCGAGGGGAAGGTGCCATCGTGGGCCAGGATGATGCTCCCGGGCTTGACTCCCCTTAGCACGCGCTCGGCCATCGCCTGGGGGGTGGGCGCGTCGTGGTGGTCGGCCGAGACGGTCCAGAGGATGGTCAGGTAACCCTCCTCGCGGGCGACCATCAGGACCCGGCTGTTCATCAGGCCGAGCGGAGGGCGGAAGAGGTGTGTGCGACGGCCGGTGAAGCGCTCGATCAGCTCCTCGCAAGTGTCCAACTCCCGGATCACCTGGGCTGATGTCAGGCCGGCGATCTCGCGGGGATGCGAGTAAGTGTGGTTGCCGATCGCGTGCCCCCGGGCCACCACCTCCTTCACGATCTCCGGGTACTGCTGCATCCGTTGCCCGATCATGAAGAAGGTGGCGTTCACGTGGTAGCGGTCGAGGATCGCGAGAATGTCGGGGGTGAAGGCGGGGTGGGGCCCATCGTCATAGGTGAGGGCGACCAGCTTCTCCTTCACGGGCACGGAGACGATCACGCTCTCGTGCCACATGGCGGTGACGCGAGGGGGGCGCAGCAGCAGCCCCACGACCAGAGCCACCAGAACGACCTCGAAGGCCAGACGCAGCAGTCCAAGTGCTCTCATCTACGGTCCCAGGGATTGTCTTGCATCACGGCAACACCGCCCTGGCGGCTCCCCCACTTCAACTCTTGCTCTCACACCCTCAGGTAGATCCGCTTCCGATCCAGGTAGAGCAAGACCAGCCACCAGGCCAAGAGGTACGACAGGGTATAGAGCAATCCTCCCGGGCCCGCACCGGCGTGCCGGGTGAAGAACTGCACCCATGACTGCTGGAGGGAGACGAAGGAACCGTTCGGCAGCGCCCGACCCCATCCACTCAGCACGTAGATGTTTACCAGGATGGGCAGCACGAACGCGGTGAGCGGGTTCCTCCCCATGACCACCAGTGGGAAGGCCCAGGCGCGCCGCAGCCGTACATCCATGACGAAGTGGAACGCCGCCAGCGCCACCAGCCCCCAGCCGGCGGCGAATAGCACATATGGCGGCGTCCATACCCGCTTGTTGAAGGGCAGATCCAGGCTCCACAACCAGCCCGCCGCCATCAACACCAGGCCTGTCACCAGCACCAGCCGGAGCTTCCGGGTGGGGGTCACCTCCGACTGCCTGAGCAGGTCGCCGATTGCGGTGCCGATCAACACGAGCGCCACGGTGGGCAGCACCACTGGCAGGTTCTCCAGCTCCCAGCGCCCCAGGTAGGTGTGGTTCAGGTAGGAGACCACGTTCTGGCTCTGGGTGAACACTCCCGCCCCGACCCCCGGGATGGGCAGGAACCGCAGCGCCGCCCAGTGGCCCAGCAGTAGAAGCCCGGCCACCGTCATCCGCGGGGCAAGCGGCAGCCAGTACAGCAGCGCGCCACCCAAATAGGCCACCCCGATCAACTGCAGCACGCCCAGATCGAACAGCGGATGCCGGGCGTAGCTGGAGTTGACCAGGCACCCCAGCAGCACCAGCAGCGCCGCGCGCTTGATCGCCCGCCGCACGCGGGCAAGTCGCGGACCTGCCCGACCACGAGTCGAGAATGGTATCGCCACCCCCACGATCAGCACGAACCAGGGGTATACCAGGTCGGCGAGATGGATGCCGGCATTCCAGCCGGCATGGGTGAGATGTGCCGGCGTCCAGGGCCCCAGGGCCTTGTTGTTCACCAGCAGCATGCCGAGCACGGCCAGGCCCCGGAATGCGTCGAGCGAGACCAGACGCACGAGGGACTCTCTCGGCTTGAGTGGGCCGCTAGGCTCAGGCCCCCCTCCAGCACTAACCGCGGGCTCCGAGAGGATGTCCTCGGCGGCGTCTGCCACAGGCGCCGCCGTCTGTGCCGAAGGCATACTGACCGTTCACTGGCACGCACAGCAGAGCGTAGCTGCCACCGTCATGCAGTCAGTCCGCTGGCGTCCTTCCGCGAGCAGTATACCCGCCCGCGAGGGGCGGTCATGTCAGTTTGCCGGGCCGCTGGATGCGGCCCTCACTCGATCTCCACCACGTCGTCCCCCTCCCCGAGCCATTCCTCCACCTGCCGCCTCACCTCGCCTTTGCCCATCTCCTTGCCCCGCAGGCGGGTCTCCAGCTCGCGCCACTCCCGCCGCGCGGCCTTGGGCTGGCCCAACTGCTGCCGCAGCCAGGCGATCACCTCCTCGCCCAGCGCCTGCTTCAGCTCCTCGGCCGAGCCTTCGGCCGCGTAAGCCAGCAGCCGGCTGACCGCCGCTGCCACTTGGGTGTCGCCGCACCCGGTCAGCCGACGCCCGATCAGGTCCTCCTGCGCGGTCAACTCCTTCCGCTGCTCGGCCAGTGCGACCTCGATCTCTGCGGCGACGACTGCGGCCGCGGGCAACGGCACCTCCTGGCCCAGCCTCAGCCCGCAGGTCGGGCACACCGGGCTCCCGGCGGGCAGAGGGTCGCCGGTCTGGCAGCGCTGGGCGAGCCCCCGCTCCAGCTCGGCCTCTACGCGCGATACTCGATCCGCTGCGAGCCCGGCCCGCGCCAGCCGCTGCGTGGCCTCCAGCGCGGCCGACTGCCGCAGTTCGATCAGGCCCCCAAACCGCGCCAGCGCGTGGACGCTGGTGTGCCAGCCCAGGTAATGCCGGCGGTAGGCCTCCAGCCAGCGCGCCGCCGCGGCCCTTACCTCCCGGGTGTGCTTCACCAGCCGCGCGGAAGACGCGAACTCACTCAGAAGCGCACGGCGCTCGCGCTCAAGTAGTGAGCCCTCCTGGCACTGCACGTGTTCGTCCGCCCCCAGTCGGTAGGCGGCAGCGAGGCCGTCTGCCTCCTCGTCCAGGAAGTGTTGGCAGCACCGCCAAGTGGACAGCATCCCCGCCGCCGCGGCTGCGCCGCCGGGCATTCGCTCTGCGCCCTCGACCAGTCGCGCCAGCCCGGCCCGCGAGGTGAGTGAGCTGTCGAGCCCCGCGGCCAGGACTTCGGCCCGCGCCAGCGCCTCCCAGGCCCAGGCCCATTCCTCATCGGCGTGTGTGAACGCCGCGACGACTCGTCCCAGCGCGGCCCTCGTCTGCTCTGTCCGCGAGAGCAGGGCCGCGGCCCACCTCAGCAGGTCGGCCCATGCTCTCTCCTGGGCGGGGAGATCCCACTCAGCCAAGCTCCCGCCCGTGGTGCTTGCCCACAGCGATCGCGCGGCGCGCGCGGTCGGGCCCACGAGCGCCGTCCCGCGCATCAGGTAAGGAAGGTTGTCGCCCAGCGGCGCCGCGGTCACGTCCAGCCGAACCGGCCGCAGAAACGCGTCGAGCGCGATCAGGTGGCCGGTGCGAACCAGCGCGGCGATCAGCAGCTCGCTCTGCTCGCGCGTGATGCCCCACTCGCTCTTCGCCAGCCGGCCCGCGAGCTGAGCATACGAGATGGTCTCCCCCGGCTCGACCTCATCGCCCGCGCCTCGCGGCGGCGTCGCCTCCAGCGTCGCCGCGACCAGGTCCCTGCGTGTGAGCGCGAGCTGATACTGCCTTTCTCTGCCCTCCACCAACCCCATTGGCGCGGCATAGGCGGCCAGGTGTGCCTCCAGCGCGGAGGCGGGAGGAAGCGCGACCTCGCCCGGCCGGATGAACTGGTCAATGATCTGGTTGGTCTGCGCCCGCCCCGCCAGCCTTCGCTCCGGCGCCACCGATGGGAAGTGCGGGAACAGCTTCCTGAACGCATCGGCGAAGGCGGTCGTGAGCGTCTCCTCCCACCGGCCCGCCAGCCCGGCCAGCCGCTCCGGCGCGACCGCCGGCTCGCCGGCCGCGGTCACGATCCGCCCCTGGTAGTAGGCCCGCTGGAGCATCCGCCTGACCTCTGCCTCCGAGTCCTCCCAACGCTGCCGCAGCTTCGCCCTCAGCTCTCGCTCGCGCGGCCTTGCCACCGTCGGATCGCTGACCATGAGCGATAGGGCCGCGTGCTCGACCAGGTGATCCCGCTCGGCCCCGCCGAGTTCCCGCGGCAGCCAGGCCAGCAGGGCTCCGGCGAACCGCGTCTTCACCTGCCCCGCGATCTCCTTCCAGGGCCGCCCCTGGCTGGGGGAATCGCTTGTCGGCAGAGCAATGAACAGCCACCCGTCCTCCTTGCTCTCCGGCGCCTCCAGCGACCCTGCCAGATTCTGCAGCTCACCCGCGGCCAGACCTGACAGGTCGCGTGAGACCACCATGACCTGTCGGCGCGCGTGGTGCCACTCGACCGGCAGGCTGCGCGGCTCCATGAGGCCGGCGAGGGGAAAGGCATCGGCCCGGCACGCCTCCAGCGCCGCTCTCGCCACCCGCGAGTCGCCCGGCGTCAGCTCCCTGACCAGCTCGTTCATCCGCTGCCGGATACGCTCGGAGGCCTCGGAGGTCACATCGAGGTAGTACTCGTCCGCTTCCTCGCCCTCTCGGCGCGCCCGCTCCACATAGGCCCCACGCCGGTAGAGCGCGCCTAGCAGAACCTCCAGCATCTCCGTGTTCCGCCACAGCTCCTCGTCCTCACACCCCACCAGGCTCGCGCGAAGCTCCCGCAATGACCACCGCAGTTCCGCGATGCCCAATACGCACAGTGCTTTCGTCACCACCGCGACCTGCCGCTCGCGGCCCGGCGCGATCCGTTCGGCATTGGCCATCACCACTTCGCACGCGTGCAGGTGCTTCCGCCCCGCGATGCTCTGGGCCATCTCATCTCGGAAGACATCGAAGACCAGATCGGGGGTGATCAGATGTGCGGCCGGCCGCTCGATCCACTGGCGCTCTCGGGCCGCCTCCTGGAGCAGTCTCACCGCGCTTCTGGTCTGGGACAGGCACATCTCCGCCGCCCGCTGGAGCGCGTCCAGACAGAGCGGGTTGAGCGGGTACGACCGGGCCAGCTCATCAACCGTGAAGCCCAGGTCGTGCTCGCCTCCGCTCAGGCCCGCGTGAAGCTCCGCCATCGCCGCCCGGAATCCGGCCGGGTTGCGCCGTGGCGCCAGCCTGTGCTGCACCACCCAGCCCAGCTCGGCCAGGCTCAAGGTGAACGACGGCCGGAACCGATCGCGAAGCTGCCGCAGGGTCCGGCGGTCAATGTCGCCGACCTCCTCCAGCCCGCGCTGGGTGACGCACACCAGCCAGGAGCGCTCGCCCGAGGTCCGCTGCGCGACATATTGCAGGAAGGCCGCGTCCGCGTTCAGGCCCTGGCGGTCTTTCCCCGCCAGGAACGTGCCCAACTCGTCCAGCAGCACCAGCGCTCCGTCAACCCCGCCCGCCTCCAGCGCCCGCCGCAGCGCGCCCCACGCCTCCGCCCGCGACCGCCGCCAGTCGAGTGGGAAGCCCGAGTCGGCCAGAAACCGCAGCGCCACCTCGGCCGCCTGCTCCGGGTCGCGCTGTCGCAGCGACGGCCAGCTTTCCCCTGCGGATGCGCTCGCGGCCTCATTCAATCTATCGCCTACTTGTGGTACAACATAGCGCTCCACCAGATCGAGCAGGTGTGACTGCTCGGTGAGCGCCACCACCGCGCCGTGCCGCCCGGCGAGCTCCGCTTCGAGGCGCGAGAGCACGATGTGTTCGAGGGAGTGGCTGGCCGACGGGTACTCGTCCAGGGGAATGGCGACCACCAGCCTGGGCCGGTCGAATGCCGCCGAGATGCGATCGTAGCCGGGGTAAGATGCCAGCAAGGCCGGCCAGGCTTCCTTCGGATGTCCAGCGAGCAGCGCCAGGGCTGCCAGCAGGTGCGACTTGCCTGAGCCGTAGACGCCCGAGATCAGGAAGGCGTCACCCCGCTCCTCGCGTCTCGCCAGCGACCGTGTGATCGCCTCGAACGCAGCCCGCGTCTCCGCCTCGGCGAGCGAGTAACCGCTCAGCAGCGCGAGGGCAGGAGCAGGCTCCTGCCCAACAGGCATCTGGCCCAGCGACACGACCGCCGGCGCCGGAGAGATCGAGATGAGATCGCCAACCCGCCGCAGCGGGGAGACCTCTGCCATCCCCCTCACCTCGCCCATATCGTTTCGTCAGCACTCGCTCATGATCATGAGCTCACGACCGCGGCGCGTCGTCCTGCGCCGCCACCCTCGCCTTGAACCCGGCCATCAGCCGCCGCGTGATCGGCCCCGCTCGCCCCTCCCCCACCACCTGCCCGTCGAGCTTCGTGATGGGACAGACCTCGTGGCTCGTGCTGGCGAAGAGCATCTCATCTGCTTTGTGCCAGCGGGCAAGCGCGACGCGTTCCTCGCGGAGTGGGATCCCTTCGTCGGCGGCGATCTCGACCACGAACTCTCGCGTAATGCTGGGCAGGATCTCCGGTCCCAGAGGCGTGGTCAGCACGCCGCCCCGCTCGACGCAGAAGACGGTCATCGAGGCGGCCTCGGTGACGAACCCCTCCCGGTCCACCAGGATCGCCTCGTGCGCCCCCTGCTCGATCGCCCAGGTCTGCGCCAGCACGTTCGGGAGCAGATTGGTGGACTTGATGTCGCACCGCCGCCAGCGTGCATCCGGCGCGGTCATGGCCGACTCGCCCTCGCGGTTGATCCGGGCCAGCATGGGCCTGATATCGCGCACCGTGACCAGCACGGTGGGCCGGAGGTCGCGGGTGTAGGCGTGCCGGCGGGGCTGAACCCCGCGGGTGATCTGGAGGTAGAGCGAGGCATTGGGGAGCTCACTCCGCCGGTTCGCCTCCTCCATGACCTCCCGGACCGCCTGGAGATCAACCGCCGCCAGGTCAATGGCGGCGAGGCTATGGCGGAGCCGCCGCAGGTGCCGTTCCGTCGCCCACAGCCGGCCGTCATAGCTGCGGAGCACTTCGTAAACCGCGTCGCCGAAGAGAAAGCCGCGATCGTTGATCGAGATCACGGCCTCTTCGGGGGCGACGAAGCGTCCGTTCAGGTAGATGACCTCGGGCATCAGGCCTTCCCCTGGCCGTAGCGATCGCGGTAGCGCGCGTGGGCGCGGTCCACCTCCGCGGGTGGGATCGGAGAGAGCTCGCCGAGCTGAAGCGCGAGGAAGCACGTCCTCGCCACGTCCTCCACCATCACCGCACTCTTCAGGGCCGCCTCGGGCGAAGGGCCGATGGTGAAGACGCCGTGCTGTTTCATCAGGATCGCCCTCGAGTCCCCGATATGCTCCACAATCGCCTGGCCGATCTCCTCCTCGCCGATGGGAGCATAGGGCCCCACCGGGATCGGGCCGCCGAACTCGTCGGCGATCGCGGTGAGGGCGCACGGAATCTCCCGCCCCACCGCCGCGAACGCGGTGGCATAGCTGGAATGCGTGTGCACCAGGCCGTTCACGTCACTGCGGTGGCGATACACGTAGAGATGAGTGGCCGTGTCCACCGATGGCTTCAGCTTCCCCTCGATCACCTCGCCCTCCAGCGAGACCACCACCATGTCGCCCGCCCGCAGTCGCTCGTAGGCGACGCCGCTGGGTTTGATCACCACCCGGTTCGTCGCCGGGTCGCGCCCGCTGACATTGCCGCTGGTCATGGTGACCAGCCCCTGCCGCTCCAGCTCCTTGTTCAGGCGGCAGACCCTCTCCTTCAGCTCGTCGAGCATCAGCTCTCCTCACCCGCCCTCAGGCAGACGATAGCCTTCACCAGTCCCTCCGGCCGGTCGCGGGCGGCCTCGAACGCGCGCGGCGCTTCCTCGAAGGGATAGCGATGCGTCGCCAGCGCGCCAATCCGGGCCTTGCCAGATGCCGCCAACTCCACCAGCTCTGCGAAGCTGGTGGCGGTCAGCCGCGACCCGAGCACGGTCAGCTCCTGGCGCACCAACTGCCAGGGCTGCACTCGCATCGGCTCCGGCGAGAGGGTCAGGATCACCACCCGCGCGGCCGCTCCGACCAGCGAGAACGCGGACTCGGCCGCCTCCAGCTCTCCGGTCGCATCGATCACCACGTGCGCGCCGTAGCCGTCGGTGAAATCGCGGACGCGCTCCTCGACCGAGTCCGCGGCCGAGTCCACAGACGCGTCGGCCCCCAGCTCGGCCGCCAGCTCGCGCCGCCACGCCAGCGGCTCCGACACCAGCACCCGCGCTCCCCGCAGGCGCGCCATGATCAGGCAGCAGAGCCCGATCGGCCCTGCCCCCAGCACGACCACGTGGTCGCCCTCGCCGACGGCCGCTCTGTTGGTGGCCTGCGCGCCGATGCCCAGCGTCTCCACCACGGCCGCAGTCTCGAAGCTCATAGCATCCGGGATCGGATGGAGTTGACTCGCTCGGCAGAGCGTATACTCCGCCATCGCGCCCGGTCGGTGCACTCCCGCGATCGAGACCTCCGGGCAGCAGTTATGCCTCCCGTGCCGGCACGCGTAGCAGTGCCCGCACGAGATGGCCGGGTCCACCGCCACCCGCCTCCCCACTCGCGCGCCGGACCACACGGCACCGACCGCCACCACTTCGCCGGCGAACTCGTGGCCGGGCAGCCGCGGGTAGTTGGGCAAGGGGTGGCGCCCTGTGAAGGCCTCGGTATCCGAGCCGCAGACGCCCACCGCCCCGACCCGCACCACAGCTTCGTCTGGCGCAGGTTCTGGATCGGGCACGTCGCGCAGCTCGAACTCCCCAGGGCCGAGCAGGAACCAGGCCTTCATGCGCCCTCAGTTCGCCGCCGCCCGGCGCCCGTCCTCGCCCGAGCCAGTGGGGCAAGTTTCCCAACCTGCCTCGCCTTACGCATGGTCCGGGTGGAGCAGGCAGTCCGGCCCCAGGCACTCGCGGTTCAGGTCGGTCTGATCGCACGCTGGTGGCGGGCCTGCGTTGAGAGCGTGGGGCAGGTGCTCGCCCGAAAGCTCACAGCCCAGGCGGAGCGCGAGGTAGCTCTCTCGCCGGCAGCAGCGCGGCACCGCGAACCGGCCGATCTCCGACAGCAGCCTGCTGACGACGGTCTGTACGCTCCCGCGCGCTCCGCCGGTCAGCGGAGTCGCGCCCAGGATCGCGGCGTAGGCGACCCCGATCCCAAGGCCGGCCGCGCAGGCGCCCCAGTAGGCGCACGTCCCGCCCGGCATCCTGGCCGCCCGCTCGATCGCCGCCGCCACTCTCCCCTCAAGCGGTTCGCCGAAGCGATTGCGATAGGCCGTCAGGAAGGCCGCCGGCACCAGGGCGTGGTGCTCGGGGCCATGCATCGGGAACAGGCTCGACCTCCTCATGGCGAAGAACAGGGCCACCGGATCCGTCTCCGCCGTCCGGGCGCAGAAAGACCTGATGAACTCCAGATGATCTCCGGTGTGGCACTGGTCGCAGACGAAGTGGCCGGCCTGGCAGCGCGCGGTGGCCGCCGCCGACTGCCCGCAGTAGTGACAGGTAAGCCACTGCTCTTCAGTGAGATACTCCAGCGGCGCCCCGCACACCAGGCAATCGCGAATGTGCCTGGAGGAAGAAGCGCGAGTGATCCGCGCAAGAGGGGGTGGCGTCGCGGTCGAGAGGAGGGCGCTCCCGGCCGGCCGTGCCTGCCCCGCGGCCGCGGGCTTCCACGCCCTCACGGTCACGGTGTCGAAGGAGATCCCTTCCACCGTTCTCCAGGGCGCCCTCGCTATCACCGCCACGCCCTCGAACCCCAGCTTATCGAGCAGGCGGAGCAGCTTCGCCTCGGTCAGCGCGCCAGCGATGCACTCCCCGCGCAGCCGGGGGTTGAACCGCATCTTGGGGGGCAGCGGCCTCTCGCTCACGATGTCGCTGATCACGACCCGACCCCCGGGCTTCAGCACCCGCCGGATCTCGGCGAGCACGCGCAGCTTCTCCGGCGACAGGTTGACCACGCAGTTCGAGATCACCGCGTCGGCCTCCGCGTCGGCCAGCGGGATCGCCTCCAGCAGCCCTCTCCGGAAGCGCACGTTGTCATAGCCCAGACGGGCCGCCACCCCCGGCCGCATGCTCTCTGCGAACGCTACCATCTCCTCGGTCATGTCCACGCCGATGGCCCGGCCGGCGGCACCCAGCAGGCGCGCGGCAATGAAGCACTCCAGACCCGCGCCGGACCCAAGATCAGCCACCGTCTCGCCCGGCGCCAGCCCCGCCTGCAGGACCGGGCTGCCGCACCCGTAGGATCGCGCTACCACCTCATCCGGAATGTGAGCGAGGTAGCGTGGGTCCACGGCGAGCGGCGAGCAGATATCACTCTTCACCTCTCGCGCGGCCTCGCCGTAGTACTGCCTGATCTGCGCTCTCGCCTTGGCGATCACATCCTGGATCAGCACGCAGTTCGAGTGCACGAAGTCAACCGCGTGCTCGCCCCCATTGCGCACCCCGGCCTCGCTGGGGCACCCCAGGCCGTCCTCGCCCATGAAGTGGTAGACCATCGGCCCCGGGGGCGGCGATCCGATGAGCGCCCGGCGGTGAGCGACGATCTCGTCCATCGCGGCCTTCGCCAGCATTCGATGCAGCGGCAGATAGGGGTCGCGCGGAGCCTGGCCGTTGCCCGCCCCGGCGAAGAACGCCTGCTCCGGATCGCCTCCGCCATGCAGGAACACCAGCGGGTCGCGCTCCGCGCCTGGCAGATCAACCACGCTGCGGGCGCGGTACGCGGCGAAGCGCTCCGACCCCAGCCAGATGTCCTTCAGCCGCTCTTCCCGCAGCGAACCGCCGGACTCCGACTCTATCCCCACCAGGCAGGCCGAAGGGAAGACCCGGCCATCGCAGTAGATCGCGACGCTGTCCCAGCAGGCATTCGATAGGTCGTACTTGACATTGGCCTCGCCGTTGACCACCCGCCGGATGTTCTCCACGTTGTCAACCATCAGGCCCAGGCCGGCGGCCTCGGCCAGCAGTTCGGGCACGGCGGACTGCAGGTCCCTCAGGGAGGCGCGGCGGAAGCGCTTCCCACGCTCCCGCGTGTGCTGCCACATCAGGTGGACCTGCTGCACCCCCAGCCCGCGGACCAGCCGCGCCAGCGGCACGAGGTCGTCGAGGTTCTGCTTCAGCACCACGGTCGCGGCGGTGACGTTCAGCCCCGCCGCGAGCGCGTTCCGGATCCCGCGCAGAGCCCCCTCGAAGCTCCCCGGCGAGCGCAGGGCATCATTGCGCGCGGCGGTCGAGCCATCGAGGCTGACCTGGAGGAAGAGCCGCTCCCTGGGCAGCCGCGCCAGGCGCTCCGCCAGCTCTTCATCCAGGAGCGTCCCGTTCGTGAGCACGACGGCGGTGCCGCCGTAGTCTGCGGTGACCGCGCCCAACACCTCGGGAAGATCGCGCCGCAGCAGCGGCTCCCCGCCGGTGAAGTAGAAGGTGTCCGCCCCCAGCTCGACCGCCTGTCGGAGGTACCCCCGCAGCAAGTCGGTCGGGAGCCCATCCTCTCTCCGGGGGCCGGAGGAAACCAGGCAATGGCGGCAGGCGAGGTTGCACTGGTCCGTGATGTGCAGCCACACTTCCTTGAGGCGATCCACCTCCAGGTAGCTGGCCCGCCCTCGATATGGCGTCCGGAAGGGCGGAGAGATGAAGTCGCCCGCCTCGTCGGCGAACCGCCCCACCACCTCCAGGGCCCGCGCCAGGCTGACCCCGACCCGCCTGGCGTAGCGGTAGCTCACCTGATCTCTGGCAGGTTGGCGAACCTGCCCTGCCTCCCGCGATGCCTCCGCGCGCAGTTGCCGCAGCAGCCAGGCCCCGTCTTCGTTCGTCGCCAGCCAGGAGGGGCCCGCCGGGTCAACCACCAGGAAGTAACCTTCACGTCTCTCGATATGCAGCGGACTGCTCGACACCAGGCTCATGCCTCCCGATCCCCGGCTCTTACTCGCAGGGGTAGTGGCCTCTCTCCTGCCACTGCCTCGTCCCGCCAACTTCCATTCATTGGCCCTTCTCGCCGCCAATCCTGTTCGCCCGATCGCGCTGCCGCTCTGGTGTCGGGATCGCGCACCACACGCCGCGCGCCCGCTGGCTGGACGAATCCCCTGTCCTGTGGTAGCCTTCCGGCCAATCCCGTCTCACATCAGGAAGGACCTGACCATGGCCATGCCCAGGTTGATACCGGCGCCGAAGGAGATCGCGCTCTCCCAGGAGAGAGTCGTGCTCGACCCGACCTGGGGTCTGGTGGACCGCTCCTCGTGTCCCGGAGTCCGCGCCCGCTATGCCGACGCGTTCGGCCTCTCCCGGGCGGAGGGCGACAGGAATCTCAGCCTCCTGCGCGAGGAGAGCGCGCTCGCCACGCCGGTCGTCTCCGGCCACAGCCTGGCCGAGGAGGAGTACCGGCTCGAGATCTCCCCCCAGGACGTGACCGTCCGCGCCGCCTCCGAGCGCGGCTTCCTGCACGCCCTGTCAACTCTCGGCCAGGTCCGCAACGGGCCGAGCCTGCCGGTGGGCAAGGTGCGAGACTACCCGCGGCTCGCGATCCGCGGCATTCAGCTCATGTTCGAGAGCTTCCTACAGATGGGAGCGGTCGAGGCCACCGCCCTCATCACCACCGCCGCCAAGCTCAAGCTCAACACCGTGCTGCTCGAGTTCGGCGACCGCTTCCCGTTCGAGCGGCACGCCGCGGTTCGCGCCCCCACCGCGCTCACCCGCGAGGAACTGCGCCGGCTGCTCGACCACGCCCGCTCGCTGGGGATGGAGCCGATCCCGCTGCTGCAATCTCTCGGTCACCTCAACTACCTGCTCAAGCACGATGAGTACGCCCACCTCCGCGAGGAGGAGAAGTTCCGCGACCAGATGTGCCCGCTGAACGAGAAGTCGTTCCACACTTTCACCGAGCTGGCCGAAGAGGTCCTCTCGTTCTTCCCCGGTGCCAGGTTCATGCACATCGGCGCGGATGAGACGCGCCGGCTCGGCGCCTGCCCTCGCTGCCGCGAGCAAGCCGCGCGCTCCGGCAAGGGCTCCCTCTATGTGGGCCACATCAACAAGGTCTGTGGATGGCTGAGCGACCGCGGCCTCACCCCGATCATCTGGGACGACATTCTCTGCGCCCACCCCGACGTGCTGGATGCCCTCCACCCCGGCGCCTGGGTCATGTACTGGGACTACTGGACCACTTCCTCACCCAGCCCTCTCCTCATCGCCCGCTATGACCGGGAGGAGAGGAGCTCTTCGGTCTACGATCAGCGCTGGCAGACCGAATGGAAGGCCGAGCTGTCGGATGTCACGGCGCAGACGCTGGCCTTCTTCGGCCACCCGGTCCCCCTGGAGTCGGACCTGAGCGAGCGCTTCCTTAAGGTCTACCGCCGCTACCTTGGCGACCAGTTCCCCAAGGCCGTGCGCGCCTTCCCCTACCTGGAGTTCTACCAGGACCACGGGCGCCGCGTGATCTGCGGCCCGACCTGCAGCGGCAACACCAGCGACTGGCTCTCGCTCCCCGACTTCGCCCGCTACGGCAGCAACATCAAGCTCTTTGCCGAGCGCGCCTTCGAGGCAGAGGCCGAGGGGCTCATCACCACCGCCTGGTACAACCTGCCCCCGGAGATGATCAACTTCGGTCTGATCGCTACCGCCCACTTCGCTTGGTGACGAGGCAGCAGTGGGGCCTCCAGCCGGCCCCGTCGTGCCAGGCCGCGTGCCCCTACCACACAGAACTTTGGGATTACGTTCACATTACAGACACACAATGCGGCTAACCTTGCAGTTGTCACCAACAACTCGATCAGCGTGAAACCAGTTCGACCGCCCGGCCTCCTCCGGGCGGTTGGGCGTTTCTGGGGGGTGCGGCGATGCGTGCCTGCGCAGCAACGACAGCGCAGGTCCGCGACCTGCGCCGTGGCATGAGTCCCAGGGAGCGGCGCTCTCAGCAGATGCGCGGCATCTGCTCGCCCACGTGCCGGTCCAGGATGCGATGGGTGCCGAGCGCGGTCTGGAGCAGCACGCGGGCCGTGCCGCTCTCTCTCACCGAACCGATCATCGCGGCTTCCGCGCCGTAGGGGTGAGCGCGCAGCGCGGCGAGCGCGGCCTCTCTCTGTTCGGGCGCCACCATCACGATCATCTTCCCCTCGTTCGCGGCATAGAGTGGGTCGAGCCCCAGCAGCTCGCAGGCCACCGCCACCGCGGGCCGCACCGGGACGGCTGACTCCAGCAACTCGATCTCGACCTGCGACTGCCGCGCAATCTCGTTGAGCGCGGCAGCGAGGCCGCCGCGCGTCGGATCGCGCAGCACGTGCACCCCGGGCGCGGCCGCCACGAGCGCCTGCACCATCCCGCCCAGGGGCGCGCAGTCGCTCACGATCTCGGCCTCGAACTGGAGTCCCTCCCTGCGCGAGAGCACGGCCAGCCCGTGGTCCCCCACCGGACCGCTCACCAACACTGCGTCCCCCGGCCGGGCATTCGCGCCAGAAATCGAGATGCCTTCGGGGATCGCGCCGACCCCCGAGGTAGTGATGTAGACGCCGTCGGCCTTCCCCCGGGGCACCACCTTCGTGTCGCCCGTGGCGACCTGCACCTCCGCCTCCCCCGCCGCCCGCGCCATCCCATCAACGATGCGCTCCAGATCCTGGATAGCAAGGCCTTCCTCAATGATGAAGCTGGCGCTTACCGCCAGAGGCCGCGCGCCGGCCGTGGCGAGGTCGTTCACCGTGCCGCAGATCGCCAGCCGTCCGATGTCCCCGCCCGGGAAGAAGATCGGATCCACCACGAAGGCATCAGTGGTGAAGGCGAGCTGTCCCGCCGCGGCCAGCCGTGCCGCGTCATCGCCGGGCGGATCGCCCGTGCCGAGCCGGGAGATGAAGACCCGCGCGATGAGATCGGCCATCATCTCCCCGCCGTCGCCATGAGCCAGCAGCACGCGGCCCTCGCCCATCAGGACGCCTCCGTGCGCCGGTAGCGGTAGTGTGCCTGGCACGCGCCTTCGGAGGATACCATGCACGCGCCCACCGGCTTGGCCGGCGTGCACCCGTTCCCGTAGAGCGGGCACTCCGGCGGGTCAGTCAGCCCTCGCAGGACATCGCCGCATCGGCAGCCGGCCGGCTCCCTCGCTGGCGGCGTCTCTACCTGGAAGCGGTGAGCCGCGTCGAGATCACCGAACTCCTCGGCCAGCGCCAGCCCGCTCTGCGGGATCTCGCCCAGCCCCCGCCAGCGCGCTCCGCTCACGCGGAAGACTCTCGCCAGCAGCTCCTGAGCCCGCGCGTTTCCCGCCGGGCGCACGGCGCGGGTGTACTCGCTCTCCACTTCCGCCCGGCCCTCCGCGATCTGCCGCAGCAGCAGGTGGACGGCCCGCAGAATGTCGGCCGGCTCGAATCCCGCCACCACGCACGGCTTCCCGCGCGCCGCTACCGGAAGGTAGGCGTTGCTCCCAATGATCGCGCTCACGTGCCCGGGGCAGACGAACCCATCCACCCGCACCTCGGAGTCTAGCAGGGCCAGCATCGCGGGCGGGATCAGCTTGTGCGCGCAGAGCACGGAGAAGTTTCGCAGTCCCTGCTCCCGCGCCTCCAAGGTGGCCAGCGCGACCGCGGGGGCGGTCGTCTCGAAACCGATGCCGAAGAACACGACCTGCCGCCCGGGGGCGCGGGCGGCGGCCGCCACCGCCTCCATCGGCGAGTAGACCACGCGCACCTCGGCGCCTTCCGCCCGCGCCTCCTCCAGGCTCTGCTCGCTGCCGGGGACGCGCATCATGTCGCCGAAGGTGGTGAGCATCACGCCCTCGAGGCGGCCCAGCGCGATGAAGTGGTCAATATCCTGCTGGGGAGTGACACAGACTGGGCAGCCCGGCCCCGAGATCAGCCTGACCCCGGCCGGCAGCGCCTGGCGCAGCCCGTGGCGCGCGATGGCGACGGTGTGCGTCCCGCACACCTCCATCAAGGTGGCCGGCGGCGCGGCCATCGCTCGCAGGCCTTCGGCCAGCCGCCGTACCAGCTCAGGACTGCGCAGTTCCCTCAGGCTCTCCATCGAACATCTCCGCGAACAGCCGCCGCGTCTCCTCCGCCTCCTCGGCATCCAGCCGCTCGATCGCGATGCCGGCGTGCACGATCACGTAGTCACCTACCGCCACACCCTCCACCAGGTCAACCCGGACGTCGCGCCGCACACCGCCCTCCTCGACTTGGCCCAGCGGGCCGGTGATGGAGATGACTCTCATAGGGATTGCGAGGCACATGAGTTCTCACCCCGGTTCACGAATGGTGTGTCGATGGGGGGACAGCGCATGACGCCTAAGGTTGTGGCTGCACTGCCTCAGGCAGATCCGTTGGGCTGTAGCGGGTAAGCCCCTGGATATGGTCGAACCCTTTGTCGGCCGCCGCCAAGCGCCCCAAACCATACTCCCGCATGGCGGCGACGATGAGCGAATCGTTGGTCAGCAGCCCCTCAGCTGAACGGACGAGGTGTGCTCGTCGGTGTCGCGCCTCGTCTGTCGGCAAGACCATGATGTTCATCCCAAGAATGGACTCGGCCTTGGTCCAGTATGTGGTGAGCTTCGTTATGGCGGCCGGCCTCTGCCGCAGACTGCTAGCGGACTCCTTCTTGATGATGCCCTCCCGAACTGCCTCAGCAAGCATCAGTCGGTGCGTTGCTTCCGCGATCACCTCAAGAGTGGTTACCCCATAGACGACCTCGGTTGCGCACCTTCTTAGCAGGCCTCCGCACTGCGCCGAGTGCTCTTGCAGCCCGTAGACGAAGATGTTGGCATCAATGAAGACATCGGTACCTGGGGGGATAGCATCAAGGGGGGCGACCGGCATGTCAAAGGTCCTCAAGGTCAGGGTCTTCCGCTATCCACCTGACCGTCGCGGCATCGAGCCCAGACGAGAATGTAGCGCGTTCCAGAGCCGCCAGAGCCTTCCGGATCCGCTCCCGCTTCCCGGCTAGCGCGAAGTGAGCTCCCTTCGCGGCCTGCCACTTGCGGTTCGGCAAATCAATGAGCAAGCCGCCGATCTCCCTGCCCCCAACGATCAGGTACTTACGCTCGCGTGCAGAGGGCACTCCCTCAACCGCGTCCGGTAGGACTGCGTACAGGGTGGCACTGCCAGTGGACAACGCCAGAGACAGAGCAGGCAAGAGAGGTACAGGCGTGTACCCCTCGTCGTAACGGATCGATATGTCGGGACTGCTACGCGTAGTCGGCGTAGTCATGGTCTGAGGAACTCCTTCAGGAGATCGCCCTGGACCAGGGCGAAGAACCAGTGCCGGATAACCTGGTGGGCCTGATCGAGCCAGCGCTGGAAGTCCCGCCATCCCTCTTGGGCATCCGACCCGGTGCTCAAGACGGACGTCTGCATTATGATGGCCGCTTGTCCCGCCCTCCGGCCCGTGCTCAGCGATAGCTGAATGCGTCCTTTCGGCGACGATGTCGGGAAGGCAAGCTGTACCAGCGAGTGCGCAGGCTGGTTCCTGACTGGCTGCCCCTGGAAGACGGCCTCCGGCAACTCCACGGTTACGTGCAGCTTGTCCCGCAGAAAGGACCGCACGTCTTCCGTTGAGAAGTCGAAATCGAAGGCGTCGATGTACTCCAGCTTCAGGCTTGATATGTCGAGTTCGTCTGCACGCGGATGCGCCTCCCGAAGCGCCAAGAAGAACTCAAGTCCTCGCGCCCTGAAGTCCTGCCAGGTGTACTTCTCGGTATCGTTTAGCACGGCCACACCGGGGCCGATCTGTACGAGGGGCCATCCGTTCTCCTTAGTGCGGAACCTATGTCGAGGGACGTGTACCGCGACAACGGGCGGGAACTGTGCAAGGTCGAGATCCTCTATCACCCGGTACGGGTCCTTGACCCTCTCATAGAGCCGTCCGACGATGACTGGGTAGGCGAGGTCGGGCATGTTCGGCTGCCCCCACTTTACCTCTAGTATCGTCTCGACGAGCGGCTTGTTAGGTAGATGGTCGTGGTAGGCTACGGTCATCGTCCCCTTCCGGTTGCAGAACACGGTGATACCCGACAGCCCTCATGGCTGGCGACCAGCTCGCGGTCGCGAGCTAACCTCGTTCCGCCTTCAGGATACCACAAGCTGTCATCTCCGCCTAGCTGGTGCCTTCGGCCCCTTCGGCGCGTGTCGCCGCAATCACGGCCTGCCCCAGGCTCAGGCCGCCGTCGTTCGGCGGCACCTGCTCGGGTAGATGCGGCCTCAGCCCGGCGTCAGAGAGGCCTGCCAGCAGGAGAGAGGCCAGACGCGCGTTCTGCATCACCCCGCCGCAGAGCACCACTTCCTTGGGCCCGCCGGCCGCGTGCAGAGCCCGGCAGGCCTCAATCGTCCAGGCGGCCACCGTCTCGTGAAACCGTGCGGCCGCCTCCGCTGGACTCGCGCCGCGCTCCAGATCCGCGACCAGCGCCGCCAGCATCGGCCTTGGGTCAATCACATCGTCTTCGATCTCGTAGGGATAGGGCATGGGCCTCCCCGGCCAGTCATCCGCCATCGCCTCCAGCTCCATCGCCGGCTGGCCCTCAAAGGTGACATCGGGCGTCCCGCCGAGCAGCGCGCTCACTGCGTCGAAGAGCCGGCCCAGGCTCGAGGTCAGCGGGGAGTTCAGGCCCCGCTCGATCTGGCGGGCCACTACCCGCACCTCGCTCTCGGCGAGAGCGGGCATCAGCCGCCGCGCCTTGCCTATGCCTTGTTCCCCGAAAGTGGCCAGCAGGTAGCTCAGCGCCATCCGCGCGGGCCGCCTGACCGCCGCCTCACCGCCGGGCATCGGAACCGACCGCAGGTGGGCGGCGCGTCGGAACTCCCGGAGGTCGGCGATCAGGATCTCGCCGCCCCACACCGTTCCATCAGGCCCATAGCCGCTGCCGTCATAGGCCACCCCGATCACCGGCCCAGCCAGCCCCAGCTCCGCCATCACCGCCGCCACGTGGGCGTGATGATGCTGCACTCCGATCAGCCGCGGCCGACCCGGCCTGCCCTGAGCGAAGTTGAAGGGGGCTTGCTCGTGGCTCTTCGCATATTCCGTCGAGAGGTACCCCGGATGCAGATCGTGCGCGATCACCTCGGGTTCCACCTCGAACAGCCCGGCGAAGTGCTGGACGGCCTCGCCGAAGTAGCCGAGCACCTCCGCCGAGTCGAGGTCACCGATGTGCTGGCTGAGGATCGCCTCTCCCCCGCGCAGCAGGCAGAAGGTGCTCTTGTGATGCCCGCCCACCGCCAGCACCGGCGGCCCCGCCACCTCCACCGCGACCGGCCGCGGCACGAACCCACGCGCCCGGCGGAACGGGATCACCAGGCCGGCCGCGCAGCGCACTACCGAGTCATCGCATGGTACCGCGATCTCGCGGTTGTGCGACAGGATGTGATCGCTGATGGGCCCCAGCTTCCTGCACGCCTCCTGGTCGCGGTGCTCGATCGGCTCTTCCGCCAGGTTCCCGCTGGTCATGACCAGCGCCGGCGGCGCCTTCTCCAGCAGCAGCCGATGCAGGGGGGTATAAGGCAGTATCACCCCCACCGTCCGCTGCCTGGGCGCGATGCTCGGGGCCAGGGCATTGCCCGGGCGCGCCGGCAAGATCACGATCGGGCTCTCCGGCGAGGCAAGCAGCTCTGCGGCCGCGGCCGGGAGATCGGCGACCCGCGCCGCCTCCCCGAGGTCGCGCACCATGATCGCGAACGGCTTCTGCCCGCGGCCCTTCCGGACGCGCAGCGCCTCCACCGCCTCCGCGTTGCGCGCGTCGCAGGCCAGATGGTAGCCGCCCAGCCCCTTGAGCGCGACGATCATCCCCTCCGACAGCCAGCGCGCCACCCGCGCGATGGCGTCCGGCGCGGGTGCGCCACCCACGAACAAGGCCGGCCCGCAGGCCGGGCAGGCAACCGGTTCGGCGTGGAAGCGCCGGTCCGCCGGATCGTGGTACTCGGCCTCGCAGTCCGGGCACATGGCGAAGCTCGCCATGGTTGTCTGGCGCCGGTCGTATGGGATTCCGCGCACGATGCTGAAGCGCGGCCCGCAGTTTGTGCAGTTGGTGAAGGCATAGGCAAAGCGCCGGTCCCGGGGGTCGGCGATCTCGCGCGCGCAGTCCGCGCAGAGCGCCACATCGGGCGGGGTCAGCGCCGTGGGCTGCGGTCCCGCCGCGCTCTCGACGATGCGGAATCCGCGCAGACCGGCGGGAGCGAGTTCGCTGGTCTCGACCCCGGTGATGCGCGAGAGGGGAGGGGCCGAGCTGACCAGCCGTTCCAGGAAGGCGGAGACCGTCTCCGCCCCGCCCTCCACCTCGATGACGACCCCGCGCGGCGTGTTGCTCACCGAGCCGGCGAGGCCAAGCGAAGTGGCCAGCCGGTAGACGAAGGGTCGGAAACCGACCCCCTGCACCGTGCCTTTGACGCGGGCTTCACAGCGGACGACGGTCACACCTGGCGCCTCGATCAGGGGTTGGACGTCCTGCACTGCCTGGCGACCCCTTCCCCCCGCCCCCGTTAGGATACCCCCTAACCAAGAGATTCCGTTGGGCAGGAGCTTGCTCCTGCCCCGGGCGAGAGACGCGGGCCAGAGGTATGCCCTACTGGGAGGAGGGGAGGGGCCTCGCGCCAACTCGCCACCGCGGCAGCGCACGCGCCAGGGTGAACACGCGGACTTCGGCCGCCTCGGCCCGGTTGAGCGCGCGGGCGCACTCAGTCAACGTCGCGCCCGTAGTGTAGAGATCGTCAACCAGCAGCACCCGCCGTCCCGCAGTCACCTCGGTCGGGCGCGCGGCGAACGCGTCTCGCACATTGGCCGCGCGCGACTCGGCCGGGATGTCCACCTGGGGCGCGGTGGGTCGGGTCCGCTCCAGCAGCGGCCGCAGCGGCTTCCCCAGCATCGCGGCCACACTCTCTGCCAGCAGCTCCGACTGGTTGAACCCTCTCTCCCGCAAGCGCAGCTCGTGGAGGGGCACGGGGCAGATCACGTCAGCCGTGGCCGGATCGAGGTCCGCGGCCGGGCCCGAGGCGAGGGCGTCTGCCATGATCTTGCCCAGCGGATCGGCGAGCACCAACTGCGCCTGGTACTTGAACCGCTTGATCGCCTCCGCCAGCGGGCCGTGGTAATGGGCCGCGCTGCGCGCCATGGCGAATGGCCTCCGCCTGCCGCGGCATTCTGCACACACCGGCGCACCCCTCGCCTGGGGATCAAAGGGCTCGCCGCACCGCCCGCAGACCGGCGGCCCGATGCGCTCCACCTGGGCCATGCAGTCCGCGCAGATCGGCTCTCGCCGCAGCCGTCCGCAGGCCTCGCACCGCGGCGGATAGAGCAGATCGAGCAGCCCGCGGAGCCACGGGTTCACATCGCCTCTTCCGCCGCTTCGCCCCGCTGGGGCGGGCGCATCCGCGCCCTCATGATCGGCGCCGCGAGCAGGCTCGTGAGCACGGACATGAGGATGACCATGCCGTAGACATCATGCGATACGACGCCGCGGGAAAGGCCGAGCAAGGCCACCACGATCCCGACTTCCCCGCGAGGCGCCATGCCCAGTCCGATCGTGATGGCATCTCGCCGCCCCAGGCGAAGCGCGCCCAGGCCGCATCCGATCAGCTTGCCCAGCACGGCCACTACGGCCACGAGCAATCCCAGCGGCAGGATCTCGAGGCTGAGCAGCCGGTGCAGGTCTACCTTCGCTCCCATCAGCACGAAGAAGATCGGCACCAGCAGCTCGTAGATCGGCTGCATGGAGTTGCGGAGCCGGCGCGCCTCCGGCGCCTCCGCGAAGATGATGCCCGCCAGGAAGGCGCCGATGATGGCCGCCAGCCCCACGATGTCGGCCAGCGCCGAGAAGGCGAAGCAGAGCGCCACCGCCAGCGCGAAGGCCGGGTCCCGGGCGCCGGCCTCGGCGAGGCCGGAGAGCCTGGGGCTCAGTCGCCCCACCGCCGAGCGGCCCACAAAGAAGGCAAGCAGGCAGAAAGCGATCGCCTCTCCAGCCAGCAAGCTTACCTGTGCCGCATTCAACGTCCCGGCCGCGAACTGAGAGACCACCGCCAGCACCAGCATGCCCAGGATGTCGTCCAGCACCGCCGCCCCCAGGATAACCCGCGCCACGCGCGTCCCCAGGCACCCCAGGTCGGCCATCACCCGCGCCGTGATTCCGACGCTGGTGGCGGTGAGCGCAGTCCCTACGAAGAGCGCCTCAACCAGGGGTCGGTGGAACCCGAGCATGAGCAGGAGCCCCCCCGCGAAGGGCACGACGACCCCCAGGGAACCCACCGCAGCCGCCTGAGCGCCCACCTGCCACAGCAGCCGCGGCTCCGTCTCCAGGCCGACCACGAAGAGCAGGAACACCACCCCGAGCTGTGCGAAGAGTTCCTGGAACGGCGAGTCGCTCACCAACCCCAGGAGGTGAGGGCCAATCACCATCCCCACCACCACCTCCCCCACCACCGCCGGCTGTCGCAGCCGCGCGAAGATCGCGCCCGCCACGCGGGCGGACACGAACAGCACGAACAGATCCAGCAGCATGCGGCCAATCTCAGACATAGCGGCTGTAGCGCGGGCTTTCCCTCTCCCCGCCGCGTGCTCCTGCTCGGCCTCCCCGAAGGGCGGATGCTTGCTCCTGTCCTGTCTGCTGCCGCAATCGCCTTTACCGCCACTCGCGTTCATGCTAGAATCCCGCGCTTCTCTCCGCGCGGGCAATCCAAGGTGTCGGCATGGTTACGCTCACAGAGACCGGGTACTACGACAAGGTCTACGGCGGCTGGCTCGGCAAGCTGATCGGCGCCAGGATAGGCGAGCCCCTGGACGGTCAGAGGCAGACCCATGAGCTGACCGCCGACTCGCTGAACAACCTGGCGACCTATCGCCCAGGCCCGAGCCCCAGCATAGACCTCCAGCTGGTCTGGCTCCGCGCGCTCCAGAGCGTCGGCCCAAAGCTCAACGCGCAGGACCTGGCAACGGCCTGGCTGAGGCACGTGACCTACGTGGAGTCCGAGCGCGCCCACGCCTACGCCAACCTGCGCCGCGACCTGCGGCCACCTATCTCCGGGGTGTTCGACAATCCTTTCCGGCGCTCGCTCGGCGGGCTGGAGAGAGCTGATATCTGGGGTCTGGTCGCGCCCGGCGATCCCCGGCAGGCCGCCCATTACGCCGGCCAGGATGCGATGCTGGATCACGCCGGACCCGGGGTGGAGGCCGCTATCCTGGCGGCCGCGATGGTCAGCGCCGCTTTCGTCGAGTCCGACCCAGCCCGGCTGATCGAGATCGCCCTCAGCCTCCTGCCGGCGGATTCGCGGGTAGCGCGGGCGGTGCGCGATGTGGCCCGCTGGCATGGCGAGCTGGCGCACTGGCCTCGCACCCGGGAGATGCTGCTGCGCTCTCATGGCTCGGACGATGTGCGCGATAGTGCACTCGCCGCCGCCCTCACCTCGCTCGCCTTGCTGCACGAGCGCGGTGACTTCGTCCGCACCCTGATCACCGCGGCCAACTGCGGCTGGAGCACGCACTCAACCTGTGCCGCCGCGGGCGCGGTGGTCGGCGTGATCGCCGGTGCCTCCGGACTGCCCGCCGCCTGGCGCAGCCTGGTAGACGAGGACGTGCGGAGCGGCTGGGGCCTGGTGGGGCTGGGAGGCTCGTCGCCTCCTGCGGTGCTGGCTCAGCAGACCCTGGAGGTGGGAAGGCTGGTGATCCGGTCGGAGTGCGCGGGCCGCGTCCAGCTCGCGGAAGAAGCGCCCGATGAGCCCGCCGCGCTCGCCGCCACCGACGGCTCAGCCCTCACGCGGCAGCTCGCCATGGGGCCCTATGTGACCACCTTCCGGCGCGGGCCGCTGGAGGTGAGTGTGGACTACGACGCCTGCGCCAGCATCGGCTACGATGTGCCCCGCCGCCTCGCCATCGGGCTGACCAACACCGGCGCCCGAAGCTTCGATCTCCGCACCACGATCTCGGCGCCCGCCGGCTTCATCGTGACCTCCAACGCGGACCGCCTTACCTTGGCCGAGGGCACCTCGGTCTCTTTCGTCGCCACCATCAGCGCGCACGAGGAGCGCGCCCGGCTCGCGGCCGTGAGCCCCTGCACCCTGTTTGTCTCGTTGGACGACGGCACCGAGATCACGGTCCCCATCACTCTGGTGAGCGAGTCGGTCTGGTACGCCGCGGGACCCTACGGGAGCTTCGACGAGCCCCACGCCCCAGAGCAGGCCGGGATCTTGTCGGGTGAGACTCCCCTGGGCGGTGAGGGCTGGCGCCGCCTCTCGGTGTCCGAGCCCTCGGTCAACCTGCTCGCCGCCATGGCCGGCGAGCCCGGCACCTACTATCTGGCAACCGACTACTTGCTTCCCAGGGCGCGGATGGCTCGCCTGCGCGTGGGCTGCAATGACGGGGTCAGGGTCTGGCTGCACGGCCAGGAGGTCTTCTCCCACCACGAGCACCGCCCCGTCGCCCCCACCAGCGCCGACGAGTTCGCGGCCGAGCTGTGGGAGGGATGGAACCGCTTGGTGATCAAGATGGCCCAGTGCTCCCCGCGGCGTTTCCTGTCCGCGGTGCTCCTGGATCAGGACCGCCATCTGCTGCTCGAGGCCGTCAACACCTTCCCCCGCGGCTGAGGGTGAGCCGGAGCCGGTCAGACCTCACGCTTCCCCTTCGTCCGCGAGATGCCTCTCCAGCAACTGCTCAAGGCGGTTCGCGCTCAGCCCCTTCCCGCTCGCCACCACTTCGCCATCCACTATCACCGTCGGCGTCATCATCACCCCGTACCGGTCGGCCTCGGAGGAGAGGACATCGTACTTGCGCACCACCACCCGGCCCGGGTGGCGTTCGGCGATCCGGCGCGCGATCCGCTCTGCCTGGATACACTTCAGGCAGGGGAAGACTACACCGAATTCCTTGAGGCCGTAGAAGATCTTCACCTCTACCGGTTCGCCCCCAGCCTTCTCCCCGGCCTCTCCCTCGGGTCCCGCCGGGGCAGCCGCGGCGGCCGGACGGGCCGGCGGCCGCACCGCCATGTCGGGGATCGCGAGGTGAGGCGCACACCGGGCCGCCACTTCCTCCGGGCAGTGTTTGATCTCCCAGCAGGGGATCAGGTCCAGCAGGCGGCGGATTGCCACCGTGGTCAGGCTGTGGCCGTGGATCAGCTCCGAGATGCACCTGATCCAGACCAGGTCCTGCTCGCTGTAGAGGCGCTGGTCGCTGGCCGTCCGCGCCGGCCGAATCAGCCCCTCCTGCTCGTAGACGCGGAGCGTCCGCGCGCTCAGACCCACTCGCTGGGCCGCAGTTCGGATCGTGTAGGCCGCCTGACCTCGCTCTAGCGCCATTTGCCTTCCCCTTTCGCGTCTGTTCCAGCATCGCGCATGGAAGGAATTATTGTCAAGGTGCTTCACACAAATTTCATACCGGATACACGAGCTAATCAGCGCCCAGGGCTACACTATGAGCGAGGCCGAGGCTGGCATCGGCTGGGCGGGCCTCGATGTGCCAGGGAGGTGGCGATGCAAGAACAGGACTTCAAGGTGGCCTTGCTGCCATGCAATGGCATCGGACGACTGGTTTCCACGGTCGTGCGGCAGGCGGGCTACCGGATCAGAGAGCTGCGGCCCGACCAGGTCGTGCTCCTGAGCAGCGGCCGCCTGGCGGTGAAGGACCCCGAGCACTTCGCACTCTTCCAGAAGTACCCCGTGCTCGTGATAGACGGCTGCCGGCCTCACTGCGCCAGCTTCATGTGCGACGAGCTGGGCAAGACTCCGGCCGCCCGCATTTACGTCGCAGACGTGATGGCCGAGAACAAGATCGCCATGGCCGGCGAGAAGCGCCGCGGCCTTAGCGCAAAAGGCGAGAAGCTGGTCGCGGCGCTGACGCAGAAGGCGGTGCAGGAAGTTGACCGCATCATCGCCGACGAGATGCTGAGCACCTTGTGAGGACAGAGTGATGGCTGATAAGGTTTGCCTCCAACCCTGTCTCGGGCTGCGCAAGGAATCGGTGCTCGGCCGCCAGGCCCTCTACGTCGTCCACGAGGACCTGCGGCCGGAGACGACCGTCCTGGGCTGCGGCCCCGCGCTCAATGCCAATGTACAGGAGGACCTCGACTTCATTGGCCTCTACCCCGTGATCGCAGTCGAGGCCTGTGAGCTTGACTGCGCCACGCGGCTCGTGGGCAAGAAGGGCAAGCAGGTCGCGCGCACCTTGCGCGTCACCGACCTCGCCCAGGAACTCGCGATTGACCTCGCCTCCCTGCCCGAGCGCCACATTCCCACCGAGCATCCCGCGGTTCAGGCCCTCGCCAAGCGCATCGCCGAGCAGGTGGACGCCCTGCTCGCCGCATGATAGGTCCAGCCGCGGGGGAGCGCGACCATGCGCCGACCATCCGTATGGGGTGAGTGCCTGAGCGAGTATGTCGGCACTTTCATCCTCGTCTTCTTCGGCGTGGGGTCTGTGAACGCGGCCGTGCTTGCCGGCGTGACGGCCGGCCTCTGGCAGGTGGCCGCGGTGTGGGGCGCGGGGGTCGCGCTCGCCATCTACGCCACGGGGGCCATCAGCGGCGCCCACATCAACCCGGCCATCACCATCGCCCTGGCCGCCTGGCGCGGCTTTCCCAAGGCCAAGGTCGCCCCCTATCTCGCGGCCCAACTGGCGGGGGCGTTCTGCGGTTCGCTGCTACTCTACGGGCTCTTCCACGGCCTGCTCGTGCATTTCGAGGCCGGCCATCACCTGATCAGGGGAGGCCCGGGCAGCGAGCTGTCCGCGATGGTGTTCGGCGAGTACTTCCCGAACCCCGCCATGTTCGGGGCGAGCCAAGATGCCTACCAGCGAGTCTCGCTTGCTACTGCCATGCTGGCCGAGGGGATCGGCAGCGCTTTCCTGGCCTGCTTCGTGTTCGCCCTCACCGAGCCGCGCAACCCGCTCGCTTCGCGCCCCGTCGCGCCGCTGTTCATAGGCCTCGGCCTGGCCATCATCATCTCGATCATCGCGCCCCTCACTCAGGCCGGCCTCAACCCCGCCCGGGACTTCGGCCCCCGGCTGGCCTCGTATCTGCTGGGCTGGGGCCGCGTCGCCATCCCCGGACCGCGGGGCGGCTTCTTCACGGTCTACGTCCTGTCCCCCATCCTCGGCGCGGTGTTGGGGTCTGGCCTCTACCAGGCGCTCCGCCGGCAGCTCGGCTCGGCGCCGGCGGTCGAGGCCGAGGAGAGCGCCATGGAGGCCGAACCCGCGGAGGCATCTGTGATGAGTCAGCCTGAGTCCAGCTTCGTCCTGGTCCCGTGCGAGGACTCGGGCCACCTTGGGTGCGCCATCGCGCGACGCGCCGCCGAGCTGGTGGCCGTCGCCACCCCGGAGGCGGCCCTCCGCGCCGCGGGCGAGTGCCCGCGCGGGGCGAGAGCCTTCGTGGTGGCGGTTGACGGCTCCAGCTCGTGCCAGGCCTCCGCCCACCTGGAGCAATGCGGGGTGCGCCCGAGCGCAGTCGTGTCGGCCCCGGCGGTGCTGGCGCGGGCCGGGCTGGTCCGGCCGGGGGTGGACCTCCGCGCCCGGTCCGAAGAGCTGGCGCAAGCACTCGCCGCGGCTATCAGCGACTCGCTCCAGTCGGTGCTCACTGAGCTCCGCGAGCGCCGCCGCTACCAGCAGGAGATGGCCCCCATCATGGAGCGCTTCCGGGGCATGTGGAGCAAGGTAGAGCTGCTGCCCTCACCGGGCGGCGTCCCGCCCGAAGCCGAGCGCTCCCGGGTCGAGCTGCTCGCGAGGCGCTCCCGTAACCTCTTCGTCAAGTTCGACGAGATCGTTCCCCCCGCCGACTGGGCCGAGCCTCACGACCTCTTCCAGGATGCCCTCCTCTGCGTCGCCTACGCCTGTGAGGGCTGGGTCGCCGGTGATGCCCCCCGCTGGGACCAGAACCTCGAGAAGGCCCGCCTCCAGCTCAAGCCCCTCCTCCGCCGGCTCGAGTAGCGCTGCCCCGTTAGGCCGGAGCCCGCCTCCTGTCCGTCGTTCTGTGGGGCGCGCATCTCGCCGCAGGCGGATGCCCGCCGGCCGTTCTGTCGGTTCGTCAGGAGCTTGCTCCTGACCAGGCCCTGCCGGCAGGTTCTCGCCTCTTCGCCCTCGAAACCACCATCGAACTTGCTGCCGACGCGGAGCGCAGAGCATGAAGCTTGTCCACGCCGCCGATCTCGATCCTCAACCGGTGACCGAACAGGGGGCCGCGAATGCCACTGTCCGCTGGCTGCTATCGCGGCCGGAGGGCGCGCCTCACTTCGCCATGCGCCTCTTCGACCTCGCTCCCGGGGGATACACACCCAGCCACGAACACGCCTGGGAGCACGAGGTCTACATGTTGGAGGGCGAAGTCGAGGTGGTCGGCAATGACGGCCCCAGACGCGTGAGGCCCGGTGACGCCGTACTGGTTCTGCCAGATGAGCGGCACCAGTTCCGCAACACCACCGCCAGCCCGGCGCGCTTCCTCTGTATGATCCCGCTGCCAGAGTAGTGGCGAAGGGGATACGCGAAGTGGAGCTCTACTTCTTCCGGCACGGCGACGCCGAGGCCGCGGCGGCCACCGGAGACGCCGATCGCCGGCTAACCGAGCGGGGAAGGCGGGAGACCCTCGCGGTCGCGCTCGCCCTGCACCGCGCCGGGCTGCGGCCCGAGGCCATCATCAGCAGCCCCCTCCTCCGCGCGCGGCAGACTGCCGAGATCCTCCAGGAGGTCTTCGCCCTCCCCGCGCAGGCGGATCGGCGGCTCTCCCCAGGCTGCTCCCTCGGCGCGATCCAGGAGCTGGCCTCACACCATCCCCTTGGCCATTCCCTACTCGTCGGCCACGAGCCAGACTTGGGCCGCATCGTCGGCCAGCTCCTCGGCGGCGCTCACGTGAGCATGGCCAAGAGCGGAGTGGCCCGCGTTGACGCCGACCGCGTCGAGCCGGGCACGGGCGTGCTGGTCTGGCTCCTGTCGCCAGAGCTACTCGCGGAACGTTGAGCCCGCGCGCGCTGGCCGCCTGCCCCTCAAGTGCCGGTCGAACCAGTCCACCATCCGGTGCAGCACATCGCAGGTGAACCGCGGGGCCGAGTCCGCGAACCCATGCCCGCCGGACGGGTACCGAACGAATACCGACTCCACCCCCAGGCGCTTGACGGTGGTGTAGACGATCTCCGAGTGGGATATCGGCACCCGCCAGTCGTCCTCCGCGTGGAGCAGGAGCAGAGGCGCTCTGATCTTGTGGGCGTGACTCGAAGAGGACATGCGCCGGTAGTCCTCCAGCCGCTCCCACGGTGGTCCTCCGATCTCCTGCTCCGACCAGAGCGGCATGTCGGCGCTGTAGTAGAACATCGGCTCATCGGTGGCCGCGCACCGCGCCACCCCGGCGCGGAAGCGGCTGGTCGTGCCCAGCAGCCACACCGTCAGGAACCCGCCGTAGGAGGCGCCGGTCACCGCCAGCCGGTCCTTGTCCACATACCCCTGCCGGATCACGTGATCCATCGCCGCCAGCACATCCCGCGAGTCCTCCACTCCCCAGTTGCCCACTGATGCAGTCTGGAACTCCCGGCCGTATCCGGTTGACCCGCGCGGATTGGAGTAGACGACTACATATCCCTGGGCGGCGAGCACCTGCGCGCCGAACAGCCACGCGTTGAAGTAGGCCGAATAGGGCCCGCCGTGGATCATCAGGACCAGGGGGTACTTGCGGCCGGCGCGGAATCCCGGCGGCTTTACCACCCAGCCCTGGACCCGCTTCCGGTCGAAGCTCCGGCACCAGAACGATTCCGTGGACGCCAGCTGGAGCCCGGCCAGGGCTGCCCCGTTCTCGCGCGTCAGCCTTCGCTCCGCCCCGCCCTTGCCATCGCACCAGAAGATATCACCCGGGTCCTCGGGAGTGCTGTCGAGGTAGACGACCCCGCCGGCCCGCGCTGCCACGCTGTAGCCCTGAAGGTAGCGCTCCTTCGGCAAGGCGCGCGTCACCCTGCCCGCGAGGCCTGCCCGCCAGAGCGAGTTGAAGCCCTCGTCATAGCAGAGGAAGTACACGCCCTCGCCATCGCGCGCCCACTGCGGCGAGTGCGGATAGCGGTCCATTCCCTCCGTCAGGCTGCGGGCCCTTCCGCCCCGCGCTGACTGCACCCAGAGGCGATCCTCCATCCGGAAGATCTCGGGGACCGGCGAGCCGACGTAGGCGATCAGCTTCCCGTCCGGCGACCAGACCGGCGAGTGCGCGCCCCCCTTCAGGCTGGTCAGCCGGCGCGCCTTGCTGCCGGCCGAGGGCGCCACCCAGATATCGCCGACCAGATCCCAGTCCGGGTCCCGGCCGCGATTGGAGACGAACGCAATCCACTTGCCATCAGGCGACCAGTCCGGCGCGTAATCGTCGCAGTCTCCCTCCGTGATCTGGCGCGGTCGGCCCCCGGCCGCCGACACCAGGTAGATGTGCCGTCGTTCCTCCTTCGGCAGGAAGTCCGTGGAACGGTAGCGGATGCGGTCAACCACCTTCACATCGGAGGCGTAGACGCGCCCGCTCTTCACCTCGATCTTGGGCTTCTTGGGATCGCGCTCCTCATCCTCCGGCTTCGGGTCGCGGGCCAGAAACGCGATCCGCCGGCCATCCGGCGACCACATGGGCTCAGACGCGCCCTGCTTCATACGCGTGATCTGGCGCGCCTCACCGCCGGCCGCGTCTATCACCCACACCTGCGGCTTCGCCTTGTCATCATCCGACTCGGGCGCGACGAAGGCGATCCGACGCCCGTCCGGCGACCAGCGCGGCGTGTGGTCCCGATGATGGCGATTGGTGAGCTGGACCCGCTTGCGCCCATCCCGCGAGATGAGCCAGATGTCGGAAAGCCTTCGGTCCTTCTCCCGGTCGAGCCGGGAGATCACGCAGGCCACCCACGAGCCATCGGGAGAGAATCGCACGTCCGAGATCTGCCGCAGCAGGTAGCAGTCCTCCGATCGCATCGGCCTTCTCATGCGGGGCATGTCGCGCCTCCTCTCGACCACAGGTCGGCAGGTTGCTGTCTGCTACCACGGGCGACCTCCCGTCTCCTCCCGACGCCACGGAACTCCACTTGTGCGCGGAAACGCTCAGATGTATGGCCATGGGACAAGCCGCCGCTGCCCTGGCGAAGGGAGAAGGATATGTGCGCGGTAGACTCCTGGCAATACCCATAGGGAGGGAAGATGTGAACAGGAACGCAAAGCTGTTGGCGCTCGCGGTCCTGCTGCTCGCGGTGCTGGTGGTCGCTGCCTACGCCGCGCAGAAGCAGGACCAGGCCGCGGTGAGTCAGAGCCGCGAGGTTACCATTGCTGCCGCCACGGAGGAAGCACCCGCGCCTCCAGCGGCGCCAGGAATGGCCGGCGGGGCCGGCCGCGGTCGCATGGCGCGCCGCGGCGGTATGGGACGCGGCATGGCCCAGCCCGCGCCTGGCATGGGTCCCGGCGCAGGCCGGGGAGGCATGGGCATGGGAATGGGCATGTCGGGTTGCCCCATGCACGGCATGATGGGCGGCTCTGCCCTGGCCGTCACCGAGGGAGGCGTCTACGTGCTCCACGGCGACAAGCTCACCAAGTATGATCACGACCTCAACCTCGTCAAAGAGGTCGAGATCGCGGTGGACTGGGCCAAGATGGGCGAGAAGATGCAGCAGATGCGCGAGAGCTGCCCCGTCTACCAGGAGATGCAGCGCTCAACCCAGCAGCCTGCCATGCCGCGTGTCCGGGCCCGAGCGCGCGTGAGGCAACAGCCGACGCCGGCCAAGTAACCCTCTGTTTCCTTCCACTCGCCGGGGCGACCCATGACGGGCCGCCCCGGCCTGAGGACGGCACCCGAAGCTCCATAGGGCGCGTCTGCGCCAACATGCGCCCGCACCGGTGACGCGTCCGCCAACTGGGGGATGCGCTCTCCGGGTCGGGCCTGTCCCACCCCCCGCGGGCCGCAACTCTTGACAACCCCTCCGGCCATGCTAGACTACCAGAGGCGAGCGCGAGCGGAAATAGCTCAGCTGGTAGAGCAACAGCTTCCCAAGCTGTGGGTCGCGGGTTCGAATCCCGTTTTCCGCTCCAGACCTCTCCGGCGGCGTAGCCAAGTGGTAAGGCACGGGTCTGCAAAACCCTTATACGCCGGTTCGACTCCGGCCGCCGCCTTTCCTTAGCGACCGCCCGTGAAGCCGGCGTGAGAGCATGGCCCGACTCCGGCTACCGCATCGGCGTGGGGTTGCTGTACGGGGTCCGGTCGCGGATGCGTCCCGTGTGGCACGGCGGCCGCGCCACGGCGGCGATCACCGGTGGCCCCACCCGGTCCGGTCTCTGATCACCATCCGTCTCCATCCTCGTCAGCCTCCCAGCACAAGGGTATCCACGAAGGGAGAGATCAGCACGAGGCGGGTCGCAGCGGCGGCCGGGGCACCAGACGGGTTCCCGGACAGGACGCGACCGGCTGCGGCCCTCTGGCCTTATGCTGCGGCAGTACCCACATGATCTGCTGAGGCCCGCAGAGCCGGGTTGGGCCAGAAACGCCTCAGAACCGCCCTGGAAGGACTCTGGAACCGCCAATCCGACTGACTGTGATATGCGAGACTCAATGGGCATGAGCTGCCGCGCTCGCCTTCAAGACGACGAACTCAGGTTGCGTGGCATCTTCCCTGCCAGTGAGCGACGGGAAGCACTGCACGTCGGCGAAACCTGTCTCTCTCAGCAGGGATTCGTACTCGTCACTGGAGTAGCCCTGCGTTGTCACGGCGTGTCGGGTGACGCAGCCACTCGACGCATCGACCACAAACAAGCGCGTGGTAGCGGCCTTCATCGCGGAGTCCCAGAAATGCTCCTCCAAGACAAGGTGCGGCTGAGGCGAGAAGAGGCCCCGCGCGCCGGAGTGCCACGACATCCCGACGCTGCCCATGCGTTCTACGGCAGTCAGCGTATGTGCCTCCAAGACCAGATTGCCGCCGTCGACGAGCGCTCGCTTTGCTTTGCCCAACAGGACGCGCACTTCGGCCCGCCGAAGGACATTCACCTGACCGAAGACCATCATCACGAGTCCGAAGCCATCGCCGAACTCGACCGACCGGACGTCATCCTGCACGTACCGGCACACCAGTCCCTGAGCAACCGCCTGCTCCTCAGCGTAGCCAATCGCCGCCGGCGAGAAGTCGATCCCGAGGCACTCGTGCCCCAAGGCGGCCAGCCGGCTGGTGTACAAGCCCGGGCCGCAGCACAGATCTAGGACCCGAGCGCTCCGGCCCCCCAGCACCTCTGAGTGCAGCCAGGATACGTGCTCGTCTATCTTCGGTGACCGTCGGCTTGCCGCGTCGTGTTCCTGGGAGAGGTGCTCGGCCAACATCCGTTGGCTGAACCCCGGCTCATCCCAGGGGATGTTGTCCCCCTCTTGCCACGGCTCAGACACCGACCTTCGGTTCACGAGATCCAGTAGGGTCTCCACGCTATCATCCCCGCATGGCGTTGACTGCTGGGAGCCAACCAGTTCCTTCACGCCAAGTCACCTGCGGACGTGAGGTCATGTCGGTTACTCAGCGGCTGCCGCCGCGTGCTGCCGATACCAACTCGCCCACACCATCGAGTGCCGAACCGCGCCCCCTCGGTCTACGCCACCGCCCATACGCTCGACGGCTGCTTAGGGAAGAGGATTCCGACTAGCGCTTTAGCGTCTCCGTTGCAGGCGTAACAGTCCGGGTTGAGGTGGCGGAGGTCCTCCAGCGAATGCAGGCCAAACAGCATATGCAGGAACGTCCCGTCGCGGAAGCACGCCGATTCGCCACCCTGGCTCGGCGACCAGGGCTCGGAGGCGGTGAGCTTGCCCCCTTTGAATGCCATCCTTATGCCCTCGCGGAAAAAGCTGAGCTTCAGCTCGCCTGTCCATCCTGGCGCGATGGACTTCGCGAGCCGCGCTTCGAGCACTGGCGCGATCACCCGGAGGAAGCTCGGTAGGTCCGGCACACGGAGGTAGAAGAGATAGGGAATGTCGGCAGGTTGGAGGAAGTCAGGCATCGCCTCATAGGCCGGGTGCTGTGTGCCGAGTCGGAAAGATAGCCACTCGATCTCTTTGCTGTGCTGTGCGGCATAATCGGCGCCCTTCTCCGACAGGTACCGCAGTATACTGGGCGTTACGGAGAGCCAATTAGCTCCAGGCTTCAGTTCGTACAGCACACTGCAAAGAGCATCACCCCGCGGTATTTGGGAACTGTGAGCAAGCAATCCGACGCGCTCCCCTTTCGGCGTTGTGATGACGCAGAACTGTTCGCCGCCGGTGCGACCGAACACATAATAGCGCCATAACCTTGGTGAAACTACACTTGAGACGAGTGATCTTCGTCGGCCTTGTGCATACACTCGCGCCATGAAGCGCAGATCGGCTTCGGTCGCGGGACGTATCCAGTAAGGTTCTCCTTCTAGCTCCTTGAGCTTGGGCACTCCGGATATATGACCACGGCGATCAGCATCCAATTCCAGAGTCATTTCGTAGCCGAATTGGCGGTAGAAGTTCGGGATGCCGGTGATTGCTTGAAGCACGTGCCCACGGTTCGCGCTCCACTCATGGATGACATCGAACTGTGCGCGGACGAGTCCCCGCCGTCGGTAGCGTGGGTCTGTCGCAACGAGCTCAGGCCGACCGATAGGGATCTCTACGCCGGCGTATGACCACCGCTGCGAGAACAGGCAGAGCGATGAGACAATCTCACCAGTCTGTTGGTCTTCGACGACTGTGAAGTCGTGAGGCTTGAATGTCGGGTGCCGGCCCGCCATCAGATCGCCGGTCCAATGCATCACGAACTGATCCGGGTTCTCGGGGCTTCCGAGAGTCCGGCCGTTGAAGCGCACCAGTGCCTCCGTGTCTCCGGGCGTCGCCCGGCGCAGCACGAGACCATCTGCCAACTCCCGGATAATCGCCGCGCGTCTCCTCAGTTTCTGCATCCCTGCCTCCTCACGAAACAGCACACGCCTGCCTCACGCCACCCGACAAGTCGGATGACGCAAAGCAGGCGCGCAATGGGCTGAGGTGCCTATTCCTGCCAGCGCAGTATGGTTTTGTCCGTGGTCAGCCGTGGATAATCTAGCCCAAGGCCTCCTTGGTGTCAAGCTTCGCAGGTCCCTCGCTCACGATCCTCCCGCGTTACGCGGCCACCTTTCGTCAGGATGGTAATGGAAGAGTCTGCGCCTTCAGCCGGCGATTCTGACTCCGGAGCCGGTGTTAGCGGCCGACCAGTTCGATGCCCTCTGCGGCAAGGCGCGCCATCGCGGCCGATCGTTCGTCTTCATCCATTCCGGTCAGCAACTCGAAGAACACCTGGACCCAGTCCCGCGTCCAGTACTGGTTGCCGCCGCGCAGCCGGGGCCGGCCTGGATCAGGCAGGATCGCGAAGTCCAGCCCTGCGAGTTCCCTTGCCTTCCACATCACCTCACCATAGCGACCGTGCGTGAAGGTGGTGATCACCCTATAGCGGTCATGCCAACGCCGCAGATAGGCGGCCATGCGTTCGGCCAGGATGGGGCGAGCGAAGTGGTATTGCTGAGGGGACATGTGCTTGACTCCGCCGCCCCGCTCGTCCGCTGGGTAGGTCGTCTCCAGTTCGTAGGGGACGGGGCCGATGACGCTGCTGAGCACCACCACGTGGCACCGGCAGTCCTCGAAGTCAGCCTTCGGGTCCTTGCCGGTTGCGAGCCGGATCGCCTTCCTCATCGAGGCATGGCTGGGCGACTTGGAGAACGGCCGGCTTACCGAGCACTGGAAGATGGCGAGCATGTCCTTATCCGGCGGCGGCTCGTACTCCGTGATGACATAGCCATGAAAGTCCAGGACGGCTTGGCTCATAACATGGATGTCCTCTTTCCGCTGCTCCTCCGTTCTCACGACCCGGTGCATGCCGACCGCCGCGGTAGCGCGGACGCGCTTGCGCAGGCGGTACACCATCTCATCCCGGACCAGCCGGAATCCCTGCCCGCTGAGGACCTCCAGCACATCGTCCTGCCGCCAAACGGGACGCGCGTCCACCCGGCCCACGCGCACCGCCTCCCATGCGCCCCAGCCAGCTGCGTATGCAAGCAGTGCCGTCGCCACCTCCCCGAGCACCTCCCGCCGACGAGGGGGCGATGCCTCCGAATGGGTCAGGTGGATGTCGCGTACCCGCAGAAACCGACCCTCCCCCGGGTGCCGATCAATGGTGGCCAGTAGCTCTCCCTGGCGCAGCACGAGGTAGCGAGTGGCAAGCGCGCGGTCGCCGGTGCCAGGCTGCTTCACAACGCTCAGGTGGATGGCTGCCGGGTCGAGGCTGTTGATCATGATGGGAGGGCCCGAGCGGGCCGGCTTCCCTTCGCGCAGCCGCTCGAGGGCCTCCGGAAGGGCAAACTGGTCGCCCGACAGCTCTCTCACGAAGAAACCTCGGAGCAACCGGCCGCGGAGGAACAGCTCTCGGAGGCCGAGCGTGAGATCCCGAGTGGACAGCCCAGACTTGGCAAGGAGCACCTCTCGCGCGGCGACCCCATAGCGATGCATCAGTGCGAGCACCCGGGCGCGACAGCGACCCCGCGCTGCGGCATCGTCAACTGCCGGCTCCGCCAGATCCCGGACTGCGTACCAGCGTCCTTGATCGGCACGCAGGCCCGCACGGCGCAGGGCCGCGCCAGCTGTGGCGACTCCGTTCTCGCCCCCGGAAGCATCATGTTCCGCCTCGTCTCCCGTGAGGGAGAACCACGGCCTCACTGACTGCGGCAGGCTGGTCCAGCGGCAGCGCGAGATGGATGAGTAGTCGGTATTCGAGGCCAGGCCTCTCTGGAAGAGTCGCCACAGGGCCGCCTCGGCCGCGCCGCCCGGTATCCCAGTTTCTGACAGGAGGGCTGACAGCGGCGCACCACCCCGGCCGTGGAGCGCACGTAGCAGCCGCATCTCGTTCTCGGAACAGCCCTCGGTCGAAGGAATACCCACCAGCTCCTGGATCTGCCCGCGCGGTCCGAAAGTCACGCCTGCAACGAGCGGCCGGGGTCGGGCCTCCCCCAGGTCGAACTGGCCCATGAGTACCTGCCCCGCCGACACCGCGGCCAAGAGATCGGACGCTGCCGTGTCGCCCACCCGCGCCCTGAGGATCTCGCGCTCCCAGATGACCGGATGGGCCTGATGGCCGGCTAGCTGCCCCGTGATGCCTGCGATGGACTCCGGACCTCGGTCGTCGCCGGCGTGGCGGACGTGCTGCCATCGGAGGACGAAGTGCGCGTACCGACCGAGATCAACCGGCGCCAGCTCCTGGCGGAGGGAGGCCAGGGCCATCCGGTGAAGCTCCTCTAGGTTGGCTCGGGTACACACCTGGGGCGCGGCGCGGCCCGTAACGAAGTCCCCTTGCTGCAACTCACCGGTGTCGAACATCGGACGCAGAAGGGAGAGCACTGCTCTCCCTGTCAGGCCGTATCGGGTGGCAAGGTCGGCAATGGGCACTGGCCCCGAGGACCGCAGCGCTCTCACGAGCACCTGGCGCCTGGCCAGTGCCCGGGCCGGACTCTCCCCTGCTCTACCGGCAGACGTAAGCTCGGGAGCTGTCGGCACGCGGTCGAGGATGCCGTCGCCGAAGGCGCGCAGGTAGCTGAGCGCTTCCTCAGCCGCGATCCACCGCTGCGAGTCCCCTGCCTCTGGCAGTCTCACCGTGAGCGCCCGCCCCTCCCCTGATAGCGCATTCAGCCAGTCGCGCCAGCTACCGGACGCGCGGCTCCCAACAAAGAGGCCGCTGCGCGGATCGTCAGAGAGTTCGCCACAGCGTCGCATCAGTCGCAGCAGTTCGTCGGCATCCCGAGCGCCATACCGCCGACTCGTTCCCTGTCGCCGGCCCTCGAACTCCTTCACTATCTGCGGGCTGAGCAGCTCGCGTATGCTCTCCTCATCAAGGATCTGTTTCAGGATTTCCCGGTGCAGGGAGAGGAGTTCGGCGCGACGTTCCCGCCGCGCGCCCTCGCCGAGCGGTTCGAACTGGCCGCCGAGCAGCAGTTCGTGGCTGAAGGGGCTTGGCACCCGGGTCTCGGAGGCCACCAGTCTCAGTCGGCCGGACTCAAGCCCGCCCAGCACCTCGCGCAGCCCTCTCAGGTCGAGATGATCCTCGAGACACTCCCTGACGGTTTCGGCCACCAGGGGAAGCTGATCCAGATCACCAAGCTCGCGCGCCAGCCTGCGAGCCGCCGCCTCCTGGGCCCAGACCGGTCGCCGCTCACCTCCCGCCATGCGAGACACGGCCAGGGCACGCACCGCGACGTGTCGGAAGCGGATGGCAAACAGCGCTGACGACCTCACGTAGGATTCGACCCAGCGCTGCAGATCGTTGGCACCGACGGATGAGATGAGCTCCTCTGCCGAGACCGTACAGCCCCCGGGGAGGTGCAAGGCAAAGGCATTATCGTCGTAGGTGGCATGGATCCCGGGGCCCATCTCTGCTCCAGCCGCCTGGACGAGGGCCTCGGCCCAGGCCTCGTTCACGGCTGTTCCGTAGGGGGAGTGGCAGACGAGCTGGCGGCCGCCAAGCGGATTACGGGAGTCTTCCACGACGATGACGTCAGCGCCAGGCCACGTGTCGAGGGAATGCGCTTCCTCCACGAAGTACTCGATGACCTGCTGCGCGGCGGGCTCCTCCAGCCGACACTCCTGCATGAGCCAGTTGCGCAGGGCGGCAGGCTGCCGGAAGAGCCTGCGGAATACGCTCGAGCGGAATCCCGCGATTCGCGTGCCCAGGCGGTACGACCGCGGCACATAGTCGGGGCCGGACCAACGCGGAATCGTGGGGTTCCGGCCGCGCCCATCGCGGACGTACACGCGGTTTCGCTCGACCCTGAGGAACTCCCAGGTGCGCGTCCCGAGCACAAACACCTGGCCGGGCCCCAGTCGCTGCACGAATCGCTCGTCCAGCGTGCCGAGCTTCCTATCGTAGTCTTCGGCGTGGACTGCGTACTCCGCGTACTCGGGGATCGTGCCCGCGTTCTGGCAGACTATCCCTGCTGCGCCTCGGACTGGCACTACCTGCTGGCTCCCCTCGTCGAAGTGCAGTCGCGCCGGCAGCTCGAAGAGCTCTCTGCCCTCGAAGCGACCGGAGAGCTGATGGAGCACACGGGCCAGGTCCTCACTGGCCAGGTGGCGGAAGTTGTGGGCGCGCCGGAGGACCCGAAGGATGTGGGCCGCAGAACTGGCCTCGACCGCGGCGATTGCCGCGGCCTGCTGGGCGGCCACGTCGAGGCAATTGCACGGGATCCGGACGGGGTCTAGCCGCCCGCTGACCATCTCCCGTGCGATCACGGCCATCTCGACGAGGTCGTCCCGGCTGGCTGCAAAGAAGCGGCCTTTGCTCGTCAGGCCGAGAAGATGGCCGGCGCGGCCGACCCGCTGAAGCGCGCCGGCCACGCTCTTCGGGCTCTCGACCTGACACACGAGGTCCAGGTGTCCGATGTCGATCCCCAACTCCAGAGAGGAGGTGGCGACGATCGCCCGCAGGTTGCCCGACTTGAGCTGCGTCTCCATGTCCAGGCGAAGCGCCCGGGACATGCTGCCGTGGTGCGCGCCGATCCGGATACCAGCGTCCCGCTCTTCCGCGAGCAGGTTGAGCCTGGCGGCCACCCGCTCCGTCAGGTGCCTCGTATTGCAGAAGACCAACGTGGTGCGATGGGCGGCGATGAGGTCGAGGACCTGCTCGTAGATCGCTTGCCAGACCTCGTCCGGCTTCGCCTCCGCAAGATTGGGGACGGGCGCGATGACCTGGAGGTCCATGTCGCGCCGTACGCCCAGGTCCACGATGGTGCAGTCGCGCGGATCGCCGTCATCGCCTGCCCCGACCAGGAAGCGGGCGATCTCTTCGACCGGAGACTGCGTAGCCGAGAGCCCGATGCGCACCAGGCGCGATGATGAGGAGCCTGATCCGGCGGCTTCCCCGCCGGCGTCCTTCAGCAGCTCTTCCAGACGCTCAAGCGTGACCGCGAGGTGCGCGCCGCGTTTGTCCCCACACAGATGGTGGATCTCGTCTACGATGGCGTAGCGAACACCGCGAAGATGCTCGCGGAATGAACTGGTCAGCAGTAGATAGAGCGACTCCGGCGTCGTGATCAGTATCTGGGGCGGACGGCGTAGCATCCGCAGCCGGTCCGGCACCGGCGTGTCGCCGGTGCGGACGGCGACTCGAATGTCGGGAAAGGCTGCGCCACGCTGTTCGGCGATGACGCGCATCTCCTGGAGAGGCCTAAGCAGATTCCTCTCGATGTCGTTGGCCAGCGCGCGGAGAGGTGACACGTAAACGAGGTAGGGGCCCGCGGGGAACGCGTCTCGCACGTGCAGCTCGATCAGCCCGTTGATCGCCCACAGGAAGGCCGCCAGCGTCTTGCCCGAGCCGGTCGGAGAGAACACGAGGGCATTCCGTCCCTCGGCGATGACTGGCCAGGCCAGGCGCTGTGCCTCGGTCGGGGCTGCGAACGTTCTGCCGAACCACTCGGCAACGACGGAGGTGAATCTGGGAGGCACGGCCCCTCGTTCCTCGGGCTTCACTACCGTGATCACGAGCGTCGCTCCCGGCACGCGCTGCTGATCGGTCCAGCCGTAACTGGGTTCGACAACGCGCCCCAGGCTCCCGCCGGAGTGGCCGGCAGTGCGGACGGATCAGCGGGCCCCCCGACGCCGGCTACCCACTCGGCTGGGAGTCACCTTCCGGGGCTTCGTCGCGGATGAGGAAGCCAGCTGCGGCACGGTGACCATCGCGGGCAGCCACGGCCAGCCCAACCCGGGCCGAGCACCCCCGCCTATCCTTGTCGGCTCCCGGCACAGGGGTCTCACCCATCTCCGAGAATACCACGATCGGGGCGGCAGGAGCGTCCCGGGAGCCAGATGAGTCTTGCGAGAACACGCGGAGGAAGGAGACACTGATGCCGAAGGAGAGGAAGAGAGACACCCTGACGACTGGCTTTGGCACGCCCGTTGACGACGACGTCAGTTCAGTGACCGCCGGGCCCAAGGGGCCAGTGCTGATTCAGGACGTCCATCTGACCGAGAAGCTGGCCCACTTCGACCGCGAGCGGATCCCCGAGCGCGTGGTCCACGCCAAGGGAGCCGGCGCGCATGGGTACTTCGAGGTGACTCACGACATTACGAAGCACACCCGCGCCAAGTTCCTCTCCCAAGTGGGGAAGCGAACGGAGGTTCTTGTCCGTTTCTCGACTGTTGGAGGCGAGAAGGGGTCGGCCGACTCAGAGCGCGACCCTCGCGGGTTCGCGGTGAAGTTCTACACCGAAGAGGGCAACTACGACATGGTCGGGAACAACACCCCGGTGTTTTTCATCCGCGACCCTCTGAAGTTCCCGGACTTCATTCACACCCAGAAGCGCAACCCCGCGACCAACCTGAAGGACCCGGATATGTTCTGGGACTTCCTCTCCCTGACCCCGGAGTCCATTCATCAGGTGACCATCCTCTTCTCAGACCGGGGCACGCCCAGATCCTACCGCCACATGAACGGATACAGCAGCCACACCTACATGCTGTACAACGAGAAGCGGGAGTACTGCTGGGTTCAGCTTCACTTCAAGACAGAACAGGGCATCCAGAACTTCACGGGTGAGGAAGCGGCCCGCATGCGCGGCATGGATCCGGACTTCGCCACGCGCGATCTGTGGGATGCGATAGCAGGCGGCCACTACCCATCTTGGCGTCTCGAAGTGCAGATCATGACGCCCGAGCAGGCCAAGAACTACCGGTTCGATCCGTTCGACATCACGAAGGTCTGGCCCCACGGTGACTTCCCGCCCACCGATGTCGGCCGCATGGTGCTGAACCGCAACCCAGAGAACTACTTCGCCGAGGTCGAGCAGTCGGCGTTCTCGCCCGGCAACTTCGTCCCCGGCATAGCGGCGTCACCGGACAAGATGCTGCAGGGACGGCTCTTCAGCTACCACGACACCCAGCGGCACCGGCTGGGTCCCAACTACCACCTGTTGCCGGTGAATGCTCCCAAGGCGTGCCCCATGAAGAGCTATCAGCGGGATGGGTCCATGCGCTCTGACGACAATGGCGGGGGCGCCCCGAACTACTGGCCGAACAGCTTCGGCGGCCCCTCACCCGACCCAGAGGTAGCGGCCCCACCCATCGACGTGTCCGGAATGGCCGCCCGCCACGCCTACGAGCTCGGAGATGTCGACTTCGTGCAGGCAGGGGACCTGTACCGCAAGGTGATGAGCGACGAGGACCGGGAGCACCTGATCGGCAACATCGTCTCGCACCTCGGGAATGCGCAGAAGCGCCTTCAGGTGCGCCAGACCGCTCTCTTCTGCAAGGCGGACGCGGAATACGGCGAGCGCGTCGCCAAGGGACTGGGGCTGAATGTCGGTGAGGTCAAGCGACTTGCGGCGATGTCTCAGGAGGAGCGCGTCAAAGCCACCGCCCAGTGAGCAGGATGTGCTTGTCAACTAAGCTTGGGACACCGCCTGGGCAGCCTAGACCGGCTCTGACCCCCTACGGGCGGAACGATCGCGCGGCTAACGGCAAGGTCCGGTTACCGGCTTCGCAGGTGAGTCCGGCATCCCCGGTCACCTCCGAGTCCGGCTGCCCCCTCGGCTGGGGGCCACTGCCCAGGTTCGATCTCGCACACGACTGAGCTATGGCTCTTCTCCGACCCGCGGGTCACAGCCTTACAGATGGCGGCGTGATGTCAGGCCGGCTTCATGGGCCCCTGACACTGACAGCTGGTGGCAGGGCCCTCAGTCCTTGGGCAGCGGCGGCACCTGCCGGTCGAGCGCCTCGTAGGCCTCCGGCGTGAACTTGGGAAGGCCGCGCATGAAGGCGACCGTGGCCCAGATCTGCTTATCCGTATGGGTGACCCCCCAGGCCGGCATGCCTGTCATCCGGATCCCGTTCTTGGCGATCCAGAACAACTCGTTCGGCTGCCAGTCCCTCACGCTCTCCACGAGTAGCGGCGGGCTGGGATTGAGGCCCCGGCCGACTTCGGCCATCGCTACGCCCGGGGCGCCGTGGCACTCCAAGCACATCCCTCGGTAGTGCTGGAACCCCAGGCGCACCATCGCCGGATCGTCCAGCTGAGGAACCCGAATGCCGACCGCATGGCGCTCGACAGAGCGGTCCATGGTCGTGCCCAAAGCCCAGCTCACCGGGCCGCGGTCAGGGTAGGTCGCGGCGACGTTGTAGACCCCGGAGTAGAGGACCGCGAGGCCGATCGCGACGAGCACCACGACGATCACGAGCACCCAGACGACACACCGCCAGTTCCTTCCCCGCACAGGCCACCTCCAAGAGCAGCATGGGGCTAGTCCACCACATGCGGGCGGCTGCGGGGTCTGCGATTTGCATGCCGGAACAGCCCCCGGTTGCCGAACTCTCGGGGTCATCGGTGATCCCGACGGGCTGTAGCCGCCGACGGCCCCGGACCTTGACTCCGGCTCCCCCCTTGGTGGGGAGTCACTGCCCGAGGGTCCTGATGCGATGATCGGCGTAGGTGCGCCGCGCCCCTTGGGCGAAGGTCCGTTGGACGCAGGCGGCACCCCGTGCTGGGCCGCCGCGACTGCCGATCTTCTGGAGGCGAGTACATGAGTTCAGTCGCAGCAATGCTGGCGGCCTGCGCCTGTGCCCTCCTGCTGCACTGCGCTGCAGACGCCGACGAAGCGCTGGAGTGGCATGACGCCACCGCCCTGAGGGTCGAGGGCAAGGCCTGGGCTGACACGGAGAGCTTCTTCGATCGGCTCCCCGCGCGTGCCCTTAGCCAAGTGAACGATGACCTGAAGGGGCTGGCGAAGCTCAGCACCGGGATGGCGATCCGGTTCGCGACCGACACGGACACATTGCGGGTCCGCTGGAGCCTTGGCGATCAGACCTACGTCATGACCCATATGGCCGCCACCGGCACCAGCGGCCTCGACCTCTACGCCAAGGCCGCCGACGGCCGCTGGGCCTACATGGGTACCGGCAGGCCTGAGGACAAGAGGGACAACGAGTGGGTGGTGTTCGCCAACCGCCCGAAGGTCGAGCGGACCTTCTTGCTCTATCTGCCGCTGTTCAACCGGGTCACCGCCCTGAGCATCGGCCTGACTCCAGGCTCAGCTCTCAAGGTCGTGCCCAGTGGCCGCGGGAAGACCGTAGTCTTCTACGGCACGAGCATCGTCAACGGGGGCTGCGCCTCCCGGCCCGGCATGGCCTATCCGGCCATCATCGGCCGAGCGCTGGACTGCGAAACTGTGAACCTGGGCTTCTCCGGCGCTGCCAGGATGGAACCGGTGATCTGCGATCTACTGGCCGAGCTTGACCCCGCGGTATATGTTATCGACGCGCTGCCGAATATGCACGAGGAACCGGTCGTCGAGAAGACGCTCAACCTCGTCCGGACTATCCGCAGGCGCAGACCGACGACGCCCATCGTGCTGGTGGAGAACATCACCTACCAGGCGGGCCGCGCCTTCGGAGATGACGGCAGCTACGTGCACGGCATCAACGCGCGGCTTCGGGAAGCCTACCAGCACCTCCTCGCCGAGGGCTGTCCACGGCTATATTACCTCAAGGGTGGGGACCTCCTCGGAGCCGACGGCGAAGGTACAGTTGATGGCACGCACCCGACCGACCTCGGCTTCAGCAGGATGGCCGAGGTGATCGGTCCGGTCGTCGCACGCGCGCTCGCCCAAGACTCGTCAGCAGGAGCGAAGCCATGAACAAGCTGTCGCTCACCCTGGAGGAGGATGGCCTGCTTGAGCTCCACGCGGTGCTACTGGACGATGACCCCGTCGCCGCGCTCGAGTTCCTGAAGAGACACATCGCCTCCAAGATCCCAGTCCAGGGGACCGCGGCCTGCGACTCTTCGCGGCTCAACCCGTTCCTACTGCCTGGCAGGGCCGGGCAACACGAGAGTGCCGACAAGGCCGGCCAACGCTAGCAGCTGGACACCGCTGACGCTCCGCTCCCCTCTCGGTCCGTGACGGCGTTCAGGGGCCATCCAGCAAGGCCGTTGCGTGCGGCAACAGTACACACCCTGGTAGAGACCTCCGGGTACTGCCCGACTCCGGCTACCCCCTCGGGGTGCCGCCGAGTGTGTCGTCGCTGGCATCCGGGCATCTGCCAGACCACTCGGCGCAGGGAGTCCGCGCGAACGGCCAACACTATATGATCCGAGTGACCTCAGAGGGAGGAGCGGCGAAGTCGGCCTCCTCGCCCCGATCGGGGCTCCACCACCGGGCCCGCTGCGGCGTGTGATGCCGCCGGGAGAACTGCTCCTCGAGCACATTGGCGAGCTGCGCGTAGGTGATCAGCTTCATGTTCACCAGCACCCGCCCCAGCAGCTCCTTGGTCTTGCCCTGCCGTTCGAGAGCTCTCACCAGGTCGGCCTCTGAGATCAACTGGTAGTGAACCAGCATTTGTCCGATGGGCGGAGCCGCCTCCCAAGCGGGGTCGGAGCCAGGTGTTTTCTCGGCCCGGATCCGACGCGACCGCTGCACCTCATGGACTACGAGGAGGGCGCCGAGGACAAGCACCAGCCCGCCTGCAACCCAGAGCGGCAGTGCGCTGTCCTCCCAGGCCTCTCCCAGCAGGATGCCAGCGATCAGGCCGAGCAGAAACGCGAGACTCAAGCTACTCCGACTCACGCTCCACTCCGTTCCCCGGCAGCCACAGCTACGGATCCTCTTGCATTACGGTGACAACACCGCGGCGCCTGCGCAGCAACGCCGCAGTCGTGCGTAATGCAAGAGAACCCCCTGCAGAAGCGTCAGGCTGTGGCCTGAGGAGTTTCCTGCACTATGGCTCATATCACCATGATGCAGGAAACTCCATAGGCCACACAGCACGGAGTTGGCCGGAGACGCAGAACGCTGCCTACACACCTACAGTG
>Ga0315280_10000546_pt1 | contig 69755 bp, 63 predicted proteins | sample YL17G06_40_MG_FD_203697 | JGI IMG/M metagenome (GOLD analysis project Ga0315280, IMG submission 203697) | Sediment microbial communities from Yellowstone Lake, YNP, Wyoming, USA - YL17G06_40 | ecosystem: Environmental > Aquatic > Freshwater > Lake > Sediment | place: USA: Wyoming | collected... | reverse complement strand
GCAGGCAAGATGGGTGATAACTCGGGCTTCACCTTTTTTTGCCATCTCTACTCAATGATACTGGTAACGGTACCAGCACCTACCGTTTTACCTCCCTCCCTGATAGCGAAACGCAGACCCTTCTCCAAGGCTACAGGGTAGAGAAGCCTTATTTTCATTCTTATGTTGTCGCCGGGCATAACCATCTCCACCCCTTCTGGTAGTTCAATTGTCCCGGTAACATCGGTAGTCCTGATGTAAAATTGGGGCTTATACCCGGTAAAGAATGGGGTATGCCTGCCCCCTTCCTCCTTACTCAAGACGTATACCTCAGCATCAGCGTAGGTATGGGGCTTAATTGAGCCTGGGGCAGCTAGTACCATCCCTCGCTCTATCTCCTCCCGCTCTATGCCCCTGAGCAGAACACCTACTGCATCACCGGGCTCAGCCGAATCCAGCATCTTATGAAACATCTCCAAGCTGGTAGCCACCGTCTTGCGTGTCTCCTTTAAGCCAACTATCTCAACCTCATCGCCGGGTTTAATCACCCCCCTCTCCACCCTTCCCGTGGGCACAGTGCCCCGCCCCTTGATGCTAAAGACATCCTCCACCGTCATCAAGAAGGGCTGGTCTTTGGGTCGGGTTGGGATGGGAATATAGCTATCTACAGCATCAAGCAATTTCCAGACACCACCACACCACTGGCATTCCCGCTTACCACAGCCACACTCAAGAACCTTGGTTGCACTCACCCTGACAATGGGGGTCTTATCACCGGGGAAGCCGTATTTATTAAGCAGTTCCCGCATCTCAATCTCCACCAGCTCCAGAAGCTCCTTATCCTCCAGAAGGTCAACCTTGTTAATGCAAACCACAACAGCAGGAACCTCCACCTGGCGGGCAAGCAAGAGGTGTTCTCTGGTCTGGGGCATAGGACCATCAGGGGCGCTAACTACCAGGATAGCCCCATCCATCTGGGCAGCCCCGGTTATCATGTTCTTGATGTAGTCAGCGTGCCCAGGACAATCAATGTGGGCATAATGGCGCTTTTCGGTTTCATACTCAACGTGAGCTATGGCAATGGTCATACCTCTTGCCTTCTCCTCTGGGGCATTATCAATCGAGTAAAACTCACGGTACTGGGTGGGACCTACCTTGGACAATACCAAGGTCATTGCCGAAGTTAAGGTTGTTTTTCCATGGTCAACGTGACCGATAGTGCCCACATTGCAATGGGGTTTAGTCCGCTCAAACTTTTTCTTTGCCATTTTTTAACCTCCCTTTATTCAGAGCCCACAACCAGATTCGAACTGGTGACCCCCATCTTACCAAGATGGTGCTCTACCTGCTGAGCTATGTGGGCGCTGGAACCACAATACATTTTTTATATATAACATCTAATCTATAATCTTCAGACTATAGTGGAGGGGGCAGGATTCGAACCTGCGTAGCCATTTCAGGCGGCAGATTTACAGTCTGCTCCGATTAACCACTCCGGCACCCCTCCCCCACCACCAAACCCCAGCCCGAGAGGGGACTCGAACCCACCAACCTACCGATTACAAGTCGGTTGCGCTACCGTTGCGCTACTCGGGCAATGCCAATCAACGCAATATTATAAAAATGAAAGAGCTAAAAGTCAAGCTTACCGCCCCGCACCCATCATTTCTTCAATAGCAGTGACCAACCTGCGGCACTCAGGCAAGGTTCGGGGCGAGATACGGACATAGCTAGGTAGACCGAAGGAAGTGCAATCACGCACCAGGACTCGCCTCTTAAGTAGCCCCTGCCGAAACTTGGGGGCATTACCCACCTCAACCAACAAGAAATTCGCCGCTGAGGGTATAGGGAGGAGTCCCAGGCGGCTGAGCTCAGCGACAAGATAGCTCCTCGCCGGCTTAAGCCTAATTTGGCACTGCCTTAGATAGCCCTCCGCCGCCACCGCCATAATCCCAGCCTGTTGGGCGACAGCGTTAACATTCCACGGTGGGCAGATACGGCACATAGTGGCGATGATTTCCCCTCCCGCCACCCCATAGCCGAGGCGAAGCCCGGCCAAGCCGTAATCCTTGGTCATAGAGCGCAGGATAAGCAGGTTATTCCCCCGAATCATATCCAGAGAAGACCAAACATTATCAACAAAGGTGATGTAAGCCTCATCCAGCACCACCAAAGAATTCTTGCCGGCATCAAGAAGCTTCCTAAACTCCTCAAGCGAAAGATATTGTCCGGTGGGGTTATTGGGATTGTCAATGAAGATGCCCTTGGGACGGTGGCGGTGGATTAGTTCAACCGTCTCCTCTATGTTTAGCTGGAAGCTTGTGTCGGCACGGCGCTGCTTGATAATGGATGCCCCTGAAATCTGGCAGGCAACCTGGTATTCACCAAAGGTGGGCTCAATGATGAGGACAGAGTCTCCCCGACCGAAGTAGGCAAGAGCCGCCAGGCGTATTAGCTCAGTAGAGCCGCTCCCAACCAGTATGTTCTCCTCATCCACCCCTAGTTTATCCGCCAGCAAACGCCTCAGCTCACTAGCCCTAGAGTCAGGGTAGCCGGCGATGTCCGTCTTGCTCATAGCTTCCTTTATCCCTGGCGGCGGGCCGAAGGGGTTTAGATTAGCACTGAAGTCAACGACTTCCTCAGGAGCAATGCCCAGCGCCTCAAGCTCGGCATAATCCATGCCGCCATGCTGAGAGGGTGTTATCCCCTGCACCCCAAACCTAGGTGGTAAAGACAAACTTCATCACCTCCACAATTAAGCAAAACCCAGTCCAGAGTAGGACAGATATCTCCATCAGCCTTACCACCGAGGGGATGAGCTGAGGGGATAGGGGGTTATTGGCATCACCAAGACGATAGTATCCCACCTTCTCCAGCCGAGTCCTGAGCGCACCAGCAGCCGCGCTCATTGGCCAGCCAGCATTGATGCTCTCGGTATTGGCATGGTCACGAAGCATAACCTGCCACGCCTTCTTACCACTCATTGGCGATAGATAAGCAGCCGCCACCAGCAGCAGCCCGGACAATCGCGCCGGAATGAAATTCAACCCGTCATCCAGCCGGGCGGCAAACTTCCCCAGATATTCATATTCACCATGATAGCCAATCATAGCGTCAATGGTATTCACCACCCGGTAGCCTATAGCCCCAGGCAAACCAAAAAGGAAAAAAAAGAAAAGGGGAGCAATAACACTATCGCTGGTATTCTCCGCCACTGATTCTATCGTCGCCGATACCAAATATGGCTCACCAAGCTGGCTGGTGTCTCGGCTGACCAGAGCCTTCACTTCAACCCTTGCCCTGTCTAGATTGCCACCCTCAATAAGTTGTTCAACCCTTAAAGCTGCCCGACGTAGCTCTTTCACGGAAAAGGTTGACTTAAGCAGGAAGGCGGCAACCAGAACATAGGCTACTGGACTTAGCCCACGGAGATAGGAGAGGAGAAAATAAGCCGGCAGAGCAAAAATGGCTAAGGCGAGTACCACTAACACCACGCCGTAGATAAGCTGAGCCCACCGCCCGTGGCGAGGGGCAATCCTCAGCCGCAGTAGTGAAATGACCTTCCCCATCCAAACCACAGGGTGCACGGGACGAGGGAACTCCCCCACACTTAGGTCAATAGCCAGTGCCAAGAGTAGAATAATTATGCTTTCCATAAGCCGCTAATGATGCCAGCGCTATCCTATCACCAAGCTGATAAGATTGTCTAGATTGTGTACTCGTTCAATACCTTGTGGTAACCCCCTCCCCCTCAGCACCCTAAAAATCTTTGATTTTTCAGGGAACCCACTTTAGGTTTTATCTGGTAACCCCATCCCCCTTTATCCCCCTTCCCCTCTAGGGGAAGGGGGAAGTAGTTTTAAGAGGGGGATTAAGGGGGTGAGGTGCAGAAAGTTGAGGTGCCACTAATCCATATGAACTAGCTCAATTGTGCCCTATGGATACCAATATGGAAAACTATATTGACATCGGCGAATAAATCGGTTACAATTCATGTGGTGAAAAAAACTCTTTCATTTCTGAGTGATTAATACTTCAAATGGAAGAGAATTTTTTTTGACTATTTTTAGGAGCAAAAGGAGCTGATGGAAGGAACTATACTTGCGATTGCAATCATATTTCCTTTCCTTGCCGGATTTATCTGCTTAGGGCTTAAAAACAGTAAAGCAAGAGCTACTCTTATTATTTTCACCTCTATAGTACTTATTGCATTATCCATCTTATTTTTAAGGCACGGGGCGTTTCATTATACCCCTCCGGCTGAGTGGGACATGGCTATACTGGTGCTTGATTACGTCCTGTTAGCCTACTTCCTTTACATCGGCATTGCCGACTTCATCTCAATAGGAATCAACATCAGGAATGTTTTCACCATCGGCTTGGTCCTTCTACAGGGAATCTTTTTAGCCCTCTTTGAGTTTTCCTGGGCTCCTCACGTCCCGCTTGAGGTTGAGCCGATATTCTTTGTTGACCAGCTGTCCATAATCATGTGCCTGATTATCTGCATTATTGGCTCCCTCATCTGTATCTATGGAATAAAATACATGGCTGACCACGAGAAACACCTTGGTCTGGGAAAGACAAAACAACCGCGGTTTTTCTTCTATATGATTATGTTCCTTGGCGCCATGAACGGGCTTGTTTTTGCCAACAGCCTCCTCTGGCTCTGCTTCTTCTGGGAGGTAACCACCCTCTGCTGTTACGCACTTATTCGCCATGACGAGACTCCTGAAGCCATAGGCAGTGGCATCCGGGCTTTGTGGATGAACCTAATAGGTGGTGCTGGCTTTGTTTTTGCTATCATCTATGCTTTTAATAGGTTGGGGACGCTATCGGTTGCGGAAATCATTGAAGCTCACGGCGTGCCGCTGCTACTCCTGCCATTAGCCTTTCTTTGCCTTGCTGCCTTTACCAAGAGCGCACAAATGCCGTTTCAGAGCTGGCTTCTTGGAGCTATGGTTGCGCCAACACCGGTTTCTGCCTTGCTCCATTCCAGCACTATGGTCAATGCCGGGGTCTATCTGGTGCTGAGGATTGCCCCAGCCTTTGCCGGAACTGCACTCTCCACTGGGGTGGCAATGTTCGGTGGTTTTACCTTTATGACCACTGCCATACTAGCCATAAGCCAAACCGAAGCTAAGAGGGTGCTGGCTTACTCAACTATTGGTAACCTGGGCTTGATTATACTTTGTGCCGGAGTAAATACCCCCCTGGCGATAACTGCCGGCATCACCCTACTTGTATTCCACGCCATATCAAAGGGGCTTCTGTTTCTTTGCGTCGGAATCATTGACCATAATATCTGGAGCAAGAACATAGAGGACATGCAAGGGCTAGTTAGCAAACTGCCGCTTATCACCACTATAACCATTGCCGGAATAATCTCTATGCTGCTGGCACCATTTGGTGTCCTGATTAGCAAGTGGGCAGCAATTGAAGCGACTGGAGCCTTAGCTTCATACTGGTCTCCAGTAATTCTAGCTCTGCTGGTGGTTGGTAGCGCGGCCACTACAGTATTTTGGATTAAATGGCTGGGACGATTCCTGAGCCAGGTACCAAGTGCGGCGAGAGCTAAGATGGAAAGCTTTTCCTCCATCTATCACATTCCGGTGTTACTGTTGATTGTTAGCGCCATAGGGCTCAGTATCTTCATTGCTCCATTCTATGAGAGGATAATCTGCCCGGCGGTGGGGGGGTGCTACACCCCGGTTGTTACCGCTCAGAACTGGTTTTTCTGGGGGGCTATAGGCTGTTTTGCTGCCTGGCCGATATTTGCTGTTCTAGCCCTAGCTTTGGTAGTGCCATCATTGGTTATTAGAATGAGACCTGAACAAGTTAGGCCAGCCTATATGTGTGGTGAGAATGTAGAAGCCGAGACCGCCGAGTTTCGCTCGGTAGGTGACGAGAGGACTCCGCTTGAAACCGGGGGATTTTACCTCTCCGGAGCCCTGGGTGAGCATAATCTTAATCGGTGGTTTAATCCGACGGCACTAATAATACTTATTATTCTATTTGCACTGGTGGTAGTAGCATGAGTTTATGGCAGATAATATTAGCCGGTATATTAGCTATCGTGGTGGCGCCTTTTATTGGCGGGCTGCTGCGGGGGGTGGACAGAAAGCTGACGGCAAGGATGCAGGGTAGGAGAGGTCCACCCATTCAGCAGCCATTCTATGATGTCCTGAAGCTTTTTAGTAAGCAGACGATAACCACTAATAGAACTCAACTGGTTCTTGCCTATAGTTACCTTCTGCTAATAATAACCACCCTGGTGCTTTTTGCCCTGCGGCAAGACCTGCTTATGGTCATCCTCGTCCTTGGCGTAGGCAGTGTCTGCTTGGTTCTAGGCAGCCTCAGTGTCAGGTCGCCTTATAGCCAATTTGGTGGTCACCGTGAGCTTTTGCAGTTGCTTGCCTATGAGCCTATTCTGATTCTGGTTGCCGTGGCTATCTACCTGAAGACAGGGGCGTTCTTCATTGGAAATATCTTTGACCAAGGCGAGCCACTTCTTCCCTCCCTTTGGGTCGCTTACCCGGCTTTGCTCATTACCCTAATTATTGTGATGAGGAAGTCCCCGTTTGATATATCTGCTTCTGAGCACGCTCATCAGGAAATAGTACGGGGAGTGTTCACTGAATACTCCGGACCCTATCTAGGGATAATAGAACTGGCTCACTGGTACGAGATAGTTTTGCTTTTGAGCATTATATCTCTGCTCTGGGTTCCCGGAATCTGGCCTGGTGTACTTCTTGCCCTGTTCTCCTTCTTCGTTGTGCTTATAATCGACAATATCACTGCCCGTCTGACCTGGTCTTGGATGCTGAGGGTTTCCTGGTTCGGGGGCTTGGGGCTGGTAATACTAAATCTGGTCGGCCTTCATTTCTTTGGAGGATAAAATGGGGCTAATTACCACATCAAGGGTAAAATCACCATGGCTGCTTCACTTTGACTGTGGCAGTTGCAATGGCTGTGATATTGAAATCTTGGCTTGCCTCACTCCTATTTATGATGTAGAGAGGTTTGGCATCATCAATATCGGGAACCCCAAGCATGCCGATGTTCTTGCCGTTACCGGACCAGCTAACCACCGCAACTATCGTGTCCTGCGTAATCTTTATGAGCAAATGCCCGACCCGAAGGTGGTGATAGCAATAGGTACTTGTGCCTGCACTGGGGGCGTCTTCCATAATTGCCCTAATATCTTGGGGGGTGTAGATAAGGTTATCCCGGTTGATGTCTATATCCCTGGCTGTGCGGTCAAACCCGAGGCGATTATTGATGGTGTGGTTCTAGCTCTGGGAAAGCTTGCCAAGATGGGGTGAGAAAATGAAGCCGATATTGATAGTAGAAGACGAAGCTATTTTACGGGAGTCGCTCCGGGACTGGTTAACCGACGCTGGCTATCAGGTTGAAACCGCTGCCGATGGTGAGGAAGGGTTGAGGATGATTGGGGAGCAGGACTTTGAACTGGTGCTCCTTGATATGAGGCTGCCGGGAAAGGACGGACTCCAGGTATTAAAGGAAGCCAAGGCACAAAAACCACAGCTTAAGGGGATAATCATTACTGCTTACCCCTCGTTAGAAACAGCAGTACAGGCGATGAAAATAGGGGCGGCTGAATATTTGCCTAAGCCCATTGACCTTGATGACCTTGACCGATTAATCAAAGAGACTTCCGGCGAGATTCCAGTAGCAGTAAAGCCACCGCCAGTTGAGGTCGCTGTAGCCAGGCTAGAAAACGAGAGGACAGTAAGCAAGTCAGAGTTTATTACCGAGATACAGAAGATGCTAGGTATGAATTATCGCCTCGGCACTGCCAGTTGCCTTGACCTCGGGGATAGATTTGAGGTTATCTACCATTTTGAGCAAGGGTTGGACTTAGCTAATATCCGAGTCCATATTGGTAAGAATGACAGCCTGCCCAGCATCTCACATATCTACCCCAGCGCTGCCATTATTGAGAATGAAATGAAGGAGCTTTTCAGTATTAACATTGTCGGAAGCACCATTGATTTTAAGGGCGGGATGCTTCAGGGGCAAGAGAGCCCTAAAGCAACCATGTTCCGGGCTATTCCCATTGTAATAAAACTTCCAGAGAGGCTCATCGCCAGGTGCAGTAAAGCCTGCCCTGCCGGGATTGATGTCCCCCGCTATGTTCGGCTTATTGGGGAGGGTAAACTGGCTGAGGCATTGGCGGTAATAAAGCAGGCTAACCCCTTCCCCGGGATTTGCGGTCGGGTTTGCTTTGCCCCTTGTGAGGAAGCCTGCCGCCAGGGAAAGCAGCAGGAGCCAATCAGTATCAGAATACTGAAGAGATTTGCCTATGATAATGCCACTTATGAGGAAACAGTCGCTGCCAGACCAACCCACAAGCGTATTGCCATAGTTGGCTCTGGTCCCGCCGGTCTTACCGCTGCCTACTATCTGGCTAAGTTAGGTCATAGTGTCACCATATTTGAAGCCTTGCCTGAGCCCGGAGGCATGATGAGGGTAGGCATTCCAGCGTATCGTCTCCCCAGAAAGGTTCTGGATGGCGAGATTAACATGGTTAAGAATCTGGGGGTTGAGATAAAGACGAATACCAAGGTTAGCTCCTTAGATTCCCTTTTCCAACAGGGTTATCAGGCTATCCTGGTTGCCGTCGGTGCCCATCAAGGAATAAAGCTTGGCGTTGAGGGTGAAGACCACCCCAAGGTAATTGACTGCATTACCTTCTTAAGGTCAGCCAACTTAGGCAAGCCGATTGAGCTCGGCGAGCGGGTGATAGTGGTTGGGGGTGGCAATGCGGCTATTGATTCGGCGCGCACTGCCCTGCGGCTGGGGTCTAAAAAGGTAACCATTCTCTACCGACGTACCCAGAGCGAGATGCCTGCCAGCCCACATGAAGTGGAAGCGGCACTACATGAAAAGGTAAAAATAGAGTTTCTGGCAGCACCAACGAAGGTTTTCAGCCAGGATGGGGCTATCTCTTTAGAGGCGATACGGATGAAGCTGGGTGCCCCTGATGCCAGTGGCCGACCCCGCCCCGAGCCTATCCCTGGTAGCGAGTTTCGCCTGGATTGCGATGCCGTTGTTGCCGCCATCGGTCAGCGCCCCGAGATTCCTGAGCAGTTTGACCTGGTGACCCAGAGAGGGAATGTACTGGAGACCGACTCTAAGACATTGGCTACCTCCAGAACTGGTATATTTGCTGCTGGAGATGTGGTTGCTGGTCCGGCTTCAGTGGTCGAGGCAATCGGAGCCGGTAAGAAAGCAGCTATTTCCATTGATAGGTATCTTGGTGGTGAGGGTTTACTCAAAGTAGAGGAAATAAAGGTCAAGGAGCCTACCTCACGTCACACCTTTCTGGAGAGATTAAAAGAGAGAAAGCGTCCAGTAGTACCAGAAATTCCACCAGCTAAGAGGGTCACAAGTTTTGACGAGGTGGAGCGTGGCTTGGCTAAAAAGACAGCTACGGCTGAAGCGGAACGCTGCTGGAGATGTGACCTTGAGCAGTAGGCTATATGGAGGAAAGTAAATGGCGCGCACAGTAGTGCCTTTTGGTCCACAGCATCCGGTACTCCCGGAACCAATCCAGCTCAAGCTTGAATGTGAGGATGAGAGGGTGGTGGGGGTAGTACCGGTCATTGGCTATGTGCACCGAGGAATTGAGAAAGCCGCTGAGCTTAATGCCTTTCGCCAGAACGTCTTCCTTTGCGAGAGGGTCTGCGGCATCTGTAGCTTCATGCATGCCCTAACTTACTGCCAGGCGATTGAAAAGGTAACCGACGTTGAGGCTCCGCCAAGGGCAAGGTTTCTCCGTGTGGCTTGGGCTGAGCTATCACGAATCCATAGCCATCTTTTGTGGCTTGGTCTCCTTGCTGATGCCTTCGGCTTTGAAAGCCTGTTCATGCAGGTCTGGCGTGCCCGTGAGATAATCCTGGACCTCTCGGAGATGACCAGTGGGCATCGGGTTATCCAGTCTACTTGTGTCGTTGGTGGGGTAAGAAGAAATATTGATAGTGAGATGGCTAAGAGGGTAGAAAATGGACTCTATCGGTTCAAGGAAATAATGGATACTACTATTCTCCCAGTTATTTTAAATGACCCAACAATAAAGCGGAGGACAGTAGGTAAGGGGGTTCTATCTGGGGAGCAAGCCAACTTACTGGGGGCAGTGGGTCCCACCCTGAGGGGGAGTGGAGTCGCCCTAGACATACGGATGACAGGATATGCTGCCTATAAAGAGATTGGCTTTGAACCTGTGGTTGAAACTGCTGGCGATAGCTACGCCCGCACCCTGGTAAGGGTGAGGGAGACTTATCAAGCCATGGAATTGGTCGTAAAAGCACTATCAATGATGCCAGAGGGTGAGATAGAAACCAGGGTTGATAGCTGGCCACAGGGGGAGGCTATCTCCCGAACCGAGCAGCCAAGAGGGGAGCTGATTTATTATGCAAAGGGCAATGGAACCAATAACCTAGAGAGACTTAAGATAAGGACTCCAACCTTTGCCAACATCCCCGCCCTGCTAGTTATGTTACCAGGTTGTGAATTAGCTGATGTACCGGTGATTACCCTTTCCATTGACCCCTGTATCGCCTGCGCCGAAAGATAGGAGGACGAGATGCCTTGGATGTTTCCCACAATCCTGAAAAATCTATTCACCAGACCTGTCACCAGGCGCTACCCCTTCTTTGATACCAGGGAGCCTTTCCCAGACGCCCGTGGGCGGCTATACTTTGACACCACTAAATGTGACCTTTGCGGGGATTGCGCCCGAGTCTGCCCGTCAGACGCCATCTCAGTGGACACCGAGGGTCAGGAGATACACTATGACCCCTTTAAGTGCATCTATTGTGCCACCTGCGTCCAGACCTGCCTCCAATTGGCAATAAGCATGGATAATCACTACATGCCACCGGCTTACCAGAAGGGTGAAGAAACCTATAAGGCACAAGCCACCACCAGCTAGCCACCTCTGGATTTCTGCCTCAGCTGTACCTAGCTTTGTCAAGAGATTGTCTCGCTTATTGGCAGCTAGCTATTGGAACAACAGCCACAAGTTTAGTTTTCGAAGCACCAAAATGCAATATAAATGCATTTTAATAACAATAATGGATTTTTATATGCTTGTAGTTTCAGTCAGCCTATTTTGTAATTAAGGGGCTAGATTTTGGTGAAGTCAATTTCTAAGGGGAGAAGTAACAAACCGCTAAATTGTGCAATGTCTCCTCTTTGTGGTAAAGTAGCCTCTAATTCTTCGCACTGGCTTAGACCTTAACCGTCTTCACGTATTCGATAATCCCACTTGGTTTGAAATCATTATTCTCCAAGAAAGTCTTTAGCTGCCAATTCTTTTCGTCAAGGAAGGCGCGCACTGTGCTAACTCCTTCAACATAGCAGCGGTCCACTACAGCATCAACTAACTTGGAGCCAATACGTTGCCGGTGGTAGTCAGGGTCAACAACCATAACTTGGACAGAGCACACTTCAGCAACCGGTATGCCCAGAAAGGTGAACCGTGCCAAAACAAAGCCGACTATCTGCCCATTAATCTCAGCGACAAAACTCGCGTCCCGCTGCTGCCCCAATCTCCAGCTAATCAAATCCCTATGGGTCAGTGCGCCTCGCGAATCGGGCATTTTCTTAAAGATGGCTAAGACAGGGAAAATATCTTTGCGTTCCATAGGTCGAACCTTAACATCACCCTTTTCTACCCCGCTCATGATAGCCCCTCCTTGCTTCTGACGCCCTTATCTATTGTTCAAAGGTCTTGTCGTAATTAACAATACGGCTGCGACGAAAGCCCAGCCCTTGAACGAATTGCTGCAGCTCCTCGTTACGTTCTTCAACGAGGGTACGTATTGTGTTAATCCCTTGAGAGTGGCAGTGTTCAAAAAGCTTCTCAAATAGTTTGGTACCTATACCGCGTCCCTGATAGTCGGGGTCAACAAGCATACCCTGAACAATGCACACTTCAGTAAATGGTATCATTAGATAGGCCAACCGGTTTATGACAAAGCCGACTATCTTACCACCAACCTCAGCGACAAAGCTCACGTCAAGTGACCCTCCAAGGTTAAGAGCAACCATGTCTTTATAGCTAAGAAGACTACCCGTCCTTCCGGCTTTCCAGTCAAGCGCCAGAACGGCATGAATATCGCCTTTCGTCATGGGCCGAATATTTACTGCATCTTGTTCCGTCTTGCTCATCTTAAGCCTCCTAATACTACTGTTGCTTGAAATAGCTTCGGTGCCTACGGATGGATGCCATATCAACCAAAAGGACCCAGCTTCCTGACTTGCTCCGTCATCTCACTCGCAATAGTGGCAAAGCGCTCGCCTTCGGACGCCGAGACCCATTCCAGACGTACCCGCTCATCCTCAACCCCCATTTGAGACAGCATCTTCTTCAGTAACAGAAAACGCCGAAGTGTCTTGTAATTCCCCTCAACATAGTGACAATCACCAGGGTGGCAGCCAGCGATAAGAACACCGTCTGCCCCTTTCTCAAGAGCCTTGAGAACAAAGGTAGGCTCTACCCTTCCGGTACACATAACACGCACCACTCTTACGTTTGGAGCATATTTCTTCCGTGAAGTCCCGGCAAGATCAGCTCCAGCGTAGGAGCACCACCGGCACAGAAGGCCAACTATCTTTGGTTCAAAACTCATACCAGTACCCCCTCAATCTCAGCTAGAATTTGGTCAATGGTAAAGTGCTTGCCAGTAATAGCACCGCTAGCGCAGGCAGCCACACAGACACCACAACCCTTGCACAATACCTCGTTGATGCGGGAGACTTTCTTATCCTCATCAAAGGTAATAGCACTAAACGGGCAAAGGGTATTGCATAGTCTGCAGCCAGAGCAGAGCTCTTCATTAATTTCGGCGGTGGCGGCTTCAATCTCAACCTTGCCCCGGCTGATCATCGCCAGAGCTCGGGCGGCAGCGGCTGATGCCTGGGCTACAGTGTCCGGGATATCTTTTGGTCCCTGACAGCAACCGGCAACAAAGATGCCATCGGTCATCGTGGCTATCGGGTCGAGCTTGGGATGTCTCTCCAGGAAGAAACCATCGGCGCTGCGGCTTATGTTGAATAGTCGGGCAACCGCTTCAACATCTGGTTGTGGCTCCAGGGCAACGCATAGGATGACCATATCCACCGGTAACCTCACTATGTTGACCATCAGTGTATCCTCGGCAACGACGACTAGCTTGTCCTTTTCCTCCTCGGTTATAGCACGGTCGGTGATTTCAGCTACTTTGCCCCGTATGAAGCGTACTTCTTCCTCGCTGAGACGCTTGTAGAATTCCTCGTAGCCTTTACCGAAGCAGCGCATATCAATATACATCTGGTATACCTCAGCTCCAATTTTCTCCTTTATCAGGTGGGAGTACTTGAGAGCATGCATACAACAAACCCGTGAGCAGTACCGATGGTAGTTATCATCGCGGCTGCCGACACAGTGGAGAATGGCGATGCTCTTCGGGGTAGAGCCATCCTTAAGCACAATCTTCCCCTGAGTTGGCCCAGAGGCGCTAACCAGCCGTTCAAACTCAAGGCTGGTGATGACATTATTTAGCTGCTTGTAGCCATAGTGGTAAATAGGTGTGGGATCAAAAGTATTAAAACCAGTGGTGATAATCACAGAGCCCACCTCCACCTCAACAATTTCATCCTTCTGTTCAAAATCGATGGCTCCGGCTTCACAGAATTTCTCGCAGGCACGGCATTTGCCCTTCAAGAAATAGACGCAGTGCTCACGGTCAATGACCGGTATATTGGGCACAGCCTGGGGAAAGGGGGTATAGATAGCCTTTCTCTTGCCAATACCAGCCTCAAACTCGCTATCTACTTTGTAAGGGCACTTCGTCTGGCAGACACCACAGCCGGTGCATTTTTCTTCATCAACATATCTTGCCTTCTTCCTGATCTTGACCTTGAAATTACCAATGTATCCCGAAACCTCCTCTACCTCACTATAGGTCATCAGCTTGATATAAGGATGAGAGCCGACCAGCGACATCTTCGGGGTGAGAATGCAGGAAGAACAATCCAGTGTCGGGAAGGTTTTATCCAACTGGGACATATGTCCGCCGATGCTCGGTGTTCTCTCAACTAGATAGACCTGGTGGTGGGCATCGGCAATCTCCAAAGCCGCCTGGATACCGGCAATGCCACCACCAACAACCAAGGTATTAGGATTAATTGTGACCTCTCTGGTCTCCAAGGGCTGCTGGTAATAGACTCGCCGTACCGCGGCACTGACCAGCGCCTTGGCCTTATCGGTAGCCATGTCACCGTCTTCAGTTACCCAGGAGCACTGTTCCCTGATATTGGCCTGCTCAAAGAGGTAAGGGTTAAGTCCAGCTTCATGGCAGACACGGCGAAAGGTGGGCTCATGGAGTGTGGGTGAACAGGAGGCAACAACCACGCGATTCAACTTGAGGTTCTTGATATCCTCCTTGATCATACTCTGTCCCGGCTCTGAACACATATAGACATAATCCTTGGCTACCACCACCGAGGGTAACTTCTGAGCGAACTTTACCAGTTCTTCTACGTCTACCGTCCCGGCGATATTGCTGCCGCAGTGGCAGATGTAAACTCCTATCCTGACTTCTTTATCTTCCATAGCTAGATCGCCTCCTGAACTAGTTCGACAATGTCCTTAATTTCGATGACATCACCCTTGTCCTGGGTTAATATGCTATCTTGAAAATTGGCACTACAGTAAGGACAGGCAATGGCTAATATGCTGGCTCCTGTCTTAAGCGCCTGCTCTATCCGAAGGTCAGAGAATCTTTCCCCCTTTGTGGTTTCCATCCACAGCCTGCCGGCACAACCACCGCAGCACAGAGCGTATTGGCGAGAATCCTCCATCTCAACCAGCTCAACGCCGAGGCTTTCCAGAACCTGCCGCGGCTCATCATATATGCCGGCGTAACGGCCTAAACAACAGGAATCATGATAGGTAACCTTCTTGTCTAGTTTCTTGGTGTACTTTAGCCTCCCATCTCTAGCAAGTTCGCTTAAATATTGAACAAAATGAACCACCTCAAAATTGCCACCAAACTCTGGGTATTCATCCCTGAAGGTATGGAAGCAGTGGGGGGAGGTGACAACGATCTTCTTAACCCCGGCCTCTTTGAAGACATTAATGTTAGTTTTGGCCAGATTCTGGAAGAGGCTCTCAGCACCTGCCTTACGTATGCTTTCACCACAACAGACTAGGCTCCCATCTAGGATGCCAAAATCCACACCGGCTTTCTGGAGGATATTGACGGCAGCCCGGGCAACTCTCTGCTGAGACGGGTCGTATACCTGATAACAGCACGGGAAGTATAATATCTCTGTTCCTTTGGTAAAGGTCTTGACCGCGAGGTCCTTTGCCCAATCTGCCCGCTTCTCCGGTGGCTCTCCCATCGGATTACCGACCGCAGAGATATTCTTAATCGTGAGTCGGAGTGCGTGAGGAACTACGCCGGCACCAACTTCCAAGACGACCCGGCGTAAGGCTCTCATGATGTCCGGCACTTCCACGCCCCGGGGGCAACGCTGAACGCATAGCTTACAGCCGACACACCTCCATACATCTTCATCCTCAAAGTCAACCAAACCCAGCTGTCCCTGGTGAATAAACTTGCGCAGCATGAAACTTCTCACCAGATTCCAAGGGCAGGTGGCAGTGCATGTCCCGCACTGGTAACATAACTTAAGGATATCCCCACCCTGCTCTTTTATGATATCGACTACTTCTGTGGACGGCGTTACTGCTTGCATAAAACTATACCTCCTATCTGCCTAATCTATTGCTCTCCTTCTTCCTCATCACCGAGTCTAATTACAGCTGCATTAAAGGAGAGTTTCCCGGATAAGCCTCTCCAGGTCATCAGGGACAACAGGCTTAATTAGATAATCAACGGCACCCAGTTTCATCGCTTCAACTGCCAGCTCTACTGAGGGATAGGCCGTTATAACGATGGCCTCAATGTGTGGCTTTACCTCCTTCACCTCTCTTAGTACCTGAATCCCGCTTTTTCCAGACAGTCTCACATCCACAATTAGAATATCGAAGTCCTGCTTCTCTATCAGCTCCAGTGCTTCTTCACCCGTCTCAGCCGTTGCTACCTGGTAAGTGCCCTTGAGCCAATCGCCCAGCGACTCCCTTACAATTGCCTCGTCGTCTACGATTAGAACTGTCTTCCCCTCGGCAGGATACCCTCCCAGGCTTTGTGCTATGAGATTGGCTAAGTACTCCTGCATAGAGGTGTCTTCGGATACACATCTCACCTTTAGTTTTTTGTAGACCCCCTCTGGTATTCTCACGTGAAGCTGTTTTGCCTTCATTGTCTAATCTCGCTTATCGGGTTTGGGGTAAATGTACCAAAGTACCATCCCATTGTCAAGTGGTCCATTTGAGGTTGAACAAATCATCATCTCATGGAATGGCACCACGCTGTACCGAATGTTGAAGACCTTGGGGACTGATGTAACAATTTGAGTGATTGTTAAAAGAACCGCGGACTGTTAGGTAGACGACAGCAGAAACGCTACAAGAGCCGGAAAGATTGTCTTCGTGACATTCATAGTAATATAATGCTTACAAGAGAGCTATTTGGGACGAATTCTTGCCTCTAGTGGATGTCGTGGTCGCTGTAGAGGTCAAGACATGGGTGGATAGGACAACAGACATTCCTCAAAAGGCCAACTGGGACATCGAGAAGCTTACAGACCCACAAAATGCAGTGAAGCATGCCTACTTTTTGAACTTTATTCAATTGGATTTCAGCTGGCAGCAGATGCGAGGTTTTTACCAGAGCTTAAGAGCATATTTTACAGAAAAGGCAGGGCATTGGCCGAACCTCAAAATCCTTTGTGTGCCACATGACAAAGGAATTCAGCCGAATCCCTAGGCTCGAGCTCTAACAGAAAGCCATTTCGTTACCTTGAGAAGCAACAAGAGGAGTCCTCATCTTGGACTATTGTAGTAAACTGAGACTCCTGAGTGTGCTATCGGTTCAGTTTCCAGACCTGCACGTTCAGATTGGCTGCAATGCTAACCCAGATTATATATGGAATAAGAAGCCCGCCGGCAATGGGCGACACGCCAAAGAACAAGATAATGTTGACTAATATGGCTATCCAAAGTAGAAGAATCACAACCATTCCACCGAGAAGGGACCTAAGCCCAAAGAAGATTACCGACCACAGGATGTTCAGAACCAGTTGACCCCAAAATACCGCAAAAGCTATTGTCACCCCTTCTTGACTCAGTCCTTCTCGCCAGACCAAGAAAACGGCTATACCCATCAAAAGGTAAAGAGTGATCCAGATGGGTCCGAAGACAGAGTTGGGTGGAGTAAAGGCCGGTTTCTTCAGACCCTTATACCAAGTTGGGATTGCGGGTGTCGTGAAAATGGCACCGATGCCGCCCGCGCCTTCGCAGGCGACTATGCTTACTATCAGCTTAACTATGTCTATCCAACTCATGTCTTCAAATAGTAGTCTCCTCTGCTATTAAGATTACTCGGTTCGCACAGGGTCTGTCAATCGGTGAAGCTGGTAGGAAACTCCACTCTTGCTCGGTGCTCCACGTTTTCACAAAGGTAAACCAGGTAATCCTTGATGTGTGAAGCCGTGAGTTGGGAGACCTCCGGCCATCTCTGCGCCTCAGCGTAATCGGTGAAGAGACGCAATGCCAGCTCCATGGCTTCAATGTAGCGGGGCGAGTAGCTGGAGGCCTTAAGGCTAATCAAGTAGCCTCTAGTTGCCTCCTTGGGGGACAGTTTTGTTACAAGGATGTTATCAGAAACCACCTATGTCGCCGCACCGGGCCCGACGTCCATAGCTAACTTAGCTTTGCTGGTAGCGCATACCGGATTTGCCAGTCATTATACCAAAGAGTCGTTTTACGTTCAAACTAGAACTTTTGTGTCAATTGCCAAAACCTGTTTTGAGCGTAGAATACCAGTTAGTTACGTTGTGTTGTAACCAGTCTATTAGCAAATTATTAGCAAAATTCTAGCCATAATTTGCGCATGATCCTAGTGGGCGTGTGCCTTAATCTTATGGGCAAGGATATAGCTGGAGGGCGGCTACGCCAGTTTCAGGAGCTCGGCAACGCATGCTTGCACATTCTGGCTTGCTTTGTAGTAACAAAAAGATGAATTGTTTGACAGACCCTGTGCGAACCGAGTAATCTTGATAGCAGAGGAGACTACTATTTGAAGACATGAGTTGGATAGACATAGTTAAGCTGATAGTAAGCATAGTCGCCTGCGAAGGCGCGGGCGGCATCGGTGCCATTTTCATGACACCCGCAATCCCAACTTGGTATAAGGGTCTGAAGAAACCGGCCTTTACTCCACCCAACTCTGTCTTCGGACCCATCTGGATCACTCTTTACCTTTTGATGGGTATAGCCGTTTTCTTGGTCTGGCGAGAAGGACTGAGTCAAGAAGGGGTGACAATAGCTTTTGCGGTATTTTGGGGTCAACTGGTTCTGAACATCCTGTGGTCGGTAATCTTCTTTGGGCTTAGGTCCCTTCTCGGTGGAATGGTTGTGATTCTTCTACTTTGGATAGCCATATTAGTCAACATTATCTTGTTCTTTGGCGTGTCGCCCATTGCCGGCGGGCTTCTTATTCCATATATAATCTGGGTTAGCATTGCAGCCAATCTGAACGTGCAGGTCTGGAAACTGAACCGGTAGGACTCATAAGTTCCGGTTTGCCCAAATTGTCTAAGATTGGGAAAATAGCCTCTTTTTGTTCCCTAAGGTAACGAAGTGGCTTTTTGTTAGCTGATTCCCAGGTAGTATGGCTCAATGCTCTCATAAGATTTGTAGCTGGGGTAAGTCAAAGAGTACTGTGTCTTAACCAACGAGTTTTTCGAACCCAGGAATGCAATACTGATATAAACGTATAGTTACTGATATAAACGTATAGTTCGACGTGAATAAAATTGGTCTTCGGGAGGCCTGATGCCGTAATTTCTTATCATTGATACAGAGTGCCTACTCTTAGGGAAAAAGGACATTGCATACCTCTTGCAGACTGGCATTAGTTTCTCAGCAACTTCGGTGCAAGCACGGCTTTTTGAAGTATAGTCAAGAGCTTGTGAGAATGCTCCTATCAGCACGTCTACTAAATTTATGATGTCACAGCATTCAGGATTATCTATTTCTTTTGATGGATTACCATCAACTTGGACTATTTGCTTGCTCTTTACCACAACGTTGGTTTCCCTCCGGTTGATTTTGTATGGCGTAAGAATCAAGAATGGATTTGCCTCTTCCAAATCACGTCTTTCTGAAAAGATCTGCAGGATTTCAACGTCTTCAATAGACGAATCAAAAAAGAATCTACAAGCAGAAAACAGACCAATTTCGAAGAACCTGTTGTAAATCCTTGCGTGTCTGTGCTGACCGTTACTTGAGGCCCCAAACAATTGATAGTCGATATTTCTCAAGAAATGATTAAATGCCGGCTAGGGCGTAGAGCAGATCGTGGCAAGCCCTAGAATCAATTTTAGCCCCCTTCCCGGGCTTTTGAATGGTTTGATATATGCCTCTGAGTTAGAGGGGCTTAGCCCCTCTCATTGAAAGGGGACGCCGAACTCTAGCCTATCAACGGCTTCGGCTTGCTCCTTATTCTCAATCCTGATATACCTCATGGTGGTGTTAAGACTTTTGTGACCGGCGAGGTCTTTTATGGTGAACGGCCCTGGGTGGAGCCGTGCTATTATTAATCTGAGAATCGTGAATTTGCTTAAAGAGATGCTTTCTAAGTTGCCTTAAGAGGCTCATTAAGGTTTCTATTTGATTATCATCAAAACAAGATAGAACTTTGTGGTTGATCTCCTCTGAAATAGGTATCATCTTTTCTGTAGCATCCCATCCCTTTTCTGTGATTACAATGTTCACTGACCTGCTATTATTCACATTCGGCTCTCGCCGTATAAATCCTATGGCCCCCAGAACATGAAGCATTACACTTATAGTATGCTTAGCTCGAAATGTCCATTTGCTAATAGCAGTTGGCGTCATTGTCCCGCCATGGACAAATAAAGCATTCATCACCCCAAACCTTATTGGGCTGGAGCCGTGTTTCGCCAGCTTAATTTCTAAGTACCTATTCAATACGTCACCGGTTCGTACAATCGACATGACTGTTTTAATTCCCCTGATATCGGGCTTGCGTTCCTTCATAATTCAAACTTTCTCCCTGTTTACATTAAGTATAGAGCGGGAAAATTCGTAGGTCAACTACTTAAAAGAAGGTTGCTCCAAGTTAGGACGAGGAAGATAGAGGAAATTAAAGAAAATTCCACCTTTTCAGACCGTGAGTTCATTTCCCCAGCTCATAACGCTTCCAATTACTACTTCTTGGTAATCTAACTACTTGACAACTACGGGCTAACCCTATAAGATAGCTCGTGTTAGCACTGTTCGTATTAGAAGAAGAGGGGAAGTGATGTTGCTGATAGTGGGCATAAGCGGTGCCTCTGGAGCAATTTACGGAATAAGATTATTGGAAATACTTTCCAGGGAAAGCGACATTGAGACGCATTTGATAATCTCCCAGGCTGGAGAGGTGATTATCGAGCGCGAAACGGACTGGAGACTGGAAGAGGTGGAATCACTGGCGAATTATTCATACGAGATCGATGACATTGGAGCTCGAGTTGCCAGTGGTTCATTTAGGAGGGATGGTATGATAATCGCCCCTTGCAGTATGAAGAGCCTCTCCGCGTTAGCTAATTCATATGCTGATAATCTGCTAACCCGGGCTGCTGACGTCACGCTTAAGGAAAAAAAGAAATTGGTCTTGCTAGTGAGAGAAGCTCCCCTTCACTTAGGTCACTTAAGAAACATGGAAAAGTTGACCGAAATGGGCGCTATTATTTTCCCGCCAGTTCCCGCCTTTTACCATAAGCCTCAAACAATTCAGGACGTCGTGGACCAGACATTAGGTAGAGTATTGGATATCTTTGGCATCGAGCACGGTCTCTTCCGCAGATGGTCAGGAATACGCGGCGAAGAAGCACGCCTACTAGACAGAAAGGAGACCTGAAAACATTGGGTAAAAACGTAACCAGTATACGAGGTGCTTTAGACTACCTGGAAGAAAAGGGTGAGGTGCTGCATGTTAAGCAGGAGGTTGATCCAATATATGAAATAGCTGGCATTCAAAAAGCACTTGATAAAGGCCCGATTCTATTCTTCGAGAAAATCAAAGGCTACCCCAATTTCTATAATATTGGGAACCTCTTCAGCAGGCGCGAAAGAATTGCTGACCTTTTTGATGTGGATGAGCCAAAGAAGATAAAATTCAAGTTCCTTGAGGCCATAAAGAAGCCGTTACCGCCTAAAATAGTTGACGAGGCACCTTGCCAAGAGGTTGTGATCACCGATAACATTGATGTTTTGGCTACGCTTCCAATAATAAAACATACCGAGCGGGATGCTGGTCGTATCTTGGGCTCTGGTATACAATTACTGATGGGGCCTTATTTTGGCGGTGGAGCTAACCTTTCCTTCAACAGGATACACTTTAGGGGCAAGGACTGGGCATCTATAGCCACAGCGCAAATAACTCACCTTGGAATGGCATGTTTCAAACTCCACAGAGACGAAAGGATACCGATTACAGTCAACATAAATCCGAGTCCAGCGGTTCAGATGGTAGCTGGAACCTGGAATGTCCGTACTATTGTTCATCATGGCATGGATGAGCTTGGAATAGCTGGAGCCTTTCAGGGCTCACCGGTGGACATTGTGAAAGCTAAGACGGTGGATACTTATGCCATTGCTGATTCGGAGATTGTGCTTGAGGGCTATATTGAGCCGATAAGCGATGAAGTCTGGGAAAGTGATGAAGCAGAACAACTGAAGAAGCAGGCTGTAGCCCCCTTTTTCCCGGAGTGGGTTGGATACCTGGGGAAATCGTGGCTGGTTCGTAAGCTTCAAGTAATGGCGATAACTCGCCGCAAGGATAAACCCATCTTCTATACGCCACTAGCTCATTCATTGGAGTACGCTGGGTTTGACATATTGAGGGAAGCTGGTTTCCTTGAAATGGCTGAAAGGATTGCTCCCGGAGTAGTGGTTGACGTAAACATCCCCGATTATTTCAAGTGGGGGAGCGGCGTCATCTTCCAAGTTCGTAAAGAGCGACCACAAGATGAAGGGTTTCAGCGGGATATACTTATGGCAGCCCTTTATAATGCCCCCGGGTTGCGCATGGCTATCGCGGTTGATGAGGATGTGGATATCTACAATGCGGATGACCTATTCTGGGCAATTGAAAGTAGAGTGAATCCGCACACAGACATAATGGTTGGCCCAGGTGACCTTCGTGGCATAGCTGCACAGCCAGCAGAGGTAATACAACGTGGTGTCGGTGGCTGGGAAGGAGGAATAGCGATTGATGCGACTAAGCCATTTAACGAGGCCTGGAAATTCGAGCGGCCATGTTATCCCGTGGACAAGGTAGACCTTAAGAAGTTCTTTAGCGGGGAGCAGCTAGCTTCTGTTTGGGCACAGCAGTCTGAGTACGCTAGAACCTTAGCTAGGAGAGGTTGGTGAAGGCGCCTTTATATGTAACTCTTGCGGCAATAATCAAGGGTAAAGTAAGTACCGTACAGGAAGGGGGTGGTTGGACTTGAACAGTTAATCTCATTTTTTCACGTATTTCGGAAACTTTAACGAGGAGGTTGTAAGTGAAACAACGAGGTATTTCAACCCGGTTTAGTGTAATTTGCGTAGTGTCAGTGCTGGTAGCGCTGGCTTTAATGGTGGCTTGTGCAGCACCAGCGCCAACACCGAAGATGGGAGTACTAAAAGTGGGCACATCACTCCCTATGAGTGGGCCAGCAGCTGCCTGGGGGAACCCTATAGCTGAGGCAACGCAAATATATGTTGACCTGCTAAATCAAGACGGTGGCGTTACTATTGGTGACACAACTTACACCTTAAAGCTCATCGTATCGGATGACAAGTATACACCTGAAGGAGTAAAGGCATCTGCCGACAGACTTGTGTATACTGAAAAGGTGGATGTTGTAGTCGGAGGATGGCTGCCCACTCTGGCTACTGTGCTTGCAGCTGAGTGTACCGCAGCGAATATAGTATTCATTCAAAACGTGAGGGAGCTGCCAGGTCTAGCCGTGGTTTCCCCTGAACACCCGACAATGTTCAACTTGGGTGACCCTCAAATCCAAATGATGTGGGTGCCTATCCAACTAAAACAACAAGGGGCACTACCGGACATCAAGACTTATGCAATGCTAACCAAAGACGACACGATTGGACGTAGCACGGCGGAAACGATAATAGGACTGAAAGAGGAATGGAAGGCCAAATATGGATTAGACATGGTCTATGATGCTATATTCCCGATAGCATCGGTAGACATGACTCCCTGGTTATCAGCGATAGCCGCCTTGAAGCCAAAGGTGGACCTTATATACGCTGCTTCCGCTACAGCCACAAATATGGCTCTGATTGCAAAGCAGTCCCACGAATTGGGACTTGATGTTCCCGTAGTAGGTATCGCTAGTCTCACCGACGTTGGAGCATTTTGCGACACAGCCGGGTATGATGCGTCACAATATGCGTACACAATAGGGTGTGCACCTTGGCAAGCGTCAGGCGTTTCAGCTGAATACTTGGAGATGGCTAGTCGCATCCGACAGGTATATAGAGATAAGCACGGCACAGACCTAACCTATGGTGCTGCGTTTGGTTATTGTGCTACGCAACTGGCTGCTTACCTTGAGGCTGCCAAGATTGCGGGGAGCACCAAGACTGAGGATGTTGTGCGTGCTCTCGAGACTCAGCCAATAAAGCACTTCTACGGGACTCTTATGGCCAGTGGAGAGGAGACATACGGCATCAAGCATAGGCTGATGTATGACGCTATGGTTGTTAAAGTAGAGGGGCGTGAAACCAAGTTCGTGGTAGCATTCGGAGAACCCATACCGTAACAGAAATAGCCGGCACCTTAGTAGGGTGATATGTAGTATATGGTTAGCCTATCGGTCTACTGGGTAACTTTATCACTTAATTATGTGCTTCTGGCAACGGGGCTTACTCTCACCATAAGCATCATGCGAGTGGTAAACTTGGCGCATGGCCATTTTTACATGGCGGGGGCTTTTGTCTTTCTTGTCCTTTTTAAACAAGCCCACTTGTATTACGGCATAGCCATTCTCTTAAGTATCGTAACAGTTGGTGGACTAGGTATGTTGATAGAGGCGAAGCTCTATCGTCCCTTGGGCGGCCGCATCGCTCCTTCAATAGTGTGTATGTCAGGTCTGCTACTCATCTTGGAAGGCATAGCAGTTGTAGTTTTTGGGCCAGATTTTCGAGACATTCCTCCTTTGCTGGCAGGCACCGTAAATGTTGGCGGAACAGTGGTAGGGATAGAAAGAATTTTAGTGGCATGCGTGGCATTACTGGCTATGGCTGGGTTGTTTTATCTGTTACGATATACGAAATTGGGCAAGTCCATGAGAGCTACGGCGCAAGATCGGGAGGCAGCCTCGCTGATGGGGATAAATGTAGGCCTAGTGTCAAGCGTTAGCATGGGGATTGGTGTTGCATTGGCAGCACTAGCTGGGATACAGATAAGTGCAGTATATTACATATCACCCTTTGTAGGGATTGGGGCTCTTGTCACTTCGATCCTGGTGATAACTTTGGGTGGAATGGGAAGCGTCATGGGAGCTTTCATAGCTGCTTTTGTCATTGGAGCGTGCGATAGTTTTGGGCCTATGCTAGTAGGGAGATACTATCAGCTATTAGGTTTGGGCATAATTACGCTTATCCTATTGTTAAGACCACTAGGTTTACTGGGGACTCCTTTCGAAGTCTCAGACTAAATAAATAGCAGAGGGCAACGGTATGCAACTCAATAGGTCGGCCAAGCTGGTTTTGGGTTTTATGATACCAGCTCTGATTGCCTGCGCTCCCCTTTTTTTGCCCTCTCGGTGGCAGCATATACTCATCATGTGGGCGGTGTGGACTATCGTGGGCATGGGGTGGTTAGTTATGCTGAGAGTAGGCGAATTTAGCGCTGGCCAGGTAGTTTTCTTAGCCATCGGAGCCTACGCGGCGAGTGTTTTGACGCTTTACTTCCACTGGTCATTTTGGTCAGCTTGGATCGTGGCAGGCGTTGTTAGTGCTATTTTTGCCTTAGCGATTGGCGTCTTTGTCCTAAGGCTCAGGGGGCTATATTTTCTGGTAATAACCTTTGTTGTCGCTGAGATGGCCAGACTAGCAATAGCCGCAACTGATTACCTGGGCGCTAGCGAAGGTATGTGGGGCATGCCAGGTCCTGCTAACATTGGACCTATTAGTTTCTCCACTAAGCAGGGATGGTTCTATCTATTCTTTTTTATTCTCATAATAGCCTGCCTGACTTTCTGGAGGGTAGAAAAGTCGCGCATCGGCAGGGTCTATATGTATATCGGCACCTCGGCAGACCTCGCTCAAAGCTTTGGTTTGCACATTATGAAATATAAGGTGCAGGCGTTTGTGCTCGGTGGTTTTTTTACTGGCTTGACCGGTGCTGCTATGGCCCATTATTTCGGCGCCATTAGTCCGGAAGGTTTTGTTTTTTACTATTCTTTGGTAGCGCAAATAGTTGCTATCTTGGGCGGTATCGGTCACCTAGTTTTAGGCCCTTTATTGGGGGCGTTTCTGTATGCAGGTGTCGATGAGTATCTAGCGATTATTCCTGGGTGGCGAACGCTATTGATGGGCCTCTTACTGCTAATAGTTATTTTCTTTCTGCCCTCTGGTTTGTTAACCCTGCGCGGACAATTCTTGGGAGTAAAGGAGCGGAAATTCCCATGGTACTTCTTGAGGCGAAGAAGCTGAGCAAAAGTTTTGGCGGAGTGAAAGCCGCTGACAACGTTGATTTTGAAGTTGGTACTGGAGAGATAGTGGGTTTGGTTGGACCGAACGGGGCGGGAAAGACTACAATTTTTAATCTAGTTACAGGTTTTATCCCTAGCGACAGCGGCATCACTAAGTACAAGGGAGAAACAATAAGTCGTTTGAGGCCCGACCAGATAGCTAAGAGGGGCATCGGAAGAACCTTCCAATTAACGTTAGTTTTTCGTGGTCAGACGGTTTTCCAGAGTCTTCTCGCTGGACATGTTATCACAGAAAGGAGTGGTTTCTGGCAAGCATTGTTTGATACTAAGTCGTATCGTCAAGAACAAGAATTGGCTTTAAGAAAGGCACGTGATATCCTGGAATTTCTTGAGCTGACAGAGTGGAGCGACACGTTGGCTAGTGCGTTACCCTACGGGATGCAGGGGCTCCTTGCAATTGGCCAGGTACTAATGATGTCCCCACAAATAATGCTGCTCGACGAACCATTGACCGGACTAAATGAAGAAGAAATATCCCATCGGCTAGACAGACTTAGAAGACTACGAGAGCAAGGGACGAGTATTTTCATTATAGAGCATCACATGAGAGCGATAATGGCTTTTTGTGATCGGCTAATAGTCATGAACTATGGAAGAATAATTGCTGAAGGTACGCCTCTGGAGATCGGGAACAACCCTACCGTGATTGAGGCTTACCTTGGGGCCAAATGAGGTAAAGCAAATGCTTCTTGAAGTGCAGAATATCAGGGTAAGTTATGGTCAGGCAGAAGTCTTGAAGGGGATTTCTCTTGCAGTTGATACGGAGAGAATTGTCTGTCTTCTTGGAGCGAATGGAGCAGGCAAAAGCACTACCTTAAAGGCTATAAGTGGCTTAGTCCCACTATCCGGCGGCGAAATCTATTTTGATGGCCAAAGGATAGACGGCCTTCAAGCACATAAAATTGTGGAGAAAGGTATTATACACGTTCCGGAAAGAAGAAGACTTTTCAATGAGATGAACGTCTTGGAGAATTTAGAAATGGGGGCCTGCCTGCAACGGGATCGAAGAAAACTGGTAGAGAGTCTTGACGAGGTTTTGACCATCTTTCCAGTATTAAAACAAAAACTACGACAACGTGCAGGAACATTGAGCGGGGGCGAACAGCAGATGGCAGCCGTAGCCCGCGCACTCATGGGCAGACCTCGTTTGCTACTAATGGACGAGCCTACTTTGGGATTAAGCCCCATCCTTTGCAAGGCGGTGATTGACTGGGTACTCCAAATCAATAGGCGTGGAACCACTGTTCTCCTAGCTGAGCAAAATGCTGAACTATCTTTGAAGGTCAGTAACGAAGGATACGTCTTGAGTGTGGGCGAACTCACGCTGTATGGCAGTGCCGAAGACCTGCTAGCTGATGAGCGGGTGAAGAAGGCCTACTTAGGTGTGTAGCTGAGCACTGTATATGATGATAGGATGGACAAGATGCGTGCGGCAAGTTGCAGGTGAAGCTTTGTCTACGGTCTACGGAGCATTTGCTTGGACGCGGGAACGAGAGTTTGTTCGCCCACCCCCGAGAATGGAGTTTAGGCGGCATGCCTCAGTAGGTTTTATAGAATAAAGAATCTTTTGTTAGGAGGAAAACTGTGAGCAGTAATTCTAATGAAGGTCGCGCTGAATTGTGTTATGCAGATACCGGTGGCACGTTCACTGACATCTTCATTGTTGATAGCAAAGGTGACTTTACCAGTGCAAAGGCACCAACTACTCCGGATGACTTGTCCAAGGGCTATTTTTCTGGGCTAGCTCAAGCGGCACGAAAAAGGGGACTGAGTATACAAGACCTTTGCGCTGAAGCTTCGGTTATAGGATATGGAACTACAACAGCCGTCAATACTATACTTAATCGATCTGGGTCCAAAGTTGGCGCACTGGTCACCAAAGGCTTCGAGCAACTGATGCTGATAGGCCGAGGAAAGCAGAGCTGGCTAGGATATGATATACATGACATTATTCATGCCAGAACACATAGGCGTGATGAGCCTATTATTCCTTATTCTCTTACCCAAGGGGTTACGGAGAGGGTGAATTCGTTAGGGCAGGTCGTGATACCACTTTACGAAGATGAGGTGCGCGTCAAAGTCAGGCAGCTGATAGACAAAGGTGTTGAAGCCATCGCTGTTTGCTTCCTTTTCTCTTTCCTAAACCCGCTCCATGAAGAAAGAGCTAGGCAGATCATCTATGAAGTGAGCAAGGAGATAGGAAGGGATATTCCTGTGTACCTCAGCACTGAGGTCTGCCCAGTATATCGCGAACTTCTGCGTGCGAATACTACTGTAGTTGAAGCGTATGTTGCTTCCAGATTGAGGCAAAGTTTAAGCAAGATAGAGTCAAAGCTAAATGAATATGGCTATAAGCGTTCGCTGCAATTAATGCAGGGGGCAGGGGGAATGGCCTCCGTAAAGACTTTAAGGGCGGTGGACACGTTCAACTCCGGGCCAGTAGGTGGTCTGATGGGTGGACTTTACATTGGTCAGCTATATGGATTTGATAACATAATCACCACTGATGTCGGCGGCACGAGCTTTGATGTGGGGTTGATTACGGGTGGTATAATTACTAATGAGCGTGAGCCTACCGTCGGCAGGATGGCACTCGGAGTGCCAATGGCGGAGATAAACTCTATAGGGGCTGGTGGTGGCACAATGGTATTTTTGGACCCTATAACAAGGCGATTGCAGGTTGGACCAGGAAGTGCTGAGGCCGTGCCCGGTCCAGTTTGTTATGACCAGGGTGGGGAAATCCCTACCATAACAGATTGTGACCTGATTCTGGGCTATATTGACCCTGAGTACTTCCTTGGCGGGACGTCAGGAATAAAGATAAATAAAGAGAAAGCTGTCCAGGCCTTGAGAGAGAAGTTGGCTGACCCTTTGGGGATGGATATTGCTGACGTAGTCCTGGGAGCAAAGGAAATACTTGATTCTCGTATGAGAGATGCCATTGCTGGTATGGTCATGTCAAGAGGTTATAGCCTCAGTGAGTATTACTTGTTAGCTTTTGGTGGGGGGGGACCTACTCATTGCGCCGGTTACACTGATGGCTTGCTGCTTAAAGGCATTATGATATTTCCTTATTCGGCAGTATTTTCGGCTTTTGGTGCGGCCACTTCAGACTATCAGCATAACTATTTTAGGGCGACAAATGTGGTTGTCCCACCGTCAGCTACCAGTGCAGAAATTGAGACAGCATGCGCCCAGGTCAATGAGGGATGGGAGTCCTTGGAGAGTAGAGCATATGCGGAGATGGAACAGGAGGGATTTCAAAGAGACCGGGTTTGGTTGAAACATCTGGCAATGATCAGATACGGCCGGCAGCTGGATGACCTTGTTATTCCCTCGCCACTACCTCGATTAGGAACTGTCCAGGACTGGAACAAATTGATAGCCGTCTTCGAGAAGCTTTATGAAAAGATTTATGCGGCATCAGCGAAGTACCCGCAAGCAGGCTACGAGATTCTTCAAATTGGCTTAATGGCCACTGTTGAGAAAATTAAGCCACAATTGAGACGGTATCCCCTAACTGGTGAGGAACCTTCCAAGACAGCAATTAAAGGTAGGAGACCTTGCTATTTCAAAGGCAAATGGACCGACACAGATATATACAATTGGGATGAATTGAGAGCTGGGAATAGTGTCAATGGGCCGGCTATTATTGAAGGTGCAACGTCTAATGTAGTCTTGCCTCCGGGAAGGTCGATTCATGTTGATGAGTATCTTACATTATGGCTTAGGTAAGAAATCCGAAGACAAAAGATCAAGAGAGGAGACCACAAGATGGGGAAACTTAAGGATCGTCTAATAGAAAGGGAAAAGAATATAGCTGCGGGTAAATATCCCGAGCTGGCTGTGCAAAAGGAGGGCCTAATTGACTGGGAAATACTCTGCAGTAGGCTGAGCAGCTTGGTTCAAAATGCTAGAGAAATGGCACGGCGGATTTCTGCTTCGCCTGTTGTTCGAGAGATGGGAGAGTGCGTATTTGCCTTATTCACACCTGAAGGCGAGGCCATAGCCTTTTCAACTGGATTATTCTTGCATGTGCCCAACAAGGGTGCCACTATCAAATGGATGGTTCGGAACGATTACGAAGAAAAAGTGGGCATAAATGAAGGTGATATATTCTTTAACAACGATCCGTATATTGCAGGTACACATGCTCCGGATCAAATAAGTATAGCGCCTATCTTCTATCAGGGGGAGATTGTGGGCTGGGCAGGTGGTCTAAATCATGTGCCAGAGGTTGGGGCTATCGAGCCGGGTGGAACTACAATCCTGGCTCAGACCCGCTACGATGAAGGACTATTTATGCCTTGCATCAAGATTGGAGAAAATCATAAACTTAAGTTTGACCTAGAGCAATTGGTTGAGCGAAGTATCCGTCCATCCGTCTGGTGGTTACTAGACAATCGAGCTAGGGCAGCAGGACTAAGAATAATTGAAGACGGGGTCAAAGAGCTGATAGACGAATATGGTATCGATAAATATATGAAAGCAATATATGAATACATTGAAGACACCCGACGAGCGGCCATAAGGAGGGTCCAGAGTGTCCTCTTCCCCGGTAAATATCACGCTGTCAACTATTTGGATATACCTTTGAAGGACTTACCTGTACGTCATCCACTGAACTGCATAGTTCGGATCCCAGTAGAAACAACGATTTTACCTGAGGGTGAGTTGACCTTTGATTTCGAGGGATCTTCACCAGCAGGGGCATTTCCCTTCAATGCAACTTTGCCCGCTACTAACGGAAACATAATCAATCAGCTAATACAGATGCTGTTCTATGATACTAAGTACAACCATGGGACATCCCAATGTTATAAACTGTTGGTGCCACCGTCAGTTATAAATCCCCCAAGTCTGGTATACCCTACTGGCATGTGGATTACCGGTGTTCTTGCCTCGGGTTGTGTTGTCGAGTGTGTTAGTAGAGCATATTACCAGATGGGCTACAGAGAAGAGGTGTGTGCTGGACCCCCGACTCTTCCTTTTATGCATGTTGGGGGTCGTGACCCACATGGTCGGCCAGTCTCTATATCCCTTTTTCAAAGTGGCTATTGCGGTATGCCTGCCTCAGCAGTCTTTGACGGGCTAGACGTCGCCTACGCTGCGTATAATCCACAGGTCGATTTTGCTGATGCTGAAATGTGGGAGAAAATAATGCCATTGTTGTACCTAGGGCGGCGTGTTCATTGTGATAGCGGGGGCTTTGGCAAATACAGAGGCGGCAATGCTCTAGAGGAACTGTTTATGGTGGACGAAGTGGTCGACAAGTTTGACGGCAGTATAGGTATTTCATCGTGTACAGTGTCGGCTAAAGCCTTTGTACACCACGGCATCATGGGGGGATATCCAGGAGCATGCAGTTATCGAACCTATATCAGAAATAGTAATCTGAAAGAGTTGATTGATCAGCGGATGCCGTTGCCCCACGGTGAGGGAGACGACAGCACAAATCCAGACTGGGTGAAACTAGGTGTATCAGGAGAAATACATACAGTGGCTGCGCATATTCCAGAAACGCAGTTCAAGAAATATGAACTGTTTCATATGATGAATAGCGCTGTAGGAGGTTACGGCGACCCTATTGATAGGGACCCAAGACTTGTCAAGAGGGACACAGAACTCGAGCTATCAACACTACGCTCTGCTGAAAAAGTGAATTGTGTGGCCATTGATCCTGAGACATTGGAAATAGACTACGATAAAACTAGAGAACTGAGAGAAAAGCGCAGAGAAGACCGAAAGAAAAGCGGTATTCTAGCCAGAGAGTATCTGGATAAACAACGAGAGAAAATCATACGCGGTGAGTTGCCACCGCTAGCAAAGCAGTGTCTAAATGACTGTTTTAAGGGATCTGACCGATTTCTTCAGAGCTTTGTAGAATTCTGGCAGTTGCCAAAAGATTTTAGGAAAATTAGCTAAATATAGGAAATATTATCAGGAGGGTTATTATGCCTGAAGAGCTCGAAAAGCGCTTGCAGTCTAAGGATATTCTGAGGGGGCTTCTGGAAGGAACGCTTGATGGAGAAACAATAAGGCAAATTCAGAGAGGAGTCAAAGATGAGGATAGATTCGAGAAAGTGCTTGAGATAGAGCAAGAGCGTGTTCCTTGGGCGGAAAGGATTTTAGTCCCTCTACAAGAACATTTATACGTGGTCAAGAAGGGGGATGAAATCATCGTTAAATGTTTTTGCGGCTATGAGTATGGTGACTACCGCCATAACTGGAAGTTAGATGCGCTTGTATATGAGAGAGACCCGTCCGACGGGGAAATCTATGTTGGCCAGCGTGGCTGTGATCCCGAGTGGATGATTTTGAGGGAATTTTACTGCCCAGGGTGCGGAGCACAATTGGATGTTGAAGCAGTTGTGCCAGGAGAGCCATTCATATTCAATCAACTCCCAGATATAGAGGGGTTTTACGCTAAAAGGCCATCTCTTCAGAAGAAGGTTTTGGGGGGAAGCATTGAGAAGAGGTGAGAGGAAGCCGTCAAATACAGAATCTTGTCCAGAACGATACTGCGATGTAATAGCATCTCATCACTGTGTGAGTAAGCATGGAGGAGTTTTGTAGGAGTTTTGCATGAGTACTCAGGAAGCGTTACAACTGCTCGGGGCGTACAGAGTTTTGGATCTAACAGATGAGAAAGGATTCTTGTGTGGAAGAATCCTCGGTGATCTGGGGGCAGATGTAATAAAGATTGAAAAATCTGGTGGGGATACTTCGAGAAACATTGGGCCATTTTATCAGAACATTCCTGACCCCAGTAAGAGCCTTTATTGGTTTGTGTACAATGCGAGCAAGAGAGGTGTGACCCTAGACCTTGAAACTTCGGATGGACAGGACATATTCAGAAGGCTGGTAAAAACAGCAGACTTTGTTATCGAGTCGTTCTCGCCAGGCTATATGGCTAGCCTAGGTTTGGGATATTCAGAACTACGAAAAATTAGCCCTCGCCTCATAATGGTGGCTATAACACCTTTTGGACAGACAGGACCTTACAGGGGCTATGTGGGTTCCGACCTTGTGCTTTCAGCCCTAGGCGGTTTATCTCACCTGTGTGGAGAAGAAGACGGTGCCCCCCTTCGAATTAGTGGCGTTGGGCAAGCTTATCTCCAGGCTGGTGCTCAGGCAGCAGTCGCTGCTTTAATGGCGCACTATGACCGTCTAGTTAGCGGTGAAGGTACGTATATAGATATCTCTATACAGGAATGCCTTTGTTGGACCACGGAGCTGGCAATACCACTCTGGTCAGCGAATAAAGAGATCTTCAAGAGGCGGGGAATATACCAGAAGCGGGGAGGTCCCAGGTATCGACGTATATTCAAGTGTAAAGATGGCTATATTACGTACGCCGTGCAGGCTGGCCGGATGACAGGGCCCATGCATGCCCGGTTGGTCAAGATAATGGATGAACAGGGGATGGCTGGAGATATGAAAGATGTCGATTGGGCGAAGTTGAGCATGTCTGAGATTTCTGAAGAGGATTTAGCCCGCTGGGAAGCTTTATTGGACAAGTTTTTTGCAAAGTATACGAAGGCCGAAATTCAGCAAATGGCGGTGGAACACCAGTTGATAGCATGTCCGGTCAATGACATCGAGGACATATCGAAATATGTTCAACTGGAGGCCCGGGATTACTGGGTGGCCCTCGATCATCCCGAGTTGAACGCGAAGATTACCTATCCGGGATTCTGGTTTAAGACAGATAAAGGCGATTGCGGAATTAGGTCACGAGCACCACTTGTGGGAGAGCACAATTCGGAGATCTACGAAGGAGAACTGGGTTTCTCTAAAGAAGAATTGGACGTGTTAAGACAGGCTGGCGTAATCTGAAACTTGATTTCAGGAGGCAACATGGAAAGATTTCCTTGCCAAGGATTGAGGATTCTTGATTTCTCGTGGATATATACCGGACCCATTGTGACTAAGTTCCTTGCCAACGCCGGTGCCCAGGTAGTCAAAGTAGAATCACCCAGAGGACCTGACGACCTACGGGGTTATGCACCTTACAGAGATGGTATACCCGGAATAAATCGTAGCACCTTTTTCGCCTACTACAATGACAGTAAGCTTGGCGTAACCATTGACTTGGCAAATCCCAAGGGCAGGGAGCTGGCCACACGGCTCATACAGTGGTGTGACGTTTTCGTCGAGGCTTTTAGACCTGGCACGCTGGAGAAGTGGGGGCTAAGCTACGAAGATGTCAGAAAAGTGAAACCAGATGTTATTATGATAAGCTTCACCATGCAGGGACAAACCGGCCCGAACTGTCGTCAGCCTACCTTCGGGGCTTTCTTCCAGTCGCTGGTTGGGTTTACGAACCTTGTCGGATGGCCAGACGAACCGCCTATGCCACCTGTCGGCGCGTACCCCGATTTCATCGGGCCGTGGTTAGTTTTAATAGCCATCCTGTCAGCCTTAGATTATCGGCGGAGAAACGGTAAAGGATTGCATATAGACATATCCCAACTGGAAACGAGCTTGCAATTCTTAGCACCTGCACTTTTGGATTTCAGAGTTAACGGGAGGATACAGACGCGACAAGGTTATTATTCTGGCCGAGCGGCGCCTCACGGGGTCTACAGGTGTAAGGGCGATGACCGCTGGTGTGCGTTAGCAGTATATAACGATAAGCAGTGGATAGCCCTTTGTGAGATTATTGGCAAACCGGAGTTAATAAGGGATCAAAAATTTGCTACCGTGACATCTCGCATGGAGAATAGGTTAGCACTAGACAAAGTGGTAGAAAGGTGGACAGTGGAGCATACGGCTGAAGAAGTAATGAGCCTAATGCAGAGCGCTGGGATAGCTGCCGGAGTGGTACAAAATGGACGAGACCTTTTGGAACGCGACCCCCAACTCAAGCATCGCGAGCATTGGACGCTTTTGAATCATCCTGAGATAGGAGAGCACTTTGCTGAAGTACCTCCCTACAAATTCTCGTCTCTAGTGGTGAAGCCACGACACGGCGCGCCCTGTTTGGGAGAACATAATGAGTATGTTTGTAAACAGCTTTTAGAGATGTCAGACGATGAGTTTATTGAGTACCTTGAGAAAGGTGCCTTTGGCTAGGAAGTTTTGGAGCATCTGTAGTAAGACTGTTCAGATGAGGTGTGTTTATGGAAGATATTGCCATCATAGGAGCAGGTCAGAGTGCGTTCTCTCGCAAGTGCGGCATATCCATTGATGAACTGTGCTTTGAGGCCTTCAAAGAGGCGATGGAGGATTTAGACATTACTATCGGTGATATAGATGCCTCTATAGTTTGCTCATCACCAGGGTATGACAAACAGCGTACACCCTCAGGCCTAATATCAGAATACTTAGAGCTAACGCCAAAGCCGACTTTCTATGTTGAAAGCGTGTGCTCCTCCAGCACCACAGGGTTGAGAGTAGCCTGGTCATTAATAAAGGCGGGCCTCCATAAAGTGATAGCCGTGATAGGCTTTCAGAAGATGTCAGAGCAGAGTTCCCGCGATGTTGCAGAGATGATGGGCAGAGGCGTCAATGTAATTTGGGAGTCGCCCTTTGGCGTGACGATGCCGGCTGTCTACGCAATGTATGGCCAGGCCCACATGGCCAAGTACGGCACTACTGAGGAGCAGCTGGCTAAGGTGCGAGTCAAGAATTCCTACTACGGAGCCAAGAATCCAAAGGCCACTTATCGCAAAGAACTCAATTTAGAGGATATCCTAGAGTCAGAGGTGGTGTGTAGTCCACTCAAGAAGTTTGATTGTTGTGCTAATGCTGATGGTTCCTCTTGCATTATAGTGGCTCGTGGTGATATAGCCAAAAGCGTATGCGAACTGCCTATCTGGATTATTGGTCTGGGAGCAGCAAGCGATACCCTAACAATAGCTAGAAGAAAATCTTTTACTAGCTTAACATGTGCACGTGAGGCGGCGAGACAGGCTTACGAAATGGCTGGTGTGACCGCCAGAGATATAGATGTCGCCGAAGTTCATGATTGCTTTACCATAGCTGAGATTATTGCTTATGAAGACCTCGGCTTTGCCAAACCTGGTGAGGGACCTCAGTTGATAGAGGAGAGGGAGACATATATAGGTGGCAAGATACCGGTAAACGTTGATGGCGGGCTACTATCTAAAGGTCACCCCGTTGGTGCTACTGGAGGCTCACAGATTAGGACGATAGTAAGGCAACTCAGGGGAGAGACTACTGAAGCCCAAGTGGAGGGAGCTGAGATAGGTTTAGTTCATAATATAGGTGGTGTAGGTCTATATGGCAATGTAGTAATTTTAAGGAGGTAGCCATATGGGTTCTGAGAGCTTTGGTGTGGTCAACCTTACGAGCGAAACAAAAACATTAGATTTTGTGACGTATTTGAAGCAGGGGAAGATAATGAGCACAAGGTGCAAAAAGTGTGGGGCAGTATACTTTCCGCCGAAGATGGATTGCCCAAAATGCTTGGAAAGCGATGTGGAATGGGTTGAAATCGAAGGAAATGGTAAGCTAGCTACTTATTCAGTGGTAAATTACGGGCCAAGCGGGTTTGAGAATGACACCCCGTATACTTTAGCTATAGCTGAGTTGGCAGATGGTGTTCAAATCCTTGGCCGTCTAAGTCGAGATATTGATGAGAGCAACATTATGATAGGTATGGACTTGAAGGTCGTTCCGGTAAGATTGCCTGGCGATAGGATTATCTATGAATTCCAGTGAGAAATGGACATGCGCGATACTAGATGACCTAGTAGGAGAAGAAAATGGATCGTGTAAAAGGCAAGGTAGCCATCATAACTGGTGCGGCTAGGGGACTGGGTAGAGCCCAAGCTTTGTTGTTAGCAAAGGAAGGAGCTAAGGTCATAGTTACCGACATCGATGAGACTCTAGGAAAGAAAGTGGTTGAAGAAATAACAAGCCGCGGTGGAGAGGCCATCTTTATTAAACACGACGTCACCAGCGAATGCGACTGGAATGAGGTAATGCAGAAGACCCTGGCTCGGTTTGGCAAGGTGGATGTTCTCGTTAATAACGCCGGTGTCATTTTCCACAAGAAGATTGAAGATATATCATTAGAAGAATGGCGGTGGCTCATGAGCATCAATTTGGACGGCGTTTTTCTAGGTACGAAATATGCCATAGGAGCTATGAAAAGGAGTGGAGGGGGGTCAATCATCAATATATCCTCAGCAGCCGGTATTGTCGGTGCACTCAACACGTCAGCCTACGTTGCAAGTAAGGGTGGCGTGAGACTATTTACCAAAGCGGCTGCCCTTGAGTGCTCAAAGGCGGGTTATGACTACAATATTCGGGTTAATTCTGTTCATCCTGGTGTCATTGAAACACCAATGACAGAGGCTGGACTCAAAGACGAAGCTGGAAGGAGAACCAGAGTGGCTTGGCATCCAATTGGACGTCTAGGTGAACCAGAGGATATTGCCTATGGTGTTCTTTATCTTGCCTCTGATGAGTCGAAATTCATTACTGGTGCTGAGCTGGTAATAGACGGAGGCTGGACAGCGCAGTAATGTGATGTAGAGTGAGCAACGACTCCGCGAGTATTCTAGAAAGGAGCCTTACTTCATGGCTAAAGTTCTAACGATAGACTACGACAAATGCACCGGCTGCCGATTATGCGAAGTAGTGTGTTCGGTTAAACATGAAGGAGTAAGTAATCCGGCTCGAAGCCGAATAAAAATAGTCAAATGGGAGTGGGAAGGTCGCTATTTCCCCATTAGCTGTCAACAGTGCCTATCGGCGCCATGTGTGGCAGTATGCCCGGTAAGGGCTACGTCCCGAGATGAGGAAATGGCACGGGTTTCAGTTGATTATGATATTTGTATCGGCTGTCGGATGTGTGTCGCTGTCTGCCCTTTTGGTGGCATAGCTTTCGACAGCCTAGGCAAGAGGGTAATTAAGTGCGATTTGTGTGACGGTGATCCCCGATGTGTCAGGTTCTGTGAGACCGGTGCGATACAGTATGTTGATGCTGGAAATGTTAGCGCTGAAAAACAAAGAGCAGCCGCAGAAAAATTCCTTAGTATCACGCAGAAGGTGGCTACCGCCCTGGCCACTATATAGCAGGAGGATATTGTGGAACAAAAGACTCAGGTAAGGTGCTTAAATTGCTTTGTTAGAATTGATGTACCACCAGGGACCAAAAAGCTTACTTGCCCAAATTGCAAGGTCACATATGTTATTGGCTGGAGGGAAAAACAAGCCAAAATAATGGGTTCTGCCAAATGAAGTCGATTAACAGAGTAAAGGGGAGACTATGGCACTAAATAAAAAGATAGCCTATATCGATTTATCACTGGGTAAAATAGAGACCAAGCCTATCCCGGAAAAGCTACGCCGATTATATCTGGGGGGCAGGGGTCTGGATATGTACCTTCTATATAACCATCTCAAGCCTGGCACGGACCCGCTAAGCGCAGATAACATATCACTGATTAGCGCTGGCTTACTGGGAGGCACGCCAGCCCCAGCCTCGGGCAGGTGTCATGTCGGCGGTAAATCCCCAGTAACTGGTTGTGTTGGTAGTTCCAATATGGGGGGCTTCTTTGCGCCTGAACTCAGGTTTGCTGGCTTTGATCACCTACTCATAAAGGGAAAGGCAGAAAAACCAGTCTATCTCTGGATTCATAATGGTGAAATTGAAATAAGGGACGCCTCTCACTTGTGGGGAAAGGATACCTTTGATACACAGAGAATAATAAGGGAGAAATTGGGAGATAGGGACATTAAGGTTCTGTGCATAGGGCAGGCGGGAGAAAACCTAGTCAGGTATGCCAATATTAGAACTGGTCTAAAGAATACTGCTGGTAGAACTGGCATAGGTTGTATCCTTGGTTCCAAAAACCTAAAAGCTGTAGCCGTTCGGGGTACCATGAATATTAGTCTGGCTCATCCTGTAGAAGCTCTAGAATACTGCCGACAGGTAGAATCACAAATAATGTCTACCAAGGTAGCTTCTGCCCTGGGCCAGGATGGCACCATGTTTATCTGGAATGTAACCAATACCACCGGGCTACTACGTTATAGAAATCTCCAATCCAACACCCTGGAGGATTGGGAGAGTTTGACTATAGAGAGGTTTAAAGAAAAATATGATGTGGGTAGAACAGGTTGTTTCGGCTGTCAGGTAGGCTGCCGACACCGCTGGGAAATTAAGGACGGCCCCTATTCCGGTCTTTATGGTGAAGGGCCAGAATACAATACCCAGATGTGTCTGGGGGGAACGGTCGGAGTTACCAACTGGGAAACAGTCCTCTATGGAAGTCACCTGGTAGATAAGTACGGAGTTGATATGGCTGAGCTTGGCAGCATCCTCGCCTGGGCAATGGAACTATATCAGCTAGGTTACATAGACAAGAAAGTAACCGAGGGATTGGACCTCGACTGGAGCAATGCCGATAGCATAGTGCCAGTGATAATAGAGCAGGTTGCATTTAGGCGAGGCTTTGGGGCTAAGCTAGCCGATGGCCCTCTAGCAGCCTTAAAGAATATTGCCAGCGAGGTAGGTAAAGAGGAGGAGCTAGCCTACTATCTGCTGCATATCAAAGGTCAAAGCAGTTGTGCCTCTGACGAGAGAGCAACCCCAGCCCTGGCCTTAGGTATAGCTACCTCTACTCGTGGTGCTGACCACCTGAGAAGCCGACCTGCAATAGACCTACTCCACCTGCCCACCGAAGTATTGGAAGCGGTGTTTGATGGCGGACCCATGTCATCAGATTACACCTCATATGTGGGTAAGAGCCGCGAGATTTGGGTTATGGAGCGTGTGTTTGAGGTGGTTGACTCCCTTGGCTTATGCAAGTTTCAGAGTATCTTCTTTTCTCCGCACACGCCCAACTTTGAGGAGTACTCTAAACTCGTTTATTATATTACGGGGCTTGACATTTCGCCTGAGGAGCTCAGGGAAATCGGCGAGAGGGCTTATACCATAGAGAGGATGTTTAACTACCGAGAAATGGGGATGACCCGGAAGGATGATTACCTGCCCGAGCGCTATTATAAGGAAAAAACTCCAGCCGGTTTACCCGTTGTCAAAGGTAGATGCATTAATAGAAAAAGATTTGATAAGATGTTAGATGAATATTATGAGTTGCACGGCTGGGATGAGAATGGAATACCTCGCCCTGAGACCCTAAGCCGGCTGGGCATTGATAAAGAGCCGTCCCACATGCTTTAGCTAGCTAGGTTCAGGGCTGGCTCGGAAGGAAGGATAAGCGTTCTCAAGAGGGTGTTTAGCCTGGACAGGAGCCTGATGCGGGGTAACCAAGGAACTTAAACGGTAACCACGCCGTCGCTACCAGCAAAACGGGGAACATTTTTCAGGGAGAACTAGCTAGGAATGCAGATGTGGTCATCGAATCTTTCCCCTCTGGCTACATAGGAGGATTGGGTTTAGATTATGCTTCCCTGACTAGCGAGTCGGATAATAAGTCTCAAGGAGGGGAAAGTGGAACAATATGATGTAGTTGGTAAGCCACTACCAAGAGTTGATGGTAAGGCTAAGGTTACAGGCACAGCCATATATGCTGATGACTTGGTACTTCCTGGTATGCTACATGGAAAGCTGTTGAGAAGCCCTTATGCTCATGCCAAAATTCTCAATATTGATACCAGTAAGGCAGAGAGATTACCAGGAGTCAGAGCAGTAATCACTGGCAAGGACTTCCCCGGAATCGCGATTGGTTTTATGAGGCTATATGCTGACCGTCCACCCATAGCAATCGACAAGGTGCGTCACTATGGGGAGGCGGTGGCAGCAGTAGCCGCCGTTGATGAGGATACAGCTGAGGAAGCACTAGACCTAATTGAAGTAGAATATGAGGAATTAGCGCCTGTGCTTAGCTGGGAGGAGGCTATGAAGGAAGGGGCTCCCCTGGTGCACGAAAGTGCCAAGAATAACATTGCTGTCACCAGCCATTTTGAATATGGCGATGTAGAGCAAGCATTTAAGAAGTGCGATTATATCAGGGAGGAGAAGTTCGTAACTCAGAGGGTAACCATTGGCTTTATTGAACCTCATGCTGCCTTAGCTAGCGTTGATGGTTCAGGAAGGGTGCTATTTCAAGGTTCTAAGCAAAGCCCTTATATAACATGGCGGCAACTAGCATGGGGGTTAGACACGCCTTTAGATAAGATAAGGATAGTGAATCCCTATGTAGGTGGCGCCTTTTCTGGTAAGCACGAAGCGCTTGACCTCGATTTTTGCGCTATACGCCTGGCCCAAAAGACGGGTAAGCCGGTCAAGATAGTAGTAACTCAAGACGAGGTAATCGGCACGTACCGCCAAAGGCATGAAAAGCATATCTGGCTGAAGGTAGGTATGAATAAAGATGGCACTATTGTTGCTACTGATTGCCGGTTGATAGCTGATGGCGGTGCCTATCTCAGCGTTGCAGCACTCAATCTCTATCTTTTCGGTTTGTTTACTACGTTACCTTTTAGGGTTGCCAATGTAAGATATGATGCCAAGAGGGTCTACACCAATCTACCAGTATGTGGAGCAGTACGGGGGCAATCACAGGTTATTGCGTGCTATGTGTTTAGCTCAATGGTGAGTATGATGGCTAAGGATTTAGGTTTAGACCCCGTTGAGGTAATGTCTAAGAATATTGTCAAGGAAGGTGAGACTCTGGTTAGTGGGGCAAAGGTACGTAGTTGTGGCTTAGAGGAAGCTATCAAAAAGGTGGCCCATAGCATTGGCTGGAAGGAAAAAGCAGCTAAAAAGGTGCCAAATCGGGGTTTAGGTTTTGCCTGTGGCGCTCAGATTTCCGGAGGACGCTTGGGCGGTCACTTTGCCTCATCTGCAGTGGTAAAGATTGTAGAAAATGGCACGGTTAATCTTATCCATGGTGGCACTGAGCTTGGGCAGGGTTGCGATACCGTTCTTGCTCAGATGGCAGCTGAGGTACTGGGTCTCCGTTTAGAGGATATCCATGTAGAAATGGAAGATAGTCATGATACAATCCTTGATCCTGGGATGTTCGGAGATAGGTGTACCGTATGGAGCGGCAACGCAGTTATAGCTGCTGCTGAAGATGCCAAGAAAAAGCTGGTTAAGGTGGCCGCTAAGATGCTCGATGCCAAAGAAGATGACTTGGTTTTTAGAGACCAGAGGGTATACGTGAAGGATAATCCCGAAAAGCAAATCCCCTTCTTGAGAGTAGTGAGGCAAGCCCAATACGGATTGGGGCAAAATATCTATGGTACCGGTAGCTGGGCTCCCCCAGGTGCTGAAATAGCTGATTTCTCTAAAGGCTATGCTGAACACTTTACTCCGTCTTTTAGTTTTGTGGCCCAGGCTGTAGAGGTGGAGGTTGACCTAGAAACGGGAAAAGTAAAGTTGCTTAATTCTGTAGCTGCTGATGATTGTGGCCAAGCTATTAACCCTTTGTTAGTAGAGGGCCAGATGGATGGCGGCTCAGTACATATGATTGGTCAAGGACTATATGAACAGAGTCTCTACAACAATAAGGGGCAGGCACTCAGTTCCTCTCTAAGGGACTACAAGTTGCCGGTGGCTATGGATGTACCTAAATTGGCTAACCACCATGTTATAACCCATGACCCCTCTGGACCCTTTGGTGCTAAGGGGGCTGGTGAGACCAGCACTACAGCGATAATGGCCGCCATAAGAAATGCCATCGAGGATGCTGTAGGGGTAAGGATAACCGACCCGCCATTTACCCCGGAGAAGATTCTCAAGGCGCTGAAAGAGAAGAAGGAGGGAAAGTAGCCGTGAAATATCCGTATGTTAAGAGACTGCCCGGGTTTGAATATCTAGCCCCAAGAACCGTCGACGAAGCTGTATCCCTACTCTTGCGGCATGATGGAGAGGCAAAAGTAGTAGCAGGAGGCACTGATCTTCTGATTAAGATGAAGAAGAGAGAGGTAACCCCTCGATACTTGATAGGGCTCAAGAATATTCCAGAGTTAGATCATATTGACTATGATGAAGGACAGAGATTGAGATTTGGTCCGCTAGTTACAATTCATGCCATAGAGACCTCTCCTTTGGTTAGAGATAGATTCCCTATACTGGCTCAGGCAGCCTCTGTTATTGGTTCGGCCCAGATACGAAACTTAGGTACTGTAGTCGGCAATCTGTGCAGTGCTGTGCCGTCAGCAGACATGGCCCCAGGATTAATTGTTCTGGGAGCGAACCTGAAAGTAGCCAACATCAAAGGTGAAAGGACTATTGCTGTTGGGGATTTCTTCACCGGTCCATCAAAGTCAGTTCTCGCTCAGAATGAATTGGTAGTAGAGCTTCAGGTGCCCAATCCACCACCTCGTAGTGGCATGGCGTATATAAAGCATACTGTCAGGGCAGCCATGGAATTAGCTATTGTGGGTGTAGCTACCATCATTACCTTACAGGACAGCGTTTGCAGTGAGGTCAAGATTGCCCTGGGAGCTGTTGCACCAACACCAATAAGGGCAACCAAGGCAGAGAACGTGCTTAGGGGGAAGCACTTAAGTGCTAAACTGGTAAAGCAAGCGGCTGAGATGGCGTCAGAGGAAGCGCGTCCCATCTCCGACATCAGAGCCTCTGCTTGGTATAGAAAAGAGATGGTAAGGGTGCTAACCCAAAGGGCACTGAACCAGGCCAAGGAAGCGGCAAGGTAAGAAGTTCCTAAAGGTGGATCGAAATGGTACGAATGATTAAGGTGCGCACTTTAGGCAGTGAGGAAATTAGAGAAGTAAACGTTCAGGAGGCAGAGAAGATTTTGGAAGACACCTACAAAAACCCCGTAGGAGGACTCGTAGCAGACGCAAGAACACGCGAAGCTATCTGGCAGATAAGCCCAGACATTGAGGAAATCATTATCATAGAGCAAATGTTAGGCGGAGGTTAAACCTTTCACTAAAGGAGATAGATATGAAACAGCTGATGAGGTTTAATATAAATGGTGAAATTTATGAAGCTGAAATAGATATCAGAAGAACTTTGCTCGAGGCGTTAAGGGAAAACTTTAGCTTGATGGGAACTAAAAAGGGCTGCAACGAAGGTGAATGCGGTGCTTGCACTGTCCTACTTGATGGAAAACCTGTTACCTCATGTTTAGTCTTAGCCATAGAGGCTCAGGGAAAACGAGTTGAAACTGTGGAAGGGCTATCACAAAACGGTGAACTTCACCCTCTACAACAGGCTTTTGTAGAGCATGGGTCGTTCCAATGCGGGTTCTGTACCCCTGGAGTGCTGATGGCGGCGAGGGGATTACTTAATGAAAATGCAAAGCCCACTGAGGAGGAGATAAGAAGGGCTATAGCTGGCAACCTGTGCCGATGTACAGGTTATAATAAGATTGTTGACGCCGTACTGGATGCAGCCGAAAAACCACTTAATCGAGCAAGGCTGGAATTCTAAGGGGGACAATATTGAAACTATTACCAACCAGCAGAGAAGGCGATAAATGAGGTAACACTTAATATCTCGCAGAGCAAAGTGATATTAAAACTAAAGGAGGAATTCAGGTGAAAAAGAAAAGGTTACTGGTATTATTGGGTAGCGTCTGTCTGGTTTTAGTATTGGCAGGTTGTGCTGCCCAGCACCAGCACCGGCGGAACCCAGCTAGCTAAGGAGGGATTCCTTGGATAGTAGGGAAGAACAAAACAATGTTACCTCTTTACTTTCTTTCCGAGTGTTAGATTTGACCGATGAAAAAGGTTGGTTTTGCGGTAAGATACTTGGCGATCTAGGTGCCGATGTAATCAAGATAGAAAGACCAGGTGGAGACCCTGGTCGCAACATCGGTCCATTTTACCATGACCTAGTTCATTCCGAAAAGAGTCTATACTGGTGGGCATTCAATACAAGCAAGAGGGGAATAACACTAAACATCGAAAGCCGCGATGGGCAAGAAATATTCAGGAGGCTAGTTAGGAATGCAGATGTGGTCATCGAATCTTTTCCTCCCGGCTACATGGGAGGATTGGGGTTAGATTATGCTTCCCTGACTAGCGTTAACCCGTCGCTCATAATGACTTCGATTACGCCATTTGGTCAGACGGGGCCGTATAAGGACTACAAGGCTTCAGACATCACCCTTAATGCTATGAGTGGTTTTATGTATATTTGTGGTGATCCTGATCAGCCGCCACTTCGATTCAGTGTAGAGCAAAGCCAAGCTCATGCAGGCCTTCACGCTGCTCTAGCGACTCTTGTCGCACATTATTACTGTGGGCTGACCGGTGAGGGGCAGCATGTTGACGTTGCTATGAGAGAATGCTTCCCTTCAGAATGGGCACAGTCTGTCTGGTTTGCACTTAAAACTAATCCTCAACGGACGGGGCCCTTCATAGCACGTCATTTAATAAAAAGAAACATATTTGCTTGCAAAGACGGACATGTAGCTTTTAATGTGTGGCTGGGTTCTATGGGACAGAAAACGTATAACCTTATCAAATGGATGGAAGAAGAGGGCATGGCTGGTGATATGAGCGAAGTGGAATGGTCAAACATAGAAGATAAGAATGTCACCCAAGCCGAGATCGTTGCTTGGGAGGAAACTATAGCTAAGTTCTTTCTTACTCATACAAAATCAGAGCTTGTCCAAGAAGCGGTAAAAAGAGACTTTATGCTCTTCCCCTTAAACACAATCGACGATGTTGTACATTATGAACAACTAACAGAGAGGGATTTCTGGAAAGAGGTACAACACAATGAATTGGGAATTTCCGTTACTTATCCCGGTAGTCCATTTAGGTCAACTGAGTTTCAATGGCAAATTTTCCGACGTGCTCCACTAATTGGAGAACATAATAGAGAAGTATATATTGATGAGTTGGGGTTCTGTGAAGACGAATTCCTGGCACTAAGGCAAGGAGGCATAATTTGATACAAGCTTTACAAGGAGTAAAAATCGTTGATTTTTCTTGGGTAGCGGCTGGACCTCTTACAACCAGAGTCCTTGCCGATTTCGGCGCAACGGTAATAAAAATAGAGAGTTCGATTCGGCCTGATCCACTCAGATTTGAATACCCCTTTGCTAATAATATGCCTGGAATCAATCGTTCGGTTTGCTTTGCTATCTACAATGCTAATAAGTACAGTATGGCTCTAAATATGAGTATAAGTAAAGGACGCGATATAGCCAAAAGGCTAATCAAGCAGGCGGACGTTGTAATCGACAATTTTACACCCGGAACTATGGAAAGGTGGGGGCTTGGATATAATGAGCTCATTAAGATAAAATCTGATATCATTATGTTAAACTTAACTTTACAAGGCCAAACGGGAAGCTACAGCAAGCAACCTGGTTTGGGGTTCATGTTACAGGCTTTGGGAGGCTTCACTTCTCTTCTTGGTTGGCCAGACCGAACGTTCCCAGGAACCCAGCTTCCCTATACAGATTATATTGGGTGCTACTTCGCTGCAGTCGCTATTGTCGAGGCCTTGGAATATCGGCGCAGAACTGGCAAAGGTCAATATATAGATGTATCTCAACTGGAATCTGGTATCTCCTTTCTATCGTCAGCTATCTTAGATTATACCGTTAATGGAAGAGTTGAGAAGGTTAAAGGGAATCGCTGCCCCTATGCCGCTCCACACGGCGCTTACCGTTGCCGGGGTGAGGATAGGTGGTGTACTATTGCCGTCTTCACCGACCATGAATGGCAAGCTTTGTGTCAGCTAATTGGTAGCCCCGCTTTGAGAGGGGACAAATTCGCTACATTACTAGGCAGAAAACGAAATGAAGATGAGCTAAACCATCTCATAGAGGAATGGACAATTAATTACTCTGCTGAAGAGGTAATGGAGAGGCTACAGTCATCTGGCATAGCCTGCGGAATAGTGGAGACAGGTGAGGACATGCATCGTGACCCACAGTTAAAACATCGGCAGTACTTCTGGTTTTTGGAGCATCCTGAGATAGGAGTCACCTCTTGTAGTGCTCCACCCATCCAACTATCAAAGACCCCACCAAGGGGTAGGATGCCGGCACCCTGTTTGGGTGAGCATACTGAATTTGTGTGTACTAACTTCTTGGGGATGTCAGATGAGGAGTTTGTTGAGCTTAGTAATGAGGGAGTTTTCAGGTAGAAAATCAATTAGAATTGTATAAAGCAAGGCACTCCTGTTCAGATAGGCTGGGTCAAACTTATAAAAAAGAAAAAGGTAAGAGCTTTATATGCAGGTACCGGAGGAGCGGAGTCGCCTTAATTTCTTTCATGGGTGGCAGATACCAGCAGCAGGATTTGTGTTCCTCTTTCTTACTTACGGAACTAGAGTGTATTCGTTCCCTGTCTTCTTTGCAGAGTTCCTTAGTGATATGGGATGGACCAGAACCCAGACGGGAGCGATTACATCAGTAAGCTTTGCTTTCTACTCAGTGTTGGTTCCGATTTTGGGCAATGTTATTATCCCTAGAGTAGATATAAGACGAATGCTGCTCTATGGTTGTATAATCGGAGGCATTGGGCTCATTTTGCTTTCTACTATCAGTGAGCCTTGGCAGTGTTACCTTTACTACGGTATAGTTATGACCTTTGGCATGGCTTTAATAGGCTTGCTCCCTATTAGCATAATCATATCAAATGAATTCGGAGGAGCAAGCACTCCGCTAGGCATAGCATCAGCAGGGATAGGTGTTGGCGGTGTAGTTATGCCTCTAGTGTCTCAATTCCTTATTTCCACCTTCGGATGGAGGGTTGCTTTCATATGCCTAGGCATTATGGTTATTGTAATTGGTTGTCCCATAAGTGCTGCCGTCAGGAAAAAGAAGGCTAGGAGCCTTATATCACCACCCCAATCCTCTACGGCCCAAACAAAACGTGAGCCTCTGACAGGGCTACAATCTGGATTTAACGTAAGACAGGTAATAAAGATGTCAAGCTTCTGGTTTATAATGGTCGCTTCGCTGGTTTACTTTGGAGCTTTCATGGCAGTCTTAACGCAACTGACAGCCTTCGCTCAAGATATAGTCAGGTTAGGGCCAATGGCAGCTGCAAGTGTGGTAAGCCTTGTTTGCATCTTCAGTATTGCTGGTCGCTTAGGATTTGGTAAGCTCGGCGATATGATCAGTAAGAAATATGTATTAATAGTTATCATGTCCCTTGCAGTATTATCTTTCATTATTCTATTGTTAGCCAAGAATGCAATCATGCTTTATATTTCTTCATCTTTGCTCGGACTTAGCCTTGGAATCACACCTCTAATTCCAGTGATTATCGGTGACTACTTCGGGAAAGGCCATTTCGCAGGCATTTATAGTTTTTCAGAAGCGGCTCAGACAATCGGGTGCACGATTGGCCCTATCCTTGGTTGCTGGATGTTTGACTCCACGCACACATATAGTACTGTGTTTACAATGTGCATTGTATTGGCCTTTTCAGGAGTAATACTAGCGTGTCTACTCCCTCGAAAAAGCAAGGCGTGGGGGACAGATGATAGTATATAGTATAAGGTACGGTAGAATCGGGGGTGGAATTTGGGGAAAACTCAGGGACTTGACCTACTATTTAGTCCGGCTTCGCTAGTGGTGATAGGGGCTTCCAAGGATATCCAAAGGGGTGGAGGGTTGTTACTGAAGGGTCTCATGAGGAGCGGTTTCAAGGGTAAGCTGTATCCGGTTAACCCCAAGGAATCTGAGATTATGGGGTTGAGGAGCTACCCAAGCATCCTAGACATTCCCGGTGGGGTTGACTTGGTTGTAGTATCTGTTCCAGCTAGTGTTGTGCCTCAGGTTATGTCTGAGTGCGGTCAGAAAGGTGTGAAGTTTGCGGTGGTTCACAGCGTTGGCTTTTCTGAACTGGGCGTTCGAGGGCGAGAACTGGAGAATGAAATGCTTCAGATTGCTCAACGACACGGGACTCGCATTATTGGACCCAATTGTATGGGGTTGTATTGCCCCGGGGTTGGTCTTAACACTATTGTTCCACGAGCTAGTTTAGAGAACGAAGCTGGCTCGATTGCCTTTTTAGGTCAAAGTGGTTGGGTTAGTCAAAGCTTCATTGAGATGGGCTATGAGCGTGGGCTGCGCTTTAGTAAGGTGGTCAGCATCGGCAATCAAAGTGACCTGACCATTGAAGATTTGCTTGAATACCTTGCTGCTGATGTCGAGACAAAGATTATTGCTTGCTATATTGAGGGGATAAAACACGGCAGGAAGTTTCTCCAACTGGCAAAGCAGATTTCCAGAAGGAAGCCAATAATAGTGTGGAAAGCGGGTAGAACAGAAGTGGGTATTAGAGCTGCTGCCTCGCATACCGGTGCCCTGGCTGGCAATGATGCTGTTTTTAGTGCTGTCCTCAAACAGGGTGGGGCCATCACCGCTCAAAACCTGGAAGAGCTTATAGACCTAGTTGTAGGCTTTACCTGCCCTGTCTTGCCTCTTGGTAACAGGCTGGGTGTGCTGGTGGAATCTGGTGCCGGAGCAGTTGCCAGTGCCGATGCCTGTGAGACACTAGGGCTGGAAATCCCAATCTTACCTATGGAGACCCAGCAGGAGTTAGCTTATGCCGTTCAGGGTATAATACCAGCCTTCCCCAACCGGCAAAACCCAATAGATATTGTTTGGGTTCCTCCTGAACATTCAGCTCGAATCTTTCTCCTATGCTCACGGATCATATTGAACGATGTTGATGCTGCTCTAGTTATGGCCTACACGAAACTGGACGAGTATTTTGCTACGGAACTGGTAGGTATAAGAGACGAGATGGAAAAGCCTATCTTTTTTATTTCGTGTGATTCAACTATGCAGCAGACAGGCGTGAGTCTGCTAAGTAAAAAAGGAATACCTACTTTCACTACTCCAGAAAGGGCACTTAAGGTCTTATCAGCTATGGTCCATTACTCAAACTATCTGCGTCAAAATGATGGGTAGGCAATCATTGTGTCTGCTTGCCCTGGTGTAAGGATAATTTTGCCAAGCTGCTAGTTCTAATTTGAACAGAATTATACAGGCTGTCTAAAAACCTTCTTCGGGCAAGTGGCATCCCGCCTTCCAGTCACAGCAATGACAGAACGTAGGGACAAGAGGGAGCGCTTTACCAAGGGTAATGTGCCCTGGAATAAGAGGATGGACAGCAGTTAAGTAATAAAAAAGGGTAGACGGATTCAGCTCCGACTACCCCGAAAATGGGCACAAAAAAAGGCAAGGGAACCCCGTATCAATCCGAGGCTCCTCTGCTATTAAGATTACTCGGTTCGCACAGGGTCTGTCAATTGGTGAAGCTGGTAGGAAACTCCACTCTTGTCCGGTGCTCCACGTTTTCACAAAGGTAAACCAGGTAATCCTCGATGTGTGAAGCCGTGAGTTGGGAGACCTCCGGCCATCTCTGCGCCTCAGCGTAATCGGTGAAGAGACGCAATGCCAGCTCCATGGCTTCAATGTAGCGGGGCGAGTAGCTGGAGGCCTTAAGGCTAATCAAGTAGCCTCTAGTTGCCTCCTTGGGGGACAGTTTTGTTACAAGGATGTTATCAGAAACCACCTATGTCGCCGCACCGGGCCCGACGTCCATAGCTAACTTAGCTTTGCTGGTAGCGCATACCGGATTCGAACCGGTGATCTCCTCCTTGAGAGGGAGGTGTCCTAAACCCCTAGACGAATGCGCCACCCAAAAGCTGGGGAAGTAGGATTCGAACCTACCCTGGCGGATCCAGAGTCCGCTGTCCTACCACTAGACGATTCCCCAGCACATCAAGATTATAGCACAGGGCAACGCCCATCACAAAATAAGAGAGGTTAATTTGACATAGCCGGCTTGCCCATTTATGCTAAACTTGAGAAGGGAAGCCATGGCTGACTTAGCTGCGCTGCAAAAAAACCTGGGCATCTCGTTTAACGACCTATCTCTGCTGGAGCAAGCCCTGGTTCATAGCTCCTATATCAATGAGAACCCCGGGCTTGCCCTAACCTCCAATGAAAGGCTTGAGTTCTTGGGCGACGCTATCTTAGGCTTTATCGTCGCTGAAGAGCTATACCAGCGCTTCCCCAACTTGAGTGAAGGGGAGATGACCAAACTCCGCTCATCAGTGGTGTGCCGGGACGCTCTATCCCGTATGGCAAGGGCTATCAGCCTGGGCAATTACCTCTATCTAGGAAGGGGGGAGGAGGCAAGTGGTGGGCGGCGTAAGCCAGCTAACCTAGCCAGCGCCTTAGAAGCGATAATAGCCGCTATCTTTCTTGACCAGGGCTTGGCTGCCGCCAGAGACTTCGTCCTGAGAGCAACCAGTCAAGAGCTAAATAAAGGGGCAGAGGCTGATTATAAATCGAAGCTACAGGAGCTTATCCAAGCCAGGCAGCAGGAAAAACCTACCTACCAGGTAATAGCAGTAGCGGGGCCAGACCATGACCGAACATTCACCGTTGAGGTAAGGGTAGCTGATAATGTACTGGGCAGGGGGTCAGGCAAGAGCAAGAAGGCGGCTGAGGCAGAGGCTGCCCGCTCCGCCCTAGCCCAACTCTCAACCAACTTTACACCATAATCGCCCTCTGCTAAACTTTAGTTAACCATGAATCAGAGGTGCTACCATGGGAAGACGAGATTATAGAAGGAGAGAACGGAAGAAGCCTAAAAAGGAGGCTAAGAAAATAGCCACCACTATACTACCACCACCCCCAATGGAAGTGGAAGTGGTCAAAAAGGGGAAGAGGCGAGAGGAAGAGGAGGGGCAAGAGACATAGCTGCTTATCAAAAGCTCTATGATAGCGGGGAGTTAAAGGCTCGGGCGGAGAAAGCCAGAGCAATACTGGAAGAGTGCCAGGTATGCCCCCGCCGGTGCGGAGTCAATCGCCTGGCTGGGAAAAGTGGCGAGTGCCAGGTTACCACTCAGGTCATGGTCTCAAGCTACGGCCCCCACTTCGGTGAGGAAGCACCCCTCGTCGGCACACACGGCTCAGGGACAATCTTCTTCACCTACTGTAATCTCCACTGCATTTTTTGCCAGAACTACACCATAAGCCAGCTCGGGGAGGGAAGCCCGGTAGATAGTGACAAACTAGCCAGGATGATGCTCTCGCTCCAGGACAAAGGCTGTCACAATATAAATCTGGTCAGTCCCACCCATGTTGTGCCTTACATTTTGGAAGCCCTAGACCTAGCCGCCGATAAAGGACTTTACCTCCCCCTGGTTTATAACACCGGCGGCTATGATGCTACAGAAACACTGGAGTTACTGGACGGTGTTGTTGATATCTATATGCCTGATATGAAGTATTCCGACGAAAAAATCGCTGCCGAGCTATCGGGGATAAAGAGCTACCCCGAGGTAAATAAAGCTGCGGTCAAGGAGATGCACCGTCAGGTTGGTGACCTCCGGCTAGATGAACAAGGTATAGCCCAGCGCGGCCTCTTGGTGCGTCACCTAGTACTACCTAATGGGCTAGCCGGAACCAGGGAGGTGGTAAGGTTCCTTGCTCAAGAAATCTCCACCAATACCTATCTAAATATTATGGCCCAGTACCACCCCTGTTATAAAGCCTTTGATATACCGCAGCTTGCCCATCCCCTGCTCAACCATGAATTCTATGAAGCTATTGACCTGGCTCACCAGCATGGTCTATATAGACTGGATAGACATCAGTTCCCGCTCCCACTGAGGTTCATCTTAAGATAAAGCGATGGGCAATACAGATTTAATTTCGGTGCACGCCATAGTATACGGCTATGTTCAAGGCGTTTTCTTCCGCGCCTTTGTCTCCCGACGGGCTGAAGAGCTGAGCTTGACCGGGTATGTGCGCAATCTGCCCAATGGCGAAGCAGTGGAGGTTCAGGCTGAAGGGGAAAGGAAGCGGCTGGAAGAGCTAATCAGTCACCTTAAGGTGGGACCGCCGGCAGCTAAAGTGGAAAGGGTAGTTACTACCTGGTCAGAATATACCGGAAATTACTCCGACTTTAGCATAAGGTATTAGGGAGCCGGCTTAGCTTTCCAGCCCGACTCTAGCTTCCCTGATTAAATCAAGATAATCTGTCTTAAGCCCCAGCATCTTTGAAGCCTCACAATCTACCTCGTAGGGCTCACCAACAAAAACCTTGCCACACTCCTCAACCTCACCCCGAGTGGGATCGTCTTGTCCGATGAACTTCTGGCGAGCTTCAATAATCCCAAGGTCAAAGGGCAGGGTAAAATAGAGGTCAGCTACCACCTTGTTTATCCCCAGACTGTATAAAGCCTCCCACCCCCGTGGTGCCCCACCCTCATACTTACTGCTCGGCAGCACCCCGAGCAGGTTCATTATGCTAAGGCTACCGCTACCCCTAATCACCTTCAACGGAGCCACAGTTAGCAGGTAGTCACAAGACAGGATAACATTAGGCACCCAGAAGGTAGGCATAGCCAGGGGCTTAGGTAAAGGATTATCTACCTCCACCCAGACACAATCCCTCACATCCAGCGTCAATACCCGGGGGAAATCGTAACCCAGGCTCTTGTATATCGGCAACACCGGGCCGCCTCCAGGGGTGCCCTCAAGGATCAGAATATCGGCATCGCTAATCTGCCTGATACCATCTATTATCGCCGATAGCATACTGGGGCTGGTAGTCACCGGATATGATACCGGGTAAGCAGCGCTCGCTTTAATCAAAACGCGCCGCGCCCTAGATATTACCGATGGTGGTTCAAAGACAAACCCTTCAGCATCAAATATCAAGCCTTCCTCCTCAACTCGAAGAGTCTTGGACCGATTACTCTACCTCTTCACTCCAATCCAGCATCATTACCTTAACCAAATCCCCCCGTTTCACCCCAGGCTTATCCTCAGGAATAACCACCAGCCCGTTGGCTAGAGCCATAGAGGTTAGAATCCCTGAGCCCTGGGGACCGGTAAGCCGGGCAAAGTACTGACCGCCGCGCTTCTCCACAATCGCCCGGGTGAAGACACGCCGCCCATCGCTATTCTCAATGTCGTCCTCAACTACCGCCTCCACGGTGGGCTTAACTAGGTTTTTCCTACCCATCATCTTGAGGATAGCCGGGCGAGCAAATAGCTCAAAGTTAATCATGGCGCTTACTGGATTACCAGCGAGACCAAAGAGGGGTGTATTTTTGCCCCCGCTACCCCGGAGCACAGCAAAAGCGAGTGGCTTCCCCGGCTTCTGCCGAACCTGCCAAAAGACAATTTCACCCTGTTTAGCCAAAACCTCCCTCACCATATCATAATCGCCGAGCGAGACGCCGCCAGAGGTTATCACCATGTCAGCATCCTGCCCAAGGCGAAGCCTAGCCAGTAGAGAGTCCTCACTGTCTGAGGCTATCCCCAAGAGCTTGGGAATAGCGCCATAACGCAGGACTAGGGCAGCCACGCTATAACTATTACTGTTATAGATCTTACCTTGAGGCAGCGGCTGAGCGATGTCCACCACCTCATCCCCGGTGGCTAAAATAGCCACCACCGGGCGGCGGATAACCATCACCTTACTCCGACCCAGCGAAGCCAGAACACCGACCTCTGCCGGTCTGATTACTGTCTCCTTTCTTAACACCAATGAGCCAGCGGTAATATCCTCACCCGCCCGCCGGACTTCCGAGCCCGGCTCTACCCCAGTCAGAATGCCTATTTCCTGTGGAGTCCCCTCTCGTTCTGACTCATCGGTATCCTCAAACCTCACCACGCCATCAGCACCCTCAGGTATCGGTGCCCCGGTCATAATCCGGACAGCCGTGCCCGGTTTTACCTCACCTTTGGGAATAGCACCGGCAGTGACAGTTTCAATAACACGGAGAAAACGAGGCGACCTTCGGCTAGCACCACGAGTATCTGCCGACCTAACCGCATAGCCATCCATGGCTGAATTGTCCAGCGGAGGGATGTTAATCGGAGAAAATACGTCCTCAGCCAGAACCTGCCCCAGACAGCCAAGAACGGGGCTCTCCTCAGCCTCAAGAACATCTATGTGCTCAAGAACCTTCTCCACAGCCTCGTCAACGCTTATCACCACTTGTCTCCTTTGCCAATTGCTGCGCCATCTCCAAATCAGCCTCAGTATTAATGTTAAAAAAACTCAAGTGCTTAGGGTCAAACCTGCTAATCTCATCACCCTCTATATACCTGACCTTAACCAGACCAAACAGTGCCCTAACCCTCACCTCACCCTGGCTCAGCAGCCGTTCAATGGGAGCTTGACAGCTCTTTGAGTAAACGGCGTGAAGCGGTTCAACCCAATTACCCACCCGGGGAACCACAACATCAAAGCCGGGCGAAACCTGCACCATATATTGCAACAAGGCTTGGTTCAGGAAGGGCATATCGCAGGCGACAACAAGGTTATATAGCGAGTTTGATACGACAAGTCCAGTATAGATACCACCTAAGGCACCTTTGCCGGGGTAAATATCAGTTGCTATTCTAAACCTCGGGTAGCCAGTAAACTGAGCAAGGGACTTCCCACTAGCAATAACTACAATAATATCGTTGTTAAAGGAGCTGAGTTGGGATACTACCCGCTGGAGCAAATTACTATTGCCAATAACCTCCTGAACCTTGTCCCGCCCCAAACGCAAGCCCTTGCCACCAGCAAGAACAATACAACTTATATTCAAGCTTACAATTCTCGCTCCCCTAACCTCACCCCCTATATATTATTATACCACTATAGTCAACAGCCTAAAGCTAGATTGTTTTCTAACCTCACCACCTTAATTTTTAGAACCCCATCCCCTGTATCCCCTTCCCCTTGACAAGGGGAAGGTCTTTTCTGGAAGAGGGACTTCGTCCCTCTCAAACTCCCTAAAAGTACGAGAGTCAAAGAGAGGCTTCGCCTCTCTTAATTAAATATTCCCCCTTCCCTTAATAAGGGAAGGGGGCCAGGGGGATAGGTTACCACATAAAGCTAAAGTGCTGGTTTCAGAACCATGATTTGACTAGTGGCTGGTAGCTCTCCCCGTTTGAACTCAACCTCGCTCAAGTCCTGCCGGGTGACATTGTTCTTACCCTTTATGAATCCATCCACCCCAAAAATGCCGGGGATGCCCTTCTCCGTCTTATAGTGCATAGGCATAATTACCCTCGGCTTCAACTGGTTACAGACCTGAGTGGCAGCCCTAGCATCAATAGTATAATAACCGCCTACCGGGATAAGTAATATATCTACACTGTCTATCTCCTTCACCTGCCTATCATCAAGCATATGACCCAGGTCACCGAGATGACACACCCTTATCCCGTCCACCTCAAAGCAGAATATGGTGTTATTACCCCTCAGCCTCCCCTTAGCCTCGTCATGATAGCTAGCAACACCGTTAAACTCTATCCCCCTAGCCGTTGACCTGCCGGCTTTTTTAACCACCTCAGGATTACCCTTCACCACAGCTGCATTGCCATGGTCAAAATGGTCATGGCTTACCGTAACGATATCAGCCGACTCTGTTATCTCCCCATAGGTCAGACCAGGACCTGCCTCATAAGGGTCGGTTATTATCCTTATCCCTTTGTCTGAGGTGATGAGAAAGGCAGAGTGCCCCAGGTATCTAATCTTCATACTCACCCCCTATTTGGCAAGGGAAAGGGCAAGGTTGACCAGGGTGCACACCGTCACCCCAGTTGCCCCTTTCACGATGTAGCCCCGGTCTTTTTCGCTCCGACTGGTACCGGCAATATCAAGGTGGACCCAGGGGGTATTGCCGGCAAACTCAGCTAGGAAATGGGCAGCGGTGATAGCCCCTCCCCACTTACCCCCCACATTCTTAGTATCGGCAACCTCGCTCTTTAACTGCTCCTTAGCCTGCTCGTATAGCGGCAACTGCCACATAAGCTCCCCGGCAATAGCACTGGCAGTAATTAACCTGTCCACCAGCTCCTGGTTATTACCAAAGACACCGCTACAATCATCACCCAGGGCAATATGGCAGGAGCCAGTCAGTGTTGCCACATCAACTATACACTTGGCACCAAGCTTATTGGCATAGCTTAAGGCGTCAGCCAGGGTTAACCGTCCCTCAGCATCAGTGGTGATAATCTCAATGGTCTTGCCATTCATTGCGGTCAGGACATCGCCTGGTTTTAACGCTTCACCACCGGGCAGGTTCTCCATGCAGGGAATAATCGCTAATACATTGAACCGGAGCTTGAGTTGGGCGATGGCGCTTATCGCCGCCATAACCGCTGCCCCTCCTGCCATATCACCCTTCATCTCCTCCATCCCCTCCGATGGCTTTATTGAAATACCTCCGGAATCAAAGGTTATCCCTTTACCAATTAGGGCTAAGTCAATCTGGGCCGAATTACCCCCACGATAACGGAGAATGATAAATTTTGGTGGTTGGCGGCTTCCCTGGGTCACCCCCAGAAGCGCCCCCATGCCCAGCTTCTGCATCTGCTCCCGCTCCAGAACCTCAAGTTCAAGTCCATAGGCTTTAGCCAGACTAGCTGCTGTCTCAGCCATACGAGACGGCGTCATGTAATTAGCCGGCTCATTGACCATATCACGAGCCAGTTTGGTAGCTTCAGCCAGAACTCTGCCTTTGTCACTACCCTGCTGCAAAAGGGGGAGCTCGTCATCGGTTCCAACTATGGTGAGCCGCTTAAGCTCACCATGCTCAGCCTCCTTCGTCATATGCCGGCGAAATGAGTAGCTACCGAGCAAGGCACCCTCAGTCACCGCCTGAGCCGCGTCTCCCAGACCTATCCCGACTACCCCCGCTCCCAGGGCAACAGTGGCAACATGGCTAACCTCCCTCTGCTGTAAAAGTCGGCACGCCTCACCCGCTGTCGTCCGAACTCGGTCAAGAGTTAGCTCATCCCTTTTGCCTAAGCCCAAAACTACAACCCTATCTCCCGGGAGCCTACCCAGACTATGAATAATAGTTACTTCACGAAGCTTACCCTTTATCTCACCCTGACTAATGAGCTGAGAGATAGCCCCAGCTAAAGCCTCATCTATTACTGCCAGGTCACCCTCAGGGCGCTTCACCCCCTCAAACAAGCCCAATATGATAGCCCCAGTCTCAGTCTTAGCAATATCACCAGCAATGACCCTAATCTCCACCTCAAAACTCCTTTCACCCAGCAAGGGGTTCTTAACCATTATTTCTTTCTTAACTTAGGCATCACTGAGTTACCAGGCGGAAGTTCCCAGTGCTCCTCCTTGTATCTTGTCAACTGTTGAACCTCAAGCTGCCTTGCGCTAGCCGCGTCACTGGATACTGCGTAGCGAAACTCAAGAGAATGGCCTGCCTTAGATAGCAGCTTCTCTGCTCCCGATAAGAACCTGTTTGGATTTGCACAACGCTGCCCAATAAGCCTTTCCCTTAGGCTTTTCTCAGCACTACCTATATACACAACTGCTGACTTACCCTGAAGTCTGCCAAACTCAAAGTCTGTCCGTATCTCATATATACCAGAGCAATCAGGCACCATTGCTAGCAGAGAATTAAAGTCATACCAATTAGACCACTCTATGGTATCCAACCTAATATCTGCCTCCTTTCCATTAAAAACTGCTTATTCATTTAGATTGAAGGGGCTTCGCCCCTTCAAAACCTGTTCTTCCCCCTCCTTAGTCCTCAATCGCAATTGCACTCGTAATAAGGCTTGCCACACTTCCTGCATTTGCTCCAACGCGTCGAGAAAAGTCCAAACCCCTTCTTCCGCTCCCTATACCTCCTCTCAAAGTCAGAGAGTGCCCAGCAGAAGAAGGCTAGTAGTAAGACTCCAAGAATTGCTGCCAATAGTAGGATAATCACGGTCTCACCTCCCTGATTAACATTTTAACGCCTCACCTCGCGAACAATCTTGTCCAGTACCGGGGTAATATCTCTAGAGGTATCCACAGCATAGTGGTTACGGCGTATCTTCTGGACCGTAGGCTTCATTCTCTGATAGACCCCCCAGTCGGCGTCCGATTTACTCCCCGGGTTGGCTCCTTCTTGCCTGGACTTAAGCCGTTTATATACTACCTGAGGTGGTGCCTCAACCCGCACCAAGATGAGTTTAACATCCAGACGGTCGGCAATATTATACAGCCGCTCACGATATCGCTCTGATAGATTGGTAGCATCTAAGATAAGGGAAATTCCCTTCTTAAGTAGCCTTTCAATGAGGTGGTGCAATGCCCGAAAAAGACGGGCGTTCTCCCCCGAACTATAGCCTGGCGATGGGAAAAGCGTCTTGCGCAAGGCATCACTTTCCAGAATAACAAAGCGTAGTCTCTCGGCTAATTTACTGCAGAAGTAGGTTTTCCCTGTCCCGGGCAACCCGCTGACGGCAATAAAAGTGGGCTTGACTACCGGCTCGGGAAGCTTCCCAAAGCTCTCAGCTAATCGCTTTACATCAGAAATAAGCTGGCTATCCCCCACACCACCAATTATAGAATGTTTGCCCCATTTTGACTAGATGGCTGGCTATCTTTTACCCCTCTGCCCCCGGTCAAAGACAAAATCCTTTTTACTTCCAGCTCTAGCCAGAGCCAGCCTAGCTGTGGGGATAAACTTTACCAGTATTATTAAGCCCAGGACAATACTGAAAATGATAAATGGTGTAGATTTCACGCCCAACCAGCCAATGAAGGGCAGAGAAAGGAGCCCAACGCCCATAGACAGGGCGACATTGCGGGTGATTACGAAGGGTATCAGAACAGTGCCGAAGAAGAAGGCTAACCCAAGCGGATACCCACAAACGGGAAGCAAAACAAATAGGGCACCTATGGCTGCACCCATACCCTTCCCCCCACTGAACTTAAGGAACACCATCCAGTTGTGACCAACCACTGCTGCCACTACCGCAGCCAGAACGAAGGGTTGGGAAACATCCAGTAGCCATTGGGCTATAGCTACGGCGGCTGCACCCTTACCCAAGTCAACAATACCAGCCACCGCCGCAGGGATAGCCCCCACCTCCCGGTAGACATTTAAGCCGCCAACATTACCCCCACCCAGCCGGCGAACGTCTTTGCCTGTAGCCACACGGGTGGCAATATAGGCTGAGGGAATGGAACCAAGTAAATAGCCAAGGACTACAGCTATAACCCCGTTAACCATTAATCATCCTTATAAAAAGCAAGACCTAAGGTTCCGGTGCCGGTGGCATAGCCCATCAGCGGGCTAAACTCGGTAAGCCAGAGCTCAACGCAGTTAAATGCCAACGCCACCCTCTCCTTTAACTTCTTGGCTTCTTCTAAGGCATAAGCGTGCATCACTACTACATGAACTGGATTCTGCCCAACTTTGTCTCTCATTATCTTAAGCATCCGCTCTATGCCACGCTCCTTGGTTCTTACTGCACCAGCAAAACGGACCAGCCCTGAAGACATAGTAAGTACTGGTTTGATATTGAGCATTGACCCTGCCATGGCCGCCACCTTGGGTATGCGCCCGGAGCGGTAAACATAGCGGATGGTATCCAGGAAAGCAAGAAATGTAACCTTGTCTCTTATCTCCTCGGCGACTTTAACCACCTCAGCCAGGCTTTTGCCTGCCCTTGCCGCTTGAGCCGCCGCCAGGGCAACCAGACCCTCAGCGGCAGTAGCCAGCTGAGAGTCCACCACCTCAATGGAGATGTGGGGAAACTCAGCCTCGGCTTGCTCTCTGGCCAGTTTGGCAACATCATGTGTGGAACTCACTTTAGATGAAGCAGTAACACAAAGGATACTTTTGATTCGACTGCCTAGTTCACGGAAAACCTTAAGGTAATCCGCAGGGGAGGGTGCCGATGAGCCCCAGGACTGGGGAGCCTTTAAAAATAGCTCATACGCCTCGTCAGGGGTTATATCCACCCAGTCTTTATAGACCTTACCGTTGAAGTGGATATTAAGAGGCACAATCCTAATCCCATACTGCTCCACCAGTTCCTTGGTTAGGCACGCTAGACTATCAGTAACAATAAGTACCTTTTGCATCATAATCCCCCCTGACAAGACAACAGCCTGAGCTGCTCATTGTTACTCAGTATGTTTTAGCGTTCGCTCTACTAACGCCGGGCTTAGCAAAAGAAGCAGCATTACCACAATTAGAATCAAAAGGGCAGGTAAACTAAGCCTGCCATTAGTGTAATAGGCAACCATGGTTAAGGTTATTAACCCCGATACCACCAAGACTGACACCCTTAACCAGCGCTTTCTTAAACGAATAAACGTTGCCACCGTCAACCCTAAAGCGAGAAAGGTTAATCCAATCCACGGGGCAAAATCCTGGATGCGCTGAAGCCAATGCTCCGGGAACTTATGCACCGGCTCAACCGCCACGAACCAACCGATAATGGCCGGCAGCGGCAGCAGCATCAGCGAGGTATATAACCAATCCCTCTTTATGGTTTGAACTGTGATTGAGTATAACAGCCATAGTGCCAGCGGGATATAAAAGAGTATCGCCACCCAAGACCACCCCGTGGGTAGATAGAGTAACAGGAGACCAGCCGCCACCACCGGCAGTAATGAATAGCCCAACCAAGGGAAAAGCCAGGCTGGCTTACCCCGCCACCAGCCATAGACTGCCATACTCAGGACTAGCACCAGCATACCTAATAGCCAGCCAATACCCCGCCACCAGTTCACAGCAAATAACAGACCAAAAAGCATGTGGGGCATAGCGGCTAATAGCGCTTGACTCCAACTCCCTTGGCTATGGGCTTCATATATTTGACGAGCTACCACCTTAGCCGAGCCCAAAAGCTTCAAACAGGTATCAGCTGCTTCCTCCTCTGATAGCCCGGCTTCCCTTAACTCCTGGAGCTCATCCTCAATATGCGTCTCCAGCTCGTGAATAACCTCGCTCTCCACAGAGCGGTCAAGCCTTAGATTCTCTCTTATACTATCAAGGTAATGACTCGGGACAGTTACCACTTCTCCACCTCTTGCTAGTCAGACGCTGGCTGAATAATCAGGTTCATGGCAGCCAGAAAGTTCCGCCACTGGCTCCTCGTGGTTACCAGGCTACGGAGTCCCTTTGCCGTGATGTGATAGTATCTTCTCTGCCGACCGCTGGGCAGCGTCTGCCACTCGCCCCGGATTAAGCCCACTCTCTCCAAGCGGTGAAGGGCGGGATAAAGGGTGCCCTCCTTAAACCTAAAGTAACCCTGGCTTCTCCTATCAAGCTCTTTAATAATCAAATACCCATACATCGGTTGTTGCTCGATTAGGCAAAGAAGCAGGGAATCAATACTGCCTTTAATTAACTCTCGCCGTTGCGCCATTTAACCCACCTCGCTTGTCATAACACCTAGTTATTCTAGGTATCCAAGTATAACATATGTTTTCTTATTTTGCAATAGCTTAAGTTTTTGATTTAGTAACCCCTCACCCTTTATCCCTCTCCCCTTAGCAAGGGGAGAGGGAGTGAGATGAAAAGAGGGGGGGCTTCGCCCCCCTCTTAAAATACTTCCCCCTTCCCCTATAGGGGATGGGGTCAATGCTAAGGGTAGGTATCAAAAAAGAAGAATTGTTTTTTATGCTGAGAATCGGCTGAAGATTAAGGTGGCATTAGTGCTACCAAAGCCAAAGGAATTAGAAAGGGCTATCTTTACCTCGGCTTTTCTCGCCACATTGGGCACATAGTCAAGGTCACACTCAGGGTCCGGTGTTTCGTAGTTGATAGTGGGCGGGATAATACCGTGGTTAATCGTGAAGAGGCTGAATATTGCCTCCACCACCCCGGCACCAGCCCACATATGGCCCATCATTGATTTGTTGCTGCTTATCGGTATCTGTTTGCTCCACCCCCCAAACACGCTCTTTATCGCCCGGGTCTCAGACAGGTCATTAAGCACGGTTGATGTGCCGTGGGCGTTAATATAATCAACCATATCAATAGAAATGCCGGCGTCGTTAAGCGCCATTTTCATACAACTAGCTGCACCCTTACCATCAGGGTCGGGGGCGGTTATATGATAGGCATCACTGTTAAGCCCGTAGCCCAGCACCTCCCCATAAATCTTAGCCCCCCTCTCCAGGGCGGACTCCAGCACCTCCAGGATGGCTACCCCACCCCCCTCGCTGATGATAAAGCCGTCACGGTCCTTATCAAAGGGGCGGCTTGCCTTCCCCGGCTCGTCGTTTCTGGCGGTCATGACCTTTATCACATCCAGTCCGGCAAATATCAGCGGCCTGATAGCCGCCTCACTCCCGCCAGCAATCATAACGTCAGCCTCGCCCTGCTGGATAACCCTGAAGGCATTGCCGATAGCCTGCGTCCCCGAGGCACAGGCGGTCACCGAGCACATATTCACCCCCCTAGCCCCGAATTCAATAGCAATCTGCCCTGTAGCCATATTGCACAGAAAACTGGGGATAAAGAATGGGGAAATCTGGCTGCGGCCACCCTGGAGCAGTAGCTGATGGTTCTTCTCTATGCTCTCTATCCCACCCATGGCTGTCCCCACCGATACCCCCACCCGCTCGCTATTACTGCCATTTATGGTCAGACCAGAATCCTCCATCGCCATCCTGGTGGCAGCTAAAGCAAAATGGATAAAGCGGTCTCCTCTCCTTACCAGCTTTCGGTCAATAAAATCCGAGGGTTCAAACCCGTTGACTTCTCCAGCAATCTTAGTGCGAAAATCGCTAGCATCAAAGTGGGTAACCTCGCCGATGCCCGATTTCCCCTGGCACAATGATTGCCAGCTTTTCTCCACCCCAATCCCCAAGGGGGTTACTGCCCCCACCCCAGTTATTACTACCCTTCTCTTCACTTATTCCCCCAGCTCAACCAGGTCGGCTCAGGCTTTTCTTATCAATCTTCCCGGCAGCAGTTTTGGGTAAGGAATCGACAAAGCTAATCTGCCTTGGCACCTTAAAATCAGCCATACGCTCCCGACAGAAGTGCTTAATCTCCTGTTCTGTAGCCACTTCCCCAGCCTTCAATCTGACGAAAGCCCTGGGCGTCTCCCCCCGTACTTCATCGGGAACCCCGACCACTGCCGCCTCAGCTACCTTGGGGTGGGTATATAGCACCTCCTCAATATCACTGGGATAGATATTCTGTCCCTTAGCGATAATCATATCCTTCTTCCTGCCTGCCAACAGAAACAGCCAGCCCCCCTCATCCACCTTGCCAATATCACCGGTATGAAGCCAGCCATTCTTTATTGCTTCAGTAGTTGCCTGAGGATTGTTATAATAGCCATTCATTATTGGTCCCCTAACCACTACCTCACCCGGCTGGTTTGGCGGCAGCTCCACGCCATCATCGTCAACTATCTTCAGCTCCCACCCGGGCAAAGCCTTCCCCACCGAGCCCGGCTTCCCCACACCATCAAGGGACTGACAGGTAACATGAGCTGCGGACTCGGTCATACCCCAGAAATCAACCGCCGATAAGCCGAGAAGTTGCTTGATTTTTCGCCAGGTATTAGCTGGCATTGCCGCCCCCGCCGTGCCCCAGAGGCGGAGAGAACTCAAATCATGGTGTATCCCCTCAGTCTCGGCGGTGTTAGCTATCAAGGCATGGACAAAGGGGACTGCCATAAAAATGGTCGCCTTCTCCCGCTCAATGACCTCAAAAAGGCTATTAATCGATAACCCGCCCAATATCACCACCGTGCTACCCTTGGTAATTGCCGTCAGCAGTATTACCACCAGGCCAAAGGCATGGTGCATGGGCAAAGCGAAGAGCACCACTACATCCTTATCCGTCTGCTGAAAGCCATCGCCGGATATGGCTGCCTCCCTGACCAGCGCCTGATGGGACATCACCACCCCCCTGGGGTTAAAGCTAGGCCCCGAAGTATAGGCAATATGGGCAATATCCTCGCCTTTCAATTCCACCGCCACCGGCTCCGCCGGACTGGTATCCATAATCTCCTGGTAGCTAAGAAATTGACCCTTATGCTCAGAACCCACCTCAATGACGCCGGCTACGGACTTAAAGCCCGCTAGCACCGGGGCTATTGGTCCCAAAAAAGGGCTTTCCGCCACCACAACCCGGGGCTGGGAGTCGTTAAGGAGCGAGCCCAGTTCAGCAAGCTTATACTTGGTATCCAGGGGGGCGGCAATGCCACCAATCTTGACCACGCCAAAGTAGATAGCGGCAAATTCCGGGCTATTGGAAAGCAGCATCGCCACGCGGTCACCCTTTTTAACCCCCATCCCGAGCAGGGCATTAGCTATCTTATTTGAGGCTTCATCCAGCTGGGCATAGGATAACCGCCTATCATCCATAACCACCGCCGTCTTCTTCCCGTAGCGGCGGGCTGCTTTCTCCAGCATCAATCTCAGGTTCATCACCTATTTTCCTCCAGTATAACTCTGGCATCTACAGCTATAGCACCATCGCCATAGGCAAAAATGGGGTTGAGGTCAAGCTCCCTGATTTCAGGATTCTTTTCAACAAAATCAGACACCTTAAGCAGCAATTCCTCAAGGTAAGAAATATCCACCGCCTCCTGACCCCGATAACCCTCCAGCAAAGGATAGCCCTTTATTTCCCGTATCATCTCAGCGGCGTCCCTTCTGGATAAGGGAACAATCCTGAAGGAGACATCCTTAAGGACCTCGACCAGAATTCCCCCCAGACCAAACATAAGCACCGGGCCAAACTGGGCATCCTTGGACATACCAACAATCACCTCAACGCCAGGGCGAGCCATCTTCTGCACCGCTACCCCGTGGAGCCTCGCCTGAGGATACTTTTGCCTGATAGCTTGCATAATATCGTCATAGGCTTTACTCACCTGACTGGCTGTCTTTAACCCCAGCCTAACCCCACCGCCATCACTCTTATGCACAATATCCGGTGAGGCTATCTTCAATACCACAGGGAAACCAAACTGCCGGCTTATGGATATTGCCTCCTCCCTGGATGTGGCAAGCTTAGTATCAATAATGTTTATCCCTGCCGGTTTGAGAAATTCCTTAGACTCAACCTCAGTCAGCACCGTCCTGCCTTCACTTCTCGCCTTATCTATTATCGGCTTAATCGCCAAGACCTTCCTCCTTTATGAATGGGTCAGACTAGTGTAGCAGATTTTACCGCCTTTGCAAAGTAACCAGATAGGAGACAAAAAGCCTTTGCCCTAATTTTGCCTGCGTGCTAGAATAAAAGGGCAGAAGAACAGAGAAATTAACAGAAAATTAACATTTCGCCTGCATAATGAAACTATAATTATGAAAATAATAAAAGGGACAAATATAAAATATCTATTGGCCTGCCTTATAATTCTATGCCTTATTCTCGGTAGTAGCTGCCTATTGCCCCCGGTAAATACCTCGCCATCCCCAAACTCTACCCCTGTTGAGCCTAACTGGACACCACCACCTCCAGCGAGTAATACCTTTGTATTACCCAATTTCGCCGATGTAGTGGCTGAGGTTAAGCCCACGGTGGTAGCGGTCAATACTGAGGTTATAACCTACGACATCTTTAATCGCCCGTTCACGCAGACGGGCGCTGGCTCAGGGTGGATTACAGATGAGGATGGGATTATTGTGACCAATAATCACGTGGTTGAAGAGGCTAAGGCTATTACTGTGACCCTGGCTGATGGTAGAACCTTCCCCGTGGAGACAGTGCGAACTGACCCCCTTACTGACCTGGCAATAGTTAAGATAAATGCCCACAACCTTCCCGTAGCTAAAATTGGAGACTCGTCCAAATTAAGAATTTGCGACCCAGTAGTGGCTATTGGCAATCCATTGGGGTTGGGGATAAGTGCCAAACCGGGATGGGTTAGCCGACTTGGTGTTTCCCTAGAGGTATCCTCAGGACAAACCCTGTATGACCTTATTGAAACCGATGCCCCGATCAATCCAGGTAACAGCGGTGGCGCACTGGTAAACATGTCCAATGAAGTAATTGGCATCACCAGCGCCAAGATTGCTATGGTCGGGGTCGAGGGTATGGGCTACGCCATAAGTATTAATACCGCCATGCCAATAATTAAGGAACTAATTCAGAAGGGGTATGTAGTTCGTCCCTGGCTTGATGAAGGATTTGTTACTGTAAACCCATATATAGCATTCAAATATAGCTTAGCCGTAGATAAGGGAGCCTTTGTCACCACTATAACTCCAGGCAGCCCCGCCGATAAAGCTGGAATAAAACCCGGCGATATCATAACCAGCTTTGACGACAAAGAGATAACCACCGCTGACGAATTAAATCAAGCCATCTACTCCAGCCGAATTGAGCAAAAAGTTAAAATAATCTACTGGCGGGGCAATAACAAAAATACCACCTACGCCACACTTACCGAAAGCCCACCGCCCTAGCCCAGCCTCTTAACCCCCAGTAAAATATCGTAGCCACTCAGCTTATAGCGCTCAGTAAAGACGCCTTCTTCAGTCCTTCCCATGGGAAGGACAATAAGCTCCTGGGACAGCGTTTCCTGCTTGATATAATCGGCAAAATCCGCCATTACCTGCCTTAGATAAGCCTCCCCTTTATAATAGGTAATGATATGGTCAGCAATGTCAAAGCCGGCAGAGCGGCGCATTGCCTGCAACCTTCTTACTATCTCCCGAGCCATCCCCTCAGCCTGAAGCTGGGGAGAAACCTCAATAGGTACTGCCACCATATAACCGCCCTCGGAGCTGACGGCATAACCAGGCTTATCCAGCTCCGGCGCTTGGTCAACAAACTCCAAGGCTTTTACATTAAGCTCCTCAAGCACCTGAGGCATAAGACGTTCCAAACCTTCCCGGTCTTGCCTGGACCCCACTTTGACTATGACCTTAGCCAAAGGCTGGCGCACCTTGATACCGGCTTGGCTCCGGGCAGCACGACCAAGGCTACATACCTTCATCGCCAGCTGAGTATCTTCAGTGAGCTGCTTATCAATCTTGGTCTCATCAGCCACTGGAAAATCAGCTAGGTGCACACTGTCTGGGGCATCAGGTAAAACTGAGCCGACCAGGTTTTGATATAGCTCCTCAGCCAGGAAAGGGATAAACGGGGCGAGCAGCTTGGACAGTGTAACCAGACACTGGTAAAGAGTGGTATATGCCGCCAGCTTATCGGCATCGCTCTCGCTCTTCCAAAAGCGCCGCCGACTCCTCCGTACATACCAGTTAGATAGGTCATCAACAAAGCCGCCTATCCTTCTCCCCGCCTCGGTTGGATTATAAGCGTCCAGCCCGCCGTCAACATCAAGTATAAGCTGATTAAGCTCAGAGATAATCCACCGGTCAAGCTCTGATTGCTCCAATGACCCCCCCGCCGAGCCTGGGGCGAAGTGGTCTATATTGGCATAGGTGACAAAGAAGGAATAGACGTTCCACAGGGTTAATAAGAAGCGACGTGTTACCTCAGCCACCGCATCCTCAGAGAAGCGGCGCACATTACCCGGCGCCGTGGCAGTGAGGAAATACCAGCGCAAGGCATCAGCCCCATAGTTATTGATTATTGCCCACGGCTCAACCACATTCCCCTTAGCCTTGCTCATCTTCTCCCCTCTGGCGTCAAGGATATGACCTAGGCAGATAACATTCTTAAAACAGGGACGGTTAAACAAAAGGGTAGATATAGCGTGAAGGCTGTAAAACCACCCCCGGGTCTGGTCAACGGCCTCACTGATATAATCAGCGGGGAATCTTCCATCCTCAAGCAAGGTATCATTGTCAAGGGGATAGTGGTATTGCCCTATTGGCATGGCCCCGGAATCAAACCAGCAGTCAATTACCTCCGGCAGCCGCTTCATGGTTGACCCACACTTTGAGCAATGAAAGGTCAGCTCGTCAACAAAGGGGCGGTGCAAATCAAAAGGCTGCCTAAACCCGGAGAACCCGGGCTTTTTCTCCAATTCATCTACACTGCCGACACATTCATAACTATTACAGGACTCACAACGCCACACCGGCAGTGGTGTTCCCCAATACCTCTCCCTAGAAAAAGCCCAATCAACATTATTCTGAAGCCAATCGCCAAAACGTCCGTACTTGATATGCTCCGGATACCAGTTTATCTCGTCATTTCTAGCGATAAGGTCATCTTTAACCGCCGTCGTCCTGATATACCAGGCTTGTTTGGCATAGTAGAGGAGGGGTGTCTCACACCGCCAGCAGAAGGGGTAGGTATGGTGAATCCGCTCACTGCGGAAGAGCAATCCCCGGGACTTCAAATCATCTAAAATAAGCGGGTCAGCATCTTTAACGAACTTGCCCGCAAAGGGATAACTGCCGATAATATTGCCCTGCAAATCTACAGGCTGGACAAAATCCAAGTCATGATACATCCCTGCTTCAAAGTCAACTTCGCCAAAGGCAGGGGCAATGTGCACAATACCTGTTCCCTCATCCATAGATACAAAATCGGCGTCGATTACTTTGTATCTTAAGCCTTCGTCAGGCTTCTGTACTTGGAATACGGTAGTCATACGCGTTACGTCACGGTCAAGAAAGCTTTGAGGTCGCCTTCTTTCTACCTCGTAATCATGTGGATTAAACAGAGGCTCGTACTCAGCATCAACTAGGTATTTACCCTCAAACTTCATTACCACCCTGCTATCACCCAATCCAACCGACTCTCTTAAAACATTAGCCAAAACAAGATATTCATCCCCTACTTCTACCATTGCATATTCAGCATTTGGATTTACTGCTAAAGCAGTATTCCCCGGTAATGTCCAAGGGGTAGTAGTCCAAGCTAGGAAGTAGGTATTTCTGCTTAATGCGAGATGAAATAGCTTCTTGCTTACTTTATCTTCCCTTCCTGTAGATAAGTGAGCCTTAAACTTTATATATATTGACGGGTCTTCAGCATCCTGATAGCCAAGGGCTACCTCATGGGAGCTAAGTGAGGTGCCGCAGCGGGGGCAGTGGGGGGTTACCTTATAGCCCTGATAGACTAGCCCCTTATCCCACATCCCCTTTATTGCCCACCAGCAGGTCTCAATGTAGTCGTTGTCCATGGTGATATAAGGATGCCTCAGGTCAATCCAGAAGGCGATGCGCTCAGTTAGTGCCTCCCACTCCTTGAGGTAGCCAAAAACGCTCTCCCGACACCGGGCGTTAAATCTGTCAATGCCATATTCTTCAATCTGTGTTTTGCTGGA
>Ga0315280_10000545_pt1 | contig 70026 bp, 75 predicted proteins | sample YL17G06_40_MG_FD_203697 | JGI IMG/M metagenome (GOLD analysis project Ga0315280, IMG submission 203697) | Sediment microbial communities from Yellowstone Lake, YNP, Wyoming, USA - YL17G06_40 | ecosystem: Environmental > Aquatic > Freshwater > Lake > Sediment | place: USA: Wyoming | collected... | reverse complement strand
GCAGGTCGCAACCTAATAATTCGCATCGCGGCCTCCTTCGGCCCGAGCGCTGTTAAGGTGGACACCGCAACACTTTACTTCGCACCGCCGCGAGGCCGACTTCGTTATACCATCAGCCTTTCCCACCCGACGATCAAGATTACCCCCGTGAAACGCCCGGCTCGTCAAGATCGTTGCGGTCGAACCCCTTTCCCCCTAAGCCTGCAGCGGGTGGGAGGCCGCAGAAAATGAACAGCACGCATCCCAGCTCGCGAATGGTGGGTTGTCTCAGTTCACCCTCCTAGAGCGCTGAGGATGCCATCCTCTCGAAAGCCTTCCGCGACGACCCTTGCCTCTCCACCGCCTCCCTCACTGTCCATTTAGAGCAAGAGGGCGACTTACGCGGAATCAATAGACTGGAGAAAAATCCGGCGCAATCCTCTTAACAGATTGAACCTGAGGGGACTAATTTGGACCTTATTGAATTGGCAGCGCTACCGGGAATCGAACCCGGGGGTTCAGATTGAGAATCTGACGTCCTCATTCCTTTGATCTTCGCCCAGGACGCTTGCAGCGAACGAGATAGCACCGTTCTCTCGCTTTTGCGTAAATGATCGGAATCGCCTGTTCTTGGTGTCTATTTGGTGTCTATTTCTATAAAGTCCGAGCTGGATTTAGCAGGACTGAATAGAAGTAATGGAACGTGTGCCATCTCCAGTATTCGCAAGCAGCTGAAAGCATTTTCTATAGACCTCAATGACTTAGCCCCGGTGCCCGGAATAGAATCCCACCCTCTCCGCCAGCCAACAAGCGATGAACGACAGTAACCGCACCGCTGACCCTGATTAGTGAATCCCCCGCTAACGGCCAAGACTTGCCTTTCGGCAATTCTGCGGTCATCCTGAACGCGTGGACTGAAACCCTCGAGCTGAAGGCTCTGCGCCATATCCCGGGGCTGTTCCCATCGGTCATCCTCTGTTGCGGGGAGCCAAGGTGTCCGTTATGATTTCATTCTTCCTCCATGGCCATCGACGCTGACAATGCGGTTTTCGTGCGGGTGGAGAATCTCCGAAAGTGCTATGGAAGTGTCGAGGCACTTCGCGGCATAACTTTCGATATCCGCAAGGGTGAAGTCTTTGGCCTGCTTGGGCCCAACGGCGCCGGCAAGACCACCACCATCGAAATGCTGGAAGCGCTGCGGCAACCGGATGAAGGAACTGTTACTGTCTGCGGCCTGGATCCTACCCGGGAGCCTTACGAACTCAAACAGCGAATTGGCGCCCAGCTCCAAGCCACGGCGCTGCCCGACAAGATGCGCGTCGAGGAAGCGCTCACGCTGTACGCGAGCTTCTACGAACGCACCGCGTCGATCGAAATGCTTCTCGAGCGGTTCGGCCTCGTGGAGAAGCGCCGCACCTTTTTCGAGCACCTCTCAGGCGGACAGAAACAGCGCCTGGCCTTAGCCCTGGCGCTCGTGAACGATCCTGAACTGGTATTGCTGGATGAACCGACCGTTGGTCTTGACGCGCAATTGCGGCGTGACATCTATGCCCTGATCGAACAATTCCGCAGCGAGGACCGTACCGTGCTTCTAACCACGCACTATATCGAAGAAGCCGAAAGGCTGTGCGACCGCGTGGCGATTATTGACCGGGGGCAAGTAATTGCCTCCGGGACTCCGCGCGAATTAGTCCAACGCTCCGGTAAGGGAACACGCCTCGAAGTCCGTCTGGCAAACCCCGTCTCGGCTGAGCGACTTAAGCAGCTTGATGCCGTGCTGGATTGCCGCGAGACCGACGGAACGTATTTCCTCCATGCGCAGCCACCTGCGCAGGCCGTAGTCTCCCTTGTCCGCTTTCTCGAATCAGAGGGTAACGCTCTGCTGGACCTGCATATCGCCCAAGCCAGCCTGGAAGACGTTTTCGTGGAAGTCACCGGCAGAAAGCTGAAGGATTGATGAACGCTGTCCGCATCGCGCTGCTCACCATCCGCCTCGTGATGCGGACGAGGGTGGCCCTGTTCTTCACGTTTCTGTTCCCAATCATCTTCCTCTTCATCTATGCGGGGCTTTTTGCCCGGGGCAATCCGGAAGCGGTCGTTTACATGTTCGGGCCGGTAGTGACGCTGAACATCATGGGTAGCGGCTTCTGGGGACTGGGGATGCAATCGGTGATGCAACGCGAGCGCGGCAGCCTGCGGCGCTACCGTCTGGCGCCCATTGGCCCGGGAACGATCGTACTGAGTAACCTGCTGGCCAACTACCTACTCCAGCTTCCCACCTTGGGCTTACTAGTTTTCTGCGCCATGACCATCTTCCACATGCCGCTCAAGATCAGCTTATTAACCCTGCTAATTCTCGTGACGGTGGGGACGTTTGCCTTCGCAGGGTTTGGCCTCACCATCGCGAGTGTCGCCAATACGATGCAGGAAGCCCAGGTCTACAACAACGTTGCTTGGCTCACGTTGCTGTTCCTCTCGGGCGTTACCGTTCCGCTGCCTCTGCTCCCCCACTGGATCCAACGGCTCGCCGCCTTCTTGCCGGCCACTTACCTGGTGGTTTCATTTCAGGCCATCATGGTGCAGGGGCAGCCCCTGTCCGATCACTGGCCCGAAATGGTCGTGTTGCTCGTGTCCGGAACCTTCGGTCTGCTTTTTGCCTGGAAGCTGTTCCGATGGGAAAAGGAAGAGAAGATTTCCAGGCGAGCAAAGGTATTGTCGTTAACCTTCCTCGTTCCCTTTCTGCTGATGGGTGTGGTGATGAACGCCCGCGGTAATCACACCGCCTCCTGGGCCATGTCTTACTCACTGATGGACCGCGCGCGGTCGGCGGTGGAAGAAGAACCCGGCGCCAGAAACGGAAACCTCATCGAAGACTTCGCGAATTCGGGGGCTTCGGAAGACCTCTTAAGACGTTGGCAAGTCTCCACGGACTCCGATGTTGCCGGCCATTCTATGGCGGAACTCTCCCTGGTATCGCCCGGGGCATGGGGAACTCAACACGCGTTGCGCCTCAAGGGCCACCTGAGTCCTCCACCTGGAACGGGGCAAGGTTTTGTGTCGGCTCGGTATGAGTTGAGGGTTCCACCTGGCGCAAGCAATTTGCATGGCATTCAATTCGACGTGCGCGGTGACTCGAGGGTCTACCAGGTAAACATTCAACCCTCAGCCGCGCCGACGGCTCTGCATCCCGCGATAAGTCTTGTCCCCACCTCCGAGTGGCAGACGGTTCGACTCCCCATCGGCTGGCTGGCCAATCCGTCACCGGCCGGGCCGGTATCCGCTCCCTGGCTGCTGGAGATCAGGGTGGCAGGTCCTTCAGGCGATTTCCACCTGGACATCGATGCGATCAGGTTCTACTAGTGACGAGCCGTCTGGCTACCTGCGGATCACCGACAGTACCGGGCAGGGGGCGTTGCGGATTACCAACTCCGTGGTTGACCCAAAAAGGACCGTCCCGAGAAAACTTCGCGGGTGAGCGCCCACCACGATCAAGTCAGCGCGGGAGTCCTTGGCTTGTGCCACGATCTGCTCCGCAGCGCTACCTTGCTTGACCAGTTCTTTTACCGTGCACCGGCTGCGGATGTCGGCTGGAACCCAATCGCAGAGCTCTTGCAGGGAGGTTTTTTCGTCGATCCCCGGCGCGTTTTCGAGGACGTGAGCAACCGTCAGCTCCGCCCCAGTCTTCCCCGCCAGCGACACGGCGTGTTCAAATGCTATCCAGGCCAGGTCACTGTAATTCACCGGGCAGAGCAGCCGCCGGAGGTTGGTGAGTGATGCGGAGGGCTTGATGCGTGGACCCACCGTCAGCACCGGCACCGCCACCTGGCGCAGCACACTTTCCATCACGGAACCCAAGCGAATGCGGGCCAACCCCGTCCGTCCATGCGTCCCCATCACCACCAGCCCTGCCCGCAGGTCTTTCAAAGCAGCCAGAACGGCCTGCACAGGGTCATCTTCCACGAGCAAAACGGAATGCTCCACACCTTCAGGTAAGTGCTGGGTGGCAAAGCTGCTCACAAAATCCCGCGCCGCCCGCGCGCTCCTCCGAAGCTGCGCCTTCAGCGCCTGGGTCTGGGCCTTGGTGAAATAGACCGGAACTTCCAGCCGCTGCGCATGCAGCACGACAACTTTGGCACCGAAAGCTTTGGCAACGCCTCCCGCTACTCGCAGCGCCGCAGCGGAATGCTCACTGAAATCGGTTGGGCACAGGATGTGTTTGGGTTGGAACGGAGACATGACAGACGCCTCTCACTCAGGTTTGCGACGACCGGGCCCGCCGCGAAAAAAGCCGCGCGCGAGGTCTTGATGTTCGCACAATCGAACCGCGAAATACAATGTCCGTCTATCGGTGCCTTGCCCTGCTGCGCCCTTTTTCAAGTCTCAGATCCTCAATCTGCGATTCCCGGTTTCCAGTCGCACGCTCAACGCCGGCCATGGGCAACCACCCACTGACAACTCGCTTCTGGCTCCTGACTCCTGACTTTTGATTTCTGCCTTCTTTCCCCTAGCCCCTGGTGCCAGTTCCCTGGTTCGTTCCAGGTTCGTTTGGCGTCCGTTTTGGGCTCGTTTTGGGTACTCACCCTTTATTTTCAATGAGTTGCTAGCTTCGTTCCTGCAAAAAACAATCTTTTTCGGAAGTATGTACTTTACGCAATAGGGGACACCTTCAATCTAGCATGGCGCCGCGCCACTCATTTGGGCCAGCCGGCGGATGGCTTTTTCTTTGCCAGTGATCTCTTTATTGCGGCCTTCCAGTTTTCCCTGAGCCTCAAAAGCTTGGGCTTCGGTCCTGGGATGGCTGCTTTCCTGACTGGTTTAGGTTCCTTCACCATCTTCCTCACCTTTGATTTCGACGCTGAAAACGCAGCCGATTTCCTTTGAATGACTGACTATCGTCGTCACAGCTTCCATGAAGTTACTAAGCGCCATCTGTACGACTCCTACGATTTGAGGCATGGGAGCAAACCATGTTGCGCCGCAATGACGGCACACCCCCGTGGGTTGAACGTCGCTCGTGACGGGAATGATGGTTTTGACTCTGCACTTCTTACACTCGAACTGGAAGGCGTTTATCTCATCCAGCGTAATTGAGTGGCGCTTTTCGATGACCATTTTTCCTCTCTTAACTGCTCGTCAAAGCGAATCGCTCCCTTTTCGCCTTGCAGCCAGCCCAGCCTTCTGGCGAACCAATCGCTTCCTGAGCCGCGTCTCTCGTTTCACGATGGCATTCCAGGTTGTATTTGCTGGCTGAGCTTCTCGCCCCAGGGCACGGTACGCCGCGACTTCAGACAACGCTTCCTCCGGGCGCCCGTTTTCCGCCAGCACAAGGGTGAGCCTATCGAGGACGTAGTCCATGTGCGCCCAATCGAGGTCGACGGAATACATCTCGCCGATGCTCTTGTGGATCTGAACGGTCTCTCGATAGAGGGAGACAGCCTGAGAAATATCGTTCTTTTCCTTTTCGCAACTCCATGCCTCCAGATATTTGCGTCTAGTTTCTCGGTACAGAGAGATCGCCGCTGACTTCTGGCGACTCGATGTCTCTCCAAATTTCCCCGACGCAAGGCACTCAATCTCTGGCATGTACACCCAATCGTCGTCAGGCCCATAAAAGCAATAGGTTCCCTCATCTTTATAGACGGCAATCAGTTCACATCGGCAGCCTTCTGGCGACGTGCAGGATTTCAGATGAATATCGCCCACTTTCAGCGGGGCAACAAGCGGCGGATCGCAGCTTTCGCGAGGAACATGCCATACCGTGCCGTTCATCTCCTTGCACGCTTCGCAGCTTTGCTCGTCACAGAAGCATCTGAAAATGTAAAATCCGATCTGCTCTTCCATCATGCCGCCCTGTACATCAACCGCTTTCCCTCGGCTGCCCGTATCGCCAGCGCCGTTCGCTCGCCATCGTTCATATTCCGAGTGTTCCACAGGAAGTCAAACTGCCACAAGTAACGGTGCAAGTAGTCTTTGCTCACGCTGTGGTAGATGCCTGTGATGCCGCGCTTCAAGAGAGCGAAGGAACTTTCCGCCGTGTTCGTGTGAATGTCACCACGAACGTACTCCCGCGTGCTGTGGGCAACCGTGTCATGGCCGCCCGCGTATTCTGAGCCGATGCCCTGGTAGGACGGAAGATCGTCCGTAAGGATGCGAGCCTGATTGTCCACGGCTTCGCGGATAGCGCGTTTCAGCGTCCTGCCGCTCACGTCCGCCACAACCTGCCGCCGAACCCGGCCATGCCGCTCGACCGCCGCAAACACCGGAGTCTTGCTCGTTCCACGTCCGCGCTTGCTCACGCCCTTGTAGCGGGGTTTACCGCCCACATAGGTTTCATCGCATTCGACCGTGCCTGTCAGCTTCTCGGCAGCGGGATTGTCGGGAGCCATCGCAAACCGGATGCGGTTCATAAGAAACAGAGCGGACTTGTAGCTGATTTGGCAGTGGCGCATGATCTCCAAGGCCGCCACACCTTTCTTCGATGTGGAAGCACGCCAAAAAGCATAGCACCAGTGGCGAAGGTCAAGGCGGCTCTCTTCGTAAACTGTGCCGATGCGAACCGTGAACTGTTTCTTGCAGTCATGGCAGCGCCAGAGATACCGTTTGTTCCGCTTTCCAGTCGCTGCGTCGGTCATCTTGTAAACCGCCACGCTTCCGCAGTGGACGCACGCGGGATTCTTGCCCCAGCGCAATGTCTCTAGGAGTTCCACTGCCGCCAGTTCATCGGAGCACGCCAGCGGGATCTCTTCCACCATTTCCGACTTCGTTAGGTTGTGCTGTTCTTCGTTTTTCATGCTCTAATCTTATACTTTGCGCAAGCCTTGTGTCAAGTACAAAATCAAGATTTCGCGTAAGTTTATGCGCTTTAGAATCAAGAGCTTACACTTGTTCTGCCGGATACGGTCGATCCAAACCACTCCAGCAAGGTTTTCTGGAGTGGAAACTTCAATTGGGCGGTTAGATTCTTTATGTGCTGAGAAAACGACTGAAGATGTTGGTCAATGTCGCGCTCCGATAAATTCGCATCAGCACAACGGATCATTAGTTCTCTGGTCTTTTGTTCGCATCCCTGAAGATAATCTTCCATCTGTTTAAGCGGTTCAACGAGCGGCATGGTTATTCGCCCGTTTGAATCCATTACACGGATTTCGCTCGGCCCGCTGCAAAACGGACTAAATCTCTTGGTTTGCCTCAGAATGTCCACAGCAACCGCGAGCGCTTCTGTTGGCTTCATGTTAGATTGGTAGACATAAGCCGAAAAAAAGTCAGCCGCAGGACCACCCGAGCCGATGGATTCGCAGCCATTGTTTACATCCAAAACAGACGTTTCTTCGGTTTTCCAAAAAGCCAGCCCATCGTCCGAACCCTTAAAGGCTATTAAAAACTCGACTCCATCGTCAGGATCGCGGAAGGTCCGGTTGGGATAGATGCGATCCAAATATAGATCCCTCAATGTCTTCTGGATGTGAGTGCGAGCCGCTCTGAGCGTTTTCTTACTCTTGTCCAAAGTCTTGGTCAGGTTCTGGAAATATACGTTCATACAATCGAAACACCCAGCTCCCGCAAGTAAGAGCGAATATCCGGTATCAAAGCAAAATGCAATTTTCGTCCCAAACGTTTTAGAGGCTATCCCGGTAAGTTGGCTGTCCGCACCTAGAAGGATTGCATCTCTGAATCTGAATCCTATACCGATTGTCATGGGTATCCTCCCAGATTGAATTACGGGCTGTTGCGGCTGTTCGGGAGGATACCGCCGTCGTGGCCTAGGAGGCAACCTGTTAGGCCATGGTTCCCAACCGGGAGGACGATAGCGCCTTGCGTAAAGTACATACTTCCGATCTTTTTTCTCCTCCTACCCCTCCCAACCGCCCCCAAAATCGGCTCTCGCCCCCGCCTGTCACTATCCGACAGACCTTAGGCTATCCCGTAGCCTAGGATATTTCGGTCGGAATGTCAAGGGGGAGCACGGTAGTGCGGAGTCGTCCTTTGATTCCGCAGCCTTTCGTAGCACCGCCCCCTAGCGACATCCTACGCTGCCCCGGCTGGCACTCCTCTTTGCCCCCTCGCGCGGATGAAAGAACGGCTATTTCCCTTGCCCGATGCATTGCGCCACGCGCGCGCACTCAGCCGTCAGCCCGCAGGCGATTCCGTGGACCTGTCAACGGGAATTGGCTTGCGCGTATGCTTCGTCGAGCAACTCGACCACGTGCAGGACCCGCCGTTTTCCCCCGGCGCACGCCACGCCCGCACGGAGCTGCAGTAAGCAACCCTGGTTGGCAGTGAGAATCAATTCTGCTCCCGTCTCGTCGATGCGGCGCATCTTCTCTTCCAGTAGACTCTCCGCCAGATCATTGTGGACCACGTTGTAAATCCCCGCGCTGCCGCAGCAGATCTCACCCTCTTTCAGCTCAACGAGCTCAAGTCCCGGAACCGCTCGCAGCAGCACGCGGGGCGCAATCTTGATGCCCTGCGCATGGAGGAGATGGCAGGGATCTTGAAAAGTAGCCCGCACCTTCGTCACAGCAAGTTCGCGATTGAACTCAATGCCCGCCAGGAATTCAGTCACGTCCCGGACACGGGCACTGAAAACCTTGGCAGGTTCGCGCATTTCCCGGCTTTCCTCTTCAAAAAGCAACGGGTATTCCTTGAGCGTGGCACCGCACCCCGCAGCATTGGTCACGATAGCGTCGAACCCATCGGCGAGGAAGGTCTCGATGTTCTGCCACGCCAGCCGCCGTGCCACGTCGCGAATGCCCGCATGGATGTGTAAAGCCCCGCAGCATCCTTGGCCAGCCGGAATGACGACCTCACACCCGTTCCGCGCCAGCACGCGCACCGTCGCATCGTTCAACCGGGCAAACGCCAGGTTCCCGATGCAGCCTGCGAAGAACGCTACCCGATAGCGCCGGCTGCCCACCGCAGGAACCACGGTGCCCAGGCGATCTGTGAAAAAGGGGGGTTCCATGCGCGGCGCCAGGCGCGCCACCTGTTCCAGGCGGCCGGGAAACAGCTTCAGCAAGCGCGAGCCAAGGATAAGCCTCTCGAGGCCTGAACGCTGGTAAAACCGCAGAAGGCTCCCCACCAGCGCGAGCCGCCGCTGGTAGGGGAGGACATCGTAAAAGAAGAGCTTTCTGAGCAGGCCGCCAAGTGGGGGCCGCTTGTAGTACCGCTCAATCTGCCCGCGCGCGAGTTCCACCAGACGCCCGTATTCGACGCCTGAAGGACAGGCTGTCTCGCATGCGCGGCAATTCAAGCAGAGTTCGATATGGCGGACGAAGTTCTCTCCCAGCGGCAGCCGGCCCTGCTCCACTTGAATCATTTGATAGATGCGGCCGCGGGGCGAGTCCATTTCGACGCCCAGTTCGCGGTACGTCGGGCAAGCGTTCAGGCAAAGACCGCAGTGGATGCACTTCGAGTAGTGTGCCCACCGGGGCGCTTCACCCGGGCCGTAGCCCCTGCAGGGCTCTATCGAGACCGTCTTGCCTTCCGTGACGTCAACGCCGCTCAATATTCGTCCTCTCCGAAAGCTCGCAAGGCGATCCTGAACCTCACAGCCCGCCCACAAACCGGCCTGGTGAGAGAATGCCTTTCGGATCCCACACGGCTTTCAACTTGCGCATGGCTTCAAAATCGTCTCCCGCGGGTCCCCATACATCAATTGCACTTTTGAGGTCGGGAGGACAATGCTCAACCACCAACGATCCCCCCAAATCCTCCGCGGCCTTCCTGATTCTCGCCGCCAAACTCGCTACTCCCGGAGTGAGCTTCTGTTCCAGCAGGCAAACATGCACAATACCCACGCCTGCCTGGGCAAAGCCGGCCAGCGCGACGTTCTCGCTTTCGGCCTCCTGCTGGGCGTGGCTGAGGAATTCCTCGACACCTGCAATGGGAAGTGTCGCCTTCAGAACGACCAACCCGGGATGAGCCTCCCCGAGCCAATCGGGCAGATCGGAGATGCGTGCCCAAAAGGACTCGGCCTCCTCAGCTTCCCAACGCGCGAGCGGCGAACCGGCGCCACGACCCAGTCCCTCCAGCTCCCGCGCACATCGTTCGATTACCCGCTTCGAGCCACCCACGTCCAGCCAGATCTCCGGTTCCTCAACCTCCTCCACCCGCCGCGAGCCGGCGCGGACAAGCGTCGCGGCCTTCGGGTTCAGCAAGACCAGGCGCAAGGGCTCGAGCGCAGAAAGCAGAATGCGCCTGCGAAGGTCGCGCGCGATGCCGAGCGTTCCTGCTCTTAACACAAAGGTGACGCGCTCGGCTGGCAACGGATAAAGCTTCAGGCTGGCCTCCACGATCACGCCCAGCGTCCCGTACGAACCGACTAGGAGTTTCCCCATGTCGTATCCGGCCACGTTCTTCACCACCCGGCCACCGGTCTTGACCACTTTGCCTTCCGTCGTGGCGATCTTTATTCCCAGCACCATGTCACGTGGCGCCCCATAACGGAGCCTCAATGAACCTGCCGAACTCGTTGCCAGGATGCCACCCAGGCTCGCCCTAGCAGAACCGCGGGGATCCAGCGGGAGCCAGAGTTGGTCGCGCGCCACGAGGTACTGGAAGTCTCCAAACTTCATGCCGGCCTCGATGCTTACCGTCAGATCCGCAGGCTCGTAATGCCAGACCCGGTTCAGTTCCTTGAGTGACAGCGCAAGATCGTAACGGCGCGGGGGATTCCCTGTGCTCAACTTGGTGGCATTGCAGCAGGCGATGACGGCTAAGTCATGGTCGGCAGCGCATCGGAGGACCGCGGCAGCTTGCTCGCCCGACGGTGGGTAGACCACCCGTCTCGGAGTCTTTCCATCCACGGACAGCGCAGCGCATGCCACCGGGTCTGAAACCACGCGCGACTCGCCGACAATCGAGGCGAGTTCCAATCGAACGGATTCGGCCGCCAACGTCATGCCAGATCTCCCGGGCCGACCTGCGCGCGTAGCTCGCCGCACACCCCGCCGGTGGGCAGGATTTTTCCGGGGTTGAACAGTCCCTGGGGATTAAATACTTCCTTGATTCTCCGCATTGTTTCCAGGTCATCGCTTGAAAACATCAGCGGCATCATCTCGTTCTTTTCGATGCCGACGCCGTGCTCGCCGGTGATGGAGCCCCCCATTTCAATGCATTTTGTAAGGATTCCCTGCGCCGCCTTCCGCGCGCGCTCCGCTTGGTCCTGGTAGCGCGCGTCAAACAGGATGAGAGGATGTAAGTTTCCGTCGCCGGCGTGGAAAATATTGCCGATGCGGAGCCCGTACTTCTGCTCCACCTGACTGATGAACTCCAACATCTCCGGCAGGCGCGTCCGGGGAATGACGCCATCCTGGACGTAGTAACTCGGGCTGATGCGCCCGATCGCCCCGAAAGCGTTTTTTCGCCCCTTCCAGAGCAGGTCGCGCTCTTCAGCCGATTTCGCATGGCGGACCTCACGCGCCTGGTTCTCCCGGCACACCGCATCAATCTCTCCAGCGTGTTCCTCCACAGCCTCAGCCAGTCCTTCTACCTCAATCAGGAGCACCGCTGCAGAATCCAGGGGGTAACCGGCGTGTGTGGCTTCCTCCACGGCGCGGAGCGTGAAGCCATCCAACATCTCAAGCGCCGCCGGAGTGATGCCGCGAGCGGTAATCGCCACCACTGTGCGAGTCGCGTTGAGCGCGCGGTCGTAGATAGCCAGCATGGTCTTCACGGCCTCGGCCTTACGCAACAGCCGCACGGTGACCTCTGTCACGATACCGAGAGTACCCTCCGACCCCACGAGCAAACCTGTCAGGTCGTAGCCCGGCCGGTCCCAGAATTTGCCACCCGTCCGCATAACTGACCCATCAGGTAACACAACTTCGAGCCCCAACACGTGGTTCGTGGTCACTCCGTAAGCAAGTGTGTGCGGCCCTCCGGCATTTTCCGCGACGTTGCCACCAATCGTGCAGGCCTTCTGACTGGAAGGATCGGGAGCAAAGTAGTAGCCTTGGTCGGCTACCGCAAGGGAAAGATCCAGGTTTACCAGACCTGGCTGGACTCGCGCTCGTTGGTTCTCCAAGTCGATCTCAAGAATCTTCTTCATCCGCGCGAAGCCCACGACGATGCCACCCTCCGTCACGACGGATCCGCCGCTCAACCCCGTGCCCGCCCCGCGCGGCACTACCGGCATCTTCTCCTGCGCGGCGAGTTTCACAATCCGGACCACGTGTTCAGTACACGTAGGAAACACGACAGCGTCAGGTTGCTGGCGTGACGAAAGGCCGTCGTATTCGTAAAGCATCAGGTCCTCAGGGCGCCAGAGGACGGCCTCCGGACCCACAATGCGCATGAGCTGACGAACGAGCGCGATAGGTTTCATGGCAAATGCCGCGCGAGGCGCCCGTGGCCGAACACGAACTCGGTACGCCGACAAACCAAGCCTCGAAGTCAGCTACCGACCGGCCGGGATGCTCCGCTTGGCGAGTATATCGGACGCTGGCAAGCAGGGTCAACCAAACACCCCGACCGCAGGTCCCACGATGTGCAGCGATGGCTTGGCTAACCACAGGCCAGGAGGCGTGGAACTCAGTGCGCGACCAATGCGTATGGAGGATTTGGGAGGAAGGTCCCAGGGGTTAGGAAGAGAGCACTAGTCGAGCTCGTCCGGAGGGTTACCAAGAGCGCGAATGTACGTCTAATCGAACGGATCGTGATGCCGGAAGGCGGGGTTAAAGGGATTGCCATCGCGGACGGTTTGGCGACCTGAGCGACGACAATCCCGACAGAAAAGCGTGAAACTTGCGCGGCTCGTGCCTTTCATTTAACCCCGCCAGATGGCAGGAGGTTTTTGTCCGAATCGCCAGGGTAGACCGGACGAGGAGACGGGCTCCAGCAGAGGCTCGCGAAGAGAGCCCCGCCATAACCCCAGAAGCACGCCAAATACTGTGAGGAGGAAAGCATGGTTCGTACAACAAAGGATCTCGCGATGGTCATGGCCGCCCTGGCCGTCTTGGTCGCGGTCGGGGCTTCGGCATTCGCAAAAAATACCCACACTCTAAACCTGCGACGCGACGCCATGCTGAGCGGGACGCGCCTAGACGCGGGGGAATACAAGATCCAGTGGGACAATCAGAGCCCGGGGGTGATGGTTAAGTTTTCGAAGAAGGGAAACATCATGGCCACGGCGCAGGGAAAACTTGTGGACCGCGGCACTACGTATCGCACCGACTGCGTGGTATATGACACCAGCGCAGACGGGTCGAACACCATTAGAGAAATCCGTCTTGGGGGCTCAAGCGAGGCAATCGTATTGATCGAGTGACAGTCGGGCGCAATAGGCACGGCATCTTAGCGGAAGACCCGGGGGTGGGTCGGTCGGCTGAAGGTATCCTCCCGCCGTGTGGCTGATCCACCACCGGTCCATGGGAGATAAGCGTGCCGAGGTGGCCCGCGTCGTACTTTCTCATGGGCGGCTTTACGCGCGTCGGGTAAAATGGTCGGCAAATGGTGCCCATTCCTCTCACCGACCATATCCGGCGGCGGACCTTTTGGATCCTTACCCTGGCACTCATCACGGCAAACATCGCGGCCTTCCTGTTTGAACTTTCGCTGGGGCGGGATCTGAACCGCCTGGTCTTCTTTTTCGGGGTAATCCCAGCCCGCTACACCACACCGCACGCTTTCACCCACCTGCCAGCCGGCAGCTTCTTGCTTCCAGTTTTCGTTTCCATGTTTCTGCACGGCGGGTGGCTGCACGTGCTCGGCAACATGCTCTTTCTCTTTGTCTTCGGCCGCAGCATTGAGGACCGTTTCGGACACTTGAGATTCTTGCTCATGTACTTCCTTGCAGGATTGGGCGGAGCGCTCCTGCATATCATCCTCAACGCCGGATCACGCGTGCCGACCATCGGGGCCAGTGGCGCCGTCGCAGGCATCCTGGGCGCCTACTTCGTCAGCTTCCCGGGCGCCAGAATCACCACCATCGTCCCGCTGTTCTTTTTCCTCTGGACCGTCGAACTGCCCGCAATCCTGCTCCTGGGCTACTGGTTCTTGATCCAATTCCTGACGGGTTTCCAGATGCAGGCTATCGAAACGGCGACCGCAGGGGGAGTCGCTTGGTGGGCGCATGTGGGAGGTTTTCTCGTAGGGATGCTTCTGGCATTCACTCTGCGGCCCCGGCGACGCGGGCCGGTGATTGAAGTCCTACCTTAGAGACGCGTTAGAGCGCAATCGCACAATCACAGGTGTGCGCAAATCCAATCGCCGACTTCACGTGTGCCGAGAGGGCCTCCGAGGTCGCGGGTCGTCTTGTCCTGGTGGATAGCCCCGGCGACCGCACTCTCGATTTTCGCTGCCTCCTCCGGAAAGCCCAGATCATCAAGCATCATCCCCACCGTGAGGATCGCCGCCATGGGATTGGCGATGTTCTTGCCTGCATATTTCGGGGCGGAACCGTGCACCGGCTCAAACATCGAGACGTGTCCAGGATTAAGGTTCGCTGACGCTGCCAGCCCCAACCCGCCCTGGAGCTGGGCTCCCAAGTCGCTAACGATGTCACCAAACATATTGCAAGTGACGACGACCTCGAATTGGGCGGGGTTCTTGACCATTTGCATGGTCAAGGCATCGACATAGAGATGCCAAGACTCGATCTCCGGATAGCGCTCGCGAACGTCGGCAAAAGTCCGCTGCCATAGGCCATGGCCGAAGGGCAAGGCATTGGACTTGTCGCTCATACAAAGCTTCTTCAGTCCGTGGCTTCGGGCGTACTCAAACGCATAGACAAGAATCCGCTCCACACCCTTCCGCGTGTTGACGTCCTCCTGGACGGCGATCTCATCTGGTGTGCCGCGTTTGAAGTTGCCCCCCATGCCGACGTAAAGCCCTTCGGTATTCTCGCGGAAGACTATAAAGTTCACGTCCTTCTCCGTGCGATTCTTCAGAGGGCAGAGCTTAGCGTCCAGGAGCCTGACGGGCCGCTGGTTCACGTACAGATCCAATCCGAAACGCGTGCCCAGTAGGATGTCCGCAGCGTGCTTCATGTCGGGAACACGCGGATCTCCCAGGGCCCCAATGAAGATGGCGTGAAACTCCCGTCGAAACATCTCAAACGCGTCCTTCGGCAGGGAGACCCCGTCGCGGAGATACTTCTCTGCCCCCCAATCAAAGGTCACCAGTTCGAGGGGCAGATTTCGTGCCTTGATCAGCGTCTGGAGAACCTTCGTGGCCTCTGTCGTGACGTCAATGCCGATCCCGTCCCCAGGGATGATGGCGATGCGTCTAGGCATGGTCAGATCCCCCATCTCGTTTCGCCGCGCGCCACGTGTTGATTCGCAAGTCCAGCAAGAACCTCTCGGACGATCCGGGCGTGTTGACTGCATGTCGACGGTTTCGCGCTGCCGGACCGCTACCTGGTATTTCGCGCCATGGCGTTAACTTCCTTTTCCTCGCCCCGCTCGCGCTCTGTGAGATACACGCCGAGCAGGATAGTTATGCCTCCGACGACAACTTTCGTCGTGAGCCTTTCGCTTACCAGCCAAATGCCAAGGCCGGTCGCAATCACGGGCTGAAGATAGCTGAAGGCGGAAACTCGCGAGGCGGCAAGTTCGGTCAAGGCAAATGCGAACAGCAGGTATGGCACCACGGAGCCGAGAATCACCATGTAGGCCAATCCCCACCAAGCCTCCGCCGGAAGCGTCGCCCATTTGACTGTCACGGCTGCGTGCCCGCTGAAAGGGACCAGCAAAAACGCGCCCATTCCAAACGCCAAGGTGTTCAGTGTAAGCACATCGAACTGGTTGGCGACTTGTTTCATAAGGATGGTGTAGTAGGCAAAGACGGCGCCACCGGCCAGAAGAATGAGGTCGCCTACCCAGTAGCCGCCATTTGCGCCCCCTGCCTTGTCAGCCGTAAGGATGGCCACGCCAATGAACGAGATCACCATCCCCACAAATTTTGGGACCGTGAGTGCTTCCAGACGCAGAAGGCAGGCAAGCACCAATACCATAACCGGCCCAAGAGCAACGATTAGCCCGGTATGCGACACGCTAGTTCGTGCCAGCCCACCGATGAAGAACAATTGGTTCAGGGTGACTCCGTTCAGCGCCAAAAGCACCATGGTCATCCACTGATGCCATGTCAACCTCAGTGCGACCCGCTTGCGGCACATGAGGAAGATGAGTCCGTAAACCAGGGCGGCTCCCAGCACTCGGAGTTGAGCAAGTGCCAGGGGGCCAAAGCCACGCAGGGCCTCCTTTCCAGCAACAATGTTTGCGGCCCAGCAAACCGTGACCACCAGCATCAAGAGGTGCATGAAGGCGTGGCTACGGCGTCGTGTCACGACTTCGGCGCGTTGCGTCTCGGCAGTTGCCACGCTATTCAAAAGACTCCCTCCGCACCGTAGCTTTCCCGATTCGAGCCAGATTCGGCGTGTATCCGAGGCCTGCCGTCTGCGGGACACGGATGGTCCCCTGCGCACTCACATTGACTTCCGGGTCGATGATGTCCTCGGTCCAGTAGCGCTTGCTCGCAGATACATCGCCCGGCAGGGCAAACCCTGGCAGCGATGACAGGGCGATATTGTGCGCCCGCCCGATCCCCGACTCGAGCATGCCACCGCACCACACTGGTACGTTCTTTCCACGGCACACGTCGTGTACCTGGCGAGCCGCCGTAAAACCTCCCACGCGGCCCAGCTTCACGTTGATGATCTTACAGGCTCCGATCTCTATGGCTTTGCGGGCATCATCGGGGCCATGGATCGATTCGTCCAAACAGATCGGAGTCACCATCTCGCGCTGGAGCTTGGCATGGTCCAGCAAATCGTCCCATCCAAGGGGCTGCTCGATCATCATGAGGTAGAAGCGGTCGAACTCTTTCAGGTGCGGCAGGTCGGTCAGTGTGTAAGCGGAATTCGCATCGGCCATCAGCGCAATACGGGGAAACTTCGTCCGGATGCGGTCGAGGACTTGCAGGTCCCAACCCGGCCTGATCTTGACTTTGATGCGCTGGTAGCCGGCTGCGAGTTCGCGGGCAATCTTATCCAGCAATTCCTCCACGGAATTCTGGATGCCGATGGATACTCCGCACGGTATCTCTTCCAGCGTACCACCGATAAGCCTCGCCAGCGGGACTCCTTTCTGCTGGGCCTCGATATCCCAAAGCGCACTCTCAAGCGCCGCCTTGGCCATATTGTGGCCGCGGACAGGACGAAAGCGCGGCGCCACTTCGGAGGCTGACGCCCATTCACGTCCCAAGGTCCAGGGGATAAGATAGTCGCGCAAGACATGCCAGGCAGTCTCGGGGGTCTCGTAACTGTAAAACGGTTCCTCGCCGCAGGCGACTTCTCCCCAACCGGTCAGGCCATCCGCTTCCACACGAACCAGGACGATCCTGCGGGTCGTGGTTCTGCCGAAACTCGTCTCGAAGAAGTGGACGAGCGGCAGTCGGATTTCTCGGAGTTCGACGCGGCTAATTTTCATAGCGATCCAGTAAATACCGGGCTGATTTCTTGTCGCAGGCAAAACCCGTAATGGCTAATCCCCGCGCAAAGTGCCGCTGGAGTTGCCCGCGCACAGCCGATTGATAGGCTCTCGCCTCCGCGAGACCAGATTCAAGCGCGTCCGCGTCAGTCGGAATCAGCACCTCGGCAGCCGGCTTCTTCCTGAGGCTGCGAGGCGACTTTCCCACTATTGCCCGTCTGACTCGCGCCGATTTCAGCCACCACTCAGCGATCACTCTGTCGCTTGGCAAGCCCCGCTGCAGGCGGCTATCGACGTGCCCGTAATAGTCAGGCAAGTAGCGGCGAACGATCGCGCCCAAGCGCACGATGTTCAGGTAAGCGTTCTTGATCCGCAGGGGATCAAACGACCATTCGATCAAGCCGATGCCCGCCCGAAGCGCCATGCGGCGCTGTTCCAGCTTCAACGCTCTGCCTAGGCCTACATTCTCGTGCCCGGGCACAACGCCCAGAGAAAGGGAATGGTAATAGCGCTGTCGTCCCCGCCACGCTGGCATGGACGCTACAAAACCCACCAAGCGGCCCTGCGGTGTGAAGGCCCCCAGCACGTGGCCGCCAATCTTCCCGAGGTTGACAAACAACCTCAAGGGATAAAGTTCGTGCTCCGCGTAGCCCCAGATTTCCCCCTGGATTTTGACGCAGCCCGAGAGCTCCTCCAGGCTCTGGCACGGCCGAATCGTGTATTTCACTTTGCTTCCTTCGCCTTGAGCTCGTTCCAAAGGGATTCCATTTCCGCTAACGTGCAGTCGCGGAGTTTCTTTCCCCGCTTTGCGATCTCCTCCTCCAGGGCCCGGAAGCGCCGCTTGAACTTCTGATTAGCGCGCCGTAGGCAGCTTTCCGGGTCAGAGCGGACAAAGCGCGCAAGATTGGCCACCGCAAAAAGCAAGTCGCCCACTTCTTCTTCGATCCGTGGCTTGTTGCTGCTGCGCTGAGAAGCCAGCTCATCGCGGAGTTCCCGCACTTCTTCTTCGATCTTGTTTAGCAGGTCGCCGACCTTCACCCAGTCGAAACCCACTTCCGAGGCTCGTACGCCCAACTCGTAAGCCTCGAGCGTGGCGGGAAGAACCGGGGGAATCCCGTCTAGCAAGGATTCGCCTTTAGCTTCCACGTTCGCCCCACGTTCTCGCTCTTTGACCGCCAGCCAGCTCTTCAGTGCTTCTTCCGCATTCCGGGCGCGGACCTCGCCAAATACGTGGGGGTGCCGTCGGATCAGTTTCGCGTGTGCACGTTCGATGACATCATCAATGGTAAAGCGTCCTTCTTCCTCGGCCAACCGCGAGTAGAAAGCCACCTGGAAAAGCAAGTCACCCAATTCGTCTTCGAGCGCGTCGTAGTCGCGGGTGTTGACCGAATCGATAACTTCGTAGGCCTCTTCCAGGAGCAATCCTTTCACGGAATCATAGTCCTGCGCGCGGTCCCAGGGACACCCTACGGGGCCCCGCAGGTGCGCCATCAGCTCAATGAGTTTGCGAAGGTTTTCTCCAGCCAGAGTTCCTCCAGTTCATCCACGGAGCGTCCATGCGGTCGAATGGCGGAAAATCAAGGCATCTAATCTACCAAGCCGTCCCAACAAATCGCAATAGGCGTTACAGAGGCAAACCTCAGAACTCGATGTCGCCTCGAGGTTGCCCTCACAAGCTACTGAACACACGTAGTGAGCAAGCTGGTGTCCCCACTGAGTCTCATGGCTTTGACTCTTCATGAGACGCACAGCGGCAGCCTTGTTGCTTCATGGAATTGTTGTTAGACTGGATGCTTGGATGCTACGACCAAGGCTTGGCCAACGGGTGGGAGCAGCAATCCTTGTTCTGCGAGGGATTTCATGGGTGAAAACAAAAACGGCCCCTCCGGGTTCAGAGTGGTGGATAGGCGCACATTCACTGCAGATGGCACGCGGCGCGAAGGCTCCCGCCCGGAGGAGCAGAAACCCGAAGCCACCCCGGCGCCTCAGCCCGCGACCTCGCGCCAAGCCGAAGCGGAAGCCGAGGCTGCGATCGACGCCGAGGCCCCCGGATTCGATACATTGGTCTCCTACCTGAGCACGACCGCCATGTTTCAGATGGGCCTGCTCCCGGGGCCATCTGGCGAACGAATACCTGCCGACATGCCCAATGCCCGACGCACCATTGACCTGCTAGAGATCCTGCAACAGAAAACCCAGGGCAACCTGACCCCCGATGAGTCGCGGCTCCTCGATGATGTCCTGTACGATCTTCGCATGAGTTTTGTCGAGATGGATAAACGCCAGGCTCGCAGAGGCAAATGAGACTCACCTTCCTGGGCACCGGGACCTCGACGGGCATTCCGACCATTGCCTGTCATTGTAGAATCTGCACCTCACCGGACCCACGCGACAAGCGGACGCGGCCGTCTGTGCTGCTGGAATACGATGCGCATGCCGTGGTGATTGACACGGCACCGGACTTTCGGGCTCAGGTTCTGCGTGAGGGTCTTGAGCGGCTGGACGCCGTACTGTTCACCCACTCGCACGCCGATCACATCCTGGGGCTCGATGACGTGCGCGTCTTCTACTTCCGACGGCAACAGCCGATCCCGATATACGCTGATGCCCTGTGCATGGACAACATTCGCCGCACATTTGCCTACATCTTTGACGGGACCTATCCTTACGGTGGAGTCGCTAAACTCGACCCTCACGTGATCGAAGGCGCCTTCGACTTGGAGGGACTGCGGATAATTCCGATTCCGGCCATGCACGGGAATTTGCCCATCCTGGGCTTTCGTTTCGGCAACGCCGCTTACCTCACGGATGTCAGCGACATTCCGGAGACGAGCTTCCCGATCATCGAAAATCTGCCGGTGCTTATCCTGGATGCCTTGCGGCACAAACCTCATCCGACTCATTTGTCGATCGACCAAGCGCTGACTCTTGTCGAGCGATTGAAGCCACAAAGGGCTTTCTTCACTCACATTGCTCATGAGCTGGGGCACGAGGAAACCAACGCCCTGCTGCCACCTCACGTGCGATTAGCCTACGACGGCTTGAAACTGGAGTTATAAGTGAGTTAACAGTCAACGGTTCGAAGTCGAACAAAATGCCTTCTGATTTTTGATTCTCGACCTTTGAGTTACAAGTGAATTCGCCCATGCGGATTATCCGTGACCTCGGGAAACTTCGGGAGCCTCTCAGGGTCAGCGTGGTGACAATCGGCAACTTTGACGGCGTCCACTTGGCCCACCAGAAGCTTCTCCAGCGGGTGGTGGAAGTGGCTCGCCCCTTGGGTGCTGTGGCCACCGCCATCACTTTCGAACCACATCCCATCAAGTTTCTCGCCCCCGAGTACGCCCCTAAACTCCTGACGCCACTGCCCCGAAAGGCACAGCTCATTGAAGCCACAGGAATTGATCTCCTCGTGGTCCTCCCTTTCACAAGGGAGCTGGCCCACCTCTCTCCCTTGGAGTTTGTGCGCAATATTCTGGGGGGGCCGCTACGCGCTGTGTCCGTACACGTGGGGCCGAACTTCCGCTTCGGATATCGCCAATCCGGCGACGCGGAGGTGCTACAAGAACTTGCTCGCCAGGAAGGCTTCAAGGTCGAAGTTCTCCCCATGGTCGAAGTGCGTGGCGAGAGGGTATCAAGCACCCGCATCCGCGAGCTTTTGGCGGAGGGCCATGCCCATACCGCCGCCCGATTGCTCGGCAGGCCGTTCTCTCTCTACGGCCCCATCGTGGCCGGCATGGGTGTAGGCCGAAAACATACTGTGCCCACGCTGAACCTTGCGCCGGTGGAGGAGCAGATCCCTAAGATCGGCGTGTACGTCACGGGGACGCGGCTGGGGGAAGCGCACTACGATTCCGTCACGAACGTTGGTCATAAACCCACGTTCGGCGAGCATTCGTTAAGCGTCGAGACGTACCTTTTGAACTTTGCCGGCGAAGTCGACGAATCTGAAATGGAGATCGAGTTTCTCTACCGCCTGCGTGACGAGATCAAGTTCCAGAACCCCGCCATGCTTAAACTGCAAATCCAGGAAGATGCCCGCCGTTCTCTCAAGTTCTTCCGCTTGCTCAGGCTTTTCCAGCAGCGCCAGAGCCAACGCCTCACCTCAGCCCCCGCGTCACGACCTAGCGCATAGCAGCTTCTTTGGCCGCAGAACTTATCCTCATGCCAAACCGGTGCGCGTGCCTGTAGGGGCACAGCACGCTGTGCCCCTACCCATCAAGCGCCTCGGCGCAGAGCTGACAGACTCGCTCGAGCCACGGCAGTCATCGACACCCGTGATAGGAAAAGTGGAAGGCGGAATCCGGCACTACTTCAGGATGGGTAAGGAATTGTCGCCGCCAGGTGGAGGTTCCGGCGGAATTTCCTTTGGCGCGGTATTGACTCCTGCGATCTTGTCGCCCACGAACCGTTCGACTTCTTCCAGCAATGCCAGCACAATTTCTTCTTCTCGGACCCGGCGGATGGCCTTCCCCTCCCGATAGATCATGCCATTGCCGCGGCCGCAGGCGACGCCCAAGTCGGCTTCCCGAGCTTCTCCTGGACCGTTCACGGCGCACCCCATGACGGCCAGCGTGAGGGGCATCCTGATGTGCGCCGTCGCCTTTTCGATTTCGCCCGCAATTTTGAACAAATCAACTTCCAGGCGGCCACAGGTTGGGCAGGCAATCACGATCGGGCCACGGCTGCGCAATTCGAGAGACTTCAGCAGCTCGTAAGCTACGCGCACTTCATCGACGGGGTCCGTCGCCAGCGACACGCGGATAGTATCGCCGATGCCTTCGGCGAGCAGAATTCCCATTCCCACGCATGATTTGACGGTCCCCGAGAACTGCGTCCCCGCTTCGGTAATGCCGAGGTGAAAGGGATAGTCCACCTGCTTGGCGAGCAGCCGATACGCCGCCACCGTCAGCTTCACGTTGGACGCCTTGAGCGAAACAATCGTATCGGTGAAACCCAAGTCCTCGAGGATACGAACATGGTAGAGCGCGCTTTCCACCATCGCTTCGGGCGTGGGATAGCCGTATTTCTCAATCAACCGGCGCTCCAGTGAACCGGCGTTCACCCCAATCCGGATGGGCACCTTCTGCTCCTGGGCGCGGCGGACAACAGCGCGGACTTTCCCGGCGTCTCCGATATTTCCGGGGTTGATGCGCAGCTTGTCGACACCCGCATCCAGCGCCATCAACGCAAACGTGTGCTGGAAGTGAATGTCGGCAACGAGGATCGAATCCGGGCAGCGCTTGCGGATCTCCGGTAGCACCTTCGCAGCTTCGATGTCCGGCACCGCCAGGCGCACGATCTCGCAGCCGGCGGCTTCCATTTGCCGGATTTGCTCAACAGTCTTTTCCACGTCGCGCGTATCGGTCTTGGTCATCGACTGCACAACGATGGCAGAGCCGCCGCCGATCGTTAGCCGCCCGACTTTGACCGGCCGCGCCTTACGTCGCGGAGGAAAGTGCTCTCGATCACTGAAGTTCACGAACACTCCTTGCGGGATTGAGTTATTTGGTGATCAGGTCACTGAACTGTTGGTGAATTCAGGTCTGCAACCCCAAATGCCGAAATCGAATGAGTCAATGGCCCGATGACTCAATCACTCAATCGTTCAACTGACTAATACGGTCTAAAGGTCTTCACAATGTCGTTGTACATGACAAATACAGCGAGAAGGAGCAGAAAAACGATCCCCACCTGGACGACGCGCTCCTTGACTTCCAGGCTCAGGTCGCGACGCATCAACCCCTCAATGAGCAAAAGCAGAATCACTCCGCCGTCCAAGACGGGAATAGGCAGCAAATTGAAGATACCCAACTGCAGACTGATGAAGGAAACGAGCATCAGCAGCTCGGGAACTCCCGCACGGTAGGCTTCTCCTGAGAGCTGTGCGATGCCGATGGGGCCGGCCAGAGAGCGCGTGGACATACGACGAGTCAGGATCTTCCCGAGCACGTCAAACGTGGCGAGGCAGTTTCTTACGTTATCCCGCAAGGAGGCCTCGATGGCGCTGCCTATGGGCAACTTCCGGACGATGATATCCCGACGGAACTCCACGCCGATACGCCAGCGCTTGTCGCCCATCACCTCGGTGAACACTGGTTTCACGGGCACGCGAAATTCCTTCCCCTCACGTAGCACCGCAAGCTCTACTGGCTTGCCATTGCCCGACTGCAGAGCATAAGACAGGCGCGGCCAACAAAGGATCTTCCGGCCATCCAGTCCCACGATCTGGTCGCCCGGTTTGAGCCCCGCCTGGGCGGCTGGAAGCCCCGGCTCTACCTTATCAATAGTCCCCGGCGCATAGGGATACCAGCCGGCATAACCTACCCGGCTCGGGCCTTCTGCTCGCGGAGTCAAGGTCATCTTGAGGGCCTGGCCACTCCGCATGACTTCCACCGGGAGCGCCTCCCCGACCGTCGTGAGTACCTTGATTTCCACATCTTCCCAAGTGGGGTTGCGAAGACCGCCGAGCCGTACAACCAGGTCTCCCGGCAGGAGACCGGCTAGGGCCGCCGGGGAATCGGCTTCGATGTCTCCTAAGCGGGTGGGCTGTTCCTGGTAGGCTGGTTTCTGGAAGTGGAATCTATAAAGCCCCGTCAACAACACGACGGCGAGCAGACCATTCATCGTAGGTCCCATCACGGCGATCAGGAACCGCTGCCACCGTGGCCGTGAGAGGAACTCTCCCGGGTCACCCTGGCGAACCTCTGCGGGGTCGTCCCCCGCCATTTTCACGTATCCGCCGAAAGGCAGAGCGCTGATCCGGTAGTTGGTGTCACCGCGCGTGAAATGGAGGAGCCGCTTGCCAAATCCCAGCGAGAAGACCAGCACCCGGACGCCAAATAACTTCGCCGCCAGGAAGTGTCCCAACTCGTGGACAAAGATCATGAAGCCCAGCACAACGACCACAACCACGGCGTCCGTGAGTAGACTGCCAACCATACTGCGCGTTTCTCCCTACATTGAAGTCGTCTTGACGAGCTCCAGAGCGCGACAACGTGCTTCCCGGTCGCCTTCGAGGACGTCGTCCAAAGAGCTGAGTGGGTAAACTTGGGACGTCTTCCCTAAGGTCTTCTCGATCACTCGCGGGATATCCGAGAATCGCAGCCGATGCCCCAGAAATGCCTCTACCGCAACCTCGTCTGCCGCATTCAATACACAGGGCATGCTCCCGCCTTGCGCCAGCGCTTCACGGGCCAAATCCAGGCACGGAAACTTCCGCGTATCAGGTCTCCTGAAGTTCAACCGGCGCGTTGACAGCAAATCCAAACCCAACGAATCTCCGTCCACAGCCAGCCGATCTGGGTAGGTTAGCGCATACTGGATAGGAATGCGCATGTCCGGCACAGACAACTGGGCCATCACTGACCCGTCCTGAAATTCTATCATGGAATGCACGACCGACTCGGGGTGAATGAGGACATCAATCTGGTCAGGGGGGAAACCAAAAAGCCAGTGCGCCTCAATGACTTCCAGACCTTTGTTCATCAACGTTGCTGAGTCAATAGTGATTCTGCCCCCCATTCTCCAGACCGGGTGTTTCAGCGCTTGCTCGGCGGTAATGGAATCGAAATGCTTCCTGGGGGTCTTCAGGAAGGGGCCACCTGACCCCGTCAAAACCAGGCGCCGCACCTCCTGTCGGCGTCCGGAGCGCAAACACTGATGGACAGCAGAATGCTCGCTGTCAATGGGCAGAACTTCGATAGCCTGCTCCCGCGCCGCACGCATCAGCAGCTCCCCCGCCACCACCAAGACTTCCTTATTAGCGAGGCCGACCTGCTTGCCCGCGCGAACGGCCTCATAGGTTGCCACCAAGCCAGTCGTGCCGTGGGAGGCAGAGACAACCAAGTCCACCTCTGGGAGCGTCACGGCCTCAACCTGCCCGGTCATTCCTGCGGCAATCGTGACAGGTTGAGCGCAATTCAGACCCCGCAGGCGTGCGCGAAGAGGTTCGATACACTCGCTGCTGCCAACGACCACGACTCGTGGACCGAAGTCCACAATCTGCTTTGCCAACACCTCGAGGTTCTTGCCCGCTGACAGCGCGATCACTTGAAAGCGGCCAGGCAGACTCTTGACGACCCGCAGGCAGTTCTGACCCACAGAACCCGTAGAGCCGAGAATGCACAAGCCTCTCACCATGGCCAGGAATCCTTTAGGGCCAGGGCCAACCACAAGGCCGGAGCGCCAAAGAGAAGGCTATCAACCCGGTCAAGCAACCCGCCATGACCAGGCAACAGCGCCCCCGAGTCTTTCAAGTTGGCACAGCGCTTCAGAGCCGATTCCACCAAGTCTCCCACTTGACCAGCAACAGCAATCAAGCCTGCCAACAGGATAACTGTTTTTAGGTCCGCTGTCTGCCAAAACCAGTGAGCAAAAGCCCAAGCAATGAGAACGCTTCCCGCCAAGCCGGCTGCTGCCCCCTCGACAGTCTTCCTAGGTGACACCCGGGGAAACAAGAGCGTCCGGCCAACGGCGCGGCCCAGCAAGTACGCGCAAGTATCGCCCACCCAGATCACTAGAAATAGGAACAACATAAGCTTTGTTCCCGTCGCGTGATCCGAGACGCCAGGGCGGACAAACCACGCCCTGCCCATCGCCGGGTCAGAGAAACGCAGTGGGACTAAACAGGAAAGCAAGACCCCCACGTAGACTGCTCCGAAAACAGTTGCGGCCGTCGCTCCCAGGTATTCCTTCAGATCCAGCCTCCGGAGAGCCAACGACGGGATCAGCAGCACCACCAGCACGAGGAGGAGGAACACCGAAGCCGCCGGCCTGCGGAGGTCCAGAGCCTGGGCGAGGCAAAGCGCGCCGCCCGCCACATAGCCCACCACCGGAAATGCCTTCAATCCAGCCTGACGACTGAGGGAGAAGAACTCATAGAGCCCAAGCTCTACGGTCACAACCAGGGCCAGAAGGAAGAGCCATTTGGGTGACCAACCGATCAGGTAGATTACCGGTGGTATCAGCAGGAGGGCGGTCAGAGCACGTCTCAACATGGGGCATGCGGGCGAGCAGTTTCAGGAAGTGGCAAGCTGGCATAAGAGGCCTGGCGCCGAGCTCTCTACCCCAACCCCAGCCCGCCGTATCGGCGTTCCCTTTTCTGATAGTCGATGATTGCCTGGAACAAGTCCCTTTGGGTAAAGTCCGGCCAGAGCGTGTCGGTCACCCAGATTTCCGCATAAGCCGCTTGCCACAAGAGGAAATTGCTCAAGCGCAACTCGCCGCTCGTCCGGATCAGCAAATCGGGATCGGGAAGCTCCCGGGTGTAGAGGTGGTCACTCAGCGTGCCCTCGTCGATGGTCACCGCGCCATCGTGTTTCACCTTGGCGATCAAGTCGCGCACCGCATCGACCAGCTCGGCACGCGCGCCATAGTTGAGCGCCAGCGTCAGGCGCAGCCCGGTGTTGCACTGGGTCTTCTCCAAGGCGTTCTGCAAATCCCGCTGGACGGGTTCCGGCAGCGCTTGAATCCTGCCAATAACTCCTAGGCGAATGTTCTGCTTGTTAAGCTCGCCAATTTCCTTCTTGAGGTACTCACGAAGCAGGTTCATCAGGAGCTTAATCTCGGTGCGCGGGCGCTTCCAGTTCTCGACCGAGAAGGCATAGAGGGTCAGGTAGGGCACCCCCAGGCGTGCGCACGCTTCTACGGCCTGCCGCACCGCCCGGATGCCTGCGCGGTGTCCGGCGATCCGGGGCAGGCGTCGCCTTTGGGCCCAGCGACCATTCCCGTCCATGATCATCGCAATATGCTGCGGCAGACGGTCGAGATCGATCTGGGCCAATAAACGTGCTTCGACAGATTCAGTCTTCACAGGGATCCGAGATTTCAACGCAACTCTCTGAAAAATCAAACTAACACACTCATACCCCAACCGCAAGTCGCAAGGACGGTTGCGGCTGTAAGGCCGGTGCCGCAAAGGCGCGACAGAGTCGACCCGCGCACTCAAGAACCAAGAGAACCCAAGTTCAGGCGGGTAAACGGCCGGGAAAGAACGTGCTCACCACCAGGAGAAGAGTCAGGGCAATCATCACCACGCAGGTGATCCAAGCGACGGCATTGAAGAGCCGAGTGTTTCGGTAGCGATCCATCAGGTCTTCGCGATTGATCAGGCGCAACATAAATATCAAAACGAAGGGGAGGAGGACGCCGTTCGCAACCTGCGAGAGCAGGATGATGGGGATTTGCTTCGCTTCACTGAGCAGCACCACGGCGAGGGCCCCCAGAACGATCAGCCCGGTGTAGAGCCAGTAAAAGGTCGGCGCCTCACTGAAGCGCTTGTTGATCCCGGACTCGACTCCCAGCCCTTCGCAGACGTAGTAGGCTGTGGCCAGGGGCAGAATGCACGCCGAGAACAACGAAGCGTTGCACAATCCGAAGGCGAACAGGGCACTGGCAGCATGGCCTGCCAGCGGCCTCAAGGCCAGGGCTGCGTCTCCGGCGTCGCGGATTTGGCGGTTCCCACTGAGATAAATAGTGGCTGCGCAGGCTACGACGATAAAGAACGCCACGATATCGGTGACGAAGCAACCCGCGATGACGTCCCACTTGCAATAAACGTAGTTCTTCAGTTTGATGCCCTTCTCCACCACTGCCGCCTGCAAGTAGAACTGCATCCAAGGCGCGATGGTTGTTCCCACCAAGCCCGTGAGCATGTAAAGGTAACTGGAATCGAACTGAAAGGAAGGTTTCACCGTGCTGATCAGCGCCTGCGACCAATCGGGATGCGCCATGAAGCTCGAGATCGGATAAGCAATGTAGAAGACGCAGGCTGCCAAGAAGACGTTTTCCACGAACCGGTATGTCCCCTTCACCACCAGCGCCCACACCAGCAACGCTCCCAGCGGAACGGCAATGAAGCGTGTGACACCGAAGACCGCCATCCCGGAGGCCAGCCCGGCAAAGTTCGAAATCGTGTTGCCCAGGTCCGCGATGAGCAATAAGCCCATCAGGACAAAGGTGATCCGGAAGCCGTACTCCTCGCGAATCAGGTCCGCCAGCCCCTTGCCGGTGACCACTCCCATGCGAGCCACCATCTCCTGCACAACTATCAGCGCCACAGTGATGGGAATCAGCGTCCAGAGCAGCGAAGTCCCGAACCGCGCGCCAGCCATGGAGTAGGTGTAGATCCCACCCGCGTCATTATCGACGTTGGCCGTGATGATCCCCGGACCCAGCACAGCCAGGAAGATCAGCAGCCTTGTTCGCCAGTGTCGCAAGCGTTCCCGGTCCATGGGCAATCGCTACTGTCCCTCAGCGGATCTTAAGTGGGAATACGGCCGGGGAATAATGCGCTGACGGCCATCAGCAACGTCAGACCTATCATCACCACGCAAGTGATCCAAGCGACGGCATTGAAGAGCCGAGTGTTTCGGTAGCGACCCATCAGGTCTTCGCGGTTGCTCAGTCGGAGCATGAAAATCAAGACGAAGGGCAGGAGGATACCGTTCGCAGCTTGAGAGAGCACAATGATGGGGATCTGCTTGGCCTCACTCAACACCATCACGGCCAGCGCCCCCAGGAAGACCAAGCCGGTAAACAGCCAGTAAAAGGCTGGGGCCTCGTGCATGCGCTTGTTGACGCCGGATTCCAGCCCCAGCCCCTGACAAACACAGAAGGCGGTGGACAGCGGCAGGATGCAAGCAGAGAGCAAGGCAGCGTTGCAGAGCCCAAAAGCGAAAAGAGCGCTTGCGGCATGCCCGGCCAGTGGACGTAAGGCCAAGGCCGCGTCGGCCGCATCACGGATTTGCCGATGCCCGCTGGCATAGATCGTAGCGCCGCAGGCCACGATGATGAAGAAGGCCACCACGCCCGTCACCACGCAGCCCGCAATGACATCCCAACGCGAAAAGACATAATCGCGCAGCTTGGTTCCCTTCTCGACCACCGCCGACTGCAAATAAAACTGCTGCCAGGGAGCAATCGTCGTTCCGACCACAGCCAGAATGAGGTAAACGTAACTGGAATGAAAATGGAATGAGGGCTTGACAGTGCTGATCAGGGCTTGTGACCAATCCGGACGCGCCAGAAAACAAGAGATAGGGTAGGCTATATAAACCAGGCAAGCTACCAGGAACACCTTCTCGACAATCCGGTACGAACCCTTGACCACCAACCCCCACACAATCAGGGCGCCTACGGGTACCGCGAGGAAGCGGCTCACACCCAGCACCGACATCCCGGAAGCTAAGCCCGCAAACTCGGCAATGGTGGTCCCCAGGTTGGCTACGGCGAGCCCAATCATAATGATGAACGTCGTCCGAAAGCCATACTCCTCGCGGATCAGGTCGGCCAGCCCTTTCCCTGTCACCACGCCCATGCGCGCCGCCATCTCCTCAACCACAATAAGGGCCAAGGTGATGGGAATCAAAGTCCAGAGCAAGGTATAGCCAAAGCGCGCACCAGCGATGGAATAGGTGTAAATCCCGCCCGGATCGTTATCGACGCTGGCGGTGATAATCCCCGGACCCAATACGGTCAGAAAAATCAGCAACCGGAGGCGGAAGTGGCGGAACTTGTCTCGGTTCACAGGCAGTGGCGACCCTTTTAGAGTTTACTTGCGATTGACTACGAACTCGAGTACGTCGTCGGCGGTGACCACGCCGAGCAAGTAACCTTTCTCATCCACCACGGGCAGGGACATGAGGTTGTATTTGTGGAAGAGATCCACCACAGAGTCCCCGTCGGCGTGCGCCTGTAATGAGATGAGGGGACCCGGCGAAAGCTCTTTGAGCGGCATGCTGGCCTCAGCCAGCAGAATTCGGGCCACGGGCACCGCCCCAGTCAGCACTGCGTTGTTATTTACGAGATAGATTACGGGCACGGATTCAGGCGGCCCCTCGAAGTGCCTCAAAGCCGCGATCGCTCCTTCCACGGTGGCCGCTTCGTGCACCACCACATATTCCGTGGTCATGAGCGCCCCGGCCGTGTTCTCTTCGAAGCCCAGCAGCTCCCGGACGTCCTCTGCCTCTTCCTTCTCCATGTCGGCCAGAACTTCCGCGGAGGTTTCCGGGGGCATTTCCTGGAGAACGTCGGCTGCCTCGTCGGGTGGCATCTCCTCCACGATGTCTGCCGCCTTCTCCGGAGAGATGCTCTCCAGCAGGGCCGCCTGCATGCGGGTGGGGATTTCTGAGATGGCCTGGGCAGCGGTCGCGTCGTCAAGGGATTCGATCACCGCTTTCTGCTCATCTCGGCTCAACTCCTCAAGGATATCGGCAATGTCGGCCGGATGGAGGTGCGCCAACTGGTCATAGGAGATGCGCAGCCTCACGCGCCGGGCCGAGTCCGGCTCGATCAAGTTGACGAACTCCCACGGAATAGCCTTCGTAGGGAAGACGCCCGTGATGGTTCGGATGGTATGCTTGGCTACGAATCCTTGTAGCAAGCGCCGAATGGCCGCCGCAAGTCCCACATTCACGGCCACGACGCGCAGTTCTGTGTGGCCGTCGCTCGGCTGGATGTCAAAATCTACGTCGTTTACCCGCACCACCTTACGGTGGTTCACATCGATAATCTGCTGGTCCAGCACGTCCTTCTTGACGCGCAAGAACCCTTCATCCGGGGCGTAGTAACGGATCTCCCCCGCCCGGACACTGGTCTGGCCGGCGCGAACGGAGAGTGACTGCATCTGCTCATGAGTGATGCAGAGCAGCTTGTTCTTCAGTGTCTTAACCAGATAAGCCGCCACCCGGAGTGCGTTCTGGCTCGGATCAACAAACAGATCCTCCAGGCGACCTAGATATTCCCCCTTCACGTCGAACAGAGGAAGCTTGTCAAGCTCAGTGAAGTAGATCATGTTTCGCCTCTCGGCCCGTTTGGGATCCGGGAACTCGGGGTTCGTGAGTCCAGCCCAGCCGCTGGGGCAAACGCAGCCGATCCGTGGAGCCGCGTCTCACGAACCCCTTCAGAATGCCCAAAAACCAAAAACCCGTGGAAGCCTTTGCTCCCACGGGGCAATTGGGACGGTCCGCAATAGACCCAGCGGATCATGCAACCTCCTGGTGTGAGCTTTGGCTCCACGCAACGTATGATCCCGAGTACCGGGATAGCCACCTTAGGCAAAGCCTTAATCCGACCGTGCCTGCTCCACCCGTTGGCTCGTCTCCGAGTTTCCGGGCAATGGCTTGTGTTTGCGTGGTAACCTCGCCTAACGAGGTCAACTTCAATTCTAGCGGCTCTTCTCGACCCCTCCTCAACGAAAAAATCCCGCACTTCCCTTAATACGAACAGTCCTAATCTTTGTCAAGAAAAAAGACGGGCAATTTCTGAAAATAGTGACAGTAACGCCCTCCTTCCCTCACCTCGGACCCAACGACCTGAATTGTCTGAAGACCGGGGCAGGATTTCAAACCCTTCCTGCTACTTAATCTGTCCCATCACCCACTTGATGCCGTTGAGCAGCATTTCCTGGTAACGCGGGTCCTTCCAGACCCAGTCATCGTGGCCTAGGCCGTTGTAATACACACGGCCCTTGCCGTACATGCGGGTCCACGCCACCGGCCACCCGTAATACCTGATGTGGATACCCTCTTTCTTCATGTTCGTCATGTTCGGATCAAGCTGCAAGAGGACATGCGAGGTCTCCGCCTTGAAATCGCTTACCTGGTAGATCTCGTCATTGATCTGAAAAGACTTACCCAGGAAACCCACGATCTTGCTTGCAGGGTCGACGACTTCAATCGTAACCATCTCGTGCCAGGGATGGCCATTGAACCAGCCCCCGATGATGTCGCCGAACGTACTCCATTTGTAGAAAGTATCGGTGGCGCTGTGCACCCCGATAAACCCATGCCCAGACCTGATGAACTCCGCAAAAGCCTTCTTCTTTTCATCCGTCATGGGCAGCTCGCCGGTAGTGTTGAACATTACCGCATCATATTGCCCCAGGTTCTGCGCGGTGAAGGCCGCCACGTCCTCGGTCACGATTGTCTCGAACACGCCAGACTTCTCGCCGATTTCCTTCACAATTTGCTTCGAAAGGTCGATGCTGTCGTGGTGGAATCCCTTGGTCAGAGTCATATAAAGCAACTTGCCCTTCTTCGGTCCCTGGGCCGAGAGAGGGTCTGGCATCGAAAGAACAATCCCTACCGCTACTACGGCCAGGAGAAGTAATCCATATTTGCGCATAGTCGCTCCTTATCGAGAATTCGGGACGCGGGCCTGGGGGTTGAGGACCAGGATCAGCGGCGGGTTTTCCCGAGCCCCCAGTCCTCGGTCCCTAGCCCCTCGCTGCTTGCTACGCGACTCACCTTGCAGCCAAAGCTCTGGCAATCTCCCGACAGAACGCTGGCAAGTCTGTCGGGACACGCGAGGTAATCAGGTTGCCATCCACGACTACTTCTTCATCCAGGTACTTTGCGCCAGCGTTTATCAAATCGTCTTTGATGGCCACGAAGCAGGTTGCTTTGCGGCCACTCAGGATACCGGCCGAACAGAGTACCCAACCCGCGTGACAAATAGCCGCCACGACTTTCCCAGCCTTGTCCATATCGCGAACAAACCTGAGGACCCGCTCATCCTGCCGGAGGGTGTCGGGCGCCCAGCCGCCGGGGATAACCACTGCGTCAAAATCTCTGGCGCTCACCTCTGCAATCGACTTGTCGGCTACGACGGGGTATCCCTTCTTACTGGTGTAAGTCTTCCCCGCCCCGTCACCCACCGCCACCGTCTCCGCGCTGTCCTCGCGAAAACGCAGAAGCGGGTACCAGACTTCCATTTCCTGATACTGGTCGGCCACTAGCACGGCGATTCTTTTCCCCTTTAGACCCATCGAACCCTCCTGCATCGCCACCGGCGGGCTATGTTACCACATGCGTACATCACCTTCGCCGGGCAATCGGCCTCAGAATTCTTGGTGGAAGAGCCCTGCTATGCCATAATGGCCAGCTTTCTAAGCGACCAATGCTCCAAACGGAGCACGCGTAACACGGAGTGGCCATGAAATCGGTCCATTGGATTGCAGTTTTCACGTGCTTGCTTGTGTTCCCTCTATCGGCACAGGAAGCAGCGCCGAAGCCCAAGACCGTGGCGGTCAAGGCGGCGCACCTGGTGGATGTTCGGGCGGGGCGCATCCTTGACCAGCAGACGGTGCTCATCGTGGGAGAGCGCATTGAGAAGGTCGGGCCCTCAGCGGAAGTCCCCATCCCTCCTGGCGCAACTGTTATTGATCTAGGCAGCGGTACACTCTTGCCCGGCCTCATTGACTGCCATGTGCACCTCACCGGTGACCCACAGGATACCGGGTACAAGTCGTTGGGCATTTCGGTACCCCGAGGAGCCTTGACGGGCGCAAAGAACGCTCGTCTGACCCTCGACGCTGGGTTCACCACCGTCCGTGACGTGGGTGCGTCGGGCTACGCTGACGTTGCACTCCGAGATGCCGTACTGGCTGGCGATATTCCTGGGCCTCGCCTGCAGGTTTCCGGACCGGCGCTCGGGAGCACTGGCGGCCATTGCGATGAGAACTTGCTCGCGCCAGAATTCAACTACCACGCCGAGGGAGTCGCCGACGGCATCCCCGCCCTGATGGCAAAAGTCCGCGAAGACGTCAAGTACGGCGCTGATGTCATAAAGTTTTGCGCGAGCGGCGGCGTCTTCTCGAAAGGCGATCTACCGGCCTCAGAACAGTATAGCCCCGCCGAAATGGCCGCGCTGATTACGGAAGCACACCGGCTGGGCCGGAAAGTAGCCGCCCACGCCCACGGGACGCAGGCCATCATCGACGCGACGAGCGCCGGGGTCGATTCCATCGAACACGGCAGCCTCATCGACGATGAAAGCATCGCCACCATGAAGCAACACGGCACCTACCTCGTCGCCGATATCTATAACGACGACTTCATCCTCGGCCAAGGAAAGCAGTACGGCTTCACCGACGAGATGCTGGAGAAGGAACGGATGGTCGGGCAGAAACAGCGCGAGGGTTTTCGCAAGGCCGCTCAGGCAGGCGTGAAGATCGCCTTCGGGACGGATGCCGGCGTTTACCCTCACGGTGGGAATGCCAAGCAGTTCGCTTATATGGTGAAGTACGGACTGAGCCCTATGCAGGCCATTCAATCCGCCACAGTGAATGCCGCCGACCTGCTTGGCTGGACTGACGAGGTCGGCAGCATCGAACCCAGGAAGTTCGCCGACCTCGTCGCCGTCGCCGGCAACCCGTTGGGGGACATCACTGTCCTTGAACGCGTGAAATTCGTGATGAAAGGTGGGGAGGTCGTGAAGAACGACTTCGCCGGGCAGCGCTAGAGGCAGTGTGACATCACAGGCGGTTGAGGGACCTTAATCCCACACCTGACCTGGACAACTTTCATCTCGCACGATCACGGCCGCAAAGAAGCCATCCATACGGTGCAAATCCGGGCGTGTGCGAAAATAACCGCGAGAATCGAACAACGGGGACAGCGCAGGATGGTCCCGTGAGCGTTCTGCTTCGGTAAGCAAGCGGTAGCCAGGAACTTCCTCCAGAACCCGTTCTACAACATTCTCGTTCTCTTCCGGTTCAAGTGAACAAGTGGCGTAGATCAAGCGGCCTCCAGGGGCGAGCAGTCCCAGCGCATTCCTGAGCATTTTTGTCTGGGCTTCCGCGAACCTGGTCAAGTCGCTCGGCTGGAGCCGCCATTTGATTTCGGGGTTGCGCGCCAGAGTCCCGGTGCCGGAACACGGTACATCCAGGAGGATTCTGTCGAAGCAGATGCCAAAAGGAAGTCCACGCGTCGCGTCCAATCGAACCAGGAGCAACCGGGTTTCTGACGGGGCCGCTTGCGGCAGCAGCTTCGCCAAGGTGCGAAGACGTGGGGCACTCAAGTCGCACGCCACGAGTGTTCCGGAGCCGAGCGCTTGAGCGAGTTGACCAGCCTTGATGCCCGGCGCAGCGCAGAGGTCAAGCACGCGCTGGCCTGCTTTCGGAGCTACCAGCGCGGCCACCAGTTGTGACGCCTCATCCTGAATCACTACCCGCCCCTCGCGCAGGGCCTTCGAAGCTTGCAGGTTTCCCGATTCCACCACCAACGCCCTGCTCGCATATCGTCCAGGTTTGGTTACGATTCCCTCTTCAGCCAACTCTCGTTGGACTCCTTCGCGGTCAGCTTTTGCCCCGCCAACTCGCAGAGTTGCGGGGGGTACCTGTGCGCTCGCCCAGGCGAGCTTCATCGCGGCTTCGGCTCCACCCTCAGGAGCTTGTGGGCCTCTGGCCCAGTCCCTCGCTGCCCAGCGGGCAAACAGCCAAGCAGGCATGGCGCGCTCGATACTCTCCCTGGTCTCCGGAGCGAGTTCCTCGATACGTCCCGCGGCGGCGCGTTGGGTAGGCGGCACAAACTTGCGCAGCAAGGCATTGACCAGCCCGGCCGCAGACCGCTTTCGAGCCGCTTTAGTCATGTCCACCGCTTCGTTCACAATTGCGGCCTTGGGAATTCTTTCAAGGAACCGGATCTGATAGATCCCGAGGCGCAAGATTGTCGCTACTTCGGGATCAAGCCGCTTGAGAGGCCGGCCCAAAAGCCGCTTGATCTGAAAGTCAAGCTCCCCGCGCCAGCGCAGCACACCCATGACCAGCTCCGTCACCAGCGCGCGGTCAACTTCTTTGAGGTTTGAGACTTCCGCGCTCTGCAGCAACTCCACCGCAAAGGCCCGGCCAGACTCGACGCGGCGGAGGATTCGGTAGGCAACTTCACGGGCGGGTGAGACAGGCAAAGGTTGGCCTCGGTCAGACTCCAAGCTTTTCGCCGGGCTCCAAATGAGCGCCGTTAAGGAAATCGCGCGCGGAGAGCCGCTTCCGGCCTTCGAGTTGAAGCTCCCGCACCTCGAGCAGCGTGCCCTGCCCGCAGGCCAAATGGAGTTTTCCATGCTCGCTGAGCAGAGTCCCGGGCTCAAGGCCGCAAGGGGGCTGAGTTGTCGGCCGGGCGGCAGCCCAGAGATGAAGGTTCTTACCGCGGAAGGTCGTGTAAGCTCCGGGCCAGGGACGCAGCCCCCGCACGCGCCACCAGATCGCTTCCGCGGGAAGCGTCCAGTCAATCCGCCCGTCTTCTTTCTTCAGCATGGGCGCAAGAGTGGCCAGCGCATGGTCTTGCGGCTGAGGTTGCAGGTCTCCGAGTTCGAGTCGCCGTAGGGTCTCAACCATCAGATCCGCACCCAGAACGCTCAGTCGCTCGGAAACGGTTGCGGTCGTGTCCTCATCAAGGATCTCGACGCGCCGCTTGAGGAGGATGTCACCGGTGTCGAGACCCGGGTCGATCTTCATCGTCGTGATGCCGGTTACGGATTCACCCCGAATCAGCGCCCACTGGATGGGGGCAGCGCCCCGATACTTGGGCAAAAGTGAAGCATGCAGATTGATGCAGCCGTGTTTAGGGAGGTCGATCATCCACTTGGGGATAATGTGGCCATAGGCGACCACAACAATGGCGTCGGGGTGAAACTTCGACAAGAACTCCGCCGTCGCGGGGTCTTTCAGCTTGGCCGGTTGGAAAACCTGCAGGCCCGCCTTGGCGGCTGCCTGCTTCACGGGAGGTGCCTGTAACGGATAGCCGCGACCACAGGGTTCGTCAGGGTTCGTGACCACAAGTTCGATAGTGAACTTTTCCGCAAGGAGCTTCTCCAGCGTGGGGACAGCGAATTGCGGCGTGCCGCAAAATATGAGGTTCATCGGGTTGTTGCCATCGCAGCCGGCGCGAGCAAGGACGCCCTCGATAGTTAACAGTCCGTAGTCCGCCTTCAGTCGTCAGTTGAAAGGGACTGGATATCGCGGGCAGCTGACCACAGACGAAGGACAATTTCCTTACCACTGACCTGCTTTCATCAACTTCCGCACCTTGCGCTTGATGGAATCTCGTTTGAGCCTGCTGAGATGCTGGATGAACAGCTTACCGTTCAAGTGGTCGGTTTCGTGGCAGAAGGCGCGCGCCAGTAAGCCCTCACCGGTCATCGTAAATTCCTTGCCCTGCATGTCCTGTGCCCGGACGGTCACGCGCATGGGGCGAGACGTCTTCGCACGGAAATCCGGCAGGCTCAGGCACCCTTCCTCGTACACCTGCTCGCCTTCCACGCCGACAATTACCGGATTTGCCAGCACCAATTTCTCCTTGGGGTCTTCCCCCGCGGTTACGTCGATGACGCAGAGCTTCAGCGAAAGGCCGATTTGCGGCGCAGCCAAACCTACGCCGTTGGCCGCGTACATCGTCTCGAACATGTCCGCAACCAGCTTCCCCAAGTCGCTATTGAACTCTCTGACTGGTTGGCCAGGTTTCTCCAGAACTTCCTTCCCGTACTTTACGATGGGATAAATCATAGTGAGCGGTCAGTAGTTAGCGGCCAGTTGTCAGTCGTCCCAACTCTGGTGCAACAGGCCACTGGCAACTGACTCACTCGATTCAACATGCTTTTCAGAATCGCCTCACCTGCTCCTGATAGGCCTGAAAATTCCGCCGGGTCTCCTCCATCGAGTCGCCCCCAAACTTTTCCAGGAAGGCCCGTACCAGCGTTAGCGCCACCATGGCTTCTCCGACCACCCCGGCAGCCGGCACCACACAAACGTCGGAACGTTCGTAGGGAGCCTTGACCGTTTCTTTCGTCTCCAGATCCACGGACTCCAGGGGCTTGCGAAGCGTCGCAATCGGCTTCAGATGGCCTCGCACCACAATGTCTTCCCCATTGGAGATGCCACCTTCCAGCCCTCCGGCGCAATTCGATTTGCGTGTGAAGCGAGAAAGCGCGGGGTCGTACCCGATCTCGTCGTGGACCCGGGACCCCGCGCGTGAAGCGTTCGCGATGCCGCTTCCGAGTTCCACTGCTTTGACCGCCTGAATGGACATCACCGCTTGCGCCAATTGTCCGTCCAGTCGCTCATCCCACTGCGCACACGACCCAAGCCCGGGAGGAACTCCACGCGCGATCACCTCAAACGTCCCACCCACCGTGTCGCGATCCGCGATAGCGCGGTCCACCTCATCCTTCATGCGCGCCTCCACCGCAGGGTCAACGCAGCCGAGGCCGACCTCTTCCCTGTCACGTAGGGCCAGCACTCTCGCGAAGTGCACGGGCTCGCCACTTAGAGCTACCTGGCCCAGCGCCACCACATGGCTGGCCACCTCGATCCCAAATTCCTTCAGGAAGAGCTTGGCCAGCGCCCCGGCAGCCACACGCGCGGCCGTTTCACGGGCACTGGCCCGTTCGAGGACGTAACGTGCGTCGTGAAAGTTGTACTTCAGGCATCCCGCCAGATCTGCATGTCCAGGGCGCGGCGCCGAGAGAGGCTTATATTCGGTGCGGGTTTCCGCACTGTCCTCAACCGCCATCACCTCTTTCCAGTTCTCCCAGTCGCGGTTCGCAACCAGGATGGTAATGGGCGAGCCCACCGTGCGACCGTGCCGGACGCCGGAGAGAAACTGGGCGCAGTCCGATTCGACTTTCATGCGCTCGCCACGCCCATAGCCACCTTGGCGGCGTCCCAACTCTCGATCTACATAGGCGAAATCTACGGACAGGCCCGCCGGTAATCCCGAGAGGATCGCCACCAGAGCTTGCCCGTGGGATTCACCCGCAGTTTGGAATCGCAGCATGGAGCTTCACCAGCTACGTCACTGGAAAATATGTTAAACGCTGCGATTCTAGCGGAATACGGTGAAGAGGTCAAAAAATTGGCAACACCCCAATTGGGCCACAGGACTCAGCTCCTAGGGCGTGAAACCCTGGCGCGGGAGGACTCGCAGAGGCAGCGGCTGGAGCGCCACAACCGACGAGCCGCAGCCACTTTCCACCTGCGGTTGCCATTCATAATCGAAGTAATCGATGCCCATCGTCGACCGTCCAAAAAAGCGCAAGTTGACGTCAGTTTGATTGCGGACAGGAAACCAGAAGATCCCGAACTTGGCGTACTCGTGCACGAAGTGCGTGCGGCGGACCCAAAACGACGGACGCTGCGCAAGCTCTCCCTCGATGCGCTGGATGGCGAAGTCATCTGCGTTCACCCATATTCTGCCTCGGAAGAGATATTTGTTGGATGTGCGGGGTTCAACCTGGAAGACGTATGCATGCGCCGTGGTGTCGAACTCACGAAAGTCAAAAGCGTAGTTGCGTCGACAAATATCCACAGACTCGCGCGCGGGCGACCGCGAGTTCACTTGCTCAATCTCCAGCATGGGCACAAACACACGGCGTTCGACCGACCGCGAGCCACCACGTTCAAGCACGCGGAACTCTTTTCCGTCTGGCGCCGAGAAACGTGCTTCAACTACGACATAAGCCTTTCGGCGCAGGCGCGGGTTCGTTGCGAAATAGCGTCGTCGGTTCTGGTAGGACCGTAGCGCCTCTAACCGTTGCGTATTGCATTGTTCCATCCGGGCGACAACCTCCTCGGGCACGTGAGGCGGGAGTGCGCTTTGTGCCCTCGCCAGCATTGGGCCTATGAGTGCCACGAGCAGGCTCATCCACAACGCTGGTCGGACTGCCGCCCCGGCATACAAGAGTAAGCGTGCGGCGGAGTAATGAAGGAGCCCTGCCACCCACCCACGCTTCTCCGCGGTCTTGCGGCACGGTTCGTCAGGGTTGCGTGGTCGATTTCTACCAGACCCCCGCCATCCCAGGCCAGGCACCAGGCTTGAACGACTTTTGGGTGATCCAGTAGCACGAGTAGGTGCAGCCACCGCATGCCCTGCGGTGGCTGAAGTCCGCGCGGCGGTACTTCCACTCGAAATCTTCATCGAGGATGTTGAGCGATGTCTCGGCCGGATGGTCTTGGCAGATCCAGAAATCACCGTTGGGTTTAATATCCAAGAAGAGCTCTCCCGCGAGACACTTCCACTTGTAACTCTCATTGCGATAGTACTCTTTACAGCCCTCCTTGTAGAAGCCCGGGGTCAGGAGTGTGGGCGAATCGATGCGGTGCAGAAAATCAGGATTCACTTTGAGCTGCGTCGGCACGCGCAGCTTACCCTGACCGACCACCACAGGATTCAGCCAGAGGCGCGCGTTGGGAAATTGCTGCGTGCAGTAAGCGACGATGTCGTCTACCTGGTCGCAATTTGAGGGCGAGACAGTGATATTGACCGTCAGACGCTTGCTTCTCGGGAGGTCATCGTTCAGGTAGCGAAGCGTCGCTAGAATCTTCGGCCCCACATGGCTGTATGGCAGGTCGTTGCCTCGCACCCCGTCGAGCGAGATGGCAATCTCAGCGACGCGTGAGGCCAGCAGCTCTTCGTACTTCACAACCGGCAGCGTCCCGTTGGAGGTAATCTTGGTGTACATGCCCTTGTTGGCTGCATGATTCAACAGGATGGCGAAGTCGGCTCGTAGCAAAGGTTCGCCTCCCCCCCCGAAATGCTCAGGACGGCAATTCCCATGTAGTCGAGCCGGTCGATGATGCGCTTCATCCCTGCTGTGTCCTGCTCCTCTACGCGTTCCTCCCGGATGTGGCAGAAACGGCAACGGAGGTTGCAGAGGTGGGTCAAAGCTAGGTGCGCAAAGTAAGGTCGTTTGCGGAAGACCAAGTTCCGGAACGTCCGGTACCAGAATTTGGGCGATATGCTCCACCTCCTGGCACCGGGAGTGAGCAGGCCAGCGCCCAAGCGACCACTTTTCGTGCGGACTCGTTACCCGCTTGATTACCAACCAATTAGCCATTTGTCTCCGTTGTTTGGTCACCTGCGATGGTCGGTAACCGGTGTCCAAATGTTGCAGCAGTGTCACCGGCAGATGGCGGCGGAGGATTCCAAGACGCCGGCCTCGCATCATCAGCGGAGGTCTGCTTTGCGCCTAGCCGTGAGACAAGTCGGCCCGCATTGGCCGGGCGACGTGTAACACCCAGCCGAGCCTTAGTTAGGCCTACCTTAGGACCGGATCGGCCAGAGGATTTGCCCGCCACTTCCCCACTTACTGGATTATAATGCGCCTCTTCCGGAGCCGCATTTGCGCTACCTTTTGCTCAGCGACATACACTCGAATCTGGAAGCGCTTGAGGTATGCCTGGACCTGGCCTATGGGAGCTATGACCAAGCCCTCTGCCTCGGCGACTTGGTCGGATATGGGCCGGACCCCGACCCCGTGATCGAACAAGTGAAGGCCCTGGCCACCGTCATTATCCGCGGCAACCACGATAAAGCCTGCTCCGGCATCGACGACGCGTCGGATTTTAATCCGCTAGCGCGCTTGGCTACCCTCTGGACCCGACAAGCCCTCACTTTGGAACACTTCGAGTTTCTCCGCTCCCTTCCCGCCGGACCGGTGATGATGGAGGGTTTCCAGTTTGTGCATGGTTCCCCCCTGGACGAAGACGAGTACATCATCGGCCCTGGGCAAGCTCTCCCGGTGCTGAGAAACCCCGCGATGCAGACAGTCTGCTTTGGCCACACGCATTATCAGGGTGGTTTCATGCTTACTCCGACAGGGCGCTTTCAGTCCATCCGGATTCCTTTGAAAGAGGATGGGCTCAGCTTGGTGTTGCCCTTCGAAAGTGGCGGGCGCTACTTGATCAACCCTGGCTCGATCGGTCAGCCACGGGACGGAGACCGGCGTGCCGCCTTTGCCATCGTCGACACCGAGCAGCGACTGGTGGAGTACTACCGCACCCCATACGACCTCGCCAAGACCCAAAAAAAAATGCAAGCGGCCGGCCTGCCCGAACCCCTCATCCGGCGACTGGAATACGGACGGTAGCGATTGTGCGCCAGCCGGCGAAAGCAAGGGGAGCACACCCCTGCTGCCTCGTCCACCAACCATTCAGAATTGGATGAAGACGGGCGTGATAGTGGGTGGCGACTGGTTCCAATCCACAGGGATGTGTTCAAAAGAAACCCGGAACGACCGGCTCTCACCGGGCTTCAAGGGAGGGGTGCGGTCCGTCAGGGGATGCGCTGTCTCGCGTAACACCACCTGATTCAGCGTATCGACGAACTGCAATTCGACGTCGAGGTGCCGAACGACTTTTGCGCCTTTGTTGGTGACCCGCACGTCCAGATAGACAACTGTATCTCCCAGGAAGTTCTCTGCCGCACTCATGCGGGCCTCGGTAAACTCGAGTAAAGGCAAATATGCCTTCTGCTCGGCAGTGGGGGCTGGACGCGCGCCAGGAGAGGAGGCCTGTGGTGAAGAAGTGGTGCGGCGGAAGAGAATGACGGCAACGATGAGCACCGACATCACCACCGCTACCATCAGGATAAGGACGAAAGTTGAAATGCCTCGGTCCTTGGACAGCATGGTTCAAGTATAGGCTCTGCGGGGCGGTTATGTCCCGGCCACCGTCAGGCCCGAAACCAAGAGCGTGGGGGCGGCCAGCGCGCTGCGAAACTCGAGATCCGACCCCGCCATTTCGATATGGTTCAGCATGTCCATTAAGTTGCCCGCGATGGTTACTTCCTCGACCGGAAAGGCAAAATCCCCGTCCTCAATCCACATGCCCGCGGCGCCGCGTGAGTAGTCACCGGTCACAATGTTGACTCCGAATCCGATCAACTCAGTTACGTAGAAACCGCGCTTGACGGACCGCCGGATTTCCTCGGGAGTATAAGGGCCGGCGGCCAGGTAGAAGTTCTTCGGCCCAACGACGGGTGGCCCGGCTATCCCGCGAGCAGCGTTGCCAGTAGTCTGCAAGTTCAGTTTGCGCGCCGTGTAAGAGTTCAGCAAATAGTTTTCCAGGATGCCTTTTTCGATGACGGGAGTAACAGACGCAGGGATACCCTCGTCATCGAAAGGGCGCGAGCCGAAACCGCCCGGACGCAGGCCATCGTCCAGCACAGTAACATTCTCGCCGGCCACTTTCTGGTGTAGCTTCCCCGTCAGGAATGAAGCACTACGATAAATCGAGTCCCCGCGAACCGCTTCGAACACGTGACCTAGCAGCGAGCGGGCGGTTTCAGGGTCAAAGACCAACGGGACCTGGCAGGTGGAGACTTTCCGGGCGCCGAGCTTGCGCAAGGCGCGCTCCGCGGCTTTGCGGCCCACCGCTTCAGGGCTCTCTAAAGCCGCTGCCCGACGCGCCACCGAATACCAGTAGTCGCGCTGCATGCCACCATCCTGGGCGACGGGCGCAACCGATACGGCGCAATAGGACGACCGATAGCTTCCCGCAAAACCTAACGAGTTGGCATAAGCTTTCGCGCCCAGGCTCGCTTCAAACCATGCGCCTTCGGAGTTCCTAATCCGCGGGTCCGTACTGAGCGCCGCCTCCTCAGCCCGCCGAGCATACTGGATGCGCTCGTCGGTCGAAAGCTCCGCCACATCGCCGTGGAAGAGTGCCAGATCGCCTTCGTAACGCCCCAGCAAACCCGCCTCTGGCAAACCGCTCGCGGGGTCCTCCGAAGTGACCCTGGCCATGGCGATGGTTCGCTCCACAAGCCTCTCGAGTGAGGCAGCGGAGAAATCACTCGAAAAGGAAGTGGCGCTGCGGAACCCAAGCAAGACACGCAGTCCCAACGCTTTCGAAACCGCTTCTTTCAGGCTTTCGATCTTGCCGAGCCGCAAAGTGGTAGAGAATTCCTCGGCTTCGTGGACCACCACGTCCGCCGCTGTGGCCCCTGCTCGCGTCGCGCGCCCTACTATTTCCACGGCGGTCTGTTCAAGTTGGTGTCCTGACATTCGAGCCCAAAAGGTTTCCAGTCTAAATCTTCCTGGGCCTGCGGCGCGCGCTTCCACGCGCGGCCACCTACATGAAGGACTTGGCGTCGCGGGGTGCAGTGCCTCCTACCGTCAGCCGGCTTACTTTGAGAGTGGGAACGCCCACACCCACGGGCACGCTCTGCCCATCTTTCCCACAGGTTCCGATGCCGGAGTCCAGCTTCAGGTCATTGCCCACGGCTGTTACCCGCGTCAAAACTGTGGGGCCGTCGCCGATCAGCGTCGCGCCCTTCACGGGCGCTGTAATCTTGCCGTCTTCGATCAGATAGGCTTCCGAGGCCGAAAAAACGAACTTGCCGTTGGTAATGTCCACCTGGCCTCCCCCAAAGTAGACCGCGTAAAGGCCGCGTCGGACCGAACGAATGATATCCTGAGGATCTTCGGAGCCCGCCAGCATATAAGTGTTGGTCATGCGGGGCATGGGGATGTGCTCGTAGCTTTCCCGGCGGCCATTACCGGTCCGCGTGGCCCTCAGGATGGCGGCGCTCAGCTTGTCCTGGAGGTAGGCACGCAAGATTCCGTTCTCAATCAGAACAGTCCTTTGCGTAGGCTCACCCTCATCGTCCACATTCAGCGAGCCGCGTCGGCCCGGCATGGTGCCGTCATCTACAACCGTGCAAAGCTCTGAGGCCACACGCTCGCCGAGCCTACCACTAAAGGCAGAGATCCCTTTACGGTTGAAGTCCGCCTCGAGACCGTGCCCAACCGCCTCGTGAAGCAGCACGCCCGGCCATCCGGGGCCCAACACGACTTCCATTTCTCCCGCGGGCGCTTCGCGGGCCTCCAACTGGACGATGGCCTGCCGCGCGGCTTCCCGAGCGAAGTACTCGGGCGTGTGTTCACCGTCGAAAAACTCCAGCCCGACGCGCCCTCCGCCGCCACTCGAGCCTGATTGAAACTTATTGTCGTCCTGCGCGATGGTGAAGACTCCGAGCCGCACCAGGGGCTGGAAATCCGTTACCACCCGCCCGTCGGAACCGGCAATCAGGACGTGGCGAACTTGGTCACCATAAGTCGCGCGCACTTGCTTGATGCGCGGGTCATACGCGCGCGCCGTGCGATCCGCCCGCACCACTAATTCGAGCTTCTCCGCGAGGTCACGGTCGGTGGAGGGACAAGCGACAGGATAGAGATCATGAGCGTGCTGGAAGGTACTCAAGCCGATGGCCGCGACGCGCGCGGGACCACCGGCAATGCGCGCGGCGATTTTGGCCACCTTGAGGATTCGCTCCGGCGCCAAATCATCCGTATAGGCGTAGCCGGTCTGCTCCCCTCCGAGAACTCGAATCCCGCAGCCCATCGAGATGCCCTCGGTGGCGCTCTTTACCAGGGACTCGTCCAACAGAATCGAAGATGTCGTGGTGTGCTCGAAATAGAGATCGGCGTAATCCCCGCCTTCCGACAGCGCCGCCGCCAGAACCCGTGAGAAGTCAGCCTCCGAGAGGCTGTAGCGCTCAGAAAAGAACCGATCAGTTTCGGCCATGATTCAGTGTTTCAGTTGCGCGCGCCAGGAGCGGCTCGCGAGGGTGCCGCGCGCCAAGCCCAACTCGGCACCGTAGCACACAGGCGGAAGCGTGTCAATTTTCGGCAGCCCCGAAGTCCCGCAAGAAGCGCGGGCGCCTCAAACCCGGACGCTCTTGAACCGCTTCCTGAGGCTGCCAACCTCTGCTCGTCTTGGCGCGTCTAAGAACTTGGGGGACAGGGAAACCGGGGCGGCCAGAGGGGGAATCGCTGCCCCGTATCGCCATGCTGCGCCGCAGGAGGCCTAAGATGCGATTAAGAATTGTGGTCATTCTTTTAAGCACTCTCGCTCTCTCCTGGGTGGCACAAGATGCCCAGGCTGGAGCCATCCGATACACCGGAAAGAAGATTGGAAAGGGCTCGGTGATCGTCGCCCATACAACCGCGGACGCGGCGCAGACTACCGTCGGGGGTGCGGCAACCGTCGGGAAGGCGACCGGTGGAGTCATTAAGACCGGCGCTATAGCCGTCGGGAAGGGTGCCGCCGCTGCACCTGGCATGGCCGTCCGTGGCACCAAGGCTGTCGCAAAGGGAATTGCCAAGGCGATCTGGTAACGCAGCCGAGCCGCATCAGCTTGAGCCTGAGAGACGGCTGGGCCGAAGGTTCTCCGGGGCCAGTAGACGTAACAGGACGCGGCAGTCGCGCCCGTGACTCTGCGGATAACTCGCGGAGTCAAAGCGCTGCCGTGCTCAGGTTTGACTCCGCAGTCTTCCCTCTAGCTCACCCGCAGCCTATTCAGATTTTGCCGAAACGTTCCATCCGTCAACTTCGACGACCGGAGTGGCGCCCTGCAAATCCTCCATCCTGTAAGTTGCGCTGATTTCCTTCTTCTCTCCCGGCATCAGCGGCAAGTAGTTGTCCTCCCACAAAATGGGCAACAGCTCTTCCCCGCCCCTTCCTTTGGTGATACGCAGGTGGACAAAGAAGGCCAGGTGCGAACTCGGGTTCTCCACGGTCACGCGCGTGACGTCCCCATCGTTCCTGTGCTCTACGCGGCTGGAGACTTTCACCTCGACAGGGGGCAGGCTCTTCAGTCCGGTCAAATCCGCATAGGATGAGATGGGAGTGTAGTACCAGGTTGAATTCTTCCAGTCGGAAACGTCCGGTTTAGTGGAGAGCCAGTAGAAATTGGAGCTGAGCAATTTGCCGGCAGGATCTTCCAATGTAAGGCGGAGGAAATAGGTTGTGGTCAAACCCTGCAATTCAGGGAGAACGAAAACCTTGTTGCTGCTGTCGGGTGGGATGTCCACAGTCACCGTCTTGGAGAACTTCTCACTCAAATCCAAGTTATGTACTTTTGCTGTGGCCTTCAGTTTCGTGAAGGGGTCGTAGTAGGAGTTCACCACGACGATCGACTGCTCGTCATAGGAGTACTGGATGTGTAAGGGCTCGCAGGCTTTCTTGGTGCCGAAGTACCCACCTCCGGGACGCAAGTAGTAGTCGTAGAGGTGCCAGATCACGGACGGCCAGGCATTGTTTAGCATCCACTGGATGACTCCGGTGGAGGTGTACTTGTTCCGGCCAAAAGCTTCGAACATCGCGCGCTCGCCCTCGTAGGTCATGACTTGGGCCTTCTGCGTGTAGTCCTCGAGCGAGGTAGCCGTTCCGTACCGACCATTCAACGCGCGTGTAAAGACCTCGATGTTCTTGAATGCTCCTCCCCCGGCGTGAAAATCCCAGAAATCGTTGATGGGCCAGAGGCGGTCTTCGGGCAGGAACTTGCGGAGGCTTTCAATGGGAGGGACCGCGGGCCCAGGACCAGTCTCGGTATTGAAACCATGCGCGCCGCCACGTTCCTCGTCGAGCAACCAATATGAGGGCGCGATGTACTCGTAGGGTCCGGTCATCTTCAGCCCCGTTGGACCAGTCACGGTCGTCGGCTTCTGCGTGGCCGAGGACTGGTAAGGATTCGGCCACTGGTAGTCCTTGAGGATCTTGATGTACATCTCCTCAACCTTCGGAGGAGGCGGGTTGTCGCTGCCATTCAACCAGTCGAAAACACAAGGATGATTCCGCAAGGCGCGGATCTGGTCTTTCAAGGACTCCGCAGCAATGGTGTAATCTTCCTCCTTCCAGTTCTTCCACCTCTCCCAGTGATCACAGCAACACCAACCCGCTAGGATAAGGATTCCCTCCCGGTCGCAGACTTCCAGGAAGTGCTCGTCCTCGAGTTTCCCTTCCAGCCGGATCGTGTTGAGATTCATGTCTTTCACATAGCGGATTTCCGCTTCCTGTCGTTGCGGCGCGGACCTCAACAACATGTCGGGCGCGAAGCCGGCGCCGCGGATGAGGATGTTCTTGCCATTGATCTTGAAAACTCGGTAGCCTTTCGCATTCAATTCCGAGGTGACTTCCCGAATACCGAACTGGACCGCCTGGCGGCCGGAAATCTGTCCAGCCGATTCAAATTCCACGTTCAAGGTGTATAGATTCTGGGGCCCAAGCTGAGCGGGCCACCACATGCGAGGATTGGAAATGTTCAGTTGAGGGAACCGGGCCGGAGTGAAGGTGACCAACTTGGATTCGTTCGGAGCCAGCTCCACATCTTGAGAGAACTGAATGTTCTCGATCTGACCTTTCAAAATTCCCTTCACGGCCTGCGGTGTTGCGTTGTGCAGCTCGGCATTCACGGTGAGGTGCGCTACCTGTAGAGAAGGCAGATCGAAATGCGTGATCACTTGAGAATATTGTAACGCGACGGGGCCACTGGCAGTAAGGCACACATCACGCCAGATTCCCATGTCCTTGTCCGGAGGGGCTGGGTTCCAATCCACAAAGGTGATGGCCAAGTCGTTAGCCTGAGGTGGAAAGACCTCTACCGCCAAGGCATTGGCTTCACCGAGCTTCACTGCATCGGAGACATTGAACTCATAGAGGCGATAGGCGCCGGCTACCTTGTCGGAGCTAGCGATTTGCCGTCCGTTGAGCCAGACATTCGCCCGGAAATTAATCCCCCTGAAATTCAGCCAGACCTGTTTTCCCTGGTAGCTTGCCGGAACTTGAAACTCCGTGCGATACCACCAGGAAACTCCAAACGGGCTGTCGGGCGGCATCGGAAGGTTTGAAAAGTTCTGGCCGACGGGGTAGGTGGTTCCGGGTATGGATCTCAAATTCTTCCCCCAAAAAGGATCCGGGTAGACCTTGTTCTGAACCAGGACTGCCAAAACAGTGGAAGGAACAGAAGTGGGGTACCAATCCTTGGGGCTGAATTTCGTGGTGGAGAGGGTCTCACCCTTCTCCTCCACCTGGGCGGAGGATTTGATCATCCATCCTTCTCTCAACATGAGTCTTGGGCTCGGCTCCGACTGCGCAGCCACTCTCGGCACGGCGCTCACCAGACTTCCGACGAGCGCCAACACCGGCACGATGTATAGGCGTGATTTCATCAAAGTTGTCCTCCTTTGACACGGGACGCGAATCAGCATCTGTTTTGCGGCAGCTATTATACGCTCGCAAGCGGTCTGCGCGGAGCGCTGCTTGACGCTTTCGAGGCTGGGCATTAGAATAGTTGTTTAGCCTTTTACTAAAAAAGAAAGATGAGGGGGCTATGCTCGACGGCGCAATCCCGGAGGGACTGACTTTCGACGATGTACTCCTGCTGCCTGCCAAGTCATCTGTTTTGCCGACCCAGGTAGACACCCAAACGAAATTGACTCGCAATCTTACCCTGAATATTCCCATCGTTAGTGCCGCCATGGATACGGTCAGCGAATCGCGTCTGGCCATTGCCTTGGCGCAGCAGGGTGGCATCGGGTTTGTCCATCGCAGCATGTCGATCGCGCAGCAGGCGCTGGAAGTGGACAAGGTGAAGCGTTCGGAAAGCGGCATGATTGTTGACCCCGTGACCGTCAGCCCGGAGAACAAGATTTCTGACGCCCTGGACATCATGAAGAAGTACAAGATCTCAGGCGTCCCGGTCACCAGGAAGGGGAAGCTCGTAGGCATCCTAACCAATCGCGACTTGCGTTTCGAGACACGCTTCGACCTGCTCGTCGAGCAAGTAATGACTAAGGAGAACCTAATCACGGTGCCGGTCGGGACGAGGCTGGAAGAAGCGGAGACAATTCTTCACAAGCACCGCGTGGAGAAACTTCCGGTGGTCGATCAAGCCTTCAACTTAAAGGGTCTCATTACCGTCAAAGATATCCAGAAGAGGCTGAAGTACCCGAATGCTTGCAAAGACGCCCAGGGCCGCCTGAGGGTCGGGGCTGCCTTAGGGGTCACGGGGGATTTCGTAGAGCGGGCCCAGGAGCTGGTAAAAGCCAAAGTGGACGCGCTGCTGGTGGACACGGCCCACGGCCACTCCGCGCGGGTGATGGAGGCGATCCGCATCCTCAAAAGCAAGTTCCCCGAAGTTGACCTGATCGCCGGCAACGTGGCTACATTCGCCGGTGCCGATGACCTGATTCAGCTCGGCGTGGACGGGGTAAAGGTAGGCATTGGTCCGGGGTCCATCTGCACCACGCGGGTAGTTACCGGAGCAGGCGTGCCGCAGATTACCGCGATCGCCGAGTGTGCCCGGGCCGCCCAAAAGGCCGGCGTCCCCATCATCGCCGATGGAGGCGTCAAGTATTCCGGCGACATTACCAAGGCCATCGCTGCTGGCGCCAGTTCGGTCATGCTTGGCAGCCTTTTCGCCGGTACGGAAGAGAGTCCTGGGGAAACCATCCTTTACCAAGGGCGCAGTTTCAAGTCCTATCGCGGGATGGGTTCAATCGCCGCCATGGGAGCGGGCTCCAGTGACCGGTACGCCCAGGAAAGCGAGGTATCCCGCGGCGAAGTCGCCAAGCTGGTCCCGGAAGGCATTGAGGGGCGAGTGCCGTATAAAGGCTTACTCGCCGACCTGGTTGCGCAACTGGTGGGAGGCCTCCGCTCCGGCATGGGCTATTGTGGATGTGCAACGATTGAAGAGCTCCAGCAGAAAGGCCGGTTCCTGCGCATCACCTCCGCCGGACTCCGCGAGAGCCACGTGCACGACGTGATCATTACCAAGGAAGCGCCAAACTACTGGCTTGATTAGCTTCTTAAATCCCGTTCCTTCGCACGTGCGCTTGCGGACCATCCTTGCCTGGGCCACAACTCTAGTCTGGGCCGCATTTATCTTTGAGCTCTCCACCGCGACATTCAGCTCCTCTTTCACAGCCTGGCTGCTCGGTCAACTGCTTCGCCTTATGCACCTGGAGGTCACGCCTGCGGTCTTTGCGACACTTCATCATCTCATCCGCAAGCTTGCTCACCTGACCGAGTACATGATCTTCAGCCTCCTCCTCTACCACTGCTTCGAGGGCACCCGCCCCCATGAATGGCGCACCCGACTGGCGTTCTGGGCCATCCTCGCTGCAGCGTTGTACTCCCTCACCGACGAGTACCATCAAAGCTTGGTGCGCGAAAGGACGGCCTCCCTGATTGACTGCGGGATTGACACTGCCGGAGCGGCCCTCGGGATGCTAGTCCTCTACGGGCATGAGCGCGTCTTTCATGCAAAAAACAACAGGACCCCCGCGAGCAGCGAAAGCATGGCGGAAATGAAGAAGGGCGCCGCTGGGCTGTAATGCTGCCATAGCCACCCGGCCAGAAGGCTCGCTGGCAAGGCTGCCACACCCACCACCCAGTTCAGGATGCCGAACACGGAAGCCCGCGATGCACTGGGCACGAGGTCTGCGATCCAGGCCCGCAGAACCCCCTCAGTTAGCGCATAGTAAATGCCGTAAACTGCAAACAAAAACCAAACCGGGCCTGGAGATCGCAGCAACGCAAAACCAAGATAAACGCCTGCGTAAATCATGTAGCCCAGCACCACGACCAGCCGACGAGGGATGCGGTCTGAGAGCTTCCCGGCAGGCCAGCTCAAGACGGTATACACAAGGTTAAAAAGCAGCCCCAGCGCCGGGGCCAGCGACGCTGCAACGCCCAGATTTTGTGCCCGGAGCAAGAGAAAAAGGTCCGAGGAATTACCCAGCGAAAACAGGGCCACGGCCGCCAGGACCACCACTAGCCGGCGGGGCGTACCCTGCGAACCCTCCTCCATACCACTCGCGACTTGTGCGGTGGCAGCACGTGCGGGGCGAACCTCGCGAACCGCCAACCAGGCCAGCAGTATGCTCACCAATCCCGGAAGCGTCGCCATCCAAAACACGGAACGGACATTCCCCGCCAACAACGGCAAGAGGAGCAGTGCACCAAGCGGACCCACAATCGCTCCAGCGGAATCCATCGCCTGACGCAACCCGAAGGCGGCCCCGCGGTGGGCCGCAGACACAGAGTCGGCAATCAAGGCGTCACGTGGCGCGCCTCGGAAACCCTTCGCCGCCCGGTCGGCGAAGCGAATCCAGAAGACCTGACGCCAAGACCCGGCCATCGCCAGCAAGGGCTTGACGAGATTGGCTACGGTGTAGCCCACAGCCACCAGCGGCTTTCGTCGCCGCCAGCGGTCCGAGACATAACCCGAAACCAGCCGCCCAAAACTTGAGACTGTCTCCGCAGCGCCCTCGATCAGGCCAAAAGCAAGAGGTCCCGCGCCCAGAACGCCGACCAAGAACTGAGGTAGGAGCCAGTAGCTCATCTCGGTCGCGGTATCGTTGAAGAACGCTACCCAGGCGAGAACCCACACGTTGCGGGGCAAACGGGCAGAGGATTCGGAAGGGTCACGACGGTCGGATCTGAGGACGCGCATGCGAGTGTCTGGCAAAAAGAAAGTCCCGACCAGAAGTCTAGCCCTTCCGGGTCGGGACTGTGCTGACGTCTTGCTTAAGATCTGGCGGGGTAAACCCGGGCCTTACTTCTTGTCATCCTTTTCGGGCTCTTCCGGCGGGGCCTGTTGAGCCTTGGCAGCCTCTTCTGCCGCCTTCCGCCGAGTCTCGGCCTTCTTCGCGCGCTTCTCGGCCAGCTTCTGGAGGGCTTCTGTGCCGACCAGCTCGAGGATAGCTAGATCGGCTCCGTCACCTATGCGCCAGCCCGTGCGAATGATCCGCGTGTACCCCCCGGAGCGCGAGGCATACCGCTTCGCGATGTCGCCGAAGAGCACCCTAACCGCGCCCGGGTCCAGCAGATAGCTCGCGGCAAGGCGCCGGGCATGGACATCGCCCCGTTTGCCCAGGGTAACCATTCGCTCGGCCACCGGGCGGGCGGCCTTCGCCTTGGCCACAGTCGTTTCGATCCGTTCTTTCAGGATAAGTGAAGTTACGAGATTCCGCAGCAAGGCGCGGCGGTGCTCGGTGTTCCGACTCAACTTCTTCCCATAATTCCGATGTCGCATCGTCAGCTTCCTATCCTATACCTGCTGCTGAGGGGCTTCGGCAGTGGGCAGGATCGGGTTGCCCTTCTCGTCGAATTTCATCCCCAGGGTCAGGCCCATGGTGGACAGAATCTCCTTGATTTCGTTCAACGACTTCCGGCCGAAGTTCTTCGTCTTGAGCATCTCCTGCTCGGTCTTCTGGACCAGCTCGCGAATGGTAGTGATGTTGGCGTTCTTCAGGCAGTTATAAGAGCGAACTGAAAGTTCCAGTTCCTCAACCGAGCGGTCCAGATTCTCGTTGTGAACCGGAGCAGGCTTTTCCTGGGGGACGTGCTCGATTTCCGGCTCCTCTTCGAACGTAATGAAGATGTTCATGTGGTCCTTGATCAACTTGGAAGCCAGACCGATAGAATCCTGCGGGGTTACCGCGCCGTTGGTCCAAACGTCCATGGTCAGCTTATCGTAGTCGGTCATCTGCCCCAGGCGAGCGGCCTCCACGGTATAGTTGACTTTGCGGATGGGCGAGTGAACAGAATCAACCGGGATGTAGCCGATAGGCAGGTCCTCGTCGAAGTTCTTTTCCGCAGAAACGTAACCCCGGCCGATCTTGACCCGCATCTCGATGTGGAGGCTGCCCCCTTCACTGATAGTGGCAATGTAGATGTCCTTGTCGAGGACGTCGACGGCCGGGTCTTCCTGGATCATCCGGGACGTCACCTCCCCTGGCTTGTCCACGTTCAGATAGAGGGTCTTGGGGCCTTCCACGTTCATCTTCAGAGGAATTTGTTTGAGGTTGAGAATGATATCCGTCGCATCCTCTACCACCCCGGGGATGGAAGAGAACTCGTGCATGACGCCCTCTATCTTCACCGCCGTAATGGCGGCTCCCTCGATGGATGAGAGCAACACGCGGCGAAGGGCATTACCGATCGTGGTCCCGAAGCCGCGCTCAAACGGCTGCGCGGTAAACTGACCGTACTTGTCGGTCAGCGTATCCGTGTTGCTAACCAAGCGCTTCGGTTTCTGAAATCCTTTCCACAACATTGCGTCCCTACCTCCCTGAGACCCGCCTGCACGGGCTCGCTTTTCTACCCACCGACACCCGAACTACTTCGAGTAGAGCTCGACAACCATCTGCTCCTGGATCGGGAAATTCACATCCTCACGCTTGGGCACGGAGATGACCGTTCCCTTCAGCGCTTCGCGATTCAGCCCCAACCAGGGTGGAACACTGCGGCCTCCCGCCAGATCGAGGGCTCGCTGGATGGCGGCGGAGTTCCGGCTCTTCTCCCGGATAGCAATTTCCTGTCCCGGCGAGACGTGAAAGCTGGGGATGTTCACCTTCCGCCCCGAAACCTCGATGTGGCCATGGCGAACCAACTGGCGAGCCTCCGCCCGGGAAGTGGCGAACCCGAGCCGATAAACGGCGTTGTCCAGCCGCAGCTCGAGCATGAGCAACAGGTTCTCGCCTGTCACACCCCTCATCCTGGCTGCCTTCTCGAAATAGTTGCGGAACTGGTCCTCGAGGATGCCGTATAGCCGGCGAACTTTCTGCTTTTCCCGTAGTTGGAGCCCATAGCCGATGAGTTTCGGCCGGCGCGCCTTACCATGTTGGCCCGGAGCATAGTTGCGCTTCTCGATTTCGCACTTGTCCGTCAAGCAGCGCTGCCCTTTCAGGAACAGCTTCTGCCCTTCGCGCCGGCAGAGCCGACAAACTGCTTCGCGATACCTTGCCAATCCAACCTCCCCTGATTGCCGTCGAAAATCGAATTGCGAAATTCGAGTTTCGACCAACGTTCCCAGCCACCTTACACCCTTCTCCTCTTGGGTGGCCGACACCCATTGTGCGGAATGGGGGTAGCGTCTTTAATAGTACGGATCTCCAGACCCGCCGTGGCTAGCGCCCGGATGGCCGACTCGCGTCCCGCCCCGGGCCCCTTGACGCGCACCTCAACGCTACGCATGCCGTGGTCGCGCGCTGCGTTGGCCGCTCGAAGTGCCGCTTGTTGGGCAGCAAAAGGTGTGCCCTTACGCGAACCCTTGAACCCCAGCGCGCCGGCACTCGACCAGCAAACCAGCTTCCCGTCCGGGTCGGTCACACTCACCAAGGTGTTGTTGAACGTCGCCTGGATGTGCACCAGTCCGATCGGGACGATCCGTTTTTCTTTCTTCTTGAATACTTTCTTCTTGCCAGTTTTTGCAGGCGCTTTCGCCATGATTCCTCACTGCCACGTTTTGGGGCACGTTCTTAGGTCTTTGCCATCGACCGCTTCTTATTGGCGATGGTACCCTTCCGCGGTCCCTTGCGAGTCCGCGCATTGGTGTGCGTGCGTTGCCCTCTGACCGGAAGATTGCGCCGGTGGCGAAAACCACGATACGAACCTATTTCGATCAACCGCCGGACGTTCAGGGCGATTTCCTTGCGGACATCGCCCTCCACGCCACCCTCTTCTTCAATAATCTGGCGAATCCTGGTGACCTCTTCTTCCGTCAGGTCTTTTACCTTCTTGTTCGGATCTGCTCCAGCGCGCATCAGAATGGAAAGCGACCGCGCGCGACCAATGCCGTAAATATAGGTCAAGCCGATTTCCGCCCTCTTCCTGGGCGGCAGGTCTATCCCTGCAATTCTTGCCATTCCAAACCTCCCACTTCACCGGACTCACGGAACCCACCCCGTGCCTGCCCCAGCACTCTGAGGCTGTGCGTGTGAGGATTTCGCCCCACGGTCCGAGCTCTTTAACCTTGCCGCTGTTTGTGCTTGGGGTTCTCGCAAATCACCCGCACCACGCCCCGACGTCGCACAATCTTGCACTTCGCGCAAATCTTCCGCACGGATGAACGAACCTTCATAAATTCTCACTCCGCACAGGCCACTAGCCTACGCATCCCGAGTAACCGAGCCAGCCCCGCCGCCTGATCTCCCGCTCCTCCGACCACCTCGCTGAGGTGCATAGATCACTTGTAGCGGAAGACGATCCGCCCGCGAGTCAGGTCATAGGGAGAAAGCTCCACCGCAACTTTGTCGCCCGGGAGAATACGGATAAAATTCTTCCTCATCTTTCCCGAAATGTGGGCTAGGACCTTGTGCCTGTTCTCCAGTTCGACCCGAAACATCGCGTTGGGCAAGGCTTCCCGCACCGTCGCAATAACCTCGATGGCGTCTTCCTTGGCCATATTCTTGGAGAAACCCTCTCCTCGGCCGCCCTACCTTCTCGTAATGGTGGGCCCTCCGAGAAAGCCTACAAATGTGTCAAAACGTCGGGACCGTTGCGCGTGATGGCCACCATGTGCTCAAAGTGCGCTGACAATGTGCCATCCGCCGTGACCGCGGTCCAGTGGTCGTCAAGGACCCGCACTGCCGGTCCACCCGCGTTCACCATCGGCTCGACCGCTAGGACCATGCCTTCCTTGAGCACCGGCCCATGCCCCGCCTGGCCGAAGTTCGGGATCGGAGGTTCCTCGTGGAGCTCGCGTCCAATCCCGTGACCAACAAACTCCCGCACGACAGAGTAGCCGTTCTTCTCCACATGTTGCTGGACGGTCGCCGAGATATCTCCCAGTCGATTCCCCAGGCGTGCCTTGCCAATGGCCAGCTCCAGAGCCTCTGCGGTAACGCACAGCAGCTTCTGGGCAGGCTCCGCGATCTCTCCCACCGGCACAGTCGTCGCCGCGTCGCCGTAATACCCGTCTAGCACTACCCCCAAGTCCAGGCTGAGGATGTCACCTTCCTGCAAGTGCCGCTCCGAGGGGATGCCGTGGATCACCTCATTATTCACTGACGCACACAGGCAACACGGGTACCCGCGATAGCCCTTGAAGGCAGGTCGTGCTCCCAGTTGGGCTAAGCGCTTTTCCACGTACCTTTCCAGATCCAGAGTACTCGTCCCCGGCTTCACACGCTCCCGAACCTCCTCCAGGAGGGTTCGCACCGTCTGGCCGCTGCGCCGGAGCTTTTCAATCTCTGCCGGAGACCTGCAAATAATCATGCCTTCCCCAGGAAGTCTAACATCTCCTGCGTAATCGGTTCCGGATCCTTGTTACCATCCACGTCGTGCAGCAAGTTCTTGGCACGGTAATAGTCAATGAGCGGGCTGGTCTGCTTTTCGTAAGCCACCAGGCGCTGCCGAATGGTTTCCTCATTGTCGTCAGCCCGGTGGAGGAGCTTCCCGCCGTCCTTGTCACAGACTCCTTCTGCCTTGGGGGGAGTGAAATAGATATTGTAGATCTCCCCACAGACCGCGCAGGTGCGCCGGCCGGTCAGCCGTTTCATCAGCACGTCATGGTCGACCCGGACATTCAAGACCCATGGGTCGCCTCGCCCCTTCGCCTGGAGCATTCGGTCCACGAACTGCGCCTGGCCGATCGTCCGCGGAAAGCCGTCGAGGATGAAACCCTTCTGGCAATCGGGTTCGGCAATGCGTTCCTCGACGATCCCACACACCACCTCGTCCGGCACCAGCTCGCCAGCATCCATCTTGGCCTTGGCCGCCAAGCCCAGCGGGGTCTGTTTCTTGACAGCCTCCCGCAGGATGTCGCCCGTAGAGATCTGCGGGATGCCAAAATGTTTTGACACCTCGCGCGCCTGTGTCCCCTTACCCGCTCCGGGAGCCCCCAGAAAGATCAAGGCCTGTGCTTTCATGTGCGTCCTCCGCGCCCGCTCAGGAAGCTCTCCGGCCACGGATGCGGCCCTTTTTCAGGAACCCTTCGTAGTGCCTCATGATCAGTTGTGCTTCCACCTGGTGCACCGTATCCATGGCAACCCCGACCACGATCAGCAGGGACGTACCGCCGAAGTAGAAATTGACGTTCAAGCCGTGAAGCAGCCAGCCCGGCAGGTTGGCATCGAACCATGCGCCGCCCAGCCAGGCGGGTAGGTGGTTCAAGCGCATTCCCGCCAGCATGATTTCCGGGATGAGGGCGACGATGGCGAGGTAAAGTCCGCCGACCCATGTGATCTTGGTCAACACCTCATCCAGGTGATCTGCCGTGCGTTTGCCGGGCCGAATGCCGGGGATGAATCCACCCTGCTTGCGAACGTTATCCGCGACCTCGTCAGGGTTGTAAACAATCGAGAGATAGAAGTGTGCGAAGAACATTATCAGGATCACATAGGTCACGGTGTACAGGGGCTCACCCCAAGCGAACAGCTTCATGAACCAATCGATGGCCTTACTTTTCAAGAATAGTCCCAGAGTCTGAGGGAAAGTCAGGATCGACACCGCGAAGATGATCGGCATCACCCCGCCGCTGTTTACCTTCAGGGGCAGATGCGTTGAGACGCCTCCCATGATTTTCCGGCCCACGACGCGCTTCGCGTACTGGATGGGGATGCGTCGCTCCCCGCGCTCGACCAACACAATGAAGGCCACAATCACCAGCATAAAGGCCAGCAAGAGCAGCACCATGGGAATGTTCCAGACGCGGGTGACAAAGACCTTTTCGACAAGATCCTGGATGGCGCGGGGCAAGCCCACCACAATCCCTGCGAAGATCAGCAGCGACATACCATTGCCGATGCCGCGCGAGGTGATCTGTTCCCCGAGCCACATGATGAAAACCGACCCGGTAGTAAGAGTCAACACCGTCGCAAAGACGAAGCTCACGCCGGGATTGGCCACCAGTCCCGGCTGCCTCTGCAAAGCTCCGGCGATGGCAAACGACTGAAAAGCGCTTAAACCCACCGTCAGCCAGCGCGTGTACTCCGTAATCTTCCGACGGCCCAACTCGCCTTCTTTCTTGAGTTTTTCGAGGTGAGGAGAAACGACGGTCAGCAACTGGAGGATGATCGATGCCGTGATATACGGCATAATCCCCAGGGCAAAGACCGTCAGGCGTCGCAAGCTGCCCCCGGAGAACATCGCCAGCAATCCGAATAGCGACCCCGCCAACTGGTTGAACATCTGCTCAAAAACATCGGCATTGATGCCCGGCGTGGGAATAAAGGAACCCAGCCGATATACGGCCAGCATCCCCAGCGTAAACAGGATGCGCCTACGCAGATCCGGAATCTCAGCAATGCTCTTCAGAGATTCGATCATGCCGGAATGACCTCAGCCTTTCCGCCCGCTTTCTGGATCTTCTCCAGGGCGGATTTGGAAAAGTGGTGGGCAGCGATATTGAGCGGCGCTTTCAACTCGCCGTCACCCAAAACTTTGAGGCCGTCCCCCAGTTGCTTGAGGACCCCACGTTGAATAAGCAGCTCGGGAGTGATCTTCTCCTCAGGGTTGAATCTTCCCAGATCTCGCAAATTCACCACGGCATAGTGCTTCTTGAAGATGTTGGTGAAACCCCGCTTGGGAAGCCGCCGGTGGAGCGGCATTTGTCCGCCCTCGAAGCCCGGGCGTACGCGGGAACCGCTCCGCGACCGCTGTCCCTTCGAGCCGCGCGTCGCGGTCTTGCCGTGCCCAGAGCCCATGCCTTGGCCGATCCGCTTCGGGCGCTTGGTCGCGCCTCGGGGAGGACGAAGTGTTCCGATGTGTATCGCCATGTGCTCGCTGCCTATTTCTTCCCGGCCTTCGGCTTGGTCCCTTTGCGGGGAGCTTCTTTCTCTGCCTTCTTGGCCTTCTTTTCGACCGCCTTTACAGGTTTGGCCTTCTTCGCGGCCACAGCTCGACCAGCCGGCTTCCTTTCTTTCGCGACCTTGGCGGGAGCCGCAGCCTCGACCGCTTCTTCCGCCTTCTCGTGCACCGGCACAGGTTCGACCTCGGGGGAAGCTGCCTCCACCGCCACAAGAGTCTCCCCGGCAGGGGCGGGGGCCGCCCCGGAAGGTGCAACCTCGCGGGGATGCAGAGTGTATTCAGGCAGAGATGCCCAAGCAGGCGCCGGCGAATCGCCCACAATGGCCACCAAGTGTGAAACCTTGGCCACCAAGCCGCGGATTTGCGGCGTGTCAGGCCGCTCGACCACCTGGTTTAGCCGGCGCAATCCCAAGCTGCGCACGACATCCTTCTGCCGGTAGGGAAAGCCGATGCCGCTGCGTACCAACTTGATCCGGATTGTCCTTGGAGCCTTTTCCGACACAGTTCTTTCAGTCCCTTCAGAGTTCTTCCGGCGCCTTGCCGCGCATCACCGCGACCTCTTCTGGGCTGCGAAGTCTAAGCAGGGCGTCCATCGTCGCCTTTACGACGTTGTGCGGGTTTGTCGTCCCCAGAGACTTGGTTAACACGTTTTGAATCCCGGCGGCTTCCACCACCGCCCGCACTGCGCCTCCTGCAATCACTCCCGTACCTGCCGACGCGGGCTTCAACAAAACCTTACCAGCACCGTAATGGCCGATGACTGCATGGGGTATGGATGTGGGCGTAATATTCACCTTCACCAGTGCCTTCTTGGCCGTCTCGATGCCCTTCCGAATGGCCATCGGCACCTCTCGGGCTTTCCCGGCGCCATAGCCAACGATGCCGGCGCCATCCCCCACCACCACCAGGGCCGAGAAGCTGAGGTTCTTGCCGCCCTTGACCACCTTGGTGACCCGGTTGATGGAAATCACCTGGTCTTTGAGCTGCAGCGTATTTGGGTCAATCTGATTAGCCAACTCGTTCCTCCCCAGCCATCCTGCCTAGAATCTCAGCCCCGCCTCGCGCGCGGCGTCTGCCAGTGCCTTCACTCGACCATGATAGGCATAGCCGCCGCGGTCAAACACCACCCGGGGAATACCTGCCGCGATAGCACGCCGGGCCAAGGTCTGCCCCACCACCTTAGCTGCGGCAACATTCCTCCCACTCTTCAGGGTCTTGCGCACTTCTTTGTCCCGGGTGGACGCTGCCACCAAGGTCTGTCCGCGAGCGTCGTCAACGACCTGGGCATAGATGTGCTTCAAAGACCGAAAAACGTTCAAACGCGGCACCTGACCCCGGCCATGCACTCGCGATCGGATGCGCAAATGAATGCGCCGGCGAGCCACGTTTCTGGAAACCATCTGCAGCATGTGGTGCTCTCCGCTCCTCTCCTCCTCTTATCCAGTCTTGCCCGCGCCTGCCGCGGCTGCGGCCTTGCCCACTTTCTTCTTCAAACGCTCGCCCGTGTACCGGATGCCCTTGTTCTTGTACGGGTCCGGCGGCCGCAAGGAACGGATCTCCGCTGCCACCTCTCCCACCTGCTGCTTGTCGGCCCCACTGACCACCAGATGAGTCACCTTCTCCACGTTGATCGCCAGCCCTTCCGGAATGGGGAACTTGACGGGATGTGAATAGCCGAGGGTGAACACCACGGACTTGCCCCTGACTTCCGCGCGGTAACCGATGCCCACGATGTCCAGATGCTTCTCAAAACCTTGCGTTACACCCCGGACGGCGTTCGCGATCAGGCTGCGTGCGAGCCCATGCAGGGCCGCTTGCTCGTCGTTCTCCCGCTGCACCAGCAGACGACCATCCTGTTTCTCAAGGTGGATCCCGGGCGGGATAGGAATCCGCAAGGTCCCCTTCGGCCCCTTCACCATCACCACCGACCCTTCCGGCTGGACCGTGACTCCGGAAGGTACTTCAATGGGCTTTCTGCCAACTCTCGACATAAGCTTTCATCCCGAACTGCGGCTTCCTCGCTTTGCCATGCCCTTGGCCGCGATGCAACGCCGCTAAAGGGTTCAGCCCCAGTTATGACACGCTACAAAGCACCTCACCACCCACACCGGCCTTGCGGGCGCTCTTACCGGTCATCACGCCGCGCGGCGTGGTCAGGATATTGACACCCAACCCGCCCATGATACGCGGAATCTCGTCGGCCCCGACGTAAACGCGGCGCCCCGGCTTTGAGACCCGCTCCAAGGTTGAGATGGCGCTCTCGCCATTCGCTCCGTAACGTAGGAACACCTTCAGAACCTTCTTCTTCCCTTCCTCGCCGACCTTGTAGTTGCTGATATAGCCTTCTTCTTTCAAAACGCGCGCAACTTCCACCTTCAGCCTGGACGACGGCATGTCCACGCGCTGGTACCGCGCTCGAATTCCATTTCGGATCCGAGTGAGCATGTCCGCGATGGGATCAGTGACGGCTGACATAAGACTCCCGATACAAAGAATACCTTCCGCTTCGCCCCGGCTTACCAGCTAGATTTGACGACGCCAGGGATGTCCCCGCGGAGCGCCAGTTGCCGGAAGCAGAGGCGGCACATCTGGAACTTGCGGAGGTAGCCACGCGGTCGGCCGCAAATCCGGCAACGGTTTCGGTGCCGAACCTTGAACTTCGGCTTCCTCAGCAACTTGGCCATCATTGAGGCACGAGCCACGGATTACCCCCCTACCTTTTCATTTCCCTGCCCAGCGGTCTGGCGGCGCTGCGCCTCCGAGCGGAAGGGCATGCCCAGATGTCGAAGCAGGGCCAAGGCCTCGGCGTCAGTCCGGGCGTCAGTAACGATCGAGATATTCATGCCCTTCACTTTCTCGACCTTGGCATAGTCTACTTCAGGAAACACCAACTGGTCGCGCAGGCCGAGGGTATAGTTGCCACGGCCATCAAACGCCCGGGTTGAGAGGCCCCGGAAGTCCCGCACCCGGGGCAGTGCCACATTCGTCAGGCGGTCGAAGAACTCATACATCCGGTCGCCCCGCAAGGTGACCATCGCACCGATGGGCATGTTCTTGCGCAGCTTGAAGTTGGCGATCGACTTCCGCGCCCGCGTGATAACCGGTTTCTGCCCGGTGATCTGGCTTATCTCCTGTGTGGCCGAGTCCAGAAGCTTGGCGTTTTGGATCGCCTCGCCCAGACCCATATTCACCACAATCTTCCGGAGACGTGGGACGGCCATCGGGTTGGGATAGCTGAATTCCTTGACCAGGGCCGGCACGATCTCCTTCAGATATCGTTCTTTCAATCGCGGCGCCATTGTTGCCTCAAGTCCTCCGGGCCTCTACTTGTCCAACGATTTTTCGCACTGGACGCAGATCCGCACCTTCTTGCCTGCCGCCATTTCGCGGTGCTGAACGCGCGTGGGCCCGCACTCGCTACATACCAATGCCACGTTGGACACGTGGATGGGGCCTTCTTTCTCCAGAATCCCGCCGCGGATCTGCTTGGCCGGATTGGGGCGCGTGTGTCGCTTGATCATGTTGACGTGCTCGACAAACAGCCGCTGCTGGCGGGGTTCGACTTCCAGCACCCGCCCCACCTTGCCTTTGTCTCGACCTGCAATCACTTGTACCTGGTCGTTCTTTCGGATGTCCAGCACAGTTCCCATCACAAAACCTCAGGCGCTAGGGAAACAATTTTCAGAAACCTCTTCTCGCGCAGCTCGCGCGCGACCGGGCCGAAGACACGCGTACCCACCGGCTCGCCGGCCTCGTTGATGAGCACGGCCGCATTCTCGTCGAAGCGGATGTAGCTGCCGTCTCGCCGCCGCTGTTCTTTCCGCATCCGGACAATCACGCATTTCACGACTTTGCCCTTGGGGATGGGGCTGTCAGGCGCAGCCTCTTTCACCGAAGCTGTAACGACGTCCCCTAACCCCGCTTGCAGTCCCACATCGCCACCCAGGGGAAGGATGCAGGCAAGTTTCCGCGCTCCGGAATTATCCGCCACCTGAAGAATCGTCCGCATCCCGATCATACGGTCCCCTCCGGCACGGAGGCGACTTGCACCGCTTTGCTGATGACCTCAATCACCCGCCAGCGTTTGCACCGGCTCAGCGGGCGCGTCTCCTGGATACGCACCGTGTCGCCCACGCGACACTCATTCTTCTCATCATGCGCTAGAAATCTCTTCGCGCGCCGCACCACCCGCTTATAGAGCGGGTGGATGACTTGACGCTCCACCGTGACCACCACGGTCTTCTGCATCTTACTGCTGGTCACCGTTCCGACTTTTTCCTGTCGCCTTCTCTGCATAGCTTTTTGCTCTGAACCGCTTGGGGTTCCAGGCACCTCAGGCCTGCTTCTTTTCAGGGACTTTCAGTTCGCGCTCGCGCAGAATCGTCTTCACCCGGGCCATGCCCTTGCGCAGCTCGCGGATACTCGCCAGGCTTTCTGTCTGCCCGCCGGCCATCTGGAATTTCAGCCGGAAAAGCTGATCGGAAAACTCACGCTCCCGGGCTTTGAGTTCGTCGTCGGTCCATTCCCGCAGCTTCTCTGCGGGCCATTTCCACTTCTTGTCCTTTTCCAACTTCATGAGTGCTGCTCCCCGATGCGCTACACCGCCACGGAGCGGGCCACAAACTGCGTGGCCAGGGGTAACTTATGGCTGGCTAACCGCAGCGCTTCCCGAGCGTCTGCCTCGGTAATGCCTTCCATCTCGAATAGGATTCGGCCTGGCTTCACCACCGCCACCCAAAACTCCGGGGCACCCTTCCCTTTGCCCATGCGCGTCTCGGCCGGCTTCTTGGTCACCGGCTTGTCTGGAAAAATCCGAATCCACAATTTTCCGCCACGCTTGATGAAGCGCATGATGGCGACGCGGCTGGCCTCAATCTGCCGGTCAGTAATCCAGCCCGGTTCAAGAACCTTCAGCCCGTAATCCCCAAAGGAGAGATCGGACCCCCGCCACGCTTTCCCGCGAGTGCGCCCGCGCTGCTGTTTTCGGTACCTTACTTTACTCGGCATCAACATAAGATCTGCTCACTAGCTCAAAGCAACGAAATCCGACCGCATAGCCATCAGCGCGAGCGTATGCTCTCCCTCGCTCTTCCTGAGCACTCACCGCCGGACGCTGAAGGCCTCGTCCCTAGACCTCCGGGGCGACTGCTACCGGTTCTTCCAACTTCTCAACGCGGCGTTTCTGCTCCAGGATCTCGCCATTGTAAATCCAGCACTTCACGCCGATGACGCCGTAAGTGGTCATGGCTTCGGCAAGGCCGTAGTCAATGTCCGCCCGCAATGTGTGCAACGGCAGCCGGCCCTGAAGGTACCACTCCGCACGGGCAATTTCGGCGCCGTTCAGCCGGCCACCGCAACGGATCTTGATCCCTTTGCAGCCGAAGCGCAGGGCAGAATCCACCACCTTCCGCATCGCGCGCCGGAAAGCCACGCGCTTCTCGAGTTGCAGAGCGATAGATTCCGCCACCAGTTGCGCGTTCAGTTCAGGCCGGTGGACTTCCTGGATGTTGATTGGCAGCACCTCGCGCCCAGTGCGCCTTTGGATGTCCTGCCTCAGGCGATCAATCTCGGCGCCCTTGCGTCCGATGATAATGCCCGGTCGCGCCGTGTGGATGGTGATCCTGAGCTTGTTGCCGGGGCGTTCCACCTCGATCGAAGCGACGCCCGCGGCCCGGAGCTGCTCCTTTAGCTCCTTCTTCAGCTTCAAGTCCTCGTGGAGCAGTTCGGGATACTCTTTCTTGGCGAACCACCGCGACTTCCAGGTCTTGTTGTAACCCAGGCGGAATCCGTAAGGATGAACCTTCTGACCCACCTTGTGCCTCCTTCGTGATGCCAGGACCGACCTTGCGAGTGATCCTGGCGGCTCTAATCTTCTTTCGACTCCACCACCACCGTGACGTGGCTCGTCCGGCGCTGGTAGCGATAAGCGCGGCCCATAGGGGCCGGCCGGATCCTCTTCTGACGCGGTCCGTCATTGACGTAAGCCTTGGAAACCACCAACTGGTCTACATCCACATTGTCCGATTTCTGCTCCGCATTCGATATCGCCGAGCGCAGAACCTTCTCAATTTCGTGCGTGACGCGTTTCTTGGTGAAGCGTAGAACGGCCAGCGCTTCACTTACGCTCTTGCCGCGAATCAGATCCACCACCAGCCGCGCTTTTTGTGGCGAAACTCGAATGTACTTGTACGTCGCTCGTGTTTCCATCGGTTCGTCCAGACTCCGGGCTCCGTCCCCGAAGGTTAGCTGGCGCCTCCGGCCGGCGGTGCGGCAGCCTTCGGAGCCGCCACCGGCACCGGAACAGCCGCCGCTGCTTTCTCGGCGGCGACCCTCATGCCATGACCCCTAAACGTGCGCGTGGGCGAGAACTCGCCCAGCTTGTGTCCCACCATGTTTTCCGTGATATACACGGGGATGAACTTCTTCCCGTTGTGGACGGCGATAGTATGGCCCACCATCTCAGGAACGATCGTGGAACGGCGTGACCACGTCTTCACCACCTTCTTCTCGAACCGCCTGTTCAGCAGCTCGATCTTCTTCATCAAGTGGTCGTCCACAAACGGCCCCTTTTTCAGCGACCTTCCCAAGGCTGCCTCCCCTTACTTCTTCTCCCGCCGCTTCACAATGAAGCGGTCCGTCAGCTTGTTATTGCGCGTCTTATAGCCGCGCGTCGGCTGACCCCAGGGCGTGGTCGGATGACGCCCGCCGGAACTCTTGCCTTCTCCACCACCCAAGGGATGATCGACCGGGTTCATGGCCACGCCACGCACCGTCGGCCGGATCCCCAGCCAACGCTTCCGGCCAGCTTTGCCTATGGAGATGTTCTCGTGCTCCAGGTTGCCGATCTGCCCGATGGTCGCGATGCACTCCATGTGAATCTTGCGAACCTCGCCCGAGGGCAGACGAACCTGGGCGTATTCTCCTTCTTTCGCCAACAATTGCGCGGCGGCCCCGGCGCTGCGCACGAGCTGGCCGCCCTTGCCCGGACGCAACTCCAGGTTGTGGATCCGGGTACCGACCGGAATGTTTCTCAAGGGCAGCGCATTGCCTGTGACAATGTCGGCCTCCGGCCCGCAAACCACCTTGTCGCCCACCTTGAGACCTAACGGACAGAGGATGTAACGCTTCTCGCCGTCGGCGTAATGCAACAAAGCGATGAAAGCGGAGCGGTTCGGGTCATACTCGATGGTGGCCACACGCGCCGGGATACCTGTCTTGTCGCGTTTGAAATCGATGACCCGGTAGTAACGTTTATGGCCGCCGCCCCGATGCCAGATAGTGATCTCGCCCCGGTTGTTCCGGCCCGATATGCGGGCCTTGGGCTCCAGCAGCGGCTTATATGGCTCGGAGGAACTAACCTCCTCAAAAGACAATCCCGTCTGGAACCGCCGGGTTTCGGTGTACGGTCTGTAGGTTTTGATTCCCATAACCTTCATCTTCCATCTTCCGCGGCACGCGCCGCTTGCCAAAGAGCTCGACTATACGTTCTCGACGTACTCCGGTACCTTCTGGCCCGCCTTCAGCTTCACGTAGGCTTTCTTCCAATCAGGCCGGTAACCGACCGTCCGCCCCCGTCTCCGCATCTTGCCGGGATAATTGGAGGTGTGCACTGATTGCACCTTGACTTTGAACACCGCCTGCACCGCCTCCTTGATTTCCGTCTTGGTGGCGCTCGGGTCTACCTTGAAGCACATCGTCCTGTTGCGTTCCTTCACATCGACGCTCTTCTCGGTTACGATCGGCTTCTGCAGGATCTGGTAAGGGCCCTTGGTCATCGCAGTGCCTCCTGCAGCCGGGTGAGCGCACCTTCGGAGATCAATAGCCGGTCGTGGCTCAGGATGTGGTAAGGGTGCAGCTCGTGATGGCGGATCAGCTGACAGCCTGCAACATTGCGTGAGGAAAGTTCCAGGTTCCGGTTCGCCGCTTCGTTCACGACCAGCACAGTCTTTTCTAGCCCCAGCTTCTCCAGCGCCCCAGCAAAGGACTTGGTCTTCGGCTCCGGCAAGTTGAATTGGTCTACGACGGTCAGCTTCTGATCCTGGTACTTCGCCGCCAGGGCGGAACGGAGAGCGCCGCGAAGCACCTTCTTGGGAAGCTCATAGGAGTAGTCGCGCGGCTTGGGGCCATGGGCAATCGACCCATGACGCCACAACGAACTCCGGATGCTCCCCACACGAGCCCGACCCGTCCCTTTCTGCCGCCAAGGTTTCTTCCCTCCGCCCCTAACCTCCCCGCGGCTCCTGGTGGAGTGCGTGCCCCGCCGTCGGCTCGCAAGGAACTGCTTCGTTGCTTCCCAAAGCAGACTCTGGTTCGGCTTGGCAGCAAAGACCTCATCCGCCAGCTCAAGCTGCTTCACCGTTCCGCCTTCCAAGTTTTTGACTTCCACTGTGGCCATGTCAGTTTTCAGTTGTCAGTGGTCACTTGCTCGTGTCCTTTACCGCTGACCTTTGACTTTTGATTTTCTCTGCTTCCCACCCTCTGCCGGCTGCCATCTGTTTGCGCCCTGCTACCCTACTTGTGCGGCGCCTTCGCCTTGTGCACTACGACGTACCCGCCTTTGGGGCCGGGTACAGCCCCCTGAACGACCAGCGTGTTCTCCTCCGGCAGCACCTGGACAACCCGCAGGTTCCGCACCGTAACCCGCTCCGCGCCCATATGGCCCGCGGCCCGCGTCCCTTTCAGGACGCGCGAGGGGAATGCCGAAGCGCCAATCGATCCCGGAGCGCGGTGGAACATCGAACCGTGTGCTGCCCCACCGCCGCCAAAGTGATGCCGCTTTTGAACGCCAGCAAAGCCGCGCCCCTTGGACACTCCCGTCACATCAACCCACTCATCCACCGCGAAGTTGTCGACCAGGACTTTGTCTCCAACTTTCACGTCCGCGCTTCCCGCCTTTAGCCGCACTTCGCGCAAGAAACGGACAGGCACCGCGCCGGCCTTCTTGAAGTGACCCTCACGGGCTTTCGTCAGTCGCTTCGGCGGCGGCACCTCGACGAGCCCGATCTGCGCGGATTCGTAGCCATCTTTCTGAGCGGTCTTGCGCTGAATAACCACGCAGGGCCCAGCCTTCAAAACCGTGGCCGGCACCACATCACCGTTGCCAGCGAAGATCTGGGTCATGCCCAGCTTTTTCCCCAAAATCGCGTCAACCATTTTCTTCCACCGGGATTGGGGGTTCGCCTCACCGCAGCGAAATACTCGCCAGGAAAATCCTGGCCCCAGCCCCCAGTCTTCTACTTCGTATGTTCCTTCCCAAACGCCTTGATCTCGATGTCCACGCCCGAAGGCAGGTCGAGCTTCGTCAACGCCTCGATGGTACCCGGCGTCGGTTCTAGAATATCGACCAGTCGCTTGTGTGTCCGAATCTCGAACTGCTCGCGCGATTTCTTGTCGGTATGAGGAGAACGCAGCACACAGTACTTGTTCTTGATCGTGGGCAGTGGAATCGGCCCCGCCACCTGCGCCCCAGTCCGTTTCGCGGTGGAAACGATCTCCGCCGCCGACTGGTCCAAGATCCTATGGTCGTACGCCTTAAGCCGGATTCTGATTTTCTGATGTAGCATCAAGTAGTTCCTATTGGATGATCTCGGTGACGGTACCGGCGCCGACGGTGTGGCCGCCCTCGCGGATGGCGAAGCGCAAGCCCTTCTCCATGGCGATGGGGGTGATGAGCTCGATCTGCAGGCTCACGTTATCCCCCGGCATCACCATCTCCGTCCCTTCCGGCAGCTTCGCTACTCCCGTCACGTCGGTCGTCCGGAAGTAAAACTGCGGCCGGTATCCCGTGAAGAACGGCGTGTGCCGTCCCCCTTCTTCCTTGGTCAGAATGTACACTTCCGCCTTGAAGTTGGTGTGCGGCGTGATCGACCCGGGCTTGGCCAGCACCATGCCGCGCTCCACTTCGTCCTTCTCCGTGCCGCGCAGCAAGACCCCGATGTTGTCGCCCGCCTGCCCTTCGTCGAGCAGCTTCTTGAACATCTCCACGCCCGTCACCACCCGCTTGAACGACTCCGGGCGCAAACCCACAATCTCCGTCTCCTCGCCCACCTTCACCTTGCCCCGTTCCACGCGCCCCGTCACCACCGTGCCCCGCCCCGAGATCGAGAAGATGTCCTCGATGGGCATCAGGAACGGCTTGTCAATCTGACGCTCGGGCAGCGGGAAGTAGGTGTCCACGGCGTCCATCACTTCGTAAATCGACTTCTCCCAGGCCGCGTCCCCCTCCAGCGCCTTCAGCGCGCTCCCCCGAATCACCGGTACCTTGTCCCCAGGAAACGCGTACTTGGTCAACAGATCGCGCACTTCCACTTCCACCAGGTCCAGCAGCTCCGGATCCTCCACCGCGTCGCACTTGTTCATGTACACCACGATGTACGGCACGTTCACCTGCCGCGCTAACAACACGTGCTCCCGCGTCTGCGGCATCGGCCCGTCCGTCGCCGCTACCACCAGGATCGCCCCGTCCATCTGCGCCGCGCCCGTGATCATGTTCTTGATGTAGTCCGCGTGCCCCGGACAATCCACGTGCGCATAGTGCCGGCGCTTCGTCTCGTATTCCACGTGCGCGATGGCAATCGTGATCCCCCGCGCCTTCTCCTCCGGCGCGTTGTCAATCGAGTCGAAGGGCCGAAACCTCACCTTGGGGTTCTCCCGCGCCAGTACCTTGGTGATCGCCGCCGTCAACGTCGTCTTGCCGTGATCAATGTGCCCAATCGTCCCTACGTTCATGTGCGGCTTCGAACGATCAAA
>Ga0315280_10000544_pt1 | contig 70057 bp, 77 predicted proteins | sample YL17G06_40_MG_FD_203697 | JGI IMG/M metagenome (GOLD analysis project Ga0315280, IMG submission 203697) | Sediment microbial communities from Yellowstone Lake, YNP, Wyoming, USA - YL17G06_40 | ecosystem: Environmental > Aquatic > Freshwater > Lake > Sediment | place: USA: Wyoming | collected... | reverse complement strand
AACATTTGACGGCGCCAAAAGAACGAGTCTCATTCTTGAAACCTTGCAATTCTATTCCAGGATAATTCTCCAGTTCCGCCCTAGTTTTCATGTCGTAGTCTGTGGTCAACTTCAGATTAAGCGTGCCTGGATAAGGGTCGAATCCTAATTTTTCAATAAATTGTTTGCGATAACCGTCTTTACTAATGTAGTAGGCGCCTTCGCCGAGTCCACTGAACAAGACGCCTTCTAAAGTAACCGATTTTGGATACGCTGCCTCGAATATTTGATGTAAACCCGAGTAAAGATGTTTCAACTCGTCTCCGCCAGCTTCTGTCACCTTAATTAGGCATCCTTCAGGCGTTATACTTCGTTTAATCCATCCCATCTTTTCCAGTTCAATCAAATGCCTCGAAGCAGTTTGCTGCGACAAACCCATTTTTTCAGCCAAATACTCAGTTGACACTTTAACGGTTCGGCGAGATGCACCCATTTCAGCCAGCTTGTACAATGCAAAAAAATGTTTCCAAGACTGAGCGTCAACGCCTTTGGAGTCCAAGCCACCATCGCCTTATTCTGAAAAAGAAGCACACTGCCTATATAAGCAACTCTTTTGAAGTTTTTCTATAGTTATATTATGTAAGGGTTCAAGCTTTTACGCTGACAGTCTTTTCACTTTCGAAGCCTGTGACCCGCAGTTCTTTGAGCATCTTTCGTATGCTTGTGATGGGTTTGCCTTGTGCGTCGCTTATGGGTTGCTTGGCGGGGGGATTTTCCAAGTAGTTGAGTATTCGCCTGGATATTCTCTCTTCATAGGTAGGTATAAGCTCGTTTTGATAGAATACGCCTATTGGAATTTTGTCGCCCCATTCTTGAGCCTTAGTCAAAGCGGCGAGGTACTTCTGAAATGCTTCCTCAGGACTATGCACAACTCCGTCGTAGCCTGTTTCTTCAAGCTTGTACAATCTGGGCACAGGTTTTCCAGTCGCTGGGTCAATGCGATCTTCGCCTCCATACCATTCTTTTGTGTTAATGTCATTGTAAGTCGGACACGGTTGCTGAATAATCACAAGTGCGAGTCCGTGGTGCTGAATCCCCCTCTTAATCATCTCCTTCAAGTGGCGGACATCGTAAGCGTAGCCTCTGGCGATGAAGGTGTAACCAGCCGCTAAGGCTATGGCTACGGGATTTATGCCTTCGTTTATGTTGGGCTTTGGAAGCGACTTGGTTCTCAACCCCATCTTAAGCGTTGGTGAAGCCTGCCCCTTGGTCAAGCCGTAGACACCGTTGTCGTGAATGAGAACTGTCATGTCAATGTTTCTTCTACCTGTGTTGACAAAGTGTCCTGCGCCTATTCCGAGACCGTCACCGTCACCTGTAACAGCAATCACTTCTAAGTCTGGGTTAGCCAGTTTGGCTCCGATGGCAAAGGGCAACGTTCTTCCATGCAACGTGTGAACACCATAAGCGTTTACGAAGTGGGGCAGTTTGGCGTGACAACCGATTCCTGAAAATATGGCTACTTTAAACGGTGACAACTGCAAGTCTACCAGTGCCATCTGCACTGCTGAGAGGATGCCGAAGTCTCCGCAGCCTGGACACCAGTCGATAAAGACTGGGGTTCGGTAGTCTGTGAGTTTAAGCGCCATGGGTTAACACCTGCCTCTTCGGCGCCTTCTCCTGCATAATCAACTTGAGAGCCTCGTAAACTTCGTCCGCTGACATGGGTCTACCGTTCCACTTCAAAACAAAATAGTCCATGGCTATGCCCGTTTTCTCCCTTATTATGCCAGCTAACTGTCCCGAATAATTCATTTCTACATCAATTTTCTTTTCAGCCTTTTTCAACACTTCAGCGATGTAGTCCGTTGGCAGTGGGTGAGGCATACGAACCTGCAAGAAATTCATTTTGAAGCCTTCTTGTCGCAGCCTTTCCATTGCCTCTAAGATAGCTCCTTTTGGAGAACCCCAACTCACTATAGTTGCTGTTGCGTCTGATTCTCCGAAGAAGTTGAGTCTTTCCTGAACTGAGATTTCTCTGTCGACTGTTTCCAGCTTTCGCATCCGTTTGTCCACCATAAGCGTGCGAGCCATGGATTCTTCACATATGTGACCCAGTTCATCATGTTCGTCGCCTGTGTACCAGAAGACAACACCCGAAGTTCCAATGGGCAACCTGGGAGAAATGCCAGACTCCGTAAATTGAAACCTCTTGTATTCCTTTCCTTTAACATCAGCCTCTGTGAGCAGTTGCCCACGCTCTATCTTAACTAGGCTCAGGTCAAAAACCCTGCAGCTCTTGGTGCAGCTCGCCAGAGCCTTGTCGATTAAGTGAATAACAGGCATCTGATACCGTTCAGCATAGTTGAAGGCTCTAGCCGCATCGTAGAAGCACTCTTCAATGTCACCTGAACACAAAACTATTCTGGGAAACTCTCCATGTGCAGCGTGAATGGCGAACCTCAAATCGTCTTGCCCGTGCCTAGTAGGCAGACCCGTCGCAGGCGCGCCTCGTTGATAATAGTTTATCACAACTGGAACCTCGTTGTTTCCAGCCCAGCCTAAGCCTTCAACCATCAATGAGAAACCAGGTCCAGACGTGCTTGTTGCCGCCCTTGTACCAGTCAACACTGCGCCGTTAGCCATGTTAATGGCTGCGATTTCGTCTTCTGTCTGCATAACAATTATGGAGCCATCGTTCTGTCCAGAGGCTAACTTCAGTATTTCGTTTTCCTCTAAGTATTCGCTTTCGTCGGCTGCGGGCGTTATGGGATAATATGTTTGCAGTCGGCAGCCTCCCACAAGTTTGCCCAAGGCAACAGCTTGAGTGCCTTGAAGAAATATTCTTTCCTCGTTTGTTGGAACCGTTTCCAATTTGTAACCGAAATCGTCTCCGAAATTTCTTCTAGCGTACTCGTAAGCCTTGTTTAAGGCTAGAAGGTTCATGCTTATTACTTTGGGTTTGTCACCGAAAATCATTCTAATAGCTTTTTCAACTGGCGCCTTGTCATAGTTGATTAAGCCGAAGGACACGCCTAGGGCTAAGACGTTTATCATTCTGGTTAATTTGTTGAGCTTCTCCTCACCGATTTCGTCAGCGACTTCTTTCAAGACTTCTATGTAGGGCACAGCGTATGTTAGAACATTGTTCTTTTTCACCTCGTTTAAGAGGTCGCCTACAGTCTCAGCCTTGATGCCTCTGCTTTCCAATGTTTTTTGAAATTCCGTTCTAAAAGGTGGCGGCAAGGTTGGAATGGCGTCAATTCGAGTTGCTAACACATTCTTATCAGCGATTATTCCTCCGCCTGGCGAAACTTCCCAGATGTGTCGCACTATGGTTTCAGCGTCAAAAGTGGCGAGTAAGTCAACGCGGTCAAGGTCTGCTCCAATCTCTTTTGGTGAGACTCTAACATGAAAGTAACTGTGCAATCCTTTGATGTTTGAGTGATACTCTCGCTTTCCATATACATGTAATCCGCCGTAACAACAGGCTCTGGCAAATATGTTGGCGCCTGAGTCGACGCCGCTTCCCTGAGCGCCACCAGCCATCCACACAAACTCGTCTCTAATCATGTTTCATCATCACCTATGCAACCGAATATTGTTTGAGTATTGGAGGATTATCCGCCAGTTGCGGCTCTTGTTCCGATGCAGCATTCGCAGAGAACTGTTTCGCCGCAGTATGGGCATTTGCATGTGCATTCGTCAATGGGGTTGCCGCATCTTTCACAGATTGGTTCTTCTGACAAACAATTTTTCCTCCTAGTCAATTCTAAAACTATTCTATGCAACAGTTAAGTAATTTTCGGAAAATTTTTCTTAGGCGACAAAATTCGTTAGTTTTTAGGGTTCTGTTAAGTTACTGTCTAAAAAACTAAAGCAAATTTGCCAACCTTTAATATCTTTATTTGCTAAGTGCAGACATTTTTCTTTCTATCTGGGGTATCCTACTGTTTGTGCCGAAATAATTATTTGTTCAGAGCGCAATTTTACGACATTATCAAATTTCTCTTTGTCGATTAACATTCTCGTTGTTGCCCCTAACCCTTCTGAAGCACAATAAAGATAGACATTTTCAGCTTTATGACCTGCCTCAATGTATGCCCACTTCAATTTTTCCTCAGTCGGTGCAGTTACACGTAAATCTTTCAATTTGCCAAGGTCAGCAACATAAATAAGATTTACTGGCGCTGTGTATACATAATCCTGCCTACCTGCCATTTTTCGAAAATCACCTTCCACAATAGGTAAGAGTTGATGCTTTACCGGCTCATATAAGTAAACACCTTCTTGTAGCACCACATAAACATCTACAAGATGCTTGTTCATTGCTGAAGGCGCAGTGCGTTTACCGTCTTCTCTATTCACACCGTTAGCTGCCCAAAGTAGCTCTGATAAATGTTGCAAGGAAAGCTTTTTGTCTGATAATTCATTCACTGATTTTCTGTTCTTCAGAGCTTGCATTATAGAGATTCCTTTATCCAACTTTGGCAAATCAAGTTTGATTGGATTCATGTTCATAATAAATGAGATTAACCTAACCACTTTAAATAATTGTTGGGCGAATTCTCAACTTCTTCGTCACTTCGTTCCTCGCTATAGTTTCTGGAATAAGTGCTGAGGTTGAAAGTTAGAGAAGTGCGATACAAAAATCAACTCAATTCCAAGTACCTAAGCCTCAATAATTTTTAAATTTCCCAAAAATCAGCTTATTAATCATTAATTCATCAACATAAAGTTAACAGAACCGATTTCAGCAAAAGATAAATATGGAGAAGAGTTGAGTATTTGCTTCCTTGTTGAGAAGGTGTTCCACTTTGCCCATAGATCCAGATTTTATTAAAAAACCAGTTGTAGACGAGCACGCGGGGCACAAGGTTAGAGGCGAAGTGAAGCCTCCAGAAAAACTGGGAATACACGGAACCAGCGTGGCTGTTGACCAAGACTGCTGCAACGGAGACGGCATCTGCACATCCGTCTGCCCAGTCAATGTATTCGAATTGATTGATTCGCCGGGGCATCCTACATCGGAGAAGAAGTCTGACCCCGTGAGAGAACCAGAATGCATATTTTGTAGAGCATGCGAGGTGCAGTGTCCAACCCAAGCCATAAAAATAACAGAACCATAAAAACCCAGCTATCTTTTTACCCGCACCCCCTTTCAAACAATACATTTCATATTTGGAGCCTATTAGGATCCAAATAGAGGGGCTAGGTCACAAGTGCGCACACACACAAAAAATTTGTTTTTATCCTTTTTTCCATTGAACATTTCAAAATTTTTTAAAACCTTTCTTTTACGCCAATTCACCTTTATATTAGTAGCGACTGTGCAATAATTACTAAACATTCATAAACGTTATAATAGTTTCACACTATCAGAAAACAATAGATAGGTTGAAAAAAGGAAGGAAAAACAATGAAACAGTCTAACCCTCAGATGTTCACAATCGATCTGTCAAAAATCGAGGGAAAAGGAGACTTCCCCTGCCCAAACTGTGGAGTCGCCATATCTCCAGACGATGAAAGCGATGCCGTTTACACGATTATTGAAACCAAAGTTCACGGAGACTCCCTCGAAGAATTGGTCATTCAATGCAATAAATGTGGAAGCAAAATCCGCCTAACAGGATTCCTTCCTCAAAACTGAAACCTTTTCCAAGACGCTTAAATTTCTTTTTTTCTCACTGCCAGATAATAAGTAATAGTTGTAACTATCGTATGCGAATATTTATAACAGAAAGTTTTGCATATACCAGAACTTGAGGAGAAAAAACGTGGCGAAAGCCTTTGTACTCATAAACACCGAGGCTGGTATGGAACAACAAGTTGTGAACCAACTCAAGACAATGAAAAACGTAAAAGAAGCCTACACAGTCTACGGAGTCTACGACGCCATAGCATTTGTAGAAGCCGAAAAAATGGATGAACTTAAAAACATTGTTTCTTACGAGCTTAGAAAAATAAACGGAGTTAGGTCAACAGTTACTATGATGGTTGCCGAAGGCAAGACAGCTGGAGCAACACCATAACGAGTCTTTATCATCCACTGAGCAAACTGCACAGGTCTGCACGGCTACGCCTCTGATAGTTTACACCTTGTCAACATTTTCTTTTGTGAACCTCATATACGTAAGATTAATTGCACACCACGACTCAACTAAACATGTGCAAGCTATATGCTGCTCTTGAAAGACGAGTGTTCCCTCTGCAAGAGAATAGTTTCAAGTTCTATTCTGAGACGTTGTTTTCGATGTGGCAAACTCTACTGCTTCGACTGCAACACGTTCACTAAAGAGGGTGAGATTATTTGCTTAAACTGTGCCAGAAGAATGGTCTCACCCAAGAAACTTGGAACCAAATACAGCCCATTGAGCCGATACCTACTACGAAGAGGGCAGTTCACAGACCGCGTGGTTCTTCCATTTGCTGAGATTGAGGGAATAATAGGCGACAATCTGCCTTTCGGAGCTATTCGAGACGCTGAATGGTGGAGCAACAATCGTGGAAGTGCTCAAGGACGAGCTTGGATAGACATTGGATGGCGAGTACAAGATGTTGACCTCAAAAAGAGAACAGTCACCTTAATAAGAGTAGCAGAAATCCCAGTGAAAACCGAAAAGAGATCAAAGAAAAGCACTCCCAAAACTTGGGCTAAGAAAACATTTAGACTTTCCAGACCAAAGAGGCGTATGCCGCCGTCTAAAACAAAGCTAGCCAAAGCTCAAGCTAGACTCAAAAACGTGGAACGAGAGAGAGTAGCAATCCAGCGATTTACGGGCAAGTTTAAGCCCAGATCCGCACATGAAAAGCGGCTCTTTAAGCCTGAAGCTGAACCCTCTAAATCTTAGAGAGTTGAAAATGCGATGAGCAATGCTGAGCCTGAGGCTGGAAAAGAAACTTCTAAGGTTGAAGCCTATCGTTCTCGTTTAGATAGGGCAGAGGGTTTCGGTGATGTTTGGGAAATTGTTAAAGACTCTGTTAAAGATTCTCTGGGTGAACACAGAGTGGGCATGATGCTTTTCTTAGATAATTTGCCGCTTCAACTGGGGGCGTATCACGCTTTAGGAACCAACAATATTGTCTTGAACAGAACGTTGGTGGAGATTGTTGAAGCGGCGACAAAGTCAAAGCGCCTCGTAAACGCTTTCGTCTACAGCCTGCTAGTCCACGAGTATCTGCACGCTTTAGGGCATATTCCAGAGGTTGAAGTTCGTCCGCTAGTTTATCAGATTTCCAAGGAGTGCTTCGGCGAAGAGCATATGGTCACGAGGTTAGCTGAAAAAAGTCCGTGGGCGCTCTTGAAAGGCGTTCCACTTAATGAAATACAAGCACCAGGACGAGTCATGGAAATCGTTAGAGACTTTGAAAAATCAAATCAAAAATATATTGTTTGAGATAACTTGTGATGTGAGGGTTTGAGAGAACATTTTTTGTTTATGTGTGTGCGCGTACCTAGGAGGGGGGGTCATGATGACCCGTAGAAGGGCGCTGAACGCCGAATAGGGTTAGAGAAACAAACAGATTGCCTAGCCTGATTTGTGTGTGCGCTCGGTTGACCTAGCCCCTCTATTAGAAAGTGATACTAAGTGATGGATAGAGAGACAGAGACGCCTAGAAGGGGGTCTAGAGTGCTCTATTTGGATTTTATTAGGCTTTTAATATGAGGTGTTTCATTTGAAAGGTGTGGATGCGGTTGGTTCTTGGTAGCTGTGACCTATACACTCAACATACTCTAAGCCTATTGTTTGAATGCTCAGTCTAGTCATGGATTCTAATTGTTGATGATAACGGTTGATGAAGCGCTCCAATGTCTCTGTGCCCAAGTTTCGAAAGCTAGCATCCATAAACTTGTATGCATCGTTTGGCTCTTTAACAACAAAAAAGATTGTGAAGGCTTCAAGGTTCGTCTGCTTAAGCAACTGTTCCAAACAGACGGCTCTGTCTTGCTCGGGTTTGCAGTCGAAGAAGATCTGATGCCCCGTTGAAAACCATTTTCGAAGTTTATACGCTGGGAAATCGAAACCCTTGTACTTCTGCCTCAAAGACTCCACGTAGGCTACTGCAGGCACTATTCCTGTTTCTGCACCCAAGAGACAAGCGCCTCATAAGATTGCATACAGACTGAACGATTAAACATTACCGTGTAGCCATTAAGCAACTATCCTGAAAACAATGCAGACTTTAATAGCAAAACGCAATTTTAATAGGGAGGCTTCAATATTAATCCAAGAGCTGGAATGACAGATGGTGCATCACTACCAAACAAAGTGGTTATGAAAGTTCCCGCTACAACCGCTAATCTAGGACCAGGTTTCGACGTTTTCGGCATGGCTTTGGAACATCCAAGCGATAAAGTTGCAATTGTTCCAATTTCCAAAGGCATCAGAATAGAAGTTTCTGGCCTAGCCGCAGACACCATCCCCACAGACCCAGAGAAAAATACCGCTGGAGTTGTTGCCAAGCATATCTTACAAGAATTTTCGTTAAAAACAGGGTTAATGATAAAAATTGAAAAAGGAATCTTAACTGGCGTGGGTTTAGGCAGCAGCGCCGCCTCAGCGGCAGCAGTTGCATTTGGATTAAATCATTTGTTTAACCTTAAACTAGACTATAAGCAGTTGATTCAACTTTCTGCCAAGGGTGAAATCGCCTCAGCTGGTTTCGAACATGCAGACAATGTTTCAGCTGCCATCTGCGGCGACTTCGTAATTATCAGGTCATACAAACCATTAGAAGTCATTCATCTGAAATCTCCGCCTAATTTAGACATCTGTATAGGCATTCCAGAAGTGCCTATGGCGCCTAAGAAAACTGAGAAGGCTCGTTCCGTTTTACCCAAGGCAGTTTCAATGGAAAAACTTGTGCACAATGTAGGACACGCCGCAACTATGGCTACGGGTTTCGCCACGGGTGATGTAGACCTTATTGGAAAGTCCATGTCTGACGCTATTGTTGAGCCTGCTAGAGCCTTCATGATTCCAGGTTATCAGAAGGTTAAGGAAAACGCCTTGAAAGCTGGTGCATGCGGAGTGGCTATCAGTGGCGCTGGACCCGCAATGCTGGCTATAGTAAACAGCAATAATACTGTAGCTTCTAAAGTTGCCAAAGCCATGGAAGAAGCGTTCAAATCTGCTGGCGTAAGCGCTCACAGCTTTTGCACAAAACCTGGAAAAGGAGTTTCTCTATTAGAGGTGAAAGAATGATAGCTCAAGTGTGCATAGGATGTGGAAAAAAATACACCGTGGACGAGATTGTTTACTCATGCAAACGATGCGGAGAACTCCTTGAAATCGAGTATGATTATGACCTTCTAGAAGCAAAACTCAAAAAAAGCAACTGGCAAAAACTACCCCTATCAGTATGGCGATACAAAGACTTCATGCCCATTCGTGATCCATCAAAAATTGTTTCATTAAACGAGGGAGGAACCGGACTTCATTCATGCCAGCGCCTAGCAAACCTTCTGGGAGTCAAGCATCTTTACGTGAAAAATGAAGGCGAAAATCCAACAGGCTCCTTTAAGGACAGAGGTATGACCGTTGGAATAACCAAGGCTGCGGAACTCAACGTGCAAACTGTTATCTGCGCCTCTACCGGCAACACCTCTGCCTCTTTAGCCGCTTACGCCGCCAAGGCAGGACTTCAATGCATCGTGATTATACCATCTGGCAAAATTGCTCAGGGGAAACTAGCGCAAGCCATGGTTTACGGAGCCAAAGTTGTGCAGGTTCGAGGAAATTTTGACCAAGCTTTGAAAACGGTGCTGGAACTATCAGAAAGGCACAGGGAAGTTTATCTTCTCAACTCCATCAATCCCTTCAGAGTAGAGGGACAAAAATCCTTAGCCTACGAAATTTGTGATCAATTGAACAGAAAGCCGCCAGATAGAGTGGTAGTGCCCGTAGGCAACGCTGGAAACATAAGCGCTATATGGAAAGGATTCACCGAATTCCACAAACTTGACTTAATAAAAAAACTTCCAAAAATGACTGGAATTCAAGCTGAAGGCGCAGCACCCATAGCACGAGCAATCAAAACTGGAAAAAACGAAATCACGCCCATAAACGAGCCTGAAACCATTGCAACTGCCATCAGAATTGGAGCTCCCGTCAGCTGGAAAAAAGCCGTGAGAGCAATAAGGGAATCTGGAGGCACAGCAGAAACTGTAACCGACAAAGAAATCTTGGAAGCACAAAAAATGCTTGCTAGAACTGAAGGATTATTCGTAGAACCTGCAAGCGCCTCTTCTATAGCTGGCTTAAAGAAACTATTGGAAACAAAAGAAATCGATAAAAATGAAGTTGTGGTTTGCGTCGCCACGGGTCATGGCTTAAAAGACCCTGACATCGCCATAAAAATAAGTGAAAAACCCTTGACTGTTGATGCAGAAGCGGGATTCATTGAGAAGCTTCTAGGGCTTTCACAACCTATACCCGCAACCATAGTTTCCAGGTGATTAACCATGCGAATAATTTTGATAGGTTTCGGAGTTGTTGGTCAAAGTTTCGCACAAATCATTATACGTCGAGAAGCGGAGCTTGTCAAAAATTATGGTTTTCGTCCTAAAATCGTGGCTATTGTAGACAAGGGAGGCGCTGCCATTAACCCGAAGGGACTAGACTTAGAGGAAATGTTATTGCTGAAAGGTGAAAAAGGCACGGTGGCGGCTAGCCATGAAAATGGGCATCTCGGCATGCCAGCATTAGATGTGATAGAGTCTGTTGAAGCTGAAGCGTTAGTTGAAGCAACACCCACCAACATTAAAAACGGAGAACCAGGTCTATCTCATATCAAAACAGCATTCAAAACTGGAAAACACGTTGTTACTACAAACAAGGGACCTCTCGCCCTAGCCCTACCCGCTCTAATCGAGTTAGCTGACTACAATAAAGTCTATTTAAGATTCAGCGGAACCGTTGGAGCTGGAACCCCGATTTTAGAATTAGCCAAAAAATGTCTCTTAGGCGACAGAATAGTCTCTATCAGAGGAATATTGAACGGAACAACCAATTATATTCTGACAGAAATGGATGAAAAACATATTACGTTTCAGCAAGCTCTTGAGAACGCCCAAAAACTTGGATACGCTGAAGCTGACCCCCTGATGGACGTTGATGGAATAGACGCAGCTTGCAAACTGGTCATCATTGCGAATTGGATAATGAACAAGAAAGTAACTTTAAAAGATGTGAATGTTCAAGGTATCCGCCACATTACTGTTCAAGCTATAGAAGAAGCCGCTAAGAAAGGTTGCACAATCAAACTCATAGGGTTCATCAATGGCAACTTAAAAGTCAAGCCTACAGAGATATCTAGGCACGACCCCCTATCTGTTAGAGGAGTCCTCAACGCCGTAACCTTTGTCTCAGAGTTTGCGGGTGAAGAAACCATTATAGGAAGGGGAGCAGGTGGAATGGAAACTGCCAGCGCAATATTAAGAGACTTATTAGACATAAAACAAAACTTAGCAACCAAACTAGTTTGAAGGTGAATGATTTGAAGAAAATAGTGATGAAATTTGGAGGCACCTCGGTGGCTACTGGCGAGAATATTCGACACGTTGCCAATTTAATCGCTAAGTACGCTGGTCAAGACTATAGAATTGTTGCTGTTGTTTCGGCTTTGGACGGAGTTACAGACCAACTGATTGAAGCATCGGAACAAGCGAAAAAGGGAAACGGAGACTACATTTACGAATTTAAACAAAAAATCTTTGAAAAACATTTAACCACCGCCAAAGAAACAATTGAAAATAAACAAATACAAGAAGAAACGGAACAAATCCTTAAAACAACAGTTGATGAACTTGAAAAAGTTCTCAAAGGAATAATTTATGTTGGCGAACTTACCCCAAAATCAAAAGACACTGTACTATCCTTCGGAGAAAAATTGTCAACACCCATTGTCTGCGGCGCTCTACGAGACCTAGAACTCAATGTCCAATATTACACTGGAGGTGAAGTAGGAATAGTGACTGACTCCAACTTTGGAGAAGCCACGCCTCTTATGAACCTAACTAAACATCAAGTTAAAGAAAAAATCAATCCATTATTAGAAAAAGGAACTGTGCTGGTGGTAACGGGTTTTATAGCTGCAACTCAAGACGGCATAACTACAACTCTTGGTCGAGGCGGGTCTGATTACACAGCCACTATCATAGGGGCAGCATTAGCCGCCGATGAAGTTTGGATATGGACCGATGTAGATGGATTAATGACCTCTGACCCAAAATTTGTTCCTTCTGCAAAAATGTTGCCTGAACTTTCCTTTCAAGAAGCCACAGAGATGACCATCTTCGGAGCTAAAGCCATGCATCCAAGAGCGTTAGAACCCGCTATGGAAGAAAATATACCTGTGAGAATAAGAAACACTTTCAATCCAGAAAACCCAGGAACTCTCATAGTTAAGGAACAAAAAATCAAACTTGAAGAAATAGTGAAAGCAATAACTTTGATAAAAAACGTGGCACTAATCAATGTAAGCGGCGCAGGTATGGTTGGCGCTCGGGGAACAGCTGCAAAAGTTTTCGATGTGCTTGGAAAAAACAACATCAACATTCTGATGATTTCACAAAGCGTCTCAGAAGCAAACATTTCGTTCATAATTCAGAGAAATCTATTGGAAAAGGCTGTTAACGCATTGGAAATAGCTCTTTTAGGTAGAAGTTTAATACGTGAAGTTGCGGCTGAGGATGATGTTTGCGTTGTAGCGGCTGTAGGTGCTGGGATGAAGGGCACGCCGGGAGTAGCCTCTAGAATATTCAGTGCTATTGCCCAAAAAGGAATAAACATTCGTATGATTGCTCAAGGTTCGTCTGAGCTGAACATTTCCTTTGTGGTTAAAGAAGCCGATGGTGAAGAGGCTGTTCGAGCAATTCATGGAGAATTTGAACTAGACAAAATTTAAGTGGGGTTTTTGGGGGTAACATAGTGTATATTGTGAAAGTTTTGTTGTGTGAACAAATTTTGTGTTTGTGTGTGCGCACTTGTGACCTAGCCCCTCTATTTGGATCCAAATAGAAAGTGATACTAGGTGATAGGTAGAGACAGAGAGACGCCTAGAGGGGGGTCTAGAGCCCTCTGTTAGTATACAAATATGATTTTGTTTGTGTTGTAGCATTTTATTTTTGTTCTTTAGATTAAGTTCTCATGAAAATGCTAAATTCTGGTGTCGATTCTAAGGGCTAGTGTGGGTCAAATTTGCAACGCAAGAAGATTCTAACACTCATCGGGGTATTCTTTGCCACTTTTCCAATCTCATATATTATAAACGCTTTTATTCCCTTGGGCACAAGCATAATCGCTCGTTCTCTCATCAGTCTGGGAGTATACTGGGTTGACGCCGCAGACATTGCATACTTATCGTCAACAATTCTAACTTCCTTATTTTTCACATTCATTGCATGGCTTATTATAAAGCCGATAGAAAATCAGAAGAATCTAATTCCCATCGTAGTATTTTTCGCTACCCTCCCAGTCTTGCTCATAACCAGCTTTTTCAATCCGCTTGCGAGACTGCTATTTGACATTCTACGCACCACAATAGATGCGGGTTTGGCTACGTTAGTTCTGGTTTTATTGTTTACAGTTATTCCCTCCCTGTTTTTCGCCTTTCTTGCATGGTTCTTGCAATCGAAAAAGAATTCAAAGGTGCAAACGGAGGTAGAAAAATGAAGAAATCTGGTCTTAGCTTATTATGGATTCTGTTGATGTCTCTTTTGATCGTACCCGTGTTGGCGGATCCTCCAATTGGTGAACCTCCATTCTACAAGTATCCATTTGTATCTGACCCTTACTTCGATGTTCCAGAATATTATTTTAAAGTTTTTATTCCAAAAGGAATATAAGTTTAATATCGAAAGGTTCATAGCATGTTGCCTCCGCTTGAAGAAGTTGCTCAGAAAAGAAGAATGTTGAACTTAACTCAGAAACAATTGGCAAAGTTGGCGGGTGTAAGTCAATCCTTAATTGCAAAATTGGAATCTAAGAAAATTGACCCTTCGTACACTAAGGTTAAGGCTATATTTGATGCGTTAGAGCATTTGGAAACTAAAACAGAAGTTCACGCTGACAAAGTGCTTCACGCCAAAGTTGTTGCGGTTCAAAAAAACGATTTGGTGTCTAAAGCCGTGAGATTAATGACAGAATACGGGTATTCTCAACTTCCAGTCTTTGATGGAGCGCATGCAGTGGGACATATTTCGGAAAAAACGATATTGGGACAAGTTTCAGCTGGCAACGATTTGGCTCAAATATCCCAACTGCCTGTTGGAGATATTATGGAGGAAGCGTTTCCACAAGTTGGGAAAAACACTCCTTTACCGTTGATTTCAAGTCTTCTGAAAGTTTATCCAGCTGTTTTGATATCTGAAAAGGGAAAAGTTGTGGGCATCGTGACAAAAGCAGATTTATTAAAAATGTTTCTCTAATTCAACTTTTAATAGCGTCTAAAAACATGTGCATAACTTCATAAGACTTCAAGTAATCAGGATTTACCTTCATCAATTTAGTTTTGACAAGCTCCATTTTATTAGCAAAGGCTACCTTATCCTTTCGCTTAACCACATCGAGCCACTCTTTTGATTTCTCCAAAAACAAGTCTTCAATTTTCTCAACGTTTGGTAAATTCATTTGAAGATTTGCGTATGCTTTGGTTTCTTCAGAAGCAACAGCCTCCGCTAACGTCAACAACATTTTATAACTTGCTCCAGCAACCTTTTTTTCTTCCAGAAAGTTACCGTAGTCCAAGAGTGTATCGCAGACAACCAAACCTAGAAAGTGAGGAAACCCTAAAACTACAGACATTAGTTCGTCATGTTTTCTAGGCGACATGACAAACACGTTTGCGCCTTTTTTCTCTAACCAACTTTTGAACTCTTCAGCAAACACTTTTTCTTTATCATTAATCGGTGTAAGAATGAAGTTCTCGTTTCTGATAGTTTTTACGCCTGGGCCAAACACTGGGTGCGTTCCTAATGTTGTTCCAGTTTTTATGTATTTGTGCATTATTTTGACTGGAATCTCCTTTATGGAGCAGATGTCCATGACAACTTGATTTGACCGAATATATGCGCTAATTTCTTTCACAACGTCTTCAAAATTCTCTATTGGCACACAAATTATTATTCTGTCAGCATTTTTAACAGCGTTAACATTGTCAGTGATTTTAACTCCGAATTCATCTTTTATTCGTAATAATTTTTCTTTGCTTCTGCTTGAAACTATTACATGATCGCCTTGCTCTAAGAAGAATCTTGTGAACCAGCGGCCCATTTTTCCTGCGCCTATGATTGCCACTTTCATTCTAGTGCCTCACAGATTTTCTTCAATCCTAATTCAATTTCTTCGTCTGGAACGGTTAAAGCTATTCTAAAATATTCGCGATAATCTCCAAAAGCGGTGCCAGGAGCTATAGCCACTCCGCTGTCAAGCAGGTTTAAGGCGAAACTTTCAGAATTCAAATTGTCATATTTAGGAAAAACATAGAAGGGTGCGTCTGGTCTGGAAAATTTCATCTTTGTTTTTGAAAGAATGTTGCATGTCAAATCGGCTCTTCGCCTGTAATCTTCTCTAATTCTATCTGCAGTTTCTTGTCGCAGTTCCAACGCCTTTAAAGCTGCTTGTTGGACAAAGACTGGGACGTTTGTCAGAGTTATTTGGTTCAGTTTAATCATTTTTTCGGCTAACTCCTTTTCTACGATAACGTAGCCTATTCTCCATCCTGTCATTGCAAAGGTTTTGGAAAAGCTTTGAACAAGAATGTTGTCGCCTTTAAAATCCAAGATGCTCTTTGTCTTAACGAAACTTATGTCAGAATATACTTCATCAGATAAGACCGTGACTCCTTTGTTGTTTGCAATCTGAACAATTTCCTCAAACACTTTTTCATCAATAACTTTGCTGGTGGGATTGTTAGGGCTATTTAATATTACCAGCCGTGTTTTTTGGTCCATTAACTTTCTAAGTTGTTCAACATCAATTTTCCAGTTTGAATCAAGTTCTGTCCTCAAAAATCGTATTTCTGCCCCAAGACTTTTTGCAATTAAATCGTAGCTAGTCCAATGCGGAGTGGGAATAACAAGGTTTTCGCCCTTTTTCAACAACAAAAACATTAGAGAGAAAATTGCCCATTTAGAACCAGTAGTGATTACCACGTTATCCGCAGAAACATTATGAATTCTCGCTAACTCTTCTCTGAGTTTTTTCTCTCCAGCAGAAGAGGAATATTTTGTCTTTCCTTGTTTCATAGCTTCATAGGCTGCTTCGATTATTTCGCGTGGAGTTGACTGGTCAGGATCACCTAAATTAAACTTTATTATCCTTTTTCCTTCATTCTCAAGTTTTATTGCTTTTTCACTTATTTCGTACAGCATTTTCCCTAACCCTTTTTGTTACAAACTAAAACAATTGAGGCATTAACTTTATTAAGAATTTATGTGTGACTGTTCGGTGGCTTCTTTTAGTTTATGTGTGTTTTCTCCGATTTTTTGAGCATTTTGTTAACGTTTCCTTGATTTTTCTGGACAATTTTGACGAATGCGTTGCCTATATCCTTCGATGCACCCTAGCTTTATTTGCTTTGCCAATTGAGCGATCTCTGGCAATGTTTCTTCAGGTTTCTTTAGATTTTTCTCATAAATCTCCGCGTAGGCACTTCCAACTATTGCACCGTCTGCTCCAGCTGAAACCACAGCTGCTGCGTGTTCTCTCTTTGAGATACCGAAGCCGGCTAGCGCGGGTACATCAGTATGTCTTCTAACCCTGCTGACGAGCTTTAGGGTGGAGTCTGTCAAACTTTTCCTTGCCCCAGTCACTCCTTCAACGCCTATGACGTAAAGAAAACCGGAGGCAATGTCGGCGATTTTCTTTAATCTGTCTTCAGTCGTTGTTGGAGCCACTTGGAATATTGTGTGCACGCCCCGTTTTTTTCCTTCATTTAGAAGGGTGTCTGCTTCTTCAACTGGGAGGTCGGGAACGATTATTGCCTGAGCACCTGCTTTCTTTATTTCACTCAAAAAAGTCCCTATTCCAGTGACATAGGGGATGTTGTAGTAGGTTGTTACTACTAATGGGATTTCCAAGCCGGCCTCTCTCAACTTTTTTATTCCTTGAATGCACTTAGTGGGGGTTATGCCTTTTTTCAGAGCCCTTTCACAAGCCGCCTGAAAAGTTGGTCCATCCGCGATTGGGTCTGAGAATGGGATTCCAAACTCTATAATGTCTGCGCCGTTTTCAACCAAGTTTCTGATCAGTTCCATGGAAAACTCCTCGTTTGGGTCCCCGTAGTAGACGTGGGGCATATGGGCACCCTCTCTTCGTTCTTTCAACTCCCGGAATTTTTCCTCAAGGTCCATAAAAATACCTCGTGATGGTTTCAAGGTCCTTGTCGCCTCTTCCGGAGTAGTTTAAAACTATGACCTCGTCTTTGTCGAATTCGTCTCTGTGATTCAGCACATAGGCTATAACGTGCGCGGTTTCAAGTGCAGGTATCAATCCCTCCGTCCTACACATGATTTTCACGGCTTCAAAGACTTCTTTGTCAAAAGCGTAACAGGCTTTCACTCTTTCGGTTTCGCATAAATGGGATATTTCGGGGCCTCTTCCAGGATAGTTTAAACCAGCGGCTCTGGTCTTAGAAGGCTTTATTTGTCCATGTTCATCCTGCAGAACTTGTATCAGGGCACCGTGAAGAATCCCAGGCTTACCTAATTGAAAGGTAGCAGCGCTATTATCGGCACCTAGGCTGTCTCCTCCCCCCTCAACGAAGTAAAGTTTGATGTCCTTGTTGTCGATGAAGGGTCTGAATGCCCCCAAAGCATTGCTTCCTCCGCTGCCACAGGCCAACACCGCATCAGGTAGCCTACCCTCTTTTTCGAGTATCTGCTCTTTAATTTCCGTGCCGATTACGCTCTGAAAAGTTGCGACAATTTCTGGAAATGGGTGGGGCCCCACCGTTGATCCCATGAGATAGTGAGTAGTTCGCGAACAGGTGGTCCACTCCCTTAAAGTGTCAGAAACTGCGTCTTTTAGGACTCCTGTCCCGACTTTAACGGGGGTTATTTTTGCTCCAAGCAATTTCATCCTTTTCACGTTGCTTGCTTGTCTCTTCATGTCTTTTACCCCCATGAAAATCTCTGTTTCTAACCCGCAGACGTTGCCAGCCATAACAGTAGCGAGTCCATGTTGACCTGCAGCGGTTTCTGTGATCAAACGAGACTTTTTCATCTTCTTCGCCAAGAGAGTTTGTCCTAAAGCGTTATTGAGTTTGTGCGAGCCGCCGCAAAGCAGGTCTTCCCTTTTCAGGTAAACTTTGCATCCGACAAGCTTGCTGAAATTTTTCGCGTAGTAAAGTGGAGTTGGTCTCCCCCCGTAGTCCCTTAGTAAACCTTTAAACCACCCTTGAAATTCATGGGTCGGATAGTACCTGTCAAAAGCTTCCTCCAACTCTATGAGAACTGGCATTAAAATTTCGTTCACGTACTGCCCGCCATACTTTCCGAACTTTCCCTTTTCCAACGTTAATACCTCTTCTAAATTTGCTGTCAACTGGATATCGGCTTAATTGTCGTATATCATGACCTTCTTTGCATTTTGTATGAAGGCTAAAATCTTCTCAGGGTCTTTAATTCCGGGGCGCGATTCAACACCAGTAGAAACATCTACAGCGTAGGGCTGAACCGTGCGGATGGCGTCTTTAACGTTTTCAGGATTTAAACCACCAGCTAAAATCAGGGGCTTTGGGTGAATAAGTTGCTTGACACGTTTACTTAGATTCCAATCGTGAACCGTGCCTGTTCCCCCATATTTTCCAGAAACATACGAATCTAAGAGAACGGCGTCAAAAGACTTTGAAGCCTCCATAGCAGCTTTAATCGCATTACCTGTTTTCACGTAAACAGTTTTTATCAAACGCGCGTCATGTATTTTCTCGTGAATGATAGAAGCCTCAGATAGGTTTTCTCCATGAATTTGAAGTGCATCTGGCCTTAACTTCTCATAAATTTTGATGAGTGATTTAACGCTGTTTGTAGCTACAACTGTGACGCTGTCGACAAAGATTGGAACCTGCTTAATTAGTTTCTCAGCTTTTTCCAATGTTAGATTTCTAGGCGATGAGGCTACGCCTACAACGAAACCAACAGCATCTGCTCCGGCAGCCACAGCGATGGTTAAATCTTCTTCTCTGGTTATTCCACAGATTTTCACCTTAACTTTTCTCATAAAGCCATCACAAACTCCTTGACCTTTTTCTCGACATCAGTTGCTGTCATAATTGCTGAGCCAATTAAGAAGGCATGAGCACCATATTCGTGTAGAAAACGAAGATCAGCAGGCGTTTTAATGCCACTTTCACACACAACAACTTTCTCGTGAGGACAAGTTCTTTTTAAGATTTTTTTGGTTATTTCAAGGTCGACTTTTAATGTTTTGAGGTCTCGATTATTGATTCCAATTAAGTCGGCATCAGTGTTAAGAGCTGATTGGAATTCGTCTTCTGTATGAGTTTCTAACAAGACTTCAAGATTCAACGAGTGGGCATGTATAATCATGTCATTAATGTCGCGTTCGCAGTATCCTCTTTCAAAAAGAGTTTTTATTAGTAGAACCGCATTGGCACCAATTTTAGAGGCTGCTTCCAGTTGCACCGGGCTAATGATTATGTCCTTCATAAGAAGTGGAAGCCTAACTGACTTTCGAACCTTAATGAAAGAAACTAGAGAACCTTCGAAATGTTTCGGCTCGGTTAGAACCGATATTCCCACGGCTCCACCATTTTCCATTGCCACTGCAATATCCTTAACATTAATATTTTTTCTGAGAATGCCCATCGAAGGTGAAGCAAATTTAATCTCGGCGATGATTGGAATACGTTCGCTTTTCAGCACTGCATTTTTCAAGCTGACGAATGGAGTTGCAACTTGAGTTCTAATTTCATAGTAGCCTTCATTGACGCTTTCCTTTGCATTCTGCGCCAATATGTCAAGAAAGTCAGCCATACTTTGATTCCAACTCTTCAAGTTTTGATAAATTTCCGCCACAAGTTTTGATTAATGCTTTCAGTTTTTGGTAGGCAGCTCCACTTTCAATTGATTTACGAGCTAGTTCCATAGCGTAACTGAAGTCTTCAGCTTTTCCACCTACAATGATTCCTGCAGCTCCATTGACTAATACTATGTCTTCTTTGGCATCATCATGACCACGGCACCCATTCAAGATTTGGAAGGTGATTTCAGCGCTTTCTTCTGGTGTGGTCCCTGTTATGTCCTCTGGTTTAGCCAGTTTAATGCCGAAATCTTTTGGAACTGTTTCCATAATTGCAACCTTGCCTTCCTTCAACCATGCAATAGCAGTTTTGCCAATTGTAGAAATTTCGTCTAATCCATGTAGCCCATGAACCACCATGGCTTCTTCGCAGCCAAGGTTATTTAATACATTGGCAAGAGGCTCTATTAACGCGCGGTCATAGACGCCGAGCAATTGAGCATCAGCGCTTGCAGGATTTGTCAAAGGACCAAGAACGTTAAAGACTGTTCTGATGCCTATCTCTCGCCTTGAACCAATAGCGCATTTCATAGCTGGATGAAAAGCTGGAGCAAACATGAACCCTATACCAATTTGCTCTATAGCTGTCTCAACAGCCTTAGGTTCCAAGTTAAGGTTTAAGCCAAGTCTCTCCAAGACATCGGCGCTGCCGCTTCGGCTTGTAACTGATCGGTTTCCATGTTTGGCTACAGATACTCCAGCGCCAGCAACAACAAAAGCTGCAGTAGTGCTAATGTTGAAGGTTTTTATTCGATCTCCGCCTGTTCCGCAAGTGTCGATGAGTCGTCCGTTCACTTTGGGATGAATTTGACTGCAAAATTCTTTCATGACTTCAGTGAAAGCTGTGATTTCGTCGACTGTTTCGCCTATCATTCTTAAAGCTGTTAAAAAAGCAGCAATCTGTGCATCTGTAGCGTTGCCAGACATGATTTCTTTCATTATTGTTTGTGATTCTTCGTAGGTTAGGTCAATTCCATCAATTAATTTTTGTATTCCTTCTTTGATCATGTTTACTCACCTTCGAGGAAATTTTTTATGATAAGCTTGCCTTCTCCAGTAAGTATGGATTCGGGATGAAATTGAACCCCGTGAATAGGATAAGAAACGTGGCGAACGCCCATGATTTCTCCGTCGTCGAGTGATTGAGCGGTTATTTTAAGGCATGAAGGAATTGACTTTCTATCTCCAACAAGGGAATGATAACGAGTTGCTTGAAAAGGGTTCTTTACACCCTTAAAAACACCTTCACCGTCATGTTTTATTAGGCTGGTTTTTCCATGCATTAACCTCTTTGCACGTACAATTCTTCCGCCGAACGTGTAGATTATTCCTTGATGCCCTAAACAAACTCCTAATGTAGAAATTTTACAACTCAACTGCTGCAAAATTGCGGAACATACTCCGAAATATCGTGCTTTTTCTGGTGTGCCAGGACCTGGGGAAATAACGATTCTATCGGGTTTAAGTTTCATCATTTGTCTAGAAGTTAATTGATCATTTCGATAGACAACGGTTTCCCCTCCGAGTTCTTCAATGTATTGAACTAGATTGTAGACAAATGAATCGTAATTGTCGATAACTAGGACTTTCAGGATAGCTCGCCTCCTGAAATTTCAAGGGCTTTCATTAGAGCCTCGGCTTTATGTTCAGTTTCAAACCATTCGCGTTCTGGAACAGAATCAGCTACGATGCCAGCTCCAGCTTGAATGCACGCTTTGTTTTTATTTGCAATGAGGGTTCTGATAGTGATGGCAAAATCCGCGTTGCCATTGTAGGAGAAGTAGCCTACAGCCCCTGCGTAGGGTCCTCTTCTAGTCGATTCAAGTTCTTCAATGATTTCCATTGCTCGTACCTTAGGTGCTCCTGAAACCGTGCCCGCTGGAAAAACAGCTCTCAACGCGTCATAGCAGTCACATTCGTTTCTAAGTTTGCCAATCACTCTTGAAACAATATGCTGCACATGACTGTATTGATGAACCGTCATAAATTCGGGAACATGAACGCTTCCGAACTTCGAAACTTTTCCAACGTCATTTCTGGCTAGATCGACCAGCATTACGTGTTCTGCGTGTTCCTTAGGGTCAGCCAACAGCTCCTTGGCTAAGGCTTTATTTTTGTTGGCATTTTTCGTAAAAGGTCGTGTACCCGCTATTGGAAACGTTTCAACAACCTTGTTGTCAATTCTTACGAGCATTTCTGGGCTAGATCCGATGATTTTTCGATCGCCAGCTTTTAGAAAATACATGTATGGGGACGGATTTATGCTACGAAGAGATCGATAAAAGTCTATTAAGTCGCCTCTGAAACTGAATTCGTAACGTTTGGAGAGGACAACTTGAAAAATGTCACCTGAAGCCACGTATTCTTTAGCCTTTTCTACAGCTTTTTCAAAGTATTCTTTTTTAACATTCACTTTTGGCTGTGAATAAGACAAGGCTTCGGAGTTATTCGGCTTTTCTTTCATCGAATTTTCTACTTCAGCGAAACGATTTTCATTTAGATAGTAGTAAAACACTTGACCTTTTTCGTGGTCGAACAGTATGCCGTCGTCGAAGATTCCCATTTCAACATCGGGAAAGTTCAGGTCGTCAACAGTTATTTTTGGAAGCTTTTCCCAGTAGCGAACTGCGTCATATGAGACATAGCCAACGGCTCCACCGACAAATCTGAAACCTTCATTAGAAACAGTTAGGTTTCCAAGGATTTCCTTAAGTGTGTGCAGTGGGTCAGCTACTTTATCCTTTGTCTCTTTACCTGTTTTCTCATCGCGTACTGTGACTTCTCCATTTTTTACTTGAATGATTAGTCTAGGGTTAAATCCTATGAATGAATACTCTGCCAGCTTTTTGGGTCCTTCAACAGACTCAAGAATGTAGGCGTTTTCAAAATGTTCGTAGAATTTCGAGAAAACTTCAAGAGGTGAGAATTTGCACGGAAGCTTTTTGAGTTTAAGCTTGCGAATTCCTTTAATTAGTGTTTGATGCGCTGTTAGTTCATAGCCAAACATTATTCCTCATTTTCGCCAAAGGCTCCTTCAAAATGAGGACATTAACGTCTTATTTAAATCTTTTTTGTACAATTGTGTACATTAAAGTTTTACTTGTTTTCGGCTAGAACCCTTTGAGCATGTATACTCATTGCAATTATTTCGCGGTAAACAGCTTTAACTTCATTTGGGTTAAGTCCCAAGCTAGATGCTCTTTTCATGACATATTTGTATTTTTCATTTTCTCTTTCAGAGTCTCTCAAGGGAAGACTGTGTTCTCGTTTCAGCTTTCCAATGCTTTTAGACACTTCAACCCTTTCTTTTAGAAAACGCAGGATTTGTTCGTCGATTTCATCAACTTTCTTTCTTAATGGTAAAATTTTTTCCAAATTATTTTTGCCTCCGCAAAACTTTCGGTATTACACCTGCACGAAGCATGTGGTCAGCTAAAACAATTGCAACGGCTGATTCGATAACTGGAACCGCTTTAGGCACAATGCATGGGTCGTGTCTACCCTTAACTTGAATGACTGTTTCCTCCATTTTTGATAAGTCAACTGTTTTTTGTTTCTTTGAAATTGAAGGCGTTGGTTTTATGGCTACTCTAACCAGAATTGGCATTCCAGAGGAGAGTCCGCCCAAGATTCCACCAGCGTTGTTTGTCAATGTCACAATTTTTCCGTCTCGTATTGCGTATGGGTCATTGTTTTCAGAACCCTTTAATCGAGCAGCTTTGAAGCCGATGCCGAACTCAACTCCTTTGACAGCTGGCACGTTAAAAAGCATCTTGGCTATGTCGGCATCTAAGGAGTCGAAGAGTGGTTCACCGACTCCAACTGGAACATTATGTGCAATGCATTCAACGATTCCTCCTATGCTATCGCCTTCTTTTTTTGCCTTCAAAATTGCTTCCTCCATTTCTTTTTCGCCTTCCAAACTAGGGCTTCTAACAGCGGTTTTGTATGTGTTCCTGCGAATTTCTTCAAGAGTTGGTGTTGTATGCAGTTTCACTTTACCAATCTCAATCGTATATGCAAGAACTTCAACGCCGAAGAGACCTAACAGTTTCTTGGCAACAGCGCCAGCCATGATAAAAGCAACTGTGATTCTGCCTGAAAATCTTCCTCCGCCACGGTAGTCGTTGAAGCCGCCATATTTGATTTGAGCTGGATAATCAGCGTGGCTAGGTCTAGGCGTGTCTTTTATTAGGTCATATTCGCTTGAGATAACTTCTTTATTAGACACTAGAGTGCAGATTGGAGCGCCAGTTGTGAAACCATTAAAGGTTCCAGAAAGAAATTCAACGAGGTCTTTTTCCCTTCTTGCAGAAACAATCTCTAGTTTGGGCGGTAATCTTTTGTTTAATTCTTTTTGGATGTCTTGTTCAGACAAAGGAAGCCCTGCTGGACAACCGTCTACAATTATGCCGATGCATTTGCCGTGGCTTTCGCCGAAACAAGTTATAACAAATTTTTTTCCTATGGAATTATTTTCCAACGACATTCGCTCCTAACAGGTGTAAATCATCAAAGAATCTTGGATAAGATTTATTGACACATTCAGAATTTTGAATTTTCGTTTCACCGATTGCTTCTAAGGCGGCAACGGCGCAAGCCATGGCAATTCGATGGTCGTTATGAGGATTAACAGTTGTTCCTTGCATCGTGCATGGTCCTCTTATTATCAAGCTGTCTTCTTTCGCTATGATTTCTGCCCCCATCTTCTTTAGTTCAGCGCGAAGGGAACCAAGTCTGTCAGATTCTTTATATCTAAGCCTTTTTGCATTGTATATTTTTGTGATTCCTTTCGAATAGCATGCGAGAACAGCGCAAACTGGAACAAGGTCAGGTATATCTTTTGCATCCAAGTCAACGGCGTTAAGTTGCTCGCCTTCGACTTCTACGAATTTGTCATCAGTCCTCACTTTTGAACCATTGTTCTCCAGTATGTCCAATATCGCCCTGTCTCCCTGAATTGTATGCGGATCAAGATTTTTCACTTTCACTTTTGAAGATGTTACGGCTGCAGCTGCTAAGAGGAAGGCTGCGGATGAAAAGTCGCCTGGAACTTCATGGTTGTATGAATTATAGTTTTGGTTTGAAGGAATCTTCAGTTTAGTGGAGTCGTTGGATGCAAATACGCTAATGCCATGTTTAGTTAGAACATCCATAGTCATTTGAACGTAGCTTCTAGACTCTAAAGGCGTAGTGACAACAATTTCAGTGTCTTCCTTCGCTTTGGGACAAGCAAATAATAATCCAGAGATGAATTGGGAACTTATGTCGCCTCTTATCGACGTTTTGCCCCCCTGAATTCCTCCTCCATGAATCCTAACTAGAGAACTTCCTTCTTTTAGTTGGAGATTGGAGTCTGTTCCTAATTGTTTAAGACTCTGAAGAAGAGGCTCTATAGGTCTCCTTTCTAGCGACGACCCCAAAGTGAAGATTGTAGGCTCAGGAGCGAGGGCGGCAACAGGTATCATAAAACGAAGAGTAGCTGCAGACTCTCCACAATTTATCGGATTCTTTGGAGCTTTAAGCAGCTCTACTCCCCTAATTGTCCAGCAATTCTCCAGTAACTCTGTTTCCGCTCCGAAGGCTTTTACAGCACGTAAAGTTGCTTTGGTGTCATCTGAAACCAAAGGATTCGATATTTTTGAGGTCCCATTTGACAATAATGCAGCTATCAGCATCCTATGTGTATAAGCTTTGGATGGAGGTGCCGAAACTTCCCCTGCTAAATGCTCACTTTTCGTGATAATAATGTCAACCAATTAGTCAGCTTACCACCTTAGCCTTCTCATGATTAATCTGTGCTTCCAAAATTTCGCCTTCATACCTCTGCCAAGCATCTTTCACAAGGTCTTTCTTCTCATAGGGAACAATAGCGGTAATTGCAGGACCCTTGCCAGATAAACCTGAGGCTAGGGCACCTGACATTAAAGCATCTATAGATATAGACGGATTGAACCCTAACGCTGAAGAATAAATCAAACCGTTTAAAGTCAGCGCTGCCCAATGATTTCCTTTCAAAGCTTCCTTGTAAGCGACTTTAACAAGAGAAGCCATGCTTTTCATGCGACGTACATCTGAAGTAGCTGTGTAAGCTTTCTCTGCTGGAACATAGAATAATACAGTCAAGTCTTCAGTTATTTTAAAGCGTTTAACAATTCTTCTTTTCAAATTATCTGTAACCACGACTCCTCCAAAATAAGAGGCGCAAGCGTCGTCGAAGGCGCCTGTTATCGTAACTTTTGCAGCAAGTGCCCCCTCTACGCCAAGTTTCACTATTGTTATGTCATCTAACTTTTTGCCTAAAGCAGCAACAGTAGCTAAAGCAACCGCGTTTCCCGCAGCACTACTACTTTTCATGCCTCTTGCTATCGGTATATTCGACAAAGTTTCAACTTTGGCGCCGAATTTTCCTTCAACCTTGAAATATTTGAGAACTTTTTTCACAGTGTTTTCAATTAAAACTGGATTTTCTGTTGGGTCTGACGCAATGGTGCTCTCGATGATTCTAGGTTTATCGGTTAGTTTGACTCTTGCTTTTGTCCATAAGTCTACGCCTAAGGCTGCTCCCTTACCTGTGGCGATGGCGTTTATTATTGTGGCTGCTCCATGGGATATTGCTTCAGCTTTTCCATTCAATGGTGGGCACCTAGCGCAAGTTGATTCAAAACAGCCTTTTTCATCACTTTAACTGGAGCTTGCCTATTAGTCCAGATTTCAAAGGATGCAGCACCTTGATAGACCAGCATTTCAATGCCCGATATGATTTTGGCGCCCACAGCCTTCGCATCTTTTGCAAGCTTAGTTTCTATGGGGTTATAGATTATGTCCATCACGCATAAATTAGGTTTCAGCGAGCTTTTTGGAACCAGACTTTGGTCAATGTTTGGATGCATGCCAACAGAAGTTGCGTTAACCAGTATATCAGCGTCTCTCAATTCTTCTTTTATGATTTCAGTTGAAAGCACGTTTCCATTTATTTTCTTGTTGAATTCTTTGCGTAAAACTTCTGCCAGTTTTTTTGCTTTCTCTGGGGTTCTGTTAAGGATTATTAGTTCTTCTACCTCTTGTGCTGCTTGGAAGGCTATGGCTTTTCCAGCGCCGCCAGCTCCGAGTAAAAGTAACTTCTTTCCGTTGGGATTTACGCCGTTTTCTTTTAGAGCTTTCAATGCGCCAACGCCGTCAGTGTTATAACCTATTAGGCGCCCTTCTTTGTTTAGAATGGTGTTCACTGCACCAATGGCTCTTGCTGCCGAGTCTACCTCATCCAAATACCTCAAAACAGCATTTTTATGGGGCATAGTCACATTTAACCCATGAACATCTAAACTTCTTGCACCGATGACTGCGGCTCTTAACTCTTCTCTTCTAACTCTAAAGGCTACATAGATTAAGTCAAGGTTCAACTCTTCAAAGGCAGCATTGTGCATTGCAGGACTCAACGTATGCTCTATTGGATCTCCAATAATGCCGCAGACCCGTGTTTTCCCAGAAATTTTCATTTCACTTTAGCCCCAAAGCCGCGTATGCGCTTCTCATTTCTTGTATAGTTAGCTGCCCCGGCGCTGTTTTTCTCTCACTTTCAAGAGAAGCCAAAGTGAAAAAAGCACCAAAAACAGGAGACAAAAGCCTAGAAGGTTTGCCAAGTTCTCCCATGGAAAAACAAACAATCTTAGCTTTTTTACAAGCCTTAGACACGAAGTCTAACACGGTTAAGTTATCTTCGACAGATTTAGCCATGGTTACAATTTTGCAAATGTCAGCTCCACATGCAATTTGTTTTTCCAAAATTTTATTCAGTTGCGTTGAGTTTGGAGTTTTGTTGAAATCATGAAACGATACAATAGGTTTTGCACCTATCTCACGCAAGTTGCTAACGACATTTATCAGTTTAGGATCTGATAATTCTACGTCCACGTATTCGAAGCCGTTTTTTGCAGCGCTCATCAAGATTTTTTGGCGTTCAGTTTCGTTTCCATAAAATTTGCCTTGAAATTTTGTTGATCTGTTTGTGGCTATCAAGGGTGTGTTGCTGCACTGTGCGATGTCGGCTAGTTGATTATGTTCTTTGAGGCTGTCTAATCGAACTTCGATAAAATCTGCGTGTTTGTTCTCAGCTTTTTTAATCAAGTCCAAAGCTTCAGTAACTGTTTGAGGGGGGATTGAGACGCAGATTTTGAGGGTCAACGTTCTATCACTGTTTCTTCTTTTACCAACGTTCCGAAATGTCTGCCTCCCTCTGCTACATGTGCCAAAATTTTGTCGCCTTTTTTTAGCTCCGCAACCGATTTAGAACCTTCTGGGGTTACGAGCCGTATGGTTTCGGCGTTTTGAGCAATGGTTTTTATCTTTTTTCCCTCGTATTCTGCTTCAATGAGAATCATAGGTCTCCATTCGATTTTCACTCGCGCCACGTTTGTTGACCTAATTTTTCCTTCTCTATCAACTATGAGAACTTCGTCTCCTGCCTTAAGTTCTGACAAATATCGTGTTTTAATGGGTGAAGAAAGAGTGTACAGTGACACTGGTCCTGCGTTAACTCGGAAGGGACGCGTTTCCACATACGGGCTCTCATGAATCTCTGCTTGAATAAGGAATAAACCAGACGATTGGCATCCTACGAGCATTCCTTCCCCAGCCTTCATAATATCACACGTGTCAATGCAGACTCTAGCCCCTGTTCCGATTTCTTTCAGTTCAACAATTTTGGCAGCCATTAAGTCAATCTTTGGAGCTTTTTTCTTGGCAATACTTGCTGTCTCCATAAGTTCATCTAGGTTTGAGGTTTTCAAGACCACTCCATCAGCTCCCAGTTCAAGCGTTTCTAAAGCTAGTTTTGCTTCTTTGGCGCTGGAAACCTCTGCAAGCAGTTTGCTTTTTCCATGTGTTTTTGCAATGAGGTTCTCTAAGGGTATGATTTTCCAGTCTGGGCAGTTGATAACTAGGTAGTCGCATGAGAGTTCTGCTGCAGCGATAGCGATTTTCTCGTCGCTTCTTCCTTTAATAGTTATTTTTAAGGCTACAGTTTTTCCGCTCTTTTTTAACTCCGTCAGCTTATCCTCATCAAAAGTTGAAAGCAGATTAATGTCAGCTTCATCTGAACTAGCCGCTATTTTAGCCCCAGTTTTTTTCTTGGCTTTTTCTACATCTTTTGCGCTGACTAATATAACGTCACAAACCATAGTTGCAGATTTCAACAGGCTATTTTTTAAGTCGTCAGAAAGGGATTCATTTATTTCAATCCAAAGTTCTTTCACTTATAATTCTCCAAGAATCTTTAAAGCTTCATCGACTGATGCCCCTTTATGCACAATGGCTGAGAGAGCCTTAACCATTTTAGCTGGGTTTTCGTGTTGGAACACGTTTCTACCTATGGAAAGTCCTGCACCGCCCGCTTGTATGGAGTCGTATACCATCTGCAAAACTTCTTGAACAGTTTCTATTTTGGGACCACCTGCTATTATGACTGGCACGCAACAGCCTTCTACAACTTCTTTGAAAGTTTCAGCGTCACCCGTATAGTTCGTTTTAATTATATCGGCTCCTAACTCTGCACCTAAACGGGCAGCGTGAGCCACTACGTCTACAGCATGCTGATTTGGGATTTTTGGTCCTCTGGGATACATCATGGCTAGCAAAGGCATGCCGTAGCTGTCGCAGTCATCTGCAACTCTGCCAAGTTTTACAAGCATTTTATCTTCCTGTTGAGCGCCAACGTTAACGTGCACAGAGACAGCGTCTGCGCCTATTCTCACAGCTTCTTTCACAGAGCAAACTTGAACCTTGTTGTCAGGGTCAGAGCCAAGCTTTGTGATGCCAGACAAATGAACAATTAAGCCAGCGTTTCCAGCATCAACGTGTTTCGCTATGCCTCTGTGAACAACGACAGCGTCAACGCCTCCTTGCAACAGTTTATCAATGATTTCTTGCATGTTTACAAGTCCTTTAACAGGACCAGCAGTGACGCCGTGATCCATAGGAACTATAACAGTTCGGTTGTCATCACGGAAAATTCTTTTTAATCGTCTTTTTTTACCAGGTTCCAAACTTTTTTTCTCCTAGAGGTATTTTTTTGCTTTCAGGCATTCTGCGTTTAGAATGCCACAGCCAGCGGCTCCTCTTATGGTGTTGTGACCTAAAACAACAAACTTTACTCCGCCGAAAACTAGGTCTTTTCTAACCCTGCCCACTACCGTGCTCATGCCTTTGCCTTCCATTCTATCAAGTCTAGTTTGCGGTCTATCTTCTTCGCGTCTGACTACCACGGGTTTTTCTGGAGCTGTTGGAAGCCTAAGTTTTTGGGGCTCTCCAACAAAGTTTTCCATGGCAGCTATAACAGATTCAGGCTCTGCTTCATGTTTTAACTCTACAAAAACAGCCATCATGTGTCCGTCTAACACCGCAACTCTGTGGCAACTAGCCGAAACTTTGAAATCCGCTGGTTTTAAAGGAGAACCTAAAATCTTCAAGGTTTCCAATTCCAATTTTTCTTCCTCTTTCGCAATAAAGGGAATAACATTGTCTACTATGTCAAGGGAAGGAACTCCTGGATATCCAGCGCCTGAAAGCGCTTGCATTGTGGAAACTATAACTTTGTTGATGCCGAATTTGTCGTAAATTGGTTTCAGAGGAAGGGTTAAAACTGCGGTGCTGCAGTTTGGATTTGTAACGATGGCGCCATCCCATTTTCTCCTTTTACGCTGTTCTTCGATGAGGCTAATGTGATCATAATTTATTTCGGGATTTAGCAGAGGCACATCGGGTTCCATTCTGTGGGCTGAAGCGTTGCTCACCACGATGTATCCAGCTTTGGCGAAGTCTTCCTCTGTTTTTACAGCTATGTCGGCAGGCAAGGCTGAGAATACTACGTCCACATCTTTGACTGCATTAGGCTCTATGGGTACCACAGTAAGGTCGGCAACTTCTTCTGGCATCGGCGTTGGTTGTCTCCATTTTGCTGCTCGGGAGTATGCTTTTTCTATGCTTCTTTCGGAGGCTGCTACAACAGAGACTTTGAACCATGGATGCCCATTTAGCTGCTGAATGAAGATTTGACCAACGTTGCCTGTTGCGCCTAAAACAGCGGCTTTCAACATTTTAATCACCTTTTAAAGCATTTTTAACCAGACTTAGGGCTTTTTCTTTTTCGTTCCAATCGACAAAGACTAGGATGCTTGATGTGATTGTTAATAAGCCGAAAATGTTTATGCCGTTTAGCCGTAGAGCCTCTGATATTTTTCCAATAAGCCCAGGAGTTTCCTCTAAGCCAACGCCTTTAACTTTAAGAAAGGCTAACTGTTTTTTAACTGACATGGCAATGGTTTCTCCATGCGCCAAAATTGCATCATGAATCTTTTCGAGGAGCAGATTTGAGTCTTCATTTTCTGACGCATATAAAATTAATGAATTATAATTCAATGATAATCCCAGAAGACGCGCATTGGCTTTAACCATTTCAGCTAATTCTTGCAGAACTTCAGGTTTTTCGGAAACGCCGCGACCCACAACTGTAATCGACATGGCTGGAGATGGATTTGCTAAAGCTACGTCTAGTTCAGCGGACAAAGCGCCTTCGATTAAGGTGCCATCTGCGTTTAGATCTCCAGAAGCATGGCTGATTACCCTAACCTTAACCGATGAATCCTTGTATCGCAAAGCCTTTCTGTGAATGAATTTTGTGCCTGAATCTGCTAGTCCTACCAAGGTGTCCACGTCGATATTTGAAAGTTTTTTTGGTTTACTAATTATTTTAGGGTCAGCTGACATGATTCCTTGGGCGTCAGTAACTAAGATGACTTCATCTGCTCCTAGGGCTTTGGCTAGAATGAAGGCTGTTGTGTCGCTTCCGCCTCTTCCAAGTGTAGTTGTTCTTCCATCTAATGTTCTGCCTACGAAGCCTGCGATTACGGGTATGACGCCTTTTTCAACGAGAGGAAGCACGTGTTGCTGGATTTTTTCTTCACATTCTTTCAAAATTGGGTTTGCATCAGAGAAAACATCATCCGATATGATAGGCCAATTTGGGTTTAATGGATCGAAGTAACGTGATTCTACCCCTTGTGCCTTCAACGCGGCGGCGAAAATTCGGATGCTGGTTCGTTCACCCATTGCTAAAATCTCATCTAACTCGCCTTTCTTAATCTTCCCGTTAGAGGCGTCTTTAGCTGCGCGAAGAAGCACATCAGTTGTTTTTCCCATGGCGGAAACAATCACGGCGATTTGTGTACCCTTATTAGCTTCTTTAACCACTGCCGTAACCGCCTTTAATATGCGTTCTTGATCGGCTAGGCTAGCTCCGCCGTATTTGACTACAATCCGCTTGTGGCGTTCTTCATTATGTTTTTTCATTAATTATACAACCCCCATGAACCCAGAAAGTTAAGATACAAAATTTTTTGTTTTAACTTCTGGGCTTAACGATAAAAGAAATAGTAATATCGCTTGAATGTCAAAGAATTAGTCGTTGGAGTCATCGGGGAATTCTGCATAGGCCTTTTATTCCTTTCGGTGAACACAACAAAACACTTTTCTAATATAAAAATTTTTCTTAAACTAATCTCTAGAAGATTAAAGTTGGCTAGCACAATGGTGTGAGGGTGGATTCGCGCATGAATTTACCAGTAAATCAATTCATCCTAGGAGACCCTTTAGCTAATTTCTTTAGAATTGCTACTTGAAGAAAAAGGGCTAAGTCTGTATGGTTTATGGTCTCTTTTCAATTTTTCCTTCTCCGTGATTTAACAACTTTTTTGGAGGAAAACTTATATTATGCCATAATATAGTATTTTTTGGTGAAAAATTTTGGAAACTGGAGTGGAAGTTAAGAAAGTGGATTCTCAAGGGCGTCTTATTCTGCCTGCGGATTGGCGAGAAGCTGAAATTGGTGAAAGTCGGGAGCTGTATATTATCAAGAGGAAAGGATACTTGAAGATCGTTCCTAAGCGTCGCGTTGATTTAACTGAAAATTTTGACAAAGTTGATCTGGGCGTAGAAACCATCGGAAACTGGAAGCAATTTGAAAAGAAATTTTACGAGGCAGGCGCATGAGATTCTTAGATGCAAACATATTCATTTACGCTTACTACAAACCGAAAAAGCAGTTAACCCAAAGAGAAAAACAAATGAAAGAACGAGCTAAACAGATAATTAGCAATGTATCCCAAGGAAAAGAAGAAGTCACAATGACTGTTGTTCACCTCTCTGAAATAGTAAACATTCTCAAGCATGGTATGCCACTTAACCAGTTAACCAAAATTATCCGTGGCATATTCATGCTCGACAATGTAAAAATACACGGCGTAACCCGAGAAGTATACTTCGCCGCAGCTGAACTTGGAGAAGATTTAAGGCTTGAAGCCAACGATGCCCTCGCTGTCGACGTTATGAGAATAAATAATATAAACGAAATATACTCATTCGACGAAGACTTCGACCAAATAGAAGGAATTTCAAGGCTACCTAAACTATAAGAACCTCCAAAAACAACCGAATTTGTGCCCAATTTTCAGCCTTCACTCATAACCACTCTAAAATCAGCTTATTCCAACAAAATGAATTCAAATTAAGGCTTAAAATTGGTGCGGGGGGTGGGATTTGAACCCACGAACCCCTACGGGATAGGCTCCTGAAGCAATCGCACATCTACATTGATGTTCTACGCCTTTGACCAGGCTTGGCAACCCCCGCGCATGCAACATTTTCTTATCAACCCAGTAAATTAACTCTTACTTTAAAAACTCAAAATATTCTTTTTTAAATTCTATCATGACAGATTTCAGAATATCAGCTTGAGATTTGAACTTTAATAATGCTTCTTCTTTGACTTTTTGAGTTTCTTCAGATAATTCAAAATAATGTGTAACCTTATTTAGTTCATCCCAAACTTTGTAAGAAGCTATTTGTCTCAATTTTATCGGCTCACCAAAGTCTATTACAGCAGAGATTGAAGCAAGATTCGCAATAGAATACCCGATGTCAAATGCTGCCCTATGATCAGGATGCCAATCTGAGGAATTTGGAAGGAGAACTGTTTCAGGTCTTAAACTTCTCAACATTCTTAATGTTTTTTGATATGCGCCCTCTTTGCCATTCGTTTTTTCCCAGCATTTAAATTCTGTAAGATTCATATCGGGGTAATCAAGAAAGTATGGGGTTGCGCCAAGCATTTTGTAGGCGTTTTTTGCTTCTTCACGCCTGATTTGTCTTATGTTATTTTTTTGTTCTATTTTGGAGTAGCCAAGAGAACCGTCAGTCATTATCAAAACATAAGTTTTAATTTTTCTTTGGGACAGGTTATAAATCAATCCACCAGTACCTATTACACCATCATCGTCGTGCGGTGACACTACTACTAAAGTTCCGCGGATACTTTCTAAGACAAGTTTCTTCATTTTTTAACCACTTCTTAATTTTAATTAAACAAATTAGTAATTATCTTTATCTTTAAAATTCTATAAGCTGGAAAAGTCAGAATTCTGTAAAGGCTTTATCCCTGAAAACCAAACAATCAGAACCCTTCTACAGCTCATCATGACCCCCCTCCCCCCTCCTAAAGCCAAACATGAAGCAGAAAAATAACCCAACCAAACTCATCAACCCAAAACTTTACAGAGCAAAAGTTAGAAAGAATAATTAGATCATGTAAGCATAGTCATCACTGTTTATAGGAGCTTTGACATTGGTTGATTGGCTAAAGGTTCTAGAAGCCTGCGCTGAAAAAATGAGAGAAGAAATACTCAATGTCTATCAGACAAAAGAGGCTGGGAGAGGATTCGGCGTAGGCGCAGGCGGCGACATCAAAAAGAAAATAGATTTAGTAGCTGAAAGAGCACTCATAGAAACACTTAGAGAACACAAAACTTCGTGCACTCTCATCAGCGAAGAATCTGGAACCAAACGAATCGGCATTGAACCGTCAAAATTCACTTTGACCGCAGACCCCTTAGACGGAACAACCAATGCGTTGCGTGGATTACCCTTTATGGCAACGTCGCTGGCAGTATCTCAAAAACCATACCTCAAAGATGTGGAAGTGGCTCTGGTCATAGACATCCTCCACAATGCTACATATACAGCTCAGCGAAGTCATGGCGCATACCGAAACAAGAAGGAAATCAAGCCTTCTAGGATAAGTACGCTTGAAGAGGCAGTTATCGGCGTGGACTTCAACACTTTTAAAGCTGGAGAAATCGTGAACCAAATGATAAAAGTGGTTGAACAGACTAAACATTTGCGACATCTTGGAGCCAACGCCCTAGAAATCTGCTACGTAGCCGACGGCACAACAGATGCCTTCATCGACTTAAGAGGCAAACTCCGAGTCACAGACATGGCTGCAGCCCAACTCATACTACGAGAAGCAAGAGGAATAATGACCACGCCGGAAGGAAAAGACCTCGATGCACCGTTAAATGCAGCCCAACGCGTGTCATTCATAGCCGCGGCAAACAAGACAATTTATAACAAAATTCAGAAACTGCTGAAAAAACGCAATCATTAGGAGAAATTGAGCAGGTTTGCTGATGCCTGTGCAGCCGTATCCGGCGCTTCTCCTTCGAACACGAACTCAACGAACATTGGTTATAGCCGACCTGCACATCGGTTGGGAAATATCCCTAGCTCAAGAAGGGATTCATGTTCCGTCGCAAACGCATAAGATGCTCCGCAAGCTGCTTCAAATCATTGACCTGTGCAAACCATCAAGCTTGCTCTTTCTCGGTGATGTCAAACACACAATCGCTAAAGTTGAACTTGAAGAATGGCGCGACATTCCCGAGTTCTTTGAAGCTCTGATCAACAAAGTAAACGACATTCAGGTGATTTTAGGCAACCACGACGGAAACTTGGAGCCGCTCCTACCCGAAAAAGTGAAGATTCTGCCCTCAACAGGCTTAGCCGAAGGCAACGTAGGTTTCTTTCACGGAAACGCTTGGCCAGCTCCAGAACTCTTGTCGTGTCGCAGCTTGGTTATGGGGCATGTGCACCCAACAGTAGCCTTCCGCGACCCTTTGGGCTTTAGAATAACAGCGCAGGTTTGGGTTAAAGCCAAACTGAACGGTGAAAAGTTGACTAGAGCTTTCTTGAAGTCTCTAGGCGTCAAAATGGAAGCAAACGCCGATGTAACTGAGTCGTTGCGTCAGCACTCCAAAGTGAGAATGAAAGCTTCAGAGCTGTTTATCATGCCTTGTTTTAACGATTTCCTCGGAGGTCGTCCAGTAAACAGGAGTAGCCGAGACCGATATTCAAAGTCGGTTGAGTATCTAGGACCTGTCCTGAGGTCTGGAAGTGTCGACTTTGACAACGCCGAGACCTATCTGCTCGACGGAACCTTTCTTGGAACTATTAACCAATTGAGAGGCTTGAGTTAAAAATATATGAGAGAAACATGTTGGGTTTGAAAAAAGATATATAATTGAAGTGACTGTTGTTAATCGAATTTCACCACTATTAAAAAAGGAAAAAAATCGAAAAAAATGGAGGAGAAAGAAAATATGAGTAAACCTGAGAAGCCGCACTTGAACATCGTGATAATGGGTCACGTTGACCACGGGAAATCCACCACTACTGGGCACCTCTTCTATCTAACTGGCACTATAGATGAGAGAACAGCCAAAAGCTATGAGGAAGAAGCCAAAAAGATGGGCAAGGAAACCTTCAAGTTCGCATGGGTCTTGGACAAACTGAAGGAAGAACGCGAACGAGGCTTAACAATCGACCTAGCCTTCCTAAAGTTTGAAACACCAAAATATTTCTTCACAGTCATCGACGCGCCTGGACACAGAGACTTCGTCAAGAACATGGTCACGGGTGCAAGCCAAGCCGACGGCGCAATACTATTTGTTTCAGCAAAACGAGGAGAATTTGAAGCTGGAATCGGACCTGGAGGACAAACAAGGGAGCACGCCTTCTTAGCCTTCACGTTGGGTGTTCATCAACTGGTTGTAGCCATTAACAAAATGGATGACGCCTCGGTTAACTGGAGCCAAGAACGTTACGAAGAAATCAAAAACGAGATTGGCAGGCTGCTTAAGACTGTTGGCTACAAGGTTGAGAAGATTCCTTTCGTGCCTACATCGGGTTGGACAGGCGATAACTTGGTCAAGCCTAGCGAACACATGTCGTGGTATAAGGGGCCAACTCTGTACCAAGCTCTTGATGTGCTCGAGGTTCCACCCAAGCCAACAGGCAAACCTTTGAGACTGCCCATACAAGACGTTTATACAATTACAGGCGTGGGCACGGTTCCGGTTGGACGGGTTGAAACAGGCGTGCTGAAGGAAGGTGACATCTTAGTTTTTATGCCTTCTAACGTTCAGGGAGAGGTCAAATCCATTGAAACCCATCATGTCAGAGTGCCAAAAGCTGAACCAGGAGACAACATCGGCTTCAATGTGCGAGGTGTAGGTAAAAACGACATTCGAAGAGGAGACGTAGCTGGACTTCCCAGCAACCCACCGACCATAGCTAAAGAATTCATTGGACAAATCATTGTTATACTGCATCCAACTGCCATAGCTGCTGGATATACGCCTGTGTTGCATTATCACACTGGCCAAGTTGCTGTTCGATTTGTGGAGCTTATCAAGAAACTTGACCCAAGAACAGGGCAGACTGTGGAAGAGAAGCCTGCGTTTTTGAAGACTGGAGACGGCGCCCTTGTTCGCTTTGAACCTTTGCATCCCATCTCAGTCGAAGCCTACTCTGATTTTCCAGAGCTTGGAAGATTTGCCATACGAGACATGGGAACAACCATCGCGGCTGGAGTAGTTAAAGAGATAACTAAGAAGGGCCCGTAAGCCCAATTTCCACCTTTTTTCTTGTTAAATATTTTTTTAGAATACGTGAGAATATGAATGTGCGAGAAGTTTTCTAGCCTGAAACTCTTACGTTTTTGATTAGTATGGTTGATGAAATCACTGTTTCTTCCCCTCCAACTTGCTTGAAGTCGTCCGCGAAGAGTACCACGTTTTTGAGTGCGTCTAAGATGTTGCCTCCTAACATTGCTTGCCTTACTGGATAAGCAACCTCACCTTTCTCTACCTTGAAGGCTGTGTCTAACACAACTGAAAACTCGCCGCTGGCAGCGTTTGCGGTGTGAGCGCCTATAACTTCCTTGGCTATCACTCCATTCTTAACCTCGCTTACAATGTCTTCAAATTTGGCTTGGGCTGATTTTTCTCCAGCGCAAAGCTTGAAGTTTGTAGGTCCGATGAGAGGTTCCACAGCGTATTTGGGTTTGTAGGTAAATCCTCCAACAATTCTTATGGCGTTTCCAGTTGAGGGCACATTGTCTTTTCTAGCTGTGTAAGAGTTGTAAAGAAAGTTTTGAAGCTGACCCTTATTTAGGATGGTTGTGGTCTGCGTGGGGCATCCTTCATCGTCGAAGGGCTTAGAACCCGCTGCTTGTGGAGTTAAGCCGTCGTCGATGACTGTGAGATTTTCTGAAGCAACCATTTGACCCATTTTTTCAACGAAGGGTGACTGTCGCTTCTGAATGTTGTCCGCTCTCACTTCGGGAATGAGTGTGGATGTGAGGAGAGAGGCTAAAGCGTCAGGCTGCAGCAAAACATCCATTTTTTCGGTTTTTATGGTCTTTGGGTTGAGTTGTCTTATGGCTAGGTCTCGTGCTTTCTTGAATGCGTTGAAAGTTTTTTCTTCGTTGAAGAAGCAAGCTGTGTAGCTGTCTCCCCCTACGCCTACAGAGCCTTTCTCTTGAGCAACCACGTAGCCATAGGCTCCGTAGCCTGTCTTTTTAAATTCGCCTGAGACGCCCAAAGAGTTGGCGATTGCTACTTTAACTATGCCTAAGCCGAGTGCTCCGCTTATAGTGGTTATTCTCTTGTCTGTTTCAACAGCCTTAATTAGGTCGGTTGCTAAGTCAACAATTTTTTCTGGTTCAATTTTGACTATTTGCTTGTCGTAGATTTTCTTGACAGTTTTTGTGGGTTTGTGTTCTTGGAAGGATTTGAAGTCAGAGTCTGGTTTCTTGAATGAAGCCACTTTTAATGCTTGTTTCACTGCGTCGTCTGCCGCCTTCTTAGTTAAGTTTGTTAAATAGGAAAATCCAATTGAAAATCCGTCTGTTTTCTTGACGGCAACACGTATACCTATGCCAGCATCATACTTTTTTTCACTTATCTTAACCTGCTTCTTTTCTATGCCTGTTCGCAGCAGTTCGGTTCCATAGAAGTAGGTTTCTGCTTGGCTTGCACCTTGCTTTTCAGCCTTCTTAACAATATATTCAAGAAGGTCTAACATTAGGCTCTGCCTCCCACAAGTGCGTTTTTGATTCGTATGTGTGGGCTTCCGTCTCCAACGGGTACTGTTTGACCCTTGCCGCAGAATCCTATGTGGAGTTCAAAGTCGTTTGCCACAGCGTCGATGTTGTGGAGAGTTTCAAGTGTTAGTCCTGATAATGAAACGTCTAACAGAGGTGTGGTGAGTTCGCCCTTTTCTATTAATCGCGCTTCTTCGGCGTTGAATTGAAATGTTCCTTTGGCTGTGTCAACTTGTCCTCCACGAGTGGCTTTCAAATAAACTCCATGGGTTATGTCTTCCAACAACTCTTCAAAAGAATGGTCTCCCCTAGCAATGTATGTGTTGCTCATTCTGACAATGGGAGGAAAAGAGAAGCTCTCGGCTCTTGCGCCACCATTTGGCTCCAACTTAAGTTTGGCGGCTGCCTCTCTGTTGGTTATGTATCCTTTCAAGACACCTCGTTCTATGAGAAGCCTTTTCTTAGTTGGCACACCTTCATCATCGTATTTTTGGCTTCCCCAGCCTCCAGCAAGCGTTGAATCATCAAATATGGAAACAAGTTTAGAGCCTACAACCTTGCCGATTTTGCCCGCCAAAATTGATTCTCCAGCAATGATTAAGTCGGCTTCGCAGGCGTGCCCAACCGCCTCATGCGCGAAGACTCCTGCAAGTCTTGGGTCAGCTATCACTGTGAATCTTCCGCTTGGAACTGGCTTTGCCTTGAGGAGGTCAACTGCTCTCTTTGCCGCTTTTTCCATGATTTCGTCTCCGTTAACTTCGTTGAAGAGTTCGAAGCCGCCCATTTTGCCTAGGCGCTCTCGGGCTGAAGTGAGTTTTTGGGCTTGTTTAGCCACGGCGTTAACGCTTACATAGACCCGACCTATGTCCGTGAGAATATTGGCTCCGTCGCTACTGGCTACGACCTTCTGTCCCACTGCATCTTCATAGGCAAGGTTTGCGCTAACGATTTTTGGACTATAATCCCTAGTGGTTTTGGAGAAAACCAGCACTGTCCTCATTTTTTTGTCAATTCCAACCTCTGTCAAGGGTTGACGAGTTTTCACTTTGACGTGGTCTTTCAATGGCTTAACACTGCATATTTTCGCCTTTTCTTTCACGCCTTTAGAAGTCGCCTTGGCAATTTTAAAAGTAATTTTCACAACCGCTTGAATGTCTTTAAGCTCCAGCGAGCTTGTGGAACTGAACCCCCATGCACCCTTATACAACATTCTTACGCCGAGCCCTTGGTCAAAACCCGAAACCGCCTGCTCAAAACGGTCGTTTGTCAACCGAATAGCAGTTGAATGAATTTGTTCTGCTCGCGCATCAACGTATTCAACGCCCAAATCCATCGCAAGCCGAATAGCTTTTTCAGCCAAATCCAGTAACAAATTGTTTCTCTCCAAACAGATGAAACAGACATGTCTCAGAGCATTTAAAGGCTTTATTCAACAAAACGCTTAAGGTCTAATCCTTCCTCGCTCTCCTTATCAGCAGAATATGCCACAAAACAAAACCATAAAAATAGACAACATAAAAAACAAAAACAAACCTATTTGACTCCAAATAGACGGTTTTCAGACGACCCTCAACCCTGTCTCAATTTCTCTCAACTCCTCTAACCACAACATCTTTCAAATGATACATTTCATATTTGAAGCCTATTAGGATCCAAATAGAGGGGCTAGGTCACAAGTGCGCACACACACGCAAAAAATGTTTGTCAAGGTGTTTCTCTACGTTTCACCAGTTCAACTCTTCTCTTACCCTTAGTCAACGAAGAAACGTAAACCTTGCCCGCAACCTCCATCCTCATCAACATTTGATTCAACATCCCAAACCCCAAGTCTTCATAGGTCTCCTTCAAAAGGTCAAGAAGCTCAGCATCAGTCATAGGACCCTTCTTCTCCAAAACCTCAACAATAGTCAAATCAAGAGGACGCGACTTCCAAATCTTCACAGCCATTTATTCACATATCCCTCCTAGCATCTACGCCACAGGCGTCGTCGGCTTCTGCACACGCCTAATCTGCTTCATAAAGCTCTTATACCAAGTCTCCATATCAGGCAAAATACTCGGCCCAATCTTCTCCATAGCCTTCTGAAAATCACCAAACGTTACTTCCTTAGACGTCACATCCTTACGCAAAGCATACATCGCAGCCTCACGACAAAGCGCCTCAATATCCGCACCAGAATAACCCTTCGTAGTTCTAGCTAACTCAGCAATGTTCACGTCCTTAGTCAAAGGCATACCCTGCGTATACAACTTAAAAATCTCTAATCGCGCCTTCTCATCAGGCTCAGGAACATAAATCAAACGATCAAATCTCCCAGGTCTCAAAACAGCAGGATCAACAATATCTGGCCTATTCGTCGCGGCAATAATTACCACATCTTCTAAAGTCATGACTCCATCCATCTCTGTGAGAAGCTGACTAATCACCCGTTCAGAAACACCACTGTCAGCATAACCCATTCCACGTCGAGGCACCAAAGAATCAAACTCATCAAAGAAAATCACAGCAGGAGCAGCCATGCGCGCTTTTCTAAACACCTCTCGAATAGCTTTTTCAGACTCACCTACCCATTTAGAAAACACTTCAGGACCCTTAATCGTAATGAAATTAGCTTCGCTTTCCGTGGCCACAGCCCTAGCTAACAGCGTCTTTCCACAGCCAGGCGGCCCGAACAGAAGATTGCCTTTAGGCGCACGGATTCCCATTCTACTGAAAACTTCAGGATTTTTAATAGGCCACTCAACAGCTTCCCTCAATTCTTGCTTGACCTCTTCCAGACCGCCTATGTCACTCCAATGAATGGTGGGCACTTCGATGTAAACCTCTCTCATGGCAGTGGGAGTAATCTCCTTGTAAGCGTTAACGAAGTCTTCCATACGGATCTCCATCTTTTCTAAGACGCTGGGTGGAATGCGCTCCTCTTCCAAGTTGATTTCAGGCAGGTATCGTCTCAACGCTTTCATAGCTGTTTCTCTAGCCAGCGATGCAAGGTCAGCGCCTGTGTAGCCGTGGGTCATGTCCCTCAACTTCTTGAGATCCACGTCTGGCGCCAACGGCATACCACGAGTATGAATCTGCAAAATCTCATGCCGCCCATGCTTATCAGGCACGCCGATTTCAACTTCTCTATCGAAGCGTCCTGGTCTACGAAGAGCAGGGTCAAGGGCGCCAGGACGATTAGTGGCGCCTATAACTATAACGTTTCCCCTTCCGCTTAATCCGTCCATTAAGGCGAGAAGTTGCGCCACCACCCGGCGTTCCACTTCACCCGTGACTTCTTCTCGTTTTGGTGCTATAGCATCTAATTCATCGATGAAGATTATGCTAGGCGCGTTCTGTTGCGCCTGCTGAAAGATTTCGCGCAGTCTGGCCTCTGACTCGCCGTAAAATTTGCTCATGATTTCGGGACCATTTATTGAGAAGAAGTTAGCTTCAGACTCGCTGGCCACAGCTCTCGCCAACAAGGTTTTACCGCAGCCAGGCGGACCGTGCAACAAGACACCTTTTGGAGGCTCGATTCCAAGTCTCTGAAATATCTCTGGATGTCGCAAGGGAAGCTCAACCATCTCGCGGATGCGTTGAATCTCTTCTTGTAGTCCGCCGATGTCTTCGTATGTTGTGCGTGGCACTCCTTTGGCTTCAGGAGCTGGTTCGCTTAATATTTGGAGGCCAGTTCCTGGGACAATGCGGACTATCCCGTGTGGTCGAGTCTTGGTTACTGTGAAGGGTATGGCGTGACCCAGCATCATGACTAGGGTTGTGTCGCCCTCAACAAATGTGCGGTCCATGAGTCGGTTTTTCACAAAACTTGTAAAGTCTTCGTCAACGTTCAGTCGCATGTCTACTGGAGATAAAACCACGCTGAGAGCGTCTTTCACTTTTCCAGGTCTGACAATGATGTATTCATTTATGGCTATGCCAGCGTTTTTGCGTGTGAATCCGTCGATTCTGATTATATCGCGGTCTTGATCTTCAGAATAGGCTGGCCATGCGATTGCTGAGGTTGTTCTTTTTCCCGCGATTTCTATTACGTCACCTGCGGATAAGCCTAGTTTTTGCATGGTTTTTTGGTCTATGCGGGCTATTCCTCTTCCGACGTCGCGTTGACGTGCGTCTCCTACTCTAAGTTGTATCTCGCTCATGTTGTCACTTTCTGCCGTGTAAATGTTCTATATCGGGAAAGTTGCATCTCTTATTTAAGTGTAAACCTAAAAGTTTTTTTACCATCTCTGCATCATGAAGGTTTCTATGTTGCTTATCCCTTGGATTTGACGCATACTGTTCTCTATTTTTTCAAGGTCATCCTGTTTTTCTTCAGGTATGAGGATGTGGGCTATCAAAGCGTTTAAGCCAAATGCGATAGGTTCTTCGTTGAATCTCAAAACTTTTGAGTCTTGCGGCATGATTTCTTCGATTTTTTGTTTGAGTTGGTTTAGGTCAATAGTTATGTCTTCGGGAAAAATTTTCATTGAAACTAGCATCTTAGTCATTTAGTATGCACGCTTCTTTTTTATGGTCCTTCGAAGCCGCATTTGGGGCATTTGTATGGTCTTCCGAATTTGCGGCATCTGTTGCATCGCCATATTATGATTTCTCCGCAGTTTGGGCATGGGAATTTTGCGGTTTCTGTTCCGGGTGCTATTATTCTATGGCATGATGTGCATACTGGCACTGTGACTGTGATTGTTGGTTTTTCGCTCATGGTGGGGTTCCTCTGTGAGGCTTCGAATAGTAGTGTTTGTCTTGCTTATATGTGCTATGTTCTGTGTTTGTGAACAATTTTTGTGTTTGTGTGTGCGCTACCTAGGAGGGGGATCATGATGACCTGTAGAAAACTGCTGATTTAAAAACAGAGCCACATAATTAAACAGATTGTTTAGCTCTAGTTTGTGTGTGCGCACTTGTGACCTAGCCCCTCTATTTGGATCCTAATAGGCTTCAAATATGAAATGTATCATTTGAAAGGGTGTTGAGAGAGATAGAGACGGATATAGGCTTGTCATTTATGGAAAGTCTTGTTAATGCCATTTGACGTATTACTTTGATGTTTGAGGAAGAGTAGTTGTGACCCATAAAGTTGATGTGATTGTGGTTGGCGGTGGTCCTTGCGGTTCGTTTTCAGCTTTGACAGCGGCAAAATTAGGCGTCAATGTGATTGTTTGTGAGGAACATAAGGAAATAGGTGTGCCCAGCCATTGCCCTGGTCATGTGAGTTTGAATGGATTGAAACGACTTGGATTGGATTTGCCACGGGAGGTTGTTGAGAATGAGATTAAGGGAGCTGTTTTTTATTCGCCGTCGGGTCAGGAGTTTAGAGTTAAGTTTGCTTCTCCCGTTACATGTGTCCTTAATAGGGTGTTGTTTGACAGGTTTTTGGCAAATTTGGCTGAAGAGGCTGGAGTGAAGTTTCAGTTTGGAACAAGAGTGGAATCGTTGTTTTTAGATGCTGGTCAAGTGAAAGGTGTTTCTGTTAATGGAGAGGTTTTAAAATCTAATGTTGTCATTGATTGTGAAGGTTGTTCATCTATTCTTTTGAAAAAAGCTGGTTTCCCCATTTTAGACAAATCTATGGTGGTTACAGGCGTTGAAGCTGAGGTTGACAAGGTTGAAGATGTAAACCAAGACATGGTTGAAGTTTATTTTGGACAAAAGTATGCGCCGGGTCTGTTTGCTTGGATTATTCCTCGACCTGATGGTTCAGCAAAAGTTGGATTGACAACGAAGACTGGCAACCCTAAAACTTACCTGCAAAATTTTGTCAGCCACAACCCTAAAGCTGCAGATAAACTGAGGCACAGCCGATTTGTGAGTGTTTCTTATCATCCGATTACTTTGGGAGGACCGTTAGCTAAAACCTATCATGATGGGCTTCTCATAGTTGGTGATGTGGCTTCTCAAGTTAAGCCAACAACAGGCGGAGGTGTGGTTATGGGTTTAAACTGCGCCAAAATCGCTGGCGAAACAGCTTATGAAGCAGTAAAGCATGGTGATAATTCTGCAGGTTTCCTCTCCAGATATCAAAGAAGGTGGCAGAAGGCTATAGGCTTCGACATGGCTGTTATGCGTCAAATGCGTTTAATGTTAAATCGATTGCCAGACCACAGATTTGATAAGATTATTGCTTTGTGCTCGCAACTTCGCTTAAATGAAGATTTGAAGCGTGTTCAAGAGATTGACTTTCAGGGAAAAGGCATAATGCCTATCTTTAAAAGTCCAGCAGCATGGACAGTTGCCATCTATTCAATTCTCTCATCTTTAACATCGCCACTCTAGGTTCAAATCGGTTCTGTTGCGTAATTGAGGTTTATATTACATTTTGAGGTTCAGCCATTTCCTAGTTGTTGCAAACTCAGGTGTCTGATTGCAGTATGAATGCTAGCCAAGCAAGCAAAACCTAAAGAGCCTTCAATTTGATTTGGATTTTTCAGGTTCATACATACTTAAGCTCTGCAACTCGAAAACCTTTAGAGGGCATTTTTTCCAGTCGTGTATCCAACAAATTATTAGATCACATTCTTTTTCTTGATGAGAATGCGTTTTAAAATCTCTGGAATGTAGTTCAAACTCTATTCTTATTTTTTTGGTACCTTTTATTAATTCAGCATCAGGGTATTGCGTTCTAAAGTTGACTTTATCAAATCTATCTTCTTCTAGAAAAACACTAGCAAGGCGGGGTTCTAAATGTCTATACATACGTCCGAAAGCAAATGTGACGACATTTTCGCTACTTGGAAAACTAGAACCGATGAGACTATTTATCGCCTTCCTCTTCACCTTATCCACATCCTTCTCCGAACCATCTATCTCACTCTTTAAGCGACCGTATTCTTCATCCCAGTAAATCTTTTCCTTAGCCATACTAAACAGATGATCTAGCATTTTCTTAAACTTCCTCGAATAATCAAGCCATAATGCAAGTTCCTCTTCGCTTATTTCACTATGAAAAAAAGCTTCTTCCAAAACAGAATCCCAAAGTATGATGCTATCAAAAATTGACCACATTGTCATTTCTCCAACTTTTCAATGAGTAAATCTCACTTAGAGTTACTTAAAACGTTTTTACAGGAGTCACATAGTTATATCTGAGAGCAACCTCAGTTTGTAACAATTCTGAAAAGACTAAATCTGTAACAGAACTTTCAAAGCAAAAACCTTTAACAAACTCCTAACAAAAACCATTACAGTGTCACCAAAATGTCGGAGTTCAAATATAAACAAGTCATTGTTGTGCGTAGCGACTTAGAAATGAGTAAAGGAAAAATTGCAGCGCAAGCTGGGCACGCTGCTGTTTCGGCGGCTGAAAAAGCGAAAAAATATCATCCAACGTGGTGGAGGGCTTGGCTTAACGAAGGACAGTGTAAGATAGCCGTGAAAGTTCGAAGTGAAAAAGAGCTTCTAAAGTTGGAAAAAGAAGCAAAAGAGTGGGGATTGCCCTCCGCTTTGATTTGTGATAGAGGCTTAACTGAGCTTCCCCCTGACACCATAACTTGTCTGGGAATAGGTCCTGCTCCATCTGATAAAGTGGATAGAATCACTGGAAAGTTGGCTCTTCTTTGAATGTTCCAAAGCTGGAAAAAGAGGTAGGCATAGAAGTGTATGCCACCAAGTCGCTTGGAATCGGCGGCATAATCCGTTGGTCTCCCGAAGACTTTGTTGTTGAAGAAATTTTGTTAGACGGGTCAAAAGCAACAGTTGAGCCAAAAACTGTTTCCAGCCTTACTGGTCGAGGGCGCTATTTAGTCTGCACATTAGTTAAGCGCAATTGGGACACAATTATGGCAACAAGAGCCATTGCCAAACAACTCGACCTTAGTCAAGAACGCATTCAAATAGCGGGAATAAAAGATGCAAACGCCTTAACCGCTCAGCATATCAGCATAAGCAGAACAATGCCTGAACAAATCTCATTAGTCAAAATTAATAACATAGCACTTTATCCCTTACGTTTTTCAAACGAAAAAATCCATTCAAAACTACTCCTAGGCAACCAGTTTCACATCATCATAAGAGAAATAGCGCACTCTTCAGCAAAAATTGAAGAACGAATTAGAAACGTACAAGATGAATTAGAGAATGCAGGCGGAGTGCCTAACTTTTTTGGGCATCAACGTTTCGGAACAAAAAGGGCAATTACTCATCTAGTAGGCAAATACATTGTGAACGGCGAATGGGAAAAAGCTGCGCTTACTTATCTAGCTAAACCAAGCGAGTTTGAACACACAGTGTCGAGGCAGGTTAGACAGCAACTTTTGGAAACACGAGACTTTGTCGAAGCTCTTCACAATTTTCCGTTTAAACTGCAACAAGAACGCATGATGCTGGGTCACTTAGCCAAACATTCCCGTGACTTTGTCGGCGCATTTCGAAAATTACCAACAAAACTTTGTCAACTGTTCGTTCAAGCCTATCAGTCCTATCTTTTCAACAAATTTGTCAGTGAAAGAATTAAGCGAGGCATTTCATTGAACGAAATTCAGAAAGGAGACTACGTGGTGAAGGCTGATAATCAAAATTGGTTGGCGTTACCCATTGTTGGTTTTAAACAACCTTTGTCCTCTGGCGTTCAAGGCAAGATTGAGAGAGAAATCTTCGAAGAAGAAAACTTCACACCTGAACATTTTCGTATTTCAGTTATGCCCCAAATCAGCGCAGCTGGGGGACTGCGAACCGCTCTTATGCCCATTAAAGACTTGTTTTTGGCGAAACCGAGCACAGATTCAGTTAATCCTTCCAAACGAAAAGTCGAACTTAGTTTCATGTTAGGAAAAGGCTCTTACGCCACAATCGTTCTGCGAGAGTTTATGAAACCTCGAAACCCTGTATCCACTGGCTTTTAAGGTGTAAGTCTAAAGCGGTCTCTTGGAAACAACGTTACTTCTCGAATGTTCTGTTTTCCCGTCAGCATCATTGTAAGCCTTTCTAAACCAGTAGCCCAACCAGCATGAGGAGGCATCCCATAATCAAAGGCTTGAAGATGAAACCTAAACGAATCTGGATTCAAACCTTTCTCCTTCAACCGCTCAATCAAAACATCTTTGGAATCCACACGGGAGCCGCCTGAAGTGAGTTCAATAGCCCGCCACATTAAGTCGAAACCCTCAGTGAGTTCAGAATTATCTTCCTTAGTTTTTATGTAAAAGGACCTGGCGGTTTTCGGCCAATCGGTTATAAAGTAAAAGTCGGAATGCAATTTGCCTAATATTCGCAAGGCAGGTGTAGGTATGTCTTCGCCCCACTTAACTTCTGCTCCCTTCTTTTTTAACTCGTCAATCACTTGGTCGTATGTGAAGCGTTTGAAGGGTGTTTCAGGCACTTCCACCTTGTGCTTCAAAATTTTCAGTTCTTTTTTGCATTGGTCGTTTACAACTTCGCAAATATAGTGTATGATTTCTTCTAAGATTTCCATTACATCAGTAGTTGTGGCGAAGGCTTGCTCTATGTCAATGGACACAAACTCACTGGTATGTCTCCTTGTGTGAGATTCCTCAGCTCTGAAGAAGTGTCCAATCTCAAACACTTTTTCAAAATCAATAACCAACTGCTCCTTATACAATTGAGGACTCTGCGCCAAATACGCCTCCTTGTCATAATAATTAACAGGAAAAAGTGCAGCTCCACCCTCAGTTGCAGATGCTATAATTCTAGGCGTATGCACTTCTATGAAACCGAGTTTAGAGAGAAAACTACGTGTAGCTTCGAGAGCAACATGCTGAACCCGAAATATTGCCCTGTTCTCTTGCCTCGAAAGATCTAAGACACGAGCGTCCAAGCGAACATCAATGTCAGATGGAGTTCGACCTGTCACATCAAGGGGCAACGGATACTGTGCAACACCCATAATTTTAATTTCGCTTGGAATAATCTCCACACCTCGAGGCGTCATCTTGGTCTTTTGAACAATTCCCTTCACGCCTATACTGTACTGCCTTTGTAAGGCATCAGCTTTTTTCACAATCTCTGCGCTGACTTTTTTGCGGAGAATAGTGATTTGAACGTCGCCTTCTCTGTCTTGTAGAATGATGAAGCGTATGCCGCCTAAGTCTCGGATGTCCAAGACCCAGCCGAAGACAATGACTTCTTTTCCGCTGAGTTCAGGCGTCACCTCAACCGAATAGTGGGTTCGCCTCCATTCTCCCAACTGATCAATTTTCACGTCTTTGACCTCACTTATTAATCGGCGAATTCCACTCTCAGAGTGATGCCTCGCACCTTTTGGGCTAACTGTTTCATAGCCTCTACGTTTAAAGGCGGCTTTCTTCCTCGTCTCTTAAGTATTACTCGGGTTTCTTGGCTGCCGTCTGGCAACCAAATAGTGTTTATAGTGAGTATGCTCAACGGTGCGAATAGGTCTTCTAAAAATTTGCGTTCGTCTACACCGTGTTCTAGCACCCGCACTGCTTTGCCTGTTTTTTCGCCAATAGTTTTCAGGATTTTTCCGCCGTAGCTGAGAAGTCGAGCTACGTCGCCTCTTCCAACTATTAGGGCTAGAACATTGTCTGTTTCTACTGCCTTGTGAAAATTAACGTCTTGAAGGGGAGGATACGTGTCTTCTAGTGAGAGAAGTAAACGACCAATCTCTAGGTCTGTTTTGCTTATTTCACCTAGCCTAAGCTTGGATTGACACTTGGGGCAGAGTATGCCGCTTTTGAGGCAAAAGTTGCAAACATTCATCATCTTCGGCATGTATTAGTCAACGTCCCTCAATGCATGCTCATACAGAGCAGTATGCCAGATAATATAAAGTTAGCGAGAAATCTGCAGCTTGATTTAAGCCGACCAAAGCACGGGTAAAGATACTTGATAATCGTTGAGGAAATCTTGGGTATTCTTAACTGCAGAATGGAAAACAAGTTTGCTAGACGATTGGGCGTTTGGAGAGGTAATCGTGTCCGCAGTTACATTTGAAGCCGATTATGCCTTTTTTGGGTTGGGTTATGTGGATGTAAGTGGGCGAGTTGCATCCAGTTTCTCGTTTGTGTATGCTCCATAGAAGATAGACTTCTCTGGGACTCAATGCTACATATTTTTTGGCTTTTCCAAAAAACCATGTGCTGTAAGCGCCGAGGGAAAACCACAGGGCGAATACGAGGAATCCTAACATGGTAAATTCCTTCCGTTTATGTGTTCTACGCATAGACAACATGTCTGTTTTTAGACATATTCTAAGACGGATATATGCACCGCTCCATATAAAAATTATGTAAAACTTGGAATACACATGCAGAGAAACGTTAAGAACGCATTTTTCACAAATGCGGTAGTTGCCTAATCTGGTGCATAGTTAAGGCGCTGACAGAGGCGAAGTATGTGCAAACTAAGATAACTCTTAGAATGATTGTTTGAGTTATGAGAGGATATAGTGGGTTGAGGAAATTCGTGATAACAGTGGAAACGTAGACTGCTTCTAATATGAAGAACAAATATATGTGGATGGTTAGTGCATACCGCATCCACTTCAGCTTCCATTCTTGGATGAACAAATTTTTAATGTATATCACCACTTTCATGGAAACGAGAAAAAAAATTGAAGCGGAAGTTGCAAGAATAATTAACCCATATGAACCGTAATTTTGCAACATTGGTCGAGCGAAGATTCCTATTTCTTCACTGCCGCTGAAGCTTAGACAGAAAAGTGTAGATAACAAATCTGCTATTGGAAGAAGAGGCATGATGAGAAGAACCTTGTCGATTTTGTCCAATTCTTCCTTTCTCTCCTAGAAATATTGGGCATCAAGAGGTATTAATAAAATTCGGTAGAGACTGAACTGGCCATGTTTGATGAATGAAAACTGAGTGAAAAAAGAGGGGGTCGCACGGTTTTTATCTACTTAGGTATCTCCATGAGAGCATTATGCTTATGGTTGCGAAGACAGCTGCGAAAACGCCTAAGAATACGAAGTCAAAGATTAACTGCTGCATATTTATTTGGTAGAGTACCAGTTGCCTCGTTGCATCCGTTGCATATGTTATGGGGTTTATTTTTGTCAAAGGTTGCAACCAATCGGGCATTAATTTAGTGGGAAACAGCGCATTGCTAGCAAAGAGAAGTGGCAGATTCAACAGGTTCATCACAGCCATTTGGGTTTCCCATCTTGTTGAACGTATGGCAATCGCAATGAATATTGAAGATAATCCAATGCTGATTAAGAAGATAGCTGCGAAAACGCCTAAGAGATTGAATGGAGTGAAGTCTGGACCAACTTGTAAGTTCAGCGCAAAAGCGAAACCAAGCACTATGGCAGCTTGTATTATAGACCTTATCACGGCATTGAACACTTTTGACATCAGTATCGAGCCTCGTGCCACTGGTGTGCTGAGGACTTTATTCAAGAAACCTAAGCGCCTATCCCAAACGATTGACATGCCACTGAACATAGTAGTGAACAACGTCACAAAAGAGATTATGCCCACCGACATGTAAGAGAAATAGTCGCTAGTTCCAAAGGTATCTTTCATTATTTGAGTTGAGAGATTTGAAAAAGCGTTTCCAAGCTGGAGCTTCTGTATGTCGGTAAGGGGAGGGGTGAGTTGCGGAATAGGTATCTGTGTGCTCGTGAAAATTGCGCCTATATTCATTGCTCTGCCGAAGAGTCCCATCCATATTAAAGGTTGAATTATTGACATGATTAAAAGGTAGGGATTCTTGTACCACTTCTTTAATTCTCTGTTAGTTAACGCCCACAGACCATGTACAGGACTCCTAGAATTACTATTTTTTTGTGACATCTTTATCATCCTCTTGCTCTTCGCAGAGTTGCTCTCTGCCTAAACATCGATTCTTTAGACTCCTCCTCTTCTCGTAGAGACTTGCCCGTGTATTCCAGATAGACTTCGTCCAAGGTCGGTTTTGTCAGTGAAAGTCGAGTTACACTGTGTCCTTGCGCTCGTATAGCATCTAATATAATTGGAGCGGTTTCTTCCCCGTCTTCCACCTTGATTCTGTACGCGCCATCTTGCTTTTTCACTTCCTTCACTTTTGGAACCTTCTGAATAATACCAGAAATGTCAGCGTTGGCGTCCTTAATACTCAATGTCATTATATCTCCTCCGAGTTTTTCTTTCAGTTCATTTGGAGCGCCAACAGCGATTATTTTCCCACGATCAATTATTGCCACGCGTTCGCAGAGCATATCTGCTTCTTCTAAATAGTGAGTTGTCATGAATATCGTCATGCCGTATTCTTTTTTGAGCAGTCTGATGTAATCCCATGTGGCCATTCTGGTTTGAACATCTAACCCCAGCGTTGGTTCATCCAAAAAGAAAAGATGAGGTCTATTAATCAAACCACACGCAAGTTCAAGTCTTCTTCTCATACCACCCGAATAAGTTTGCACCTGCTTATCCTTGAACTTGGTCAGTTCAACAAGTTTGAGGAGCTCTTCGGCACGTTTTTTCGAGATTTCTCTTGGGATGCCGTAAAGATCAGCGCAAAGAAGTATGTTTTCAAGACCAGTTAAATCCTCGTCTGCAGTGTATTCTTGCGGAACCACGCCTATGCAGTTTCTCACTTCAGTTGGTTCCTTAGCTATGTCGTGACCACAAACTATTGCACTTCCCTCTTTTGGTTTCAGTACAGTTGTCAACATGTGAATCGTTGTTGTTTTACCAGCACCATTTGGCCCAAGGAAACCAAAAATTTCTCCTTCATTAACAGTGAAACTAATGTGATCTACGGCAACCAAGTTATTGTTGAAGACCTTTGTTAAACCCTTTACTACTAAAGCATCAGCCAATTCGCTTTTCACTCCTTCATTTTCGTTATTGTATCTTTAATTTTTTGTTTTAAACCTTTGTTACTGTGGTATTACAGTAACAGCACCTACATTTTCTTTGTTATATCCTCAATCTTCTTAGCGGCTTCCTCTAAAACCTTTCTTGCTTCCTCGGCTGCTTCTTCTGAATATTTACGTCTTAAGCCATCCCGCAGGTTCCACACAGCCACTGCAAGATCTTTCGTTGCCTTTCGAAGTTCTTTCGCCTTCTCTGGATAGAATTCAAACCACATAGGTCCCATAAACCCTGGTCCGGGTCCAAAATGTCTGAAACGTTTACGCAGTTCTTCGCGCGCTTTAACATGCTCTTCTAAGAAGGCTTTGCCTTGCTCAGTTAACGTGTAACGCTTTGTTCCTGCCTCTTGTTCAGCGGCTTCTTTGATGAAGCCTTTATCTTGCAGCCAAGCCAGTAACGGATAAATTGAACCAGGGCTGGGTTTCCAGTATCCATTGGTTTGTTTCTCGATTTCACTCATTAATTCTGAGCCCGACAGGGGTTTTTCATTGAGTAGTTTTAACACTTGATAACGAAGGAAGCCTTTCGGAACCATTGCAGTGTGTTTCCAATGTCTGAACGGAAACATATCTTTATCATCCCTGATATCAAATTCGATATCAATAACAACTTTTCTCTTATAAACTTTCCGCTAAAAAAGAATAAAAAGCCAATTCAAATAATTAAGGGATAAATCTCCTTTGCCACGTACTCCAGAAACTTGTTTTTGTCAGTCAAATTAAAGACTACAACTGAGACGTCTCTTGTCACGCCCACAACGTACCCGTATTCTCGTGCCTTAGCCACAATATACCATAAGTCACCGTGCTTGCTGTACTCGTCAAACAACGACGTGCCCACCAAGTCTGGACCATACAGGGAAAGCTTGTCAACATTTGGAATATCCACATTGTCAAAAAACGTAATTTTAGTATCTTCAGGATTCTTAGAATGAAAACCACGTAAGGTTTCAGGCGCTATGCGCGCTTCCACAATGCCTCGGATCTTTTCAAAAATTATGTCATTTAACTTGTTAGCTATAAAGTTGGCTAATCTTTTCTTTTCAACCACAGTCAGAAACACTCGTTTGCCGTGTTGCGCAAAACTGAACATTGCTTCCACGGTTCTTGGCAACGGCACAACTTTGCCTCTGTGAAAAATGTGGAGAACGTAGTCGTGGGAATAAACACCTGTCACGCTGTTAGTACTTGGCATTAGGTTCATGATTTCAGTTACCAACGTGAATTTGTAGTCGCCTTCTTCATAATCTTCTTCAGTTCGGAAACCCTTAAGTTTAACAGCAACATCGGGCAATGATACAGCCTCAGCCAATCTAAAGACTTTACCAGCCGAAACCAAACACGTAGCCTCCTAAAGCTCAACACCATTTACTTCTATCATTTTGTGGATTTAAAATAAACGAAAGCCAACCGCCTATTTTTTCAGCGCCTTTTCCTCAATTGCAGCGTTAGGCTCTGAACCGAACATTCTCATAAGAAGTTTGAAAACCGAGTAGGCTGCTCCACGGTCAGCCTTCAAACCTGTGGTTGCACCTAACAAGCAAACGCCTTCCCATCCTCTATTCTTGGCTAAGCCGAGTAGAAGGCCGGCTGCGCCTAAAATTCTGCCTCCGCCGTACACGACAGCGCCTTTTTCAACGGCTTTCACCGCTAATTCAGGCGAAGTAGCAGCCACGTAAACTTCTCCAGCTGGCTTCGGTGTGGTTACACCAGCCATTGTTGCTATGAATTTGCAGCCATATTGAGCTACAAAGTCTAAGATGTCGTCACAGAGTTCATAATGTGCCAAAATATCTTCGCGTGAAGGTTGAGCGTCTCCCGACAAGATTATAAACTGAGTTTTTCCGAGAGAAGCCATGTAAAACTCGTATTTTGGCGGTCGACAGATGCCGTCTTTATTAACTGCGACGTAGTCGGGGAAAGAGGGAGAATACAATTCGGCGAAAACGTTGGCGTGGGTAAACTCAATTATTAAGCGTGCCGCCATTTTTCCAACGTTGCCGAATCCAGGTAATCCTTCAATGAACACTGGGTTCTCTAGTTTTGGTTGAGAGAGCATAACGAAATAAGGTTCGTTCAAAGTTATTCACAACCGTAACAGAGTTGAGCTATAGGCTCTTGCACACTTAATATATAAAAACATTTAAGCTAGGCTTTATCTTCACAATTGAGATGGCGGGGAAAAAAAGACTAACCCAACAAAACCGTAGCGAGAGACAAGGTCGAAGTCTCCTATACGGGTGGGGTAGCCAGGTTAACCCGCTGGGCTCATAACCCAGAGATCGGTAGTCCAAATCTACCCCCCGCTACCAAAAATTTCCATGCGATAGAACAGTTTTCTTGAAACTATAAGTATTGGTTTTTGTATAAAAAGCGAAGTTGGAGAGGCAGATGTTGATTCGAGCGGTTTTCTTTGACCTCGGCGACACTTTAGTAGCTGAAGAAAGCGCGGGCAAAAAACATCTGTGGGAAGCGACTTTGGAGAAACTTCCCTTTTTGGACGAGGTTTTAAGGGAGTTGAAGAGTCGTGGATACGAGTTGGGTATAATAACCAACACTGTTGTATCTCGTGAGGAACATGTGCGCATGGCGTTGAGAAGAATAGACTTAGAAAAGTACTTCGACGTTATAGTGACATCTGTGGATGTTGGCTTCAACAAACCTGACGAAAGAATATTTTTAAAAGCCCTAAAAGCGGTCAATGTTAAGCCTGAAGAAGCTGTGATGGTGGGCAACCGCATAGCAGCCGACATCTTGGGCGGAAACAAAATCGGCATGAAAACCATACTCTACAAATGGAACGAACGCTACTCAAACGAAATAACAACGCCTGAAGAGCAGCCGACACGTATAATTAATTCGCTGAAAGAATTGCCAAAAATCTTGGCGGAGATGGAAAAACCTCAATAAGTTAATCGTTTATTTTTTATCATGGTGGTGACATTGAACCGCAAAAAGCTGACGCATGAAGAGAAAGTGAACATGGCAATTAGCATGACTGATTTAGTTGTTCAAATTTGTGCTGATTCTATCAAAGACCAGAATCCTTCCATTACAGAAGCAGAATTAAAAGAGAAAGTTAGAGAGAGAATGATGGATCAAAAGCGTCGTCACCATGAGGTTTAAAAACTGAGCGATTTTGAAGATTTAGTCAAAAGGATTGTAAAGAATTTTAACGACGCAGGAATAGACTACATGTTGACAGGCGCTTTAGCTGCGAGCTATTATGGCACACCTCGAACCACTATTGACATGGACATAATGGTTAAAGTCTCTGAAAAAAATGTACAACCTCTTCTCTTAGAAGCATTAGAGAAGGCTGAAATGCTGGTTAATGATCGTAGAATTCTGGAATCGTTCAAATCAGGTTTTAATGTAATTACAGTAAGAGACAAAAAAACATCGTTTACTCTTGACATCATATTGTCTAACAAGAAGCTTAAGAAGAAATCTGGTACCATAGCTGGTTTGCCGACTTTTTATCAAACCCCAGAAGAATTAATTCTGTCAAAGTTGCGCATGATAAAGGTGACAATGCCTCCAGAAAGAGCTGTGAAGGACAAGGATGATGTAAGAGCAGTGTTGAAGCATACGAAAGTCAACGTGAAAGCTATTGAAAAGCGTGCTCAGAGAGAAAATACTCTTACCATTTTTAAAGAACTAACGAGAGAAAGAGAAAATAGTTGAGGTTATTCTGTTTTTAGCCGAAGAGTGCGCCTAAGCCTTCTATTGCTGCCTCTTCCTTCTTTTTCTCTTCTTCCTCTTTCTTTTTCTTCTCTTCCGCCGCTGGTTTAGCCTCTGCTTTTGGTGCAGGAGCAGTTGCTGGCGCTGCAGCTACAGGCGCAAATGTAGTCGCTGATTTTAAGGCTTCGTCAATGTTGACTTCAGCTAGAGACGCCACTAAAGCTTTGAGTCTGACTGGGTCAGCGTTTATTCCAGCCGCAGTTAAAACTTGCGTTAAGTTTTCTTCGTTGACTGGTTTTCCAGCTTTGTGCAACAGGATGGCAGCATGCACGTATTCCATACTCAAGTGATTTCACCTCTCCTCAATTCACAATTCTCCCTTTTCAACCTTTCTGAACAGATGACTCTGCAGATGTTTGAGAAGGCTGAGCTTGCGCAGCCTTTTCTTCAATTTTAGGCAGTTTGGCGCTCAAACTTAAACTTTCCATATGCGCTTTCCTCAACAAATCACCTATTGTTTCACTTGTGGGTATGGAGGCGTTCAAAGCTAAGTTTATGGCTTTGCGATGCGCAGTCTGAACGAGTAAACTAATGTTTTCAGAAAGTGGATAGGCTGTGTTGATTGAAAGATTAAATGCGTTTAACTGCGCCTCCATAATGTTTCGTTTGAAACCATCTAAGTCAATGTGTAATTGATCCTCAGTTATAACTAATCCGTTTTCGTAGATCGCCTTTAGAATTAGTCCAACTTCAACAGGCTTTATGCCCAGCTTAGAGAGCACACTCGCCAAGCGCGCGTCTATGAGACCTCCTTCCTTAGCCACCAGCGTGTCTCTGTTCACCCACACGCTTCCAGCCTCAATCCGAGTTGGCAAACCAACCGAGCCCAACTGACTGATAATCGGACCAGGCGGGAGCCCTGTGTTCCCAGCGGGAACAATCACATCCATAGCGGCGATGTCACCTGCTTTAGCGGTGGTTTTCACCCTGCCCCTCTCCAAAAGCAGAACCAGCTTAAACGGGTTAAGATCGGTAAACAAGAAAATGTTGGAGCCGCTTATAAAGCCCTCAAGTTTTTCCAAGTTTGGCTTGTCCTTGAGTTCAGTTAAAGCCCGTTTCATTAATGTGTTTTTGATAACTTGAGCGTGAGCTATGTCCTTGAGTTTTTTCTTCAACTCCTGAAGCTGAGCCGCCCTAACCTTTTGCAAACTGGCGACTCCCAAGGCTTTGTGTTTTTGAACCAGTTTCTTTATTTCTTCGACTTCCTCGGCTTTTTGCACCACTATCTGTCTTGACATAGCTGTTTCTCGCCTAAACCTTCAATTCTATTGGAGGTCCCATAGCAGTTTTTATGACTAATGATCTGATGTTCTTGAGTCCCCTCTTCAGTTTTCCTTCCAACCGTCTTATCACCGCTTGAATATTTTCGGCAATCTGTTCGTCGGGCATGTCTTCGGTTCCTATGCGACACTGCAAGATTGGCTGACCTCGCAAACGCACGAGCAAGGTTTTTCTTTGTTTCTCAATTGCGTCGGCAATGTTGACTGTGGGCGCCACTGGAGTTGGCATGCGTCCTTTAGGTCCTAAAACTGCTCCCAAAACTCTACCAACTGTGGGCATTAGAGGCGCCTCTGCTATGAAGGATTCATAGGTTTCAGCCAATACTTTCTGTTTCTTTTTGTCGCCTGCCAAGGCTTCGAGTTCAGACCTCTCTATGACTAGGTCGGCGCCAGCATTCCTCGCCTTTAGGGCTAATTCTCCAGATGCTATGACGCAGACTTTGCTCTGTTTTCCAACAGGATGGGGCAATTCAATTAATTCTTGAATCTTGCTCTCAGGCTTCTTCATGTCGATGTCGCGTAAATTAATGACCAATTCTACTGACTGCACGAACTTTCTTTTTTCAGCTTTGCTTTTGGCTTCCTTGACTGATTCAAGGAGCGCTTTCGTATCCAAAGACATGTTGAAGCCTCGTGCCAACAACCGTATGAACGTCAATTATAAAAATCTTGTTATGAAAACTTTAGTTTTATCGCCTTTGTTGAACAAGCGTCTACACATTTGAGGCACATTATACATTCGGGATGAGTGAATTTTTCCCAAGGCTCTTCTAAAATGGGCACTAACATGGGGCAGGCTTCAACACAGTCTCGACATCCCGCTCTAGAGCAATGCACTGGATCGCGTCTCAAACCTAAAAAGCTGAAGCGGCTGAAAAGCGCTGAAAAGGCACCTTGAGGACATACGTATCGACACCAACCCCTTGGAACATATATGGCAAGGACAAAAGTAAGTGCTAATATGAATATGCGAGCCCAAAACAACGCTGAAACCGCTGTTATGGAACTGATTATTGCCCCCGAAATGTCGGCTCCAGGCTGCGCTAACAAATCAGTTAGAACATAATTAGAGTCAATCACAGTTCGAGGTACAACAGCAAACAGTGTGTCAGCTGGACTGAGCGCATTGAAGGGCGCCAAAGCGAAAACACCTAACGCGTCTTTGTAGCTACTCCCTATCCCCGCAGCAACGGATGCAGCTAAAGTGCCAGAAATCAACAGTGTCGCTGCTAACACGAAGTATTTCACGTAAATCATTTGATTGTGCGTTCGTGGAGAAACTTTTGTGTGCCTTTTCTTAACTAGATTCAACATGTCTTGAACTAAGCCGAAGGGGCAAGCCCAAGCGCAGAAGGCTCGATTTAGAATCACTGCTGCAACAAATATTGAAGCCAACGCAAGCGCAGGTGGAACAAGCAGATAGAGCATGTATTGAAGTGAGCCTAAAGCATCCCCCATTGTTTTCGTTGGCACACCAAGCAGTCCAATAACTGGGACGAGGATGGGCCACGGTCCAAAACCTAGAAACAAGCCGAAGAACAAAATAAAGAAGAGAAACTGCACAATGGTTCGTGGAGTTTGAAACCTCATAATTAACCTTTTGACATTAGTTAACCTGCCTTCAACGGATGGTTTTTCTTCCTCTTTTTTCAACAGCTTTTGCCTCTAACATAATATTTTTGAGGTTAAAACGTTCTCATCGCTCACTTTTCATGTTTGCATTCATGCTTTTACAAACGTGAGGTTTAAGTGCCATAAAAACTTTCGTGTATAAAGTTTACTTTCACTAGGGTCTGTCTAAGGTTTTCTCTGTTTGTTGCTTCACTGGTCTTTTAAGCAATGTTATGAAAGCAAGAATTGGTGAGCATGTGGAAAGTATAAATTACAAAAAAAAGGGTTTAGAAAACGCCCTTATGCAATGCAATGAAGTAATGGAAAGTTTTGAGGGTTCAGAAGAGACATTGAGACTTATCCGACGTGTAGAGGAATCCTTGAGACGACTGATAATCCAAGCAGATTAGATTATTACTCTAAAACAGTCAGTATTTCCCAAAGTTCTAATACTTAATTAGTTTAAATTTTTATGAATGATTAAGTGAAAAAATAATAGGTGATAAACGTGGCTAAGGTTAAGGTTGGCGATAAGGCTCCTGATTTTACGCTTCCGTCGCAAACTGGAGAAAATGTTACTTTGTCACAGTTTTTTGGAAAGAAGAGCATTGTTCTTTACTTTTATCCAAAAGATGAATCACGAGGATGCACGGCTGAGGCGTGTACATTTCCGAGACAATTATGAAGTTTTCAAGGATTTAGGCGCAGAAGTCGTAGGAGTAAGTTCGCAAGATGTGGAATCACACAAGTCATTTGCCAGTCACCACAATTTACCATTTATTTTGTTAAGCGATGTGGACAATAAAGTTCGAAAACTGTACGGTGTGCCGTCAACTTTAGGCTTGCTTTCTGGACGAGTAACTTATGTTATAGACAAGGAAGGCGTGGTCAAGTATATATTTTCATCACAGTTTCAACCTGAAAAGCACATTGAAGAAGCGATGCGTGTGCTAAAAAGCCTAGCTGCAGATTCAGCAACAGCCAAGTTTTAATGAAAGAACCAGATTTTAATTGATGACAAAGCTTAACAGTGGCAAAAACCTTGCAGAACGATGTCCTTCCTGAACTTACAAGGTTATTGGAGACTCAAAAATATCATTTGATAGGCGACCACTCAGCAGTTAAACGTTGCAGATGGCTTTACGAAGCTCTTGTTCACAACCGCCCCTGCTACAAACAAAAATTCTACGGCATAAAGAGTCATCAATGCATTCAGATGACGCCCTCGCTTCATTACTGTACTATGCGTTGTCTTTTTTGTTGGCGGGTTCAAAGCGGAGACATGCCAACTTTGAAATGGAAAGAAACAAGCGCGGCTAAATGGGACGAGCCGGAGCAAATTGTAGAAGCATCAGTTAAGGCACAGTTGAAAATCTTAACTGGATATCGGGGAAATCCGAAAACAAACATAGAAAAATTTAGAGCCGCTTTGAAACCTCGACATGTGGCTATTAGCCTAGCTGGCGAACCTACGTTGTATCCATATTTAAGCGAATTGATTAATGGTTTTCATCGGCTTGGCTTCACAACTTTTCTAGTTTCAAATGGAACAGTTCCAGAGACGTTGACTAAACTAAGCGAAGAACCTACACAATTGTATGTTTCACTCTGCGCTTACGATGAACAGTCTTTTAAAAAAACGTGTCGCCCACAAGTTTCAAAGGCTTGGGAGAAACTCAATCAAACGCTCGCTATATTGCCAAGTTTCAAGTGTCCCACCGTGCTTAGATTAACATTGGTGCGTCACCTCAACATGAAACATCCAGAAATTTATGCAAAGTTCATTGAGAAAGCGAATCCAACATACGTTGAACCAAAAGCTTACATGCATGTGGGCTTTTCGAGGCTTCGCTTGGGCTTTGAAAACATGCCTAGTCATGAAGAGATTCGAAACTTTGCAGAAGAGTTGGCTAAAGAAACGGGCTATCACGTTCTTGACGAGGCGCCAGACAGCCGAGTGGTTCTGCTAAGTAGATTGGAAAAGGCTATTAGGCTAGCGTGAGGCTTCAATAACATTCAGACGGTTGTGAACCCATTTGTCACTGAAAACTTTGTTAGGTAAAATTCAAGAAGAACTTCGAAAAAGAGAGACAGTGCACGAAAATGTTCAGAGAGATATGCGCCGAGCCACTCGCTTGTCTAAGCAGGCGATTCTTTTCACGCATCAAGAAAGATTTGCAGACGCTGGAAAACTGCTCAAAGAAGTCACGGAACTTTTCGCTAAACTCCGCAAAGTCACGAAGAATTATCCAGACATGATTTACAGTGGAATAGTGGATGCTGCCTTTCAAGAGTACGCTGAAGCTCAAACCTTACTTCATTTAGTTGAAGAAAACAAATTTATAGACCCTGAAGAATTGGGTATTCCATCTATTTCTTATGTGCTCGGTTTAGGTGATGTTATAGGCGAGTTTAGACGCAGAGCCCTTGACATGCTTCGAAAAGGCGACGTGAAAACTGCGGAGAAATGTCTTCAAACCATGGAGCAAATATACGTGGAACTGATATCTATGGACGAAGCCTACATGCTTGTTCCAGGGCTTAGAAGAAAAAGCGACGTGGCACGACACATCATTGAAGCCACTAGGGGCGACGTAACCATTGAAGCCAGAAGGAGCAGTCTCGAAGAATGCATGAAAAACCTTGAGAAAATCGTTAAGTCAAAAAAGAAACGCTGAGCCAGCATGTTTACGTCCAAGTTGCAAACCAAATTTGACGCGAGGTTTTCGGTTAAAAAGGCTCACGCCATGCAACTGCGCCTATCAAAGCAGGTTATACGAAAGGACATGCTTCCAAAAACTATTCGTTATGTTGCAGGCGTGGACACAGCTTACAGTGCTGATGTGTCTATAGGCGCCGCAGTGGTTCTCAATTATGAGACTCTTTCAGTTATTGAATCCAAGAAAGCAAGGATTAAGACACGTTTTCCTTACATCCCAACTTTGCTGTCTTTCAGAGAAATTCCGCCAACCTTAGCTGCGATTAAGAAACTGAAGACGCAACCAGACGTTTTTTTAGTCGACGGTCAAGGAATAGCGCATCAGTACCGCCTTGGATTTGCCAGCCACCTAGGCTTGATTTTAAACAAACCAACAATAGGTGTAGCCAAAAGCTTGCTTTGCGGGAAAGTTGGAAACTTCAACCAAGAGGGATGGGCACCAATCATCGATAAAGATGAAGTAATCGGCGCAGCGGTTGCTCGAAAACGTGGAAAGCCCGTGTACGTCAGTATAGGTCACATGGTTTCATTGACGAGAGCAATAGCCATTGTTAAGCATTGCACACGACTTTACCGAATTCCAGAGCCTATCAGGGCAGCACATATTATTGCAAATGAGGAGAGCCAGAATCAGCGAAAAGAATAGCTCTATCTTATATTAAGCAAATTCAATAATTAGGGAATACAACAACTAGGGGCGTTTTTGCTTGAATCCTCAACTTAAGAGAGTTGTTGTGAAGATTCGTGACAGGTCGCTTAGAGAAAAAGTGGCGGCTTTCATTGAAAATCCAACTATTGAAATAGAGGGCAAAGTTTATTCTGGGTTGCCGTTGGAAACTTCGCCTGCTGGCTTGTCTCATCATCATAGTTATTCAGGCGGTTTCGTTGAGCATGTTGTTTCTTCCACAGAGATAGCGTTGACGCTTTGTAATGTTGTCAAAAGAGTTTACCATGGAAAGGTTAACCGAGACCTTGTTGTGGCGGGAGTTGTTCTGCACGACATTTTTAAACCATTGACATATATGGCTAGGGAAAACGGAACATACGGTTTGACGCCTCTCGCTGAACGCTTAGACCATTTGACCCTCATCGTAGCTGAATTAGTGAAGAGAGAATTTCCACTTAACCTTGTGCACATAGTTGCATCTCACATGGGTTGGCAACACAGCCCCATCGGACCCAGAACTGCTGAAGCATTAATCGTACACTTAGCCGATTCGGCTGACTCCCAACTTAACGGAGAGGTTCTGCGAGCAGCTCAATTCTTATCCAGACAATCAACTGGCACAGAACTGGAACAGCTCACAGCTAAAGAATCGTTTGAAATAGTAAACGCCAAGACAGCTCAAGGGTGGGAAGGCGTCAGAAAAACTATAGAGAAAATTAGGCAGAGAAGGCAATAACTTAACTAGATTTTTTGCTTTGCCGTATTTCTGGTTTGAATTCCGCCTTTCTAGGGAAAATCAACACTGTTCCAATCAATGCAGGAAACAATAATGGTAAGAAAAAGAAGAATAATGAGGGTCCCCAACTTGCGGCGGGTACAATAATTGATAGGAACCAAGAGCCTGCGCTTGAAAGGGTGCAGAGAATTGCCGAAGTCATAGTCCATTTGTAGCTTCGTCGAGCCAATGCCAGTATGCTCGCTGAAAGCCCAAAAACAAAACCTGTAAACGTGCTGACTGCAAGCATTTGAACGTAAAAGATGAAATTCTGTGCAACCACTGGCGGATACCAATTGTAAATTTGCATTAGTGCTTTGATGGATTGGGCAAAAAGAATAAACGATGCGGCGGTAGAGACTATGATTAAAGTGTTTCCTACAGACACTTGAATTGTTTTAGTCCATGGTTTAACACCGTGCCCACAGTATGGGCAATAAACTGAGTCATCTGGAATTGTTTTAGAACACTTGGGACATTCGAGAACCATGCATAATCCTTAATATTTCAATATTTGTGCTTTTCCAAAGATTTTTATTTCTATGCCAAACTAAACCCAAAATGTGCGAGGTTGCATCTTTGAAAGTTAGCAGTTCCATTTTGTTCTTGACACTCTTGTTGGTCTTTCCGTTCGTTCTAGTTTTTGAAGCACGAGCAGCACCTGACACTTTTGAACTCACGCCAACGGAGAACCTTCACGTTGCTGAGTTGAATTCTAATCAACCTTACGTCGCTGGCTACGACGCCATCACTCCTGACCTAGGCACAATGAAGCCTATCAGCGCAATCACCATTAATGTCAACTTCATGGACACTGACCCGAAATATTTTCCGTCAGACGGCTGGCTTGGGGCAGGCCTGTTTGTTCAAGACCAAGACAGCCATTTCCTCCATGTTGACTACGGGTTTTACACTATGCTTGTGTTGGATTCTGCAGGCGACCTCTTCCTAGACATTGGCTTCCACCAAACTAGAGAATCATCAGCGCCGTTTCAGGGAGGAACCGAAGACCTGCTGTACGCGTACGCATGGAAAATTTCTGGCATAAATTACACAACAACTGTTACTTTGGGCACAGGCTGGGATTCAGAAGACTTTGTTCATTACTGGGTCTTCGCCAATGGGTTTAACGTAACTCTTCCACCAATCAATGTTCCAGCTCTGCCCAATTGCGCAAACATTCACAGACAGTTCTGGTCAGGCAATATGAGAGCTGGCGCCATTCCATTTGGGCACTACGTTTACTACGTCCAATTCGGAGTGATTAGTCCCACGATTATAGCTGATAACCATTGGTCGGTAAAACTCAGCAATCCTCAGTTGTTGAAAAAGCTTCAAAAAGAATGGCGCTCAATTGACTTGGCTGTGTCGACACAAGGGGACATTTGCTATCTTGATTGGGACTGGATGTGGGGTGGAAAACCATACTACGGAGTGTCCGCTCAATACTACAAAAATCCATTTGAAAACCCATATGAAGTAGTCTTTTTCTACAACGGACAAACTCTTCCACCTGGAACTGTTCTCTGGCAATACGCAAGTTCGAAATCTAATAACACAGCAACTGTTCAATCAACATTTTCCAATCAGATTTTCGGAGTAAAGTGGGCGCGCTATCTTTCACTAGAAGTAGCGGTTGCCATTGGAACAGTGACTGCAGGAGAGATTGGGCTCTGTAAGCTAAGAAAAAAGAATGAAAACTCCAGAAACAGCTGAATAGTTAAAACTAACTAATTTTCTTCCGCAGCTTTGAACATATCAGTTTCTGTTTATCTGTGCGGGTCAAGCGTTTGATTTCTCTTTCTCTTTTCATGGCTTCGCTGCGAGTTTCAAACTTTTCCAAGTAAACAACTTTCTCTGGTGGATGCGTCCTCACGTATTTGGCGCCTCTTCCCAATTTGTGAAGCTTCATGCGGGCTTCCACATCTCGAGTATAGCCTGTGTAGAAGGCTCCATCCTTACAAATGAGAATGTAAACGTAGTAAGGCATTATCACGCCTCATCAGCTAAATGAAACTTTCAGCAGAATGAAAAAAGAGAAAATAAAGTAGCATGTTTATTCGTAGTAGATTAGTTTTTGATCTTCCAATTTTTGATGAAGCTTGTTCACGGCTAAGTACACGTCTTCTTCACGTTTGGCGCCGGTGCAGACCAGTTTTCCGCTGGCAAACAAGAGAATAACAACTTTAGGGTCGTCCATGCGATAGATGAGCCCTGGAAACTGCTCTGGCTCATACATGGTCCTGCCAAGGTCATACGCAGATTTTTCAAGGTCAATCATGCCGCCGAGGCTGGCAGAAGCAACTATGTTCTGAATCTTCAACTCTGGTTTACTAATAATTATGATTCCGCTTTTCTTCAACTCCTTAATCACATGCATGACTGCTCGACGTGATTCTTTCTCTGATTTGGCGCCAGTGCAAACCATTTTGCCTGAATTAAAAATAAGCGTGGCTGTCTTGGGTCTCTTCAACCGAAACACTAATCCAGGAAACTGTTCAGGTCGATACTCCACGCCTGGATAACCCTTAACCACAGCGTTTAAGTCGATTCTCTGGTTCAGAGTTGCTGATGCAACCACGTTTTCGATGTTAACTGTAGCCTTAACTTTCGGCATTTTCTACAACCTTCTTCTCCCTATTTATTCAACCATTCCTAGAATCATTAATTACGACGCATTTATAAAGCCTTAGTTTGAGGTTTCTTGTATTTTTTTGCGTTTATGGTACGACTGTGAAGCTGAAGGACTTTATCGAGCCACCAATCCAGTTGGCGCCGTCGTAGTAGTAGCATTGCGCCTCCACGTAGAAGTTGCCTGTTCCATGCAGAGATGTGTCAAATTCCGGTGGAGTCAGGGTCAAACACAAATGGATACTTGTAGAATGGAGGTTCACCGATTGGAGGATCCGCCAACACGGTTGGGATCCAAAGAGCCATCAACAGGATCCATAATAGGCTAAGAACTGTTTTCTTCATTCTTCTCCCTCCGTTTGCACCTTCGAATTCTTCTTCGATTTTGCAGAGACCCACGTAATAAAGGCGAAAAATAAAGAGGTTAGAATTGTAAACGATAAGGCAGGGACATAGAAAGCCAAAGTCACGCCTATCCTTGTGCTGATGAGAATGTCAGTAATCAATCTTGAGAGAGGGTTGAAAAAGCTTATTATGAGCGAGACTGGTAGGGTAGCGAAAAATACCACGATTGGAATTAGATTCTTCTGATTTTCTATAGGCTCTATAAGACGCCATGCAATGAACATGAAGAATAAAGAAGTAAGAACAGCGATTATGATGCCTCGAGGGCCGAAAGCGGTTATGACATATGAGATTGGTAAAGTGGCAAAGAATACCCCAATGAGTGTTAGAATCTTCTTGCGTTGCAAATTTGACGTACATAAGCCTTACCATTGACACCAGTATTTAGCATTTTCATGAGCACTTAATCTAAAGAACAAAAATAAAATTCTACAACACAAACAAAATCATATTTTGGCTCCAAATAGACGGATTCTAGATAACCCTCAACCTGTCTCAATTTCTCTCAACTTCTAATTGGCTAAAAAACCAAGAACCATATTTGGAGCCTATTTGGATCCAAATAGAGGGGCTAGGTCTAGTGTGCGCACACACAAACAAAAATTGTTTCTCAATTCTCATGAATAAAGCCTTAGCTTGAGGTTTCAACTTTTTCTTTAATAAAGATGGATACTTCAGTAAAATGATAAGAAACATCAACACAATAAATAGAAACATTGCCTCAGGACTTCGCAAAAACACATTCACATACAAAGGAACATAACCTAAATAAGGAATCTTGCCCACAACCTTACCAATCAAAAATTTCTGATGAAAGTAACCGTCTCCCCACGTATCTTCAACATTTAGCCCCTCACTCCACCAAAAAGGCGAAGAGGCAGTGTCTTCCTGAGTTCTGAAGTACCAAAAACCATCAACTAAAGTTTTATTCACAGCCCTCTGCACAATTAGTTCATCTGGATTGCTTGGTCTACGAAACACAACAATGTCACCATCAAGTTTCTCAGCTTTAATTTCCGAAACATCAGACAAACCCTGAACAACGACAAGGTCGCCAACGTTTAATACAGGCTTCATGCTTCCAGCGTCAACAGGCAACAGAGGATATTCCGACTTAAAAGCAGCCCTCAAGCAAAACCAAAAAGCAACAATGCTGGTCAGAACAACAAGCACTGAAATAGCTATTTTCATGTAGCAATTCTTCCACAGCCTTGACGATTTCACTCTTTTCAATGATTTCGCCAAACTGATAGGTTTTGGCTTATCTGTGACTCTTGCTCTTGCCCTTGTTTTCCCCAAAGTTCAGGAACATATTCTATCAACAACATTAGGATGAACAATAAAATTATGAGAACCGTGCCTAGAGGTGTGCGTATAAACAATGGCACGTTGCCGATCAACGGTATTACACCTATAACTTTGCCAACAAGCAATTTTTCAGAAAACCAAGGATCCGGTCCAGGGTTGTTGTCTCCTTTTGTTTGGAAATACCACGTTCCATTTTCAAATTTTTTGTCTATGGCCCTGTGCACAATACGATCTGAGGAGCGATAGTACACGATGATATCGCCTTCAAGTTCTGGAGCCGCCTTGATTTCTGAAGCATTTGTGCCCTGAACAATAATTATATCACTAACGTCTAAAGTGGGTAGCATGCTTGTGGAGGCAACCACTAGAAGGGGATAATCGGTCCTTAACGCTATTTTCACAGCAAACCAGAAGGCGAAAACGCTGCCTAAGAAAATTATACTTAAGAGTGCCATTTCAACGTAGCTATTCTTTAGCGCTCTTGATAGTTTAGACCACGTCAATGATTTACCCATAGTAGCTTGCCTCTTACAGAAAATACTGATCTTCGGTTAAAAAGTTAATGTTTTATCTAATGAGAAAAAGCAAAATATGTAGTCTTTACAATTAGGGAATATCTGTGCTGTTAGATGGAAAAAGACATGCTTCTTTCATTTGGATGCGATTGTCTGTGCTAGAAGAGTTATATTTAACATGAGCAAAATCACTCTCAAACAATTGGTGATGCTTATGAAGTTGAAGCTGATTGTCTTTGTGATTTTGAATGTCTTACTTTTGTTTTTTGCCGTTTATGGCGTGTGGGGAGCTTTTTGGGTATGGCAACCTGGTGCAGAGCCTGCTCAATGGGCACCGTTGTTTGGTTCTCAGTCGTATCTACAAAGTGTAAAAAACCGAGGCTATAATGCCACACTTGTTTACGGCTTTATTACTTATCGTGTTGACATCTGGATTGATGGAGTTCAGCAGTTTGGCGTCCCAAGATTTGATTGGACACAGTTTTCTTTAATATTACTTGCTTTCCTTGACGGTTGGACATTGATGGGTTTTCTTAGATCACGAAAAACTGGAAAATCTTCCAATGTGAGAAGTTAACTTTTGTTAGGACAAATAGATAAAAATAAAGAGGAGATGGAGAGCAAACCTTTCTCTCTCTAAGGTTTGTAGTGTAAGCGTCTAAATCTTTCGTTTGCTTAAGACGGCTCTGAACGGTTTCTTGCATTTTGGGCAGTCAAAAAGACCTATTTCTAGCTGCATCCTTTTGCCCGATTTGTCTGGTCGACCAGCCATAGTCCATTTCTTCTTTGCCGAACTTACTTCAGTTCCACATTTAGGACATTTAGCCATGTTCTTTCCTCCATTATGATCGGTTATGTTGGTTTAACATTGTTGCCATATATGGTTTATGGTATGTTGCGGTTGTTGGAAACCCCTAACATATATATGTATGCTGGTAGCATGGAGAATGAGCTTTCAGATATTGTTTTTCAATGATAATGAATGAAGCAACAATGATTTTTATGGAGAGCTATGATAAACATGTTCATGGAAAACATGGTAGGGAATGTTGAAAAAAGTGTCAAAAATGGGGGAGAATGCATGTATTAGCATGGATTTGTGTTTGTGTGTGAAAACAATTTTTTGTGTGTGTGCGCACAAGCCTAGACCCCCCTCTATTAGGATCCAAATAGGCTCCAAATATGAAATCTATCATTTGAAAGGGCGAGAGACGGGTAGAGGGTCGTCTAAAGCCGTCTATTTGAATTCAAATGGGCTCTTGTTTATGTTGCAGAGGGAGGATGGATTTTTAATTTATTTTAGAATGTAAACTGCTT
>Ga0315280_10000541_pt1 | contig 70138 bp, 58 predicted proteins | sample YL17G06_40_MG_FD_203697 | JGI IMG/M metagenome (GOLD analysis project Ga0315280, IMG submission 203697) | Sediment microbial communities from Yellowstone Lake, YNP, Wyoming, USA - YL17G06_40 | ecosystem: Environmental > Aquatic > Freshwater > Lake > Sediment | place: USA: Wyoming | collected... | reverse complement strand
AGAAAATCTGTTGGAAAAATCAAGAAAAGATAAGGTAAGAACGGGTGAAAAAAGTGATTTCAGGCTGTTTTCTATGGCTGAAAACAGTAAAAACCAAATACAAGCGGGTTATTCAAAGTCCTCGATTATAATATCCTGAATTAACTTTCTCCTGATTTCTCAACATCAACATGTTCATCACTCTTTTTTCTCTCCCTGTCAAGGAACATCTTGTATAATGTTCGTAAACATTCGTTCTCCAGGCTGCTGTGCGGACGTTCGAAATTGTAGTAATATATCGGATGTTTTTAGCTGGGGAAAGTATTTTCTGAGTTTTTGAATGGGTTGTTCTACTCGTTCTATTTTTCCGTTGAATTGTTGGTGTCTCATTCTAATTTCTTTGGATAGGAGTGCCGATGTGTTTTGTGGTGGAGTCGATGGATATCTCTTGTCCATTAAGGTGTGATGTTCATTGTTTTTACGATGCGATAGATCGATCGTTCTCTTTTGTCTACTTGGTTGATTATTCATTGGATCTTCTGTTGATTCAGCTTTTTCATGGGTGCTGAATTATCTTTTTCATTTTCCAGGAGGAAATAATTTCAGGATAAGACACCTCTATTTTTTATTACTAAATTATTTATATAAGATTACGATACTGAGCGAATGACACTGAGCGAATGAGAGGCGATTAATTTATGCAATTAAAACAGGAAAGAGGTACTATTGGAGTTTTTAAAAAAGAAAAAGAAGGTTTTAATCCTTTTAAAATGGCACAACAACAATTTGATAGAATTGCTGATAAGCTAAACTTAGATGAGCCAATCAAAGATCTTTTGAGAAATCCTCTAAGAGAATACAGCTTTGCAATACCAATCAGAATGGATGACGGCAGTATGAAAATATTTAGAGGATTTAGGGTACAACACAACGATGCACGTGGTCCTTGCAAGGGAGGTATCCGGTTCCACCCGCAAGAAACCATTGATACGGTTCGTGCGCTTGCCATGTGGATGACTTGGAAATGCTCAGTTGTTGATATTCCTCTTGGCGGAGGTAAAGGTGGAATAATTTGTGATCCACACAATCTGTCAGAAAGAGAACAGGAAAAACTGTGCCGAGGGTGGGTCAGACAAATCGCGCGAGACATCGGGCCGACACGAGACGTCCCAGCCCCTGATGTCATGACCAGCGGGCAGCACATGCTCTGGATCATGGATGAATACGAAACCATCATGGGCGGTCAATACCCCGGGCTTATCACAGGAAAACCGGTTGAGCTTGGTGGCTCGCTTGGTCGTACGGAGGCAACAGGGTATGCCCTCGTCTACATTCTTCGTGAATTACTCAAAGAATTAAAAATAGATATCACGAAATCAACCGCGTCTATTCAAGGATTCGGAAACGTCGCTCGATACACCGCAGAGTTATACACTGAATACGGTGGGACTGTCGTTTCCGTTTCATGCTGGGATCAAGGGGAAAGCACCACATACAGCTACTACAAAGAAAAAGGAATCAACGTGAAAGAACTTGAGAAGATCACCGATCGATTTGGCACTATTAATAAAAAAGAAGCAGAGAAGCTCGACTACACGGTGTATCCCGGGGATGAATGGCTACGACACGACGTGGATATCCTTATCCCTGCCGCGCTAGAGAATTCAATCACCGCAGAAAACGTGAACCAGATTAAACCCAGTGTGAAGGTCGTCATCTGTGGAGCAAACGGCCCAGTGACCCCAGAAGCCGAGGATGTTCTTGTGAAAAATGGCGTGACGGTCATCCCTGATTTTCTTGCAAACGCGGGTGGTGTTGTCTGCAGTTATTTCGAGCAAGTACAGAGTAATCAGAACTATTACTGGACTAAAGAGGAGGTTCTCGGGAAACTTGACAACAAGATGACCGATGCGTTCTATAAGGTCTGGGAGCTTGCAAAACGCAAGAAAATACGCGCCAGCGACGCCGCGTACATGATCGCGATTTCGAAGGTAGCCGACGCATGCAAGATGCGTGGCTGGGTGTAGTTTGAGATATGAAAATTCGGTTCAATGACAGAGAAAACAAAATCATCCAATGTATAAAAGAAATAACCGGCATCACACCCGTAATCGTTCAAGAAATCGAGAGGAAACAGGCGACCGATAATCGATCGTTTCACATCAACAACATCCTCTTGCTTTCTTCCTCTTTTCATTTTTTTCAACTTGAGGAAGAAGGTCGATTAAGTAGTTTATTCATAGACCATCTGATGGGAAATGAACAGAACGGAGCGCCTTCGATTACACACGTGGAAACTGGCATCGAATGCCTTGAACAGTTGAAAAAAAATCCGTACGATCTTTTAATTGTATTCAACTCCCTCGATGAGATTGATATATTGGCGCTCACAAAAAAAATACGGGCAACTTCGCAGATCCCGATCGTTGTCCTTGGGAATAATATCGCTGAACTTATGAAACTCTGGGAGAATGACCACGGTGCAACGATTACAAAGTTTTTTACGTGGAATGGTGACGAGAAAATAATCCTCACCATCGTTCAACTGATTGAGGATACAATAAATATAGCGAGCGACCCGTCTCTCGCTGAGCATCGTCGATGTATGTTACTCATCGGGGATTCGATTCAGGATTATTCAACATATCTTTTACTCATCTACGAAGAACTCTGGGGTGCCCTTGAAAAAGCCATGCAAGATGCGATGAATGAAGAGCATCGAATCCAGTTGTCAAGAAATAGGCCATTTGTCCTGCATGCATCAGATTTTGAGAGGGGTACAGCACTGTATCAGAAAAATAAAAACACCCTTCTCTGCGTTATCACCGACAACCAGGAAAACTCCCTGAGGAACAAGACCAAACAAGCAGGCCTTGAACTCGCCCAGAAAATCCATCAAGAAAACCCAAAGCTACCAATCCTTCTCCAATCCTCTGAACCAATGACGCTCGATACGCCGTTATGCTCACCCATGCAATTTATATCGAAAAACGATCCGAATCTCCTCCTTACCATCAAGGAGTTCCTGAAACAAGCCTTAGGAGCACAAGAAATCAAAATCAATGATGAAAAAGGAAAAGAGATTGTTACTATCAGAACATTCAAGGATTTCGAAGATGCGGTGCTATCAATAACGGAACCACTTCTACGAACAACCGCCAAACATTATGAGTTCTCAACCTGGTTACGTGGCCGGGGTGAATATGATCTTGCCGAAAAAATTCATCTCATCGAAGAAAAGCATAGCGAAAGTACGGATCTTCGGAAACGAATGGTTGACACCCTAGAGGAACATAAATACTCATTGACCCAAGCAGCTGTTACAAGCTTCGAACGGACAGAAACAGCATCACATCTTCAAATCAGTCGGATCGGGAAGGGAGCACTCGGTGGGAAGGCACGAGGGCTATCGTTTTTAGCAAAGCTCCTTTCGAAATATATATCCGATGATATGTTCCCAAATCTTCGTATCATGATTCCAAGGACCATCGTGCTTTCGACCGAAGTGTTTGACGCGTTCATGACGCAAAATAATCTCAATGACCCTCGACTCTACAGTTTACCCGATGAACGTATCGCGTTAAAATTTATGACCGCAACTCTTCCTGCAACGATCCTCGGAGATCTCCGGTCTTTCATCAGAAAAACAAGACAACCGCTCGTTGTTCGATCATCCGGTGTCCTTGAGGATTCACTGATGCAACCGTTTGCAGGGATCTATGATTCAATATTGATGCCAAATGAATCCTGGGAAACCGATTTTCGATTTCAAGAGGTTTGTAACGCAATCAAATACGTGTACGCCTCCACGTATTTTGAGAAAGCACGAACCTACATTAAATCGACGCCGAAGAAACTGGGCGATGAGAAAATGGCGGTGATCATCCAGGAGGTTGTCGGCAGGAAACACAGTCAATATTTTTATCCCACGATCTCAGGGGTTGCAAAATCCTACAACTATTACCCCTCAGGGGGGTGTAAGCCGGAAGATGGAATCGTGTACCTCGCCTTAGGGTTAGGGAAAGCGATTGTCGACGGCGGGTGCACGTTTTGTTTTTGCCCTGAACGACCCACGGTACCCATGTTTGGAACACCAAAAGATTTCATCAAATATTCCCAGCGGACGTTCTACGCGTTGAACCTGAAATCAGTCTATCGCATCGTGGGGAAGAACGAAGAGACCGCGTTAAGCATTCTTGATAAGGATGTCGCAAAAGAACATGGGGTGCTAGAAAAGATCGCTTCGACCTATTTTGTCAGAGACGACGCGCTTTCACCTGGTGTTTCTGAGGAGGGTTCGGTTGTCATCAATTTCGCACCGATTATCGATTACGAGGCCATTCCCTTGGCGAAAGCATTGAAACTGCTGCTGCGCATTAGCGAGATCGCCCTTGGATATCCAGTGGAGATCGAATTTGCGGTCAATGTCGATGAGATGGAGTCTGAGATAGCGGAGCTGGTGATCCTGCAGATTCGAAGTATGGTGCCACCCGGGAAAACACAGGATATTGTCATCGAGGAATACAACCCAGCGATCGATATCTGTTACAGTGAAAATGCGCTTGGGAACGGCATCATCGACCATATACAAGATATTGTGTATGTGAAATCATCATTTGACATGGCGAATTCAGCACGCACGGTGTTACAACTCCGTTCGCTCAATAGCAAACTACTGGCCGAAGGAACCCCATATATATTAGTGGGCCCTGGACGATGGGGATCAGCAGACCCCTGGCTTGGAATCCCGGTAATTTGGAGTGACATCGCGGGCGCAAAAGTAATAGTCGAAACACCATTTAAGGAAAAAGCTATTGATCCTTCACAAGGCTCACATTTCTTCCATGATCTCATTTCATCCCAGGTCGGATACCTAATCACAAAGGCAGAAAAGGGAAACATTGATGACCACTGGCTCGATACCCAGCCTATTATCGAAGACCTGACTGAAGTACGACATGCGAAAGCACCGGTTGAGCTTGAAGTCAAGATCGACGGCAAACACGGAAAAGCAGTCATACAAAAAAGAAAAATAATAAATAACGGTACTAAATTTAACGATGTGAACTAGCAGGGGGATAAAATTGCATGACACCGGAGATAACCATGGACGAAAAAAGTAATGAAGCAACAAATGGAAATATGATGCATGAACTCAAAGAGCGTGTCAAAGAATTGAACTGCTTTTACAGGATCACAAAGATTGTCAATGACAGTAAATTGTCGATTGATGAGGCGTTACAAAAGATCGTTGAGTTAATGCCACCAGCATGGCAGTACCCTGAGATAACCTGCGTTGGCATAATTCTTGAAGGAAGAAAGGAATTTACAACAGAGAATTTTAAGAAAACAAAATGGGCACTATACAGTGACATTGTTGTTGATGAAAAGAAAATAGGGGTTCTTGAGGTTCACTATCTTGAGGAAAAACCTCAGGCTAGCGAGGGGCCATTTATCCTGGAGGAGCGACGGCTCATTGATGGTATCGCCAGCGTTGTCGGGAAATTTATTGAAGAACGTCGTATCAAAGAAGAGCTTGAACAACAACGACGACGATTAGATTATGTTCAAAAAATAATGAGAGCAGAGGAGAAAGAGGTTGCAGCGAAGGCAAAGGTGCCTGAAAAAAAACAGGATTGGGAGGTCATCCTTGATCTGCTCGTAAAAACAGACCCGCGGACACTCCTACGAATCACGAGAAAAATGACCTATTATTTATACCGGATAGAAAATGAAAAAGTGACAAATCTGCTGAATAAAATTGCTCCAGCGATGGATAGTGACTCAAGCGCGGTAGAATGGCGCAGTATTAACATGCCGAATCAACTCCATAATCTCGATGCACTGGTGACCATTCAAAAACAGGTGTTTGAAATTGCAAAAGAGAGTATCCCTTCCGAGGTGATTTCGAATTTATTTGCGAATTGGATGAAACAAGACAAAGCACGCCCGTTACTTCTTCAGTCGCAAAAAACAGGGATCCCGCTTGTGGAAATCGCCGCGGAATTGAGTAGGTTTTTTGATCAACCTGATGCAGAAACCTCGATATCCCCTGAAGATCAGATGAGCATTAAGACCGCACTTATCAGACGGTTTTTCACAGAACGATTAGAGTATGTCAATGTTGCAAAAATGTTTTTTGATGTCGCTGATTTTTCCCGTTTGTTAGAGCACGTTGCTGGTCCTGCGCAGGGCACCGGGAAGTTAGGCGGGAAAGCCTCAGGAGTACTTCTTGCGGAAAAGATTATTAAAGCAGAGATGAAAAAAGACGATGTCCTCAAAGATATCGCGTTTCCACGAAGTTGGTACCTCACCTCTGATTCCATTTTGTCGTTTATTCACTATAATGACTTAGATGAGGTTTCTCATGTAAAGTACTTGGACCCTATTGAAATCCGTCAGGAACAACCATTCTTAGAACAGATTTTTAAAAACTCCTCGTTCCCCTATGAGATCGTCGAAGAGCTGCGGCATGTTATCCAGGACTTCAAAGACACGCCGATTATTGTTCGATCTTCAAGTCTGTTGGAGGATAACTTCGGGTATGCGTTTTCAGGGAAATACAAAAGCTTGTTCGTCCCGAACATCGGAACCGAAGAGGAGCGCCTTCATGCTCTCATGAATGCGATCGCGGAGGTGTACGCGTCGACATTCAGCCCTGATCCAATCGAGTATCGACGGGAACGGGGGCTCCTTGACTTCAATGAAGAAATGGGTATCCTCATTCAAGAGGTGGTCGGGACCCATGTCGGACCGTACTTTATGCCAACGTTCGCAGGGGTCGCCTTCAGTCGGAACGAGTTCCGCTGGTCCCCTCGCATCAGCAGAGAGGACGGTATGATTCGCATCGTCCCTGGTCTTGGGACACGAGCAGTGGATCGCATGGGCAACGATTACCCGATATTGATTTCCCCGAAACGACCGAACCTCCAGGTCAACCCGCTTGTTGAAGAACGGATCAAATACTCGCCACGGTTCATGGATGTAATCAATTTAGAGACCGGTATCATTGAGACGGTCGATGCAGTAAGTTTCTTCCGGAAATACGCGGATGAATTCCCAAAACTATCTGATATCGTATCAGTGCATGAAGGCGGACGACTCACCCCACCAAATGTTCTCTTCAACCCTGAAAAAGCAGATCTCGTTGTCACGTTTGCTAACCTGTTCGAAAAAACTGATTTCCTCGAGAAAATCAAACGTATCCTTTCGATTCTTGAAGAAAAAATAGGGACACCCGTTGATGTCGAGTTTGCCTCCGATGGGACACACCTATATATGTTGCAATGTCGCCCTCAAAGCCAGTCACGGGACATTGAGCGCAAACCAGTTCCAAAGGACATCCCTGAGGATAGAAAATTATTTTCCACAAAAAAATACGTGACAACAGGACAGATAGAAAACATCGAGTATATTGTCTACGTCATCCCTGAGGAGTACACAAACCTGACAAAAAGAGAGCAGATGCAACGTGTTGCGAAGATCATCAGTGAACTCAATTCGTTACTCCCGAAGCGAAAATTCATCCTCATGGGCCCCGGACGATGGGGCAGTAAAGGAGATATTAAACTGGGAGTCCCTGTACGATACGGTGATCTCAACAACTCGGCCATGATGCTTGAAATAGCAAAAGAAAAAGATGGATACATCCCCGAGCTTTCCTTCGGGACGCATTTCTTCCAGGACCTCGTGGAATCCAACATCCGGTACCTCCCGTTGTATCCAGATCAAGGCGAGGACGTATTCAATGAGAAGTTACTGTTTGATTCGGAGAACAAGCTCACGACCTTGCTGCCGGGCTGTAAAAACTATGAAGATGTCGTTCGTCTCATTAAAATTTCTGATATTATTCCAGGAGGAACACTCTCAGTTATCATGGACGGTGAGGCAAACGAGGCACTCGCGTACCTCAAACCGCCGGATCATCAGACATGGCGGGCGCAGAAAATCGAGGAAATCGCCCAGGCATTAGATCCGGTACTCTATGGGATACAAGCTATGTACCTTATTGGCAGCACGAAAGATGGCAGTGCAGGACCGACAAGTGATATTGACCTGTTAGTCCATTTTAAGGGCACCGAGGAGCAGAAAGACAAGCTCATGGTCTGGTTTGAGGAATGGGGTAAAAAACTCGCACGGGAGAACAAGGAACGGACCGGGTTTGAGACAGAAGGGTTGCTCGATGTCCATATCATCACGGATGAGGACATCAAGAAGAAAAACTCCTGGGCGTCCCATATCACGTCCCCGTATCAAACCGTGCGGAAAATCCCCCTGAAGAAAGAAGCTTAAGATACTACAATAAGGTCTCTTGTCGCATTTTGCAACGCATCGGTATCGAATCGAACGACTGCTAGCTCCAGTCCATCGTGTGCCGCGGAAAAGGAGAATGTTGTATCAAATTTTTGCTTCCAGTATCTTGTCAACCGTGGAGATTCATGGATATGACCATGTAATGTTACCAGTGGTTGCTGTTCTACAATAAATCGTTGAATCGCGATGCTTCCGACATGGACATCAAGAGGTGCATGATCAACCAATTTTCCGTCTAAATCAGCGGTATCGAGCACAGAATTATAGGGAGGAGAGTGAAACAAGAAAATGGTTTTTTCCACCGGTACATTTTTCGAAAGTTTCTCCAAATCTTCCGCGATGGTCGCGTACCGAATTTCATCGGGAGACACTGGAAGGGTTCGTCGTCCTTTTTCAGGTGAGACTGCGCCAACATCGACAAATCGTGAGATGTCGTATCGCTCCCAGTCCTTCAGTTGAAACGGCGTCGGAGGCACGTACGCATACCCCGTGACAAATTGCTTTTTGTAGGGAACCGTCTTATTATGGACATAGGATATGATCCCTTTCGTATCTGCGTTGATAAACACCTGCTCGTAGATGCGGGGGTCGTCATTTCCAAGGATGACGAAAAACCGTGTTTTTTTCTGTGTCATTTTATGTATCGTTTTGATGGGTGTAAAAATCGTCTTTTCTATGAGCGATTCCATGTTGTGGTTTTGCGGTACGTGAAGAGGGAGGAGGTCTCCCCCGAAAAAGACAGCGTCAGGCGTTTCTTTTTGTATGATGCGAAAGAGGCATTGATATCTTTCAAGTCTCCCATGGAGATCTGAGACGAAGATGCAGTTCACCGTGGACACCGTCCTGATTGATACCGGTTCATCGGGTGAATCTTAATAAATTTTGGTACGTCACGGGTCTTTTGAAGATATCATAAACTATTAAAAATGCTCTTGATTACGGTTACCACAGAGCAGTCGCTTAGAGGAAGACCTTTTCATGTACCCGATCGTTGAGAAGAAAGTTTTGTCAGAGAATGTCAAGCAATTAAAGGTTAAGGCGCCGCTGGTCGCAAAAAAGGCGCAGCCAGGCCAATTCATTATCCTTCGTATCGATGAGAAAGGAGAGCGTATCCCACTCACGATCGCTGATTTCGATCGGAAACAAGGAACCGTTACCATTATCTTCCTTGAAGTTGGAAAAACGACGAAACAGCTCGGCACCCTCGAAGTTGGTGACTCCCTTGAGAATTTTGCAGGACCGCTTGGGAAGCCGTCAGAAGTGAAAAAATACGGGACCGTGGTATGCGTCGGCGGTGGCGTCGGCATCGCACCATTATATCCTATTGTAAAGGCATTGAAAGAAGCCGGTAATTTTGTGATTTCTATCCTAGGTGCAAAAACACGGAACCTGTTACTCCTGGAAAAAGAAATACACGAGTATAGCGATGAGTTCTACATCGCGACTGATGACGGGTCAAAGGGTCACAAAGGATTTGTCAGCGATGTCCTCCAACAAGTTATCGACAAACATAAGGTCGATATGGTCATGGCGATTGGACCGGTCATCATGATGAAGGTGGTATCAGATCTCACCAGGAAGTGCAACATCAAGACATTGGTAAGTCTTAACCCAATCATGGTCGATGGGACCGGGATGTGCGGTGGTTGTCGAGTCTCGATAGACGGGAAAACCAAGTTCGCGTGTGTTGACGGCCCTGAGTTTGACGGCCATAAGGTTGACTACGACAATTTAATGCTTCGGAATCGACGATTTCTGCATGAAGAAGGAGAGGCATGCAGGTTGGCTGATGCCCAATGAGCGTTCAAAAAACAAAGCATGAAATGCCAGAGCAACCACCGCAAGAGCGGATAAAAAATTTCAATGAAGTACCGTACGGTTACAGCAAAGAAATCGCAATCGAGGAAGCAAAACGCTGCCTGCAGTGTAAGAACAAACCCTGTATGAAGGGCTGCCCCGTGGAAATCGATATCCCCGGGTTCATTAATTGTATCGCGCTTGGTGAATTTGAGAAGGCAGCAGAGGTCATCAAAGCAAAAAATAACCTCCCAGCAATCTCAGGGCGTGTGTGCCCCTATGAGGAGCAATGTGAGAGTGAATGCACGCTGAAAAAACTCGGGGAACCGGTTGCCATAGGCAGGCTTGAGCGATTCATCGCCGACTATGAACGTAATAAAGGGGCTAAAATTCCTGAAAGAGCACGACCGACAGGAAAGAAAATCGCGGTTGTCGGGTCAGGGCCAGCTGGATTAACTTGCGCTGGTGATCTCGCAAAAATGGGGCATGCCGTTACGGTGTTCGAAGCGCTACATGATCCTGGTGGGGTTTTGATGTACGGGATCCCCGAATTTCGTCTTCCGAAAATAATCGTAAAATCAGAAGTGGAGTATATCAAGAAGTTCGGGGTCGACATCAGGTACGACGTGGTTGTTGGAAAAACCATAACCGTAGATGAGTTGATGAAGCAGTACGATGCCGTGTTTATCGGTACCGGTGCCGGTCTTCCGAACTGGTTGAACATCCCAGGTGAGAATCTTGACGGGGTGTATTCAGCAAACGAGTTTCTCACCCGAGTCAACATGATGAAGGCATATAAATTCCCCGAGTATGATACGCCCGTGAAAATCGGCAAGGTCGTCGCCACGTTTGGCGCGGGAAACGTCGCGATGGATTGTGCGCGTACAGCGCTGCGGCTCGGCGCAGAGAAATCATTTAACCTGTATCGGAGGACCGAGGCGGAGATGCCTGCACGTGCCGAGGAAATCGAACATGCGAAACAGGAGGGAGTGATTTTCAAACTCTTGACAAATCCGATTCGATTCATTGGGGATGAAAAAGGACGTCTCAAAGAGGTGGAATTCATTAAAATGCAGCTTGGAGAGCCTGACGATTCGGGGAGGAGGCGCCCTGTTCCGATCCCAGGCTCTGAGGAGAAGATGGCTATCGACACCGCCCTGATCGCGATTGGTCAAAGCCCAAATCCCTTGATTCCACAGACGATGAAAGAGCTTAAAATCGGGAAACATGGCAACATCATCACGGACGAGGATGGCCGGACATCGGTGCCAGGCATCTTCGCTGGTGGTGATATCGCGACAGGTGCAGCAACCGTAATCCTTGCCATGGGTGCTGGGAAACGAGCTGCCCGGGCGATTGATTCGTATTTGAAGAACACATAATCTTTTTTGTTATTCGCCAGAAGCCAGAAATCTCCTGAATTTGAACTCGCAGTTGGACTGAAACTGGGATCCGATGAGATACCCGCCAATGAGATAGACAATGAGGAGAACGATTGGAACCACTCCTGTTTTTCCGAAGATGACGGAGTATCCAAGGATAGCGGCAAAGGTGACATCAAGTAGTGCGGTCCTTCGATGATCAATCGGTCGCTCCTTTTTCAAAAATCGGTACATGATGTATACCTGGGACGGGATGCCATACAGTAAAAGGAATAAAAGGAAATAGAGGTTTTCTGTCAAGTTTTCTGTCAAGAAAAACGCAAGGAAACAAAAGATGAGGAACCCAGTTTTCAATGCAATACCATAGAGAAAATAGGGATGTGTAAGGGAGAGTTTTTTATTATTACGTACTTGTGTCACCACCGCAAAGCTTCTCACGCCAGCGAACCGGTCTGCATCAGCATCCTTTAAGCCGTTCTCCCATTGAGCAAAAGCAGTCGCCGCGAAGATCACTACCCCGATGAAAATCCACGTAAAGTCCGTTGGCATTCCCCCAACCGCAAACACCCCGAAGAGCACAAAAAAGGAGTAGGAAACAGAGAACGAGAAATCATAGGAAAAGAGTATTTTTTTCCCTTTCCAGCCATACCAGAGGAGCGACCCGTAGGAGGGTAAAAAACATAAGAAGCTCATGACAACAGAAAGTGTGTTGACATGGAAAAGAAGGATGATAATGAGGATGACGCAAGCGATTGTTCCCCCGTACACAAACAGGAGCGCCTCTTTTTTTGATAAAACTCCCACTGAGAGCGGGTTTCTTGACGGAACGTACGTCTGTGTATCCAGCTCCTTATCCCCGATGGCGATATAGGTGTTCAGTGTCATGTGCCCAATCACCGCGATGAGCGTGAAGTAGATGAAATAGTACCATTCCACTGGCACCGTTGAAGTGAGGGCGCCAACGATCGCTATCGACGCGGTGGTAGTGATCCCTTGCGTCCGCCCGATGTCTGCGTACGCACGAAGCTTGCTAAACATGCTATATAAAACATATCAATTCATTATAAAAATCTATAGGATACCCATCGATGGTTTTTTATTCGTGCCGTGGGTTTCATATATGAGATGATTCGGAACTACTTGGAAATCAGTCGCTTTTTCAACATGGGGTTGACTGGGGTCGCACCAGTTCTTGGTGCGCTGTCCATGTTTACGACTGGGAGGTTGTCTTTACTGCAACTTTTTATACTTTTTATTATCGGGTGTTTTTCCCATACCTATGGATTTGTTCTCAACGATATTTTTGATATTCGTGTAGACCAGCTGTCAAAAGACCTTACGACGCGGCCCTTGGTAAATGGGAGTATCACACAGAGGAACGCCACACTTTTTGCGCTTGCGTGTTCAATTATATCATTTATCCTTACGATTTTTTTCTTTTCAGATGTGAAACAGTACATCATCCTTGTTTTCATTCTCATTGTCGCTTATGCGTTTGCTACAGTGTATGACGGGCTTAGCAAGAGATACCCAGGGATGGATCTTTTTGTTGCGGGCGCAGTGTTCTTCCTCATCCTTTTTGGTGCGTCGACCGTTGGGACCCCAACCATACTTGCGTGGATCGTCGCCCTTATCGGTGGTCTGCAGGTCCTGTTTATGAACATGATTAATGGCGCGATTAAAGACATCGATCATGATAAAGAAGGAAGTGCACGCACGGTCGCAATCTGGTTAGGCGCAAAAATCCATGCGGGTGTCATTGCGTTACCACTCTCCTTTAGAACAACTGGATATCTCATCGAAATTGGACGCATGCTGTTGATTTTCATACCTTTCACACTGTTTGTGAAGCCGTCGTTGCCCCTTTCGCTCTGGCAAATTGCGCTTCTGGTGATTTTCGAGGTTTTGATCTTTGTTTCTATTTACAAATTATATTCCATTAAAACCTTTGACCGGACCCGTATTCGAAAAGGCATTGGGATTGTCGTGATTTTTATGTATGCAACCACTCCGATCATGTTGAGCTCCCTGAATATTTATATCATCCTTGTGGCTCTTGTTCCACCCCTCTGGTTCGTCTTTAGTAACATTGCCTTGCATAAAACAATCTTCGAACCGAAAACAATGTGACCAAACCTTTCTTACTTTTTCTTGGCTGCTCTGATGAGGCCACCAAATAACGGAGCTGGTTTCAACGGCCGGGATTTAAACTCCGGGTGCGCCTGGGTGCCGGTAAAATACGGATGACCAGGAAGTTCCATGAACTCCATGAGAATCCCATCTGGAGACCGCCCGGAAAATGCAAACCCGTTCTTCTCCAAGGTTTCAATGTACTGCGGGTTCACCTCATACCGATGGCGATGCCGTTCATAGACCTTCTGTTGGTTATTATACAGTTTCCGGATCAACGAGCCTTCAGAGAGAATCGCGGGATACGAGCCAAGCCGCATAGTCGCCCCATACCGTGATTCCGTGACGATTTTCACCTGATCCGGGATGAAATCAATCACCGGGTACGGCGTGTTCTTATCGACCTCCGTGGTGTTTGCGCCTTTAAGCCCACAGACATTACGCGCATATTCGACGACCGCAAGCTGCATCCCCAGACACAGTCCAAGATACGGGATCTTGTTTTCACGGGCGTACTTGATCGTCGCAATCTTCCCCTCAACGCCGGATAACCCGAACCCACCAGGGACGATGATCCCATCAACTTTCTTAAGGTTCACGATCTTCCGTGGCTGTTTCTCGAAGATTTTCGAGTCAATCCATTCGATCTCCGGTCGCACGTTGTTATTCCATGCTGCGTGCTTCACCGCTTCTATTACAGAAATATAGGAGTCAGAAAGCTTAAACGCGCCGATATCAAAGTATTTCCCAACAATCCCGATCTTGACTTTTTTGTCGAACTTTTTGATTTTCGCGATGTAGTTCCTCCAGGTGTTCATATGCATCTCCTCTTTCCGAAGCCCGAGTTTCCGAAGAATCTTCTTGCAGAGCTCCTGATCCTCGAACAAGAGGGGGACCGCGTAGACATTCTCGATATTCGAATCAGAGATGACATCTTCCTCAGAGACGTTACAGAACAACGCGATTTTTTCCTTGCGGACATCATCAAGCGGTTTTTCAGAACGCGTGATGATAAAATCAGGTTGAATACCGATCTCCCGCAGCAATTTGACGGAATGCTGGGTCGGCTTGGTTTTTGCCTCACCAAGGGATTTCAGCACAGGAACATAGGTGACGTGCACGTAGATGACCTTTTCTCCCTCGTGTTTCATCTGACGAACCGCCTCGAGGAACAGCACGTTTTCGTAGTCACCAACGGTCCCGCCGATTTCGACAAGGACGAAATCAAATTTTGCTTCCTCCGCGGGAAGCCGGATCCTTCGTTTGATCTCATCGGTGACATGGGGGATCGGCTGCACGGTTTTCCCAAGGTACTTCCCGCTTCGTTCTTTTTCGATCACCGCACTGTAGACTTGACCTGTGGTGATGTTGTTACCCTTGGGGATGTTGACGTCTAAAAACCGCTCGTAGTGGCCAAGGTCCTGGTCGATTTCCCCACCGTCTTCCGTGACCCAGACTTCGCCGTGTTCTGTTGGCCGCAAGGTCCCCGCATCGAAGTTAATGTACGGGTCGATTTTGATCGCCGTGACCTTATACCCATGATTCTGCAGGATCTTTCCGATCGACGCGGTCGTAATACCTTTCCCTAACCCAGAAATAACTCCACCTGTTACGATGATATAATTAACCATCCCGATCAACAAGGAACAGGGAATGAGATAGGTGATTTAAATGATTTTGGACTGTTCATATAGTGAATTTAAATCACCGTTTTCCTTCTGTTTTCCTCTCCAAACTAATAGTATATAAATTTAACTCACTAAATATGTTAATCGTTGTCATAAACGCTCCAGCCTCCAATGTTGGAAGAGGAATATCATGCTCGATATTTAATCATTCCTTTTTTATCGGAAAAGCAACCGCATGGTTTAAACTCATGTTTTGTGCTAATCGTTGACAGTCATTATTTTTTACCTGAAGAGTCGCCTCAATAATAGTCGACCAGCTTGAGTTGTGAAGATTAATTCCACAATAAAAAGAATTACTCCTAAAGTTAAAATTGGCCAACCATCCGATGAAAGTGTTTTATTACCTAGCATATCACCCAGCATTACCATTAGCCCTCCAAGACCAGCAAGAGCTAATGTACCAGCAAATATTATTTTTATTATTATTTCCATCTTTTTACACTCCCCGTAGATACTATAGATTTTTATGCTACAATGTCTTCTTTTGCACCGAGATATACAAAAAACATAATGATAGCTAAAACAATAACTGTGCCAATCAATAATGGGAAAGTCTCTTTATTGATTAGATATATTGCGATTTGTGCTCCTAATAGACCACCCATCAGACCAAGAAGGATATCTCTCAGAGCATTCCATAGAGCTTTTAGCAGTTTCATTTTCTCACTCACCAACAGGTGTAAACAACAGGTTTCTTTATTAAGTTATTCAAAAATGGTATGAAAACGACCCGTTTTTAACGTTTGACTATGACCACTTCAAATAAATTCCTTTTTTATCAATATTATATTCCCCAATATCTTGAATTTCCACAACAGTTACTGGTAATCTATCAGTCGATAACGTAGGATTCGGTAATAGACTATGTCGGTCTACCTCAAAATAAAGATTAATCTCTCCAGGAGTATTATTGACTTTTTTGGGAATAATGTCCCAGACAAAACTAATCATATTTCCTTTGATTTCTGGTATTACATTTTGTGGATTATTGAAATAATTAGTGACAGATAGCGTGTCATTTTCATAGAACAGAATCTTGAGTGTTACATCTTTTGTCCATAACTCTGAATTGTAATTAACTCCTGTGAAATTATACCGAAAAACAATATCGTTTACATCAAGTACTATCGACTGTAAATCAATGGAAAATTCAAGGCCTTTCTGCCTATTCGATTCCTGCCATTCAAAAATAAAGGGAGCTATCCATACCGCAACAACCAATGAAGCAATAATTCCGAGGATAAACCCAATAATCAGTCCAGGAACATTGCCTTTAATCCATTTGCTCAACTTCTTTGTAACGCTCTTCTTTCGATGCTTTGCTTTGTTTTCTTCCAATTCATTATGACATCTTATCGACTTCTCCCCGTCCTGCTCATCAACTATATGCTTCTTTATGGTCTTTTCAGGATGAGTTCTATCGATAATCATCGTTTCATTAGTGGGTTTTTTTGTTTCTCCAGATATTTTCTTTTTTTGTGTAACCTCATAAGCATTACCAGGAATACCAGGGGTTTTTAGTGTAGCCCGAAATCGGGTATCATCACATGCTGGCACGGTATCTTCGAGATATTGTTTGATATTTCTTTCCTCTTTACCGCATTGAGAGCATGGATGCTCATCAGGTAATAATTTTTTTCCGCAGTTAGCACAAAAATATTCTGTAGAGATGATAACCTTTGCCTCCACCAACCGATTTGTAACAATTACTTCTTTAAAAACATATCCTTAGTAATTTATGTTCTATGTTGATCGTTGAATAATTGCCTTGCATAATCCCATAGCTTTTGGTTTAAAAGAAAAATACGTAGACCGATTTTCCTTTAATTGAGCGTTCCGTAAAATACCATCCCGCATCCAAACCAAGTGATGCCAAGGAGGTAGAACCAGACGTTATCGACTTTATACACTAGCCCGATGATGATCACGATCCATGGTAAAATAAGGATGAGAAATGCCAGCAGCAGGGTTCTAATGTTTTCTGAGAGGTTCAGTTCCATAGGCCATCAGGTCTTCCGGTGAGTCTGATTCGTATAATACATGATGTATTTAAGGTTAACCGGATTATTTGATGTCACAGACCTTGCCGAGTGCGGTTCCATCAAGGAGATACACCAGCGCATTTTGTATATCAAGAATTGAATTGAATGGCCCTAGTATCGGGTCCTTATTTACTGCAATTCCGCCACAGAGCGGATTGAATGCAGGAACTACAAACGCTAGAGGATTGCGGGATTTCGGGTATTTCGCATGAAGTTTTTTTTGATTACAGAATGCTCGTAGCCAGCAGGGCTCGAACGTCCGATACCCGAGCCGATCCGTAAGCATTATTGTTGGATGCGTGTGTGCGACGACGATCTGATTACATTGCATAACGTCCTCTGTGGGCCAACGATGTCCATGAGATAATCCGATGCCCTCAAAGACAAAACCATCAGATGGATGCAGCGTAATGTCTTCGGAAAGTAATCGGCTGATGTTGCCGTCATGGTTACCAGGCAGGATGTGGAGTGTCGTATGGGTTTTGATCGTGTCTAAGAAGAGTTTCACGTCACTTCGTTCTTGTATCGTGGAGGTGGGGATGTTGTGTTTCACGTCTCCAAGGATGATGAGGTCTGAAATATTGTATGTTTCGATGAGGGTGATCAGTCGTTCTTGCATAAGACGGGTTTGTGAGGGGATGTGAAGCCCATTCTCTTGCAGCTCGGTTTCGATGCCGATATGGAAATCAGCGACGATTAAAAGTTTTTTTTCTTTTTGAAGTAATGCCGGTTCATCTTGGATCGGTTGGAGTTCTACAACGGACATACGTCATCCCATTGCGAAAAGATTGGAGATGTTCAATGTGGAGAGTATGATGTTGATGAAGAGTGGGAGATAGAAGACCGTGAAGATCCATATGGAGAAATCACCGATTCCTGCACCAATGCCTCTGCCTCCTTTCCCTATGTGGAGGAAACGGAGCCCTGAGTTGGTGATCAGCCGAATAGGGAATGCTAGGAGGACGTACCCGAGTGACCAGATGAGAAGCTCAAAGCCGAAGAACAATCCGGTGATCATTGACATTCCTTGAACCGCGAGCGCATCGAAAGCGCTGATGCCAAATAGATAGCTGACCTCCCGATCAAGCAGGATAAACCCGACGATGAGGAGCGCAAGGTGAATCCCAAGGGCGTACCATTTAACGGTTTTATCCCGGTGCTGATCAACACTTGGTCGTAAAAAGAATCTGATATATATGAAGATACTGAGCGCGATGATCCAGACGATAAGGAGCCCATAGGGGAACGCGATACCGTTTGTGGTGTTTTTCGCCTGCTGGTTGTAGAAATGGTCTCCGAGGAAGACTAGGTAGACGGCACCTTGTATGGCCGGTCCGCTGTTTGATTGTGCGTAGGTAATTTTCAGATCATGAAATCGTGTGAAGCCGACTCTTTTGAATGTTTGTGGGGTGTGATCTATAGTGAGGGTGTCATTGGTTTTCGCAAGGATCATTGCTCCATTTGCAATCAGTGATGCCGCAGAGAGGATCGTATCAAATTTCTGTAGTTTATCTGGAGCTTCGGAGATGTTCACAGTGGGAAAGCGTACAGTTTGGGCGGAGATGCTCTTAAGGAGTTTCGAGATGTTGACGGTGGCAGGGACTGCAGGGGTGACTAATACACTGAGTGGTTGAGCTGTGGTATTTTTTGGGTTTAATGGGAACAAGTAGAGTGGCGGTTGTTGGGTAATTTGGAAGTGTTGGTCTTGGATGATGAGGTAATTATTTGGGGAGTGCCCGCTCCAGAGGTTTTTTCCATGTTGATCTACAATCCTCATTGATGCATTCGTGTACGGCTGTGCGAGTACGGCATACTCTCCTGAGAAATCAAGGGTCATCGGGGTTTGTGTCGCCATGACGAAAAACGGGATAGTTGTGCCTTGCTCTACGGTGAGGGAAAGGGACGATGAAATCGCGTACGCTGCTTCTGATTGTACAATGATTGTACCACCGGTGGGATATCCCAGGAGAAACAGTCCGGTGTCCGTCGTGATCTCTACATTTGTGTATTCCGTGATGTGGTCTTCGTAGCGGACGTATAAATCTTCAAGGTTTTGTACCTGGGTGATGTCGATGTCTTCAGCAACAATGACCGTGCTGAGTGTCGGGATGCTATTTGCTCCGACGAGCGTGAATGCGTTCATGCCTTCGACAAGGGAAGCATTCAGAAGGGCATTCATAGGGTATCCGGTGAATGTTGAGGTGATACTGGTTTTTCCAGAGAATAGTACGGTGGTGTCTTGATGAAGCGTTCCTTGAATAGTTGGTGTCGGTGAGAGGAATTGTGCGGTGGCGATGCTGGAGAGTACACAAGCAACGATGAGGCATCCTATCAGAAGCGTCGTTGTTTTCATTCGAGTCGTTGATGATATGGGAGTTATAAAAGCTTTTCAGGGGGGTGACATAAAGGCTTTTAACAAACGGTGTGATATCAATGCGAGGAAACAAGATTATGTGGGAGAAGAAATCATCTGGGGAGTTTGTGAAGACAACCGAAAAAGCGGTTCGGAAGATTGCCGATAAAAGAACCGAGTCGATTGAACGGACCGCGGCGTGGATGAAGAAATATCAGTACGCGGAATGGCCTGCTAACCCGGATAAATTCGAGCAGATTATTAGAGAAAAGGTTCTTGCTGCGGTTGCCGAGGAGGTTAAGCAAGACCCCGCGTTTACCGCATGGGTGATGTTCCAGGTTGCTGGCGATCTTGCCGAGAATCTTGAGGTGAGACCCATCTGGGGGTGATTCACCTCTAGAGGTTATTAGAAACACGTTGTTCAAAAAAAGGTTAGAGATATTTTTTCAGGACGTCGGGTATTTCCTCGATGACGTCTGTCGCGACCAGCCCGTAGGATTTCTTCTGGAAGGCTTCATTGCCTGCTTCGCCGTTGAGGAACGCGGCGATGCGTACGGCATTGAATGGCGCGACTCCCTTGGAGAGGAGCGCGCCAATGATGCCAGCGAGAACATCGCCGGTGCCTCCGACGGTCATCGCCTCGTTGTGGACTTTGTTGAGCTTGGTGTGCGTCCCGTCGCTGAGGACATCAATGAATCCTTTGAGGAAGATAGTGATCCCGATTTTTTGTGCCCATTCCTGAACCATCCTAACACGTTCGTCAACATCTTGGGAAAGCATGATGCCGGTGAGTTTCTTGAATTCACCGACGTGCGGTGTGGCGACCGTGGTCGAGTTCTTGATGGCGTCGAGGTGTTCGCCGACCGGTTTCATCGCATCTGCATCAATCACTAATGGTTTTTTTTCTTGAAGGATGCGTTTGACGAGCGGGATAATCGCTTCCTCTGTTTCAGGAGCGGTTCCGAGTCCTGGTCCGAGCACGACCGCGGTACATCGGCCGAGAAGTTGTTCGATGATCTGAATATCTTTTACGGTAAGCATGTCGCTTGTCAGGTCTTTGACGATGAAGTTCGGGGAGAACGCCGCAACCGATCTCCAGGATCGTTTTGGGGTCGCAACGTACACTAGGTCCACCCCGGTGCGAAGCGCGGCAAGCCCGCAGAGCGCTGGTGCTCCTATGTACGGTCCACCACCGATAACAAGGACGACGCCGTTATCTCCCTTATGCGATTTTTTTGCTGGGCGTGGATAATAGACGGCGAGTTCCCCCGGGCCGACGTACATGACCGCTTCCTGTGGGATGCCAATGTCAACGACATGAATGTTGCCGCTGTTTTTTTCGTTCATCCCTTCTTTGATATCATGAAACGTAATCGTGTGAGTTGGTGTGATTGCGGTGGCTGTCCCCAATCCTGTGGGGACGTCAACTGCGATGATGAGTTTCTTCTGTATGGCGTTGATTTTTTTGACGATGCTGAGGTAGGGCTCCTTGAGGTCTCCTGAAAGCCCGATTCCTAGGAGCGCATCGATGAGAACGTCATGGTCAGCAAGCAATGTATCGATATCAGACAGAGCCGTGTAGGGTTTTACTTTGGAGGCCTGGAGTTTCTGGAGGTTTTTTTTCGCGATCTCGGTTTTCATCTCGGTTCCTGCGAGAAACACGCTGACGGTATAGTACTGGGCGAGGTATCGTGCTGCGACGAGGCCGTCCCCGCCGTTGTTGCCGGTGCCACAAAATATGAGGATGTTTTTCTTGGTGTTTTTCACGGTGTCTCTGACGAGCTCCGCGGTGCCTTTTCCCGCGTTTTCCATGAGCTGCAACGTCGGTACTCCGTAGTACTCTGAGTTCCTATCCAGGACCTTTAGTTCCTTCTCTGAAATCATAGCAAAAATGTTAAACGAATAATACTCTATATATTTATGTTTTTAACGAGGAATATATAAAAAAACAAGGCTTCTCTTGGAGAACTTATGTTTTTGTGCGAATCAATGACAAATAAAAAAAAATAGAGAAATTAAGTTAATAGCTGTTTGTAAAGACCAAGTTTCATCGACTGTTTTATCATTTGTAACTGAAAGGAATTGATTGTTTGGATTTGTTCTACTGGTGTGCTCATCGACTGGCTCTGGGAATTACCCGCTAGGTCGTATGCTGTTGCTGTAACGGTATGGTCCCCGAGTCCGGTCCATGTCCACTCATAAGGTGATTGCGTATCATTATATTGTATTACTCCATCGAGGGAGAACTCCACACGGTCGATACCACTTGTCTCATCGTTGACCTGTGCGATAAACTTGACTTCAAGGAAGCTGATTTGTTCCTTGGTGAGGGTGATTGTTGGTGCGGTCTGATCTATCTTGAAGCTCACGGATTTCTCTGTTTCGACGTTCCCTGCGATGTCATTAGAGTAGTACGACACGGTGTGATGACCATCTGCTGAGATGACGAACGGTGTGGTGTATTCGTTCCATGGGCCGCTGTCTATCTTGTAGTAGGTGTGGTTGACACTGGATGGCGATTTACCACCGCCTCCACCAATACGGAATGCCGCGGGTGGATCGGTTGCACTCAGGGTGACGGTCACGTTACTCACGTACCAGTCGTTCTGTCCCATGGTTCCCGCAAGCGCAGACGTGGTCACCGGTGGTGTCGTGTCTTGGGTGAAGTGTGCGGTGACTGTTTTGTTCCCATTCATCATAATGGATGTGGGGTTGGTACTCCCATTCAGGTCTCCACTCCAATGGTCGAACTGCCAGCCAGTGATTGGGTTTGCAGTGAGTTGAACCACTTGACCAGATGGATAAGCAGTCATATTCGGGTCTTTTGTGACTGTCCCCATTCCTACCGGACTGATGCTGACGGTAAGGGTGTATAGTATAGGATAGTCCCATCCAATCGCATCCAACATGGTCTTATCTGGGGTTTTGTAGAAATCAGGATAATACGTTGTACCCGAGCTTATAGCTGGTTGCATGATTGCATAGACGTTTCCCTGGCTGAAATGCGAGCATTGATAAGGGTTTCCATCAGACATCTGATATTCCACGCTAATAATATCTGAATTTACATCATCATTTGTTCCAGGTGCATTCTGATCGACCATACGCGCGGTAGTCTGAAACTCTGCTAACGTATCAGGGTTGTAGTTTCCTGTACCGTCGGAACGCTGGAAACGATAGACATCTAACGTCTCGATATCATTAATGCGGAAATCAGCTCCCGAGGTGAAACCTAACACATGTCCTATCTCGTGGGCAAGAACTGATTGGAAACAATAGTATCCGGAAGTGATCCCATTGCTAGGGTCATAATCCCAGGTAAAATCAGAATTAATCGTCATATCGGCTGCATCACCTGTGACACTGCCGATTGTTGCACGATAGTTAGCTTTTGTAAAGAAACATCGGTTTTCATTCGTGACTGTACCGGTATTGCCATTGTAGCGAACCGGGATGGAGCTTCCTGAGGGTAGATAGTTCTGGATGGTATCATCAGTATCCATACCAGCGACGAGACCAGCTCGAGAAGCGGTCCAAGTGACAGATGAAGCGTAATAACACGTTGTACTTCCAAGTATTCCGGGACTCATTGATTCAAAACCTAGGGTGATGACCACAGTGACAGGATCAGAAAACAAACTTTCGATATATGCTGCCACGGCATCTATAGCTGCTTGAGCACCGCTTGGCGGTGCAGTCACAACGAACTGTATGTTAAGTCCGCGCGAGCCTCCTTTGCTGATGATGATTTTATGAGGGTCGTTGTCAAAGTTATTTTTCGCTGATTTCATCATGTCTTTGAATTGGTCCTGAGTCATGTCTGTTTTTTCGTTTTGTAGGATCGGCCAGGTGATGGATTCCGTCTGAAGATCGATCACTGATCCATCTGCATATAACGTGCTTTGTTGTGTCGGCCCTGGTTCAATATACGCAAGCGAGTTTGTTTTGTTTAGCACTGTACGTATTCCAGTTTGTTGTTGCCTGGAAAACATCTGAGCAGGCGCGAGAGATGGCACCAAAAAAAGTACAAAGATGACCAAGGCTATCATTCTTACCACTGATGACTTGTGGATGTCTCATACCCCCTATTTCCACTGTTATACATGTATTCATATTATATATAATTAACCACGTAAATCAAGAGCCTGTCAAGATAAGAAGTTAATAACAAATCCCTCCGTAAAGTGTTATAGATGAAACACTAAAAAAACTTACTCCAAAAGAGGAAGCGTGTAAACAATATCCCGAAGCAAAGTTATTAGGGACTCACGTAGAAGCTTTAACATGGATTCAAAGTATTATGGGTAAGGAAACATTCAAGGTTATGGAAAGATATTCTCCTGAATTGATTGAAGAGTTGATTGACGGTTTTCATTTCGAAAAATATAAAGAAAACCAGTTTGAAATTGATGCAATTGTAAAAAAAAGGATTCTTTTCGATAAATAAATGATTTTCTCTTCCTGTTGAGAAATATATTCCTAAGCTCTTCCACCAATATATACTATAATGGAGCAAGTTCCAAGGAATATATTTTTTGAGTTTTTTGTATTTTGTAAATACTATATATAATGAGGAACGGCACATCCCTCTTTTTTAATTAAAAGGTAGTAATCCGGACTTTTTTTCCATATTCCTCTAAGAGTTTTTACCCTGTCGATTCTTTCTTTAAAAACCTATACATCTAAAACTTAACCACATGTTTTCACGCGAATCAGAAACAGAGTTTTTGTTCACCATTGCTATCAAATGTAAAAACACTCACTTATGCAACTATTTTGAATAAACCAAGACAAAAAAATACAAACGTTAAACACCCGAATGGAATTAAAATCCAATTTTTATGAAGCATTAATTGATTACCCCGTAATCTGTTTTTTGTAATAATAGTAAATATCGGGGTATAAATAGTCATAATTACAGCAATAATCTTAACTTCAAACGATGCAGACAAAATGAGAACCACCCCAAAAATACTAATTGTTGCTGTTAATAAATACATGCCAATAATGAGCCGCTTCCCACCGTATACTATTGCTGATGTTCGTAAACCTGCTTTTTTATCAAACTCATAATCAGTCATAACCGTTGTAATATAGAAATTCGAGGCCATAAGAAATACTGTAATAATAAGCAGTGGATTCACATATGCTTTACCTATAGTTATACCTGCAAGGAAAAAAAAGACACCTAACAAGGCATTGCATATGACATCTCCTATCGGTCGTTTTTTCATTCGAAATGGCGGAAGAGAATAAACATAACCGATGGCATCTAAAATAATAATAGTCAGCACGAAGTAAATTCCAACCAATATTGCACAGAGAAGTGAACCGACCAAAAAAAGAAGAGATAACAGTTTAGCTTGGAGGATACTTATTTCCCCTGTAACCAATGGTTGGCGGGAAAGATTCATATCCTTCGAACGTCCATTATGATACCTGTCGACATCTACGTCACCAAGGGCGTTTACCGAAAAACCAAAACATAAAACAAAGAAAAGCGCACCTAATCCAAAAATAACCGAAAATGGTACAGTATCTTTCGAGGCTCCAAGATAGAATCCTACCATAACAGGTAAAAGAAAAACAATCCAAGCAATTGGACGGATGAGACGGATAAACCATGAATTTCTAAACATATCCTCGTTTGCAACAATTCTTTTGGATTATTGTATTTCCTCCCCAATCTACAATATTATATCAAGTCTTTCTTTAAAAACCTATACATCTAAAACTTAAATCATGTTTTGTGCTTATCATTGGTTTATTCTTTTTAAAAAAACATCTAATAATTTTCAGACCGTCAAAATTAGTATTAACCTATGATAAATGTTACAAAAATTTGTGAGAAACATTTAACTTAGCCTAATGCATGTGATATATCAAAAAGGTGAAGAGAGGTGTATTTCACATGAAAATTTGGAACCCAAATGAGTTAATCGGAAAAGAAGTTTTTGACGCAAGTGGAACTGCGATGGGCTGGGTGGATAAAACCTGGAACAGCTGGAACGAAGATTATCCTGGGTATTTCTTCGGGATAAAAATGAATGACGGGGCCAGGAACACGTATTTTAGAGGCGCAAATAAACTGATACCGGTCTACAATGACTACATCCGAACCGTCGGCAATACGGTGACGTTAACCAAGACCATGGATGACCTCTGCAGATACTGGAATAAAACAGTTCCTTGTGGTCCAACCACCTGCCCGGTAGAGGAATTAATTGAGATGACGGTGTACGACAAGTTTCACTCCCGAGTTGGAACATTCACAACATGGGTTGAAAGCAACGGACAGATCAACAACCTTGGTCTCTTGCTCGATCCGTACCTCTGCGAGACATGGCATCTGCCCCATAATACAGCATATCCCATAGAACCTACGCATATCACGAACGCAAAAAATACGATCACCTTAGACCAGGCATTAACCGAGCTGAAAGAATACTGGCAGAGAACGCGTAAATTCTAAAAGCGAGAGGCGACCCACCCTCTCAAACTATTATCCTACACATCCCAACAACTCGTAGTAGATTCATAAAACAGTCGTAGTACCAATAATGGAAATAATCAGCGATATCTTCCGTTTTATAATATCTTGAACAGGAGGAGAATTTGTAGGGGAGCGGAAGGAAAAAGCAACAGGTAAAATATTAAAAAACATTTATATATCCCATCACTGTATAGTAATTTATTGAGGGAAAGATATGAAGAAGAAAATAAGTGTTGGAAGTGTTTTGGTTATCTTGCTCATATTATTGGCACCAGTTGCCTCTGTTGTCGCGAGTAACGTGTTAAAATCAAATATTGAAAAAAGAAGTCTCATTTCACCGCTTTTTACTGTGAGAGCACAGCGTTCTCTGTATAGGGAGTCTACAGAGAAAATAAGTGTTAACTATCTCGGAAAAGAAAAACAACTGAACATCTTTCCTTCAAGAAAATCTCAAAATGAGGATATGATTAATAAAGCAATAAAAATTTTTGGTACTAACCCTGCTCTTTTAAACAGATTATTGGATAGTCTCGATAAGTTCCCATATCTCGCCGGGTTGTTAACTAAATATGGCGTCAATACGTTGGATATAAAAAATTATATGAGAATTATAAAAAATAATCCATTACTATTAACAGAAGAAATGAACGATATACAAATATCATTACCTCATGATGATAGTCCTCAACCTCTAGGACTAAGCACCTCTAATCCACTCCAGTGTTTTATTGTAATCTTAGTAGCGCTTGTTCCAATCACTGTTGTTCTTACTTTGCTTGTCCTCCTTTTTACCGTAAGAATTTTTACCTGCATGAATGTGAACGATTGTGCAAATAATATCGCAAAAGAAATCTGGGATCAATTACTACAAGGATTAACGCCAGGTTAGATGAATGTTTTAAAACTTATCCATTCGTAATCGGTTAAGGATTTTCCAGAACATAAATGGATTTTGAAACAATCAATGATTGTACATGAAAAACCTCTCTTTTGAAAGGGAAAAAAGTTGTTGCCGAGCACATTTTCAACTCCGTGGACGTTCACTATAAAAGCGGGTAAAAAGCGTGGTTATTTTGCTCGTTTTTTGCTTAACCGATCACTGATGGAATTAATCAGATTATTCGAAAAAGGGGAGTCTGTCTGGGAGGTAAGGATTATACCTTACGAAAAATAGCCAAACCTCAGGTATATAATATAATGGAGCAAGAGCTTAGGAATATATTTTTTGAGTTTTTTTGTATTTTGTAAATACTCTGTAGATTTATGTTTTTAACGAGGAATATTGGTTGAGTTTCTCAGCTTATCTTTTTTCAGATTTTTCGATGGCATCAGCGATCGATCCTTTTTTTCTCCCGAGTAGCATCTTCAGGATTACTCGCCGTGGTTTTTTAAATCTCAAGGGGGTGTACCGTAGTAAAAATTTCAGGAAGTTGCTTTCGAGGTACACCAGGTTTTGAACCCCGGTTTTTGGATTATTTGAATGGAGCAGATCGTAGATTTCGTCCTTATATTGCGTGGCGATAGCAGAACCATAAATTGTGCCTTTCCAGATATGGTGGACATCGTTATTTATCAGAAGAAATCTTGTGATCGCTCGTTGTTCGTATTCGAATGGCTCCAGTGTCCGTACAAGGTGAGAATTAATTGTTTTTATGTGGTTGTAATATTTTTTTATTGTCTTTCTATCGCGTACGCGACCTTTGGGGAGATGCTTGTCTTGTATGAATAGAAGCGCGGCAATCCCTAAAGAAAAGTCATAGGTTTCGAACGCATAATACTCGATGTGGCGTACCTGTTCATACAACTCTTTATAATAGTCTTGCAAGTAGGAGAGCGGGACCTTCGCACCATAGCCGCTTTTTATAAAATCCTTCGACTCCCGTCCAATAAAGGTAAGGACCTTGTTGTTTCCTTGTCGTACAATATCTCCGGTGTCAAAAAATTCCTCGGCGTGAATTATCTGGTTATCGATAATGCTCTTATGACCATAAGGGGTTCGTACATAGAGTCGATAGAGATTCTCGTCAAACTTTTGTAACCCAAGTGTCACCCCCGTGAATGGTTTCCCTAACCCCGCCGCTTGTTGGTCGAGCTCATGCGGTTCACAGAGCAATGTCGTTAACACCTGCTGTGTTTCGGTCGTGCCGTATGCGTTATGAAGATACAAACCTAATCGGTCTTTTATCTCCTCGGCTGTTTTTTTACTATAGGGAGCACCGGTCGAGACGACAGTCCGTAACTCAGAAAAAGCAAGCTCCTTTACTTCCGGCACGAGCTTAAGTAATTCCAATAAGACATTGAACGATGCAGGGCCTAAGGTCATCACCTCAGGTTTCATCTTCACGAGAAACGGTAATATTTTCTGTGGTTTGTGTTTGATCCATTCCGTGTTGACAAAACAAATCGGGTACCCTGTCCAAAGGGCGTTACAGATCGCTCGTGCGCTGACGGTATGCGGGAGTATGTCAATAAAATTTCTTCCCCCGAGTTTTTCTTTTCGATACATGCCTGACTCTTGCCAGCATTGACAGTTTCTCAGAAAGGCGCCCTGCTCATACAGCACGAGTTTGGATTTGCCGGAAGTACCGGACGTTGTAAAAATCACGCTTTCCGTCGTAAAACCCGTGTTTGAGATACACCGCTGTACTAAAATAATATCATACGAATGAGCCTCAGTTCTTGGTGAATCAAGGTATGTTTTTATGTGAAAATCTTCGGAGACATCATATAAGGAGAGTCGATTGTTTTGAGAGATGTCTCTGATTTCTTGTATCACTTGTTTTTGTCGGTCATATCCTCTCAGGGCTTGTATTTCCTTCTCAGGGAAGATCACAACACTGCATTTGGTTTGGTGAATCCATGTGTCCAACGCGGTGGTTTCAACAAACATGGGAAATAACACTCGTGCTCCATAGGATATCAGCGCAGTGAAAAGCAAAATGATATACAGGTTATTATTTACCGATAGCGTGGTGAGAAGGACCGTGTCACCTGGTTTGATGCCCTTCTCTTCGAATTCCTGATATAATTTTGAGGTGATACAGCGTAATTTTTGTAATGACACCTCGACATAGTTCTCGTTCACATGGCTGAGAGAAACAAGAGAATTCTCATTCCTATGAGGCAACGGTGTAAAAATTAATTCAGCGATATTATGTATCACTGGCCGAGAGACGAACTGCTTCGAAGAAAGAAGTATATCGAAATCGTTTTCATTTACCATCGCACGATCTTCCTTTCCCCTTCCCTCTCATGAACAATGAGAGAATATAACCCTTTCTATCGTGTGTTTACCCATGAATTTCCGTATCGACAGAACAAAAAACCAAAACCGGGTTGAATATGTTAGAAAAATTCGAGAACTATATCCTTTTATACGGCTGCGTACTATGAAAAAACTATCTGTTTGAAACGGTGAGTCATTGAACAGAAATGAAGCTCCTCTTACGTTCTTGAACCTGAAGAGAAAATTTCTCTGTCAGACGTTCGGTTTCCTAGAATTTCTCGCCCTCAAAAACACGCTCGCGTATCGATTCTATATGAAATGGATCGGGAACGTCCTTACGCGTGAGTTTCATATGGCTCATGTCAAATCTCATGAGACAGTGTTGCACATCGGATGTGGTTCGCTACCTACCATGTCGATCATCGTCGCGAAAAAGGTACGCGCAAAGGTCACTGCCCTTGATAATGATTATAGATTAGTATTACGGGCGCAACGTTATATTGCCGGACAAGAATTAACCGGGTTAATCACTGTTGCATTTGGTGAGGGGGCAAGGTATCCGGTTGAGCCATTTGATGTTGTTTTTATTGCCATCAATGTCATGCGAATCGAGGATGTCTTTCGGCATCTTGCTACTTGTGCGAAACCAACGGTTCGCATTATTTGTCGAGACATGGGTGATGGAATCCTCCATGTATTGCAGAATAAAGAATTTTCTCGTCTTTTTACGATTACTGCTCAAGAAAAACATTTCCTTGCCCATTCGTATTTAATAACAAAGAACACAGAAGAAACTAAGCAAAATGAGAGGAAGAGGTCTGTGAGAACATTAATCGTTATGTGATGAAATGTTCTCTTTAACCTAGAAATGACAAAATACTAATAAATACAATCCTATCTCATGGTTACGAAGTGGAGGGCATATTCCTCGATAACAACAGGAATACTCACTCCATGCTTCGAAAAACATCATTGAGGGTTTGTTAGGTATGATGCCAGGTCGGATGAACGCAAGGCAGATGAATCAGATGATGAAACGCTTCGGTATCAATGTGAAAACAATTGAGAATGTCGAAAAAGTGATCATAGAGACTGATACGAAGCAGTACGTGTTTGATCATGCGGAGGTCACGGTCATGGATGTCCAGGGGGAGAAGACCTATCAGATCATGGGCACTCCTGTCGTGAACACCAAACAAACAGAGGAAGACACCCTTAAGGAGGACGTGAAACTGGTGATGGAGCAGACCGGGAAGTCCGAGGCGGAGGCACGCAGCGCGTTGAAAGAGTCGAACGGTGACATTGCTGAGGCGATCCTGAAGCTGTCCCAAAAATAATTTTTTTATTCAGATGAGTATGGTATCGTCTTGGAAGGACGCGGTAACAAGTTCACAGGAAGGAGTATTGCTGCGGTTGCACGTGGTGCCTGGTTCTACAAAGGCTGTGTTTCCCGCGGGGTACAACGAGTGGCGTCATTGCTTTGAAATGAAGGTAGCGGGCGAGGCGAAGGAGAACAAGGCGAACACCGATGTGGTCGAAACCATAGCAGCATATTTTCATCTCGCATCAAAGGATGTCCGTATCGTGAACGGCGAGAAAAGCAGGGAGAAAACCGTCCTGCTCGCCAACATACTGTTGGATAGGGTACTCAAACGGCTTGAGGAGTCACTCCATGGATGCTAAACAGGTGTTCGAGGACCTTGAGAATGCACTTAATGAACTCCGAGAGGAAAACAAAACCGTTCCGATTATCGTTGAGGGTGAGAAGGACATCGCCGCGCTGCGTACCCTTGAGGTCTCTGGCGAGATCATCCGGTTCAACAAGGGGCAATCCGTGTCCGATTTCTGTGATGCGATCTCCCAGAAATACAAAAAAATCATTCTTCTCACGGACTGGGACCGACGCGGGGGACGGCTGTGTCTTCAACTCAAGAAGAACCTGGAGAACCGGGTTAAAATCGATGTGACCTATCGTGGTGTGTTCGCGAAACGCTGTCCCTGCCGGACCGTCGAAGGGATGCCGTCATGGCTCGCGACCCTCCGGAAGAAAGTGGAAAGGGAATGATTATATACTTTCAGTGCACTCCCTATAACATATATAAGAATGCAACGCTCATGGGGGATATGGTGCAGAACATTCTAAGAGATCAAAAGAAGCTTGTTTCGGCTGAGAAAAAACAGTCGACGAGCGTGTGTGCGTTGTGCCGTGGCACGAAGTATTTGTGTGGGAAAGCCCGCTGTCCCGTGATCGTCCGGTACCATTCCAAGGTGAAGGTGAAGCCGCTCATCGATAGCCTGCGATTGGAGGGCTCGTCCCCGCCGAGCGTGTTTATCGGCCGTATCGGGTACCCGAAGGTCGCGATCGGCCCGATGATCCCACCGGTCATGGGTGATACCTCTGAGATCGATACCCCAGAGCGGTGGCTGGGAAAAAGCCTTGATGATATCGTTGATTTCCGTAGTCAGCTCGTGCGCGGGAAGTACACCGTGGATGTGAAGGACGTGGAAAACCCGAGGGATGTCGTGGAGTTCACGAGAGAGCTGGCGTTGTCAAAGAACCCGGTGTTTGCGGATGCGCTTTTTGAGAAGAAGCCGTACGGGAAGATCGCGTTCTATGACGAGGTGCAGCCGCATGGCCCGTCCGCGCCGCTCAAGACCCTGGATATCACGAATCCGAAGTACGAGCAGCATATCGAAAAGGCGTTCTACGACACTGATCTGAAGGCACGTGATGCGATTATTGATATTTACAAGAGCGGGGTGCTGGTTTCTAAGATTCAGCGTGCGTTCAGCGTTGGTGCGTTCGGCATCAGGAAGAACCGGCGGTTCGTGCCGACCCGCTGGAGCATCACCGCGGTGGACTCGACCCTTGGCGCGGAGATGATGAAGAAAACCAAGACGTACCCGTTCATCAACGAGGTGCGGGCGTACTATCTGAACCAGTATGACAACCGCTGGATCGTCCTCCTCATGCCGTCCGAGTGGCAGTATGAGCTCATCGAGGCCTGGTACCCGAACACCACCTGGAACCCATATGGGACCAGTATTTCGATGTTCAACAGTTACGAGTTCTATGAGGGGCGGACGACGTACGCGGAAATCGGCGGGTGTTACTACGCGGCACGACTCGCGGTGAACGAGTTGCTCAATAAAGAGCGACGGCAGGCTGGGGTTGCGATACTACGGGAGGCTCACCCTGGGTACATCATGCCGATCGGGGTGTGGAACGTGCGTGAAAGCGTCCGCAGCGCCCTGTCGCAGCCATACAAAAAGTTCGATACCCTGCATCAGGCGCTGGTGTACGTCTCCGAGATCATGGACATCCCCATACAACGGTGGATCCGCAACAGCGCGGTGCTGAAAAACCAGCTGTACCAGCGGCGGCTTGAGGATTTCGTGGTGAAATGAGCATGGAAATACGACATAGTGACTGTAAATCAGCGTTGTCTCCTTCGACGTTACCTGGTCTTACCTATTCGCTGAATCCGTACCGCGGGTGTCAGCATAACTGCGCGTATTGTTACGCACCCTGCGTCCTTCGGATGCCGCGAGAACACTGGGGCGACATCATCGAGGTGAAAACAAATATCCCGGCGGTTCTTGCTCGGGAGCTGCGAACGAAGAAACCCGGGGTCGTGGGGATATCAACGGTGACCGACCCATATCAACCGCTCGAGCGGACCTATTCTCTCACGCGATATTGCCTGGAGCAGTTATTGGCCCATGATTTCCCTGCGCATATCCAGACGAAATCAGCGCTCGTCACCCGTGATAGCGACCTGATCTCACGATTCACAGACGCGCAGGTCATGATGAGCATCGGGACGATCAACGAAGAGGAGCGACAACTCCTCGAACCGCTTGCGTCCTCGATCCAGGGGCGACTGGATGCGTTGAAGAGCCTTGCCGATGTCGGGGTGAACACAAGCGTGTTTTTCGGGCCGGTGTACCCCACGATTGCAGCTGAAGACATCCCACGCATCCTTGATGTCTTTCAGGCATCCGGTGTCTCGGAGCTCTGGATTGATACGTTGAATCTGAAACCCGGCATCTGGGAGAATATCCAAAAAACAGTGATTCAGAACCACAGGATACATCAACTATTCGTAAAAAATGTGCTCGAAAATAAAGACTATTACAGGATACTCCGGGATGAGATACTCAAAGGTGGGAAAGAACGGGGTATCCACGTTATTGATGCTTTTTAAAAAAACGGTGCGAGTGTACCACTAGGGTTTTATTTTAAGTGTTGTTTATCAGTTGTTTAGAAGGTGCTTCCTACAGGTTGAGTTCAAAGACCCCTTATCTTTAGGAAAAAGAACAGAGAGTGTTCATTGGAAAATAGGGGTTATGGCTATTCTTTTCTACGAGAAAACCTTGAAAAAGAGGTCGGAGAGCAGCAAACAACATTTTTAAAGAGAGATGTCATATAAAATTATGGAAGGTAATCAAATGTTTATGAAAAGAGCAGGAACTATGTTCATTTTTAGCATCATGCTCTTATTATTGATCCCGGTTGTCGCTCCGAGTTCTTCGGAGAAGCAGTCGGATGCTCTCCGATGGTTCCTTTCTCCGCCTGGAAATAGGTCGCTTCCATCAATGGAGGACAATTACAAGTTGAAGTCTGATGTATGCGGTGAGGAGGGTGCAGTGTCCATGCCGACGTACACGATGGCAGGTCAAACGTCGATGTCAAGCGGTCCAATGAACTCCTCATGGCCGATGTACTGCCATGATGTAAAGCACACGAGTAGGAGCCCTTATAGTACGGCGAGTAATCCGTATGTGGAGAAATGGCGGTTCCATACAATCAATGGTGGATGGATTGGAACATCAATGACCATTAGCAAGGATGGAACTATTTATTTCGGACAGTCAAATCATATGTACGCTTTATATCCAAATGGGACGTTAAAATGGACTTATCCAACGTGGGAAATAACAATAGGATCTACTCCAGCGATTGATGAAAACGGGACAATCTATATTGGAACTTGGGAAAGTGCTTTCTGGGCATTCAATCCTAATGGTACCGTGAAATGGCGAAAAGGCAATCTCGGTGGTGATATCGCATCATCACCAGCGATTGGCTCAGATGGGACAATTTATTTTGGAACGATGAGAAGCGGTGGGCAGATTATTGCGATGGACCCGGATGGTCACCTGAAATGGCAGTATTTTACCGGACGCGCAATTGTCTCATCGCCAGTAATTGGTGATGATGGAACAATCTATATCGGCTCCGAAGATGATTACCTATACGCGATGAATTCAAACGGGACGTTGCGCTGGCGGTTTCAAACGGGGGATCAAATCCGTAGTGATCCATCTATTGCTCCTGATGGAACAGTCTATATTACGTCGTTTGATGGGTATCTGTATGCGCTTTATTCAAATGGGACGTTGCGATGGAAGACCCATATGGGCGGGTCGATCTCGAACTCCGCGATCGCGTCGGACGGTACGGTCTACGCTGGTGGGGACCATCTCTACGCGGTATATCCCAATGGTACGATGCGGTGGATTTTCGATCTTGGATCAGAGCGATGGATTGGTCTGTGCTCCCCAGCGCTCTCTGCCGATGGGACTATCTACGTGGGAGCTATTATCGGTGATGGGCATGGCGGCGAAATCATCGGTGTCAACCCTAATGGAACAGAGCACTGGAGAAAGCTCGTTGCTAGTGATGGGATCTCGAACTCCTTAGCCATCGGAAGCGATGGGACTATTTACATCGCAGCAGATGATTTTTACGGTGATCTCGTTGCCATCGGCCGAGGGCCACTCCTGGTTAACGCAAATGGTCCGTACAATGGATACTATCACACACCTATTCAATTCACTGGCACGGTCTATGGCGGCATTCCCCCGTACCTCTATCATTGGGATTTTGGAGACGGGCAAAGTTCGAGCATACAAAGCCCGATACATAATTATTCAGCTGTCGGGAATTTCACGGCCACCTTTACAGTAACCGATAATGAGGGGAACATCAGCAGCGACACTGCGATCGTCACGATAAGTTATGAACCTCCGTCGGTGACGATTACGAAACCAGTGAACGGCCTCTACCTCAAAGACACCAGAATCCTCCCCTTACGCAGATGCATCATCATCGGACAGATCACGATTGAAGCGGATGCCCACCAAGAACCGTTGGGGATCGCCCGCGTGGAATTCTCCATCGACGGCAAGTTGAAGGCAACCGACACCGAGGCCCCGTACAGTTGGACGTGGAGTACCTTGTCGTTTTCAAAGCATACTATTACTGCGACTGCGTACGATACTTCAGGGAAAAGCTCAGCAACGAGCATTACTGTTTGGAAGTTTTTTTAACCTTAATACCAAGAATCTATGATTATGCACACCTAACTCGTTGTTCCCTGTAGTCCACCAGTAGCATTTAAGTATAAGTACTCCATTACAGCAAAAATCCTGTTGTAGGAAATAATGACGAGCATATAATTGTAAGTGATAGGTATGGCCAAAGCACGTGCACGGACGACAACCCGAAAAGTCAAAGATCGATGGAAGGCAAAAAACTGGTACCAGATACTCGCGCCATCAATATTCAATAACGTTCCGGTCGCAGAGACCCTCGCGGAGTCCCCTGATAACCTTATCGGAAGAGTCAGTGAAGTCTCCCTGCAGGATCTGACCAATGATTTTAGAAAATCCCATATTAAACTGTTGTTTTCAATCGATAAAATAGAGCAGAACACCGCGCACACACAACTCAAAGGGACCCAGCTCACCTCTGATTACCTCCGCCGGATGATCCGCCGGCGTAAATCCCGTGTCGACGGCGTGTTCAATGTCGAAACAAGAGACGGCGCGCTCCTCACGGTCAAACCGTTCGCGATCGCGGAGAAACGAATCCAAAGCTCGCAAAAGAAGCTCATCAGAAACGTCATGAAGGAAGTCATTGCGAAAGAAGGCAAAGTAAAAACCCTTAATGCCTTCGTGAGAGACTGCATCGACGGGAAAATCGGAAGCGAGATCTACAAGAACTGCAAGGTGTACTACCCGGTGAAACGCATTGAGGTGAACAAAATAGAGGTCAAACGACTCCCGACCGTCATCATCGAGGACGAAAAACCAGCGGAAAAACCAGAGGAAGTACCGGCAGCACCACCAGAAGAACCAGTCAAAGAAGAATCAGAGGTGCCCGCGGAAGAAGAAATCCCGCCAGAGAAGCCCACGGAAGAAGAAATCACTAAGGAGACACCCGCGGAAGAAGAGATCCCAGCGGAAGAACGAGAAACGCCGGTTGAAGAGGAACTCGTCCCGGAAGAAGCAGAGAAACCCAAGAAGAAAGCACCGAAAACGAAGGCAAAAACCGCGACAAAGAAGAAAACAGCCGCGAAAAAGACAGCGAAGAAAACGAAAGAAGAACCCCCTGAATAGGACAACATCTCGCCAGGTGCATACGTTTATATATTTTTCCGGTATATTTTATTCCTGTATGAGACGATATCAACGAATATTGACAATTATTTTACTCTCCATCCTTCTCGCATCCCTATTACATATTCCATTAGGGAAAAGCTGCAAAGACATCATCGCGACCACTCACGGGACCGGTGCAGACTATAGTCTTCTTCTCAAGGTCCGAGACCCGAGCAGACCCGGCCTGCAAGTACTAACCCGGGTCCCCAAGGGAACCACGTACACGTACCACTACCCATGGACAGGGAGACCATGGGATTTTACGGTGACCCATACGTTTTTCGGGGTCGCAACGAAAGGAGATACGCTTCCGAATATCGTAAAAGCAGGCATGGTGCTGACTGACGCAGGGCTTGCCTTCGGCGATGCTGATACTGCCTCCGGCTGGGTGAACCCGACGAAACACGCATGGGATGACTTCGACTGGATCAGGTACGCCTGTCAAACCGCAGACACTGAAGAGCAAGCGATAACGCTTCTCACCACCGATGCGATCGACAAGCTCCATGCCACCAGCGTAGGTGAGAACCTGTTCCTCGTCGGCCCCTCACAATCAGTGGTAGTCGAGGCGGACGCTGTGCATCACGCCACTACCAATGTGGAAAATGTCTGGGTCATGTCCAATTACCCGATTACGCTCTGGCGAACAGAACTCCTCAAATCACGGCAGATCGCTAGCGCGTTTGATACCACGAAAGAAACATGGGCACGGCAAGGAAACACCGTTCACCTTGGCTCCACCTATGGTGTGAAAATCCTAACAATCAACGAGACTGCAATTAAAGTAAAGCCGGTTCCCACGGTTGTCTTCCGGCTCATTGGGCAAGAAAACCCGGTGACGATCCACCTTGGGCAACGCGGAACAGTCGGACCCTATAGCGTTATCCTTCAAGCTGTGCAGGGACGTAAGGCTCAGCTCTCAGTGCAAACCGCGGTACATGCCTGGGAGCAGGAACTTCTCAGCCGCATTGAACCTTCTATCGGTCACATCACTATTCAAGACATGATCGCCTGGTCGCGGCTTCATGCTAGCGACTTGGACGGCCTGCGAGCTGTTTGCGATGACGCCATCCCCTATGAAGCAGCCATGATCTGGAAGGTACCGGTGGAACACGCAAACCTGCTTGGTGGCGGCTGGTTCTCAGCGAACCATGCATGCTCCTCTATTTATGTCCCGGTCCATATCTGCGATGATGACATTTACGGCCCATACCAAAACGGGGACGCCGCACAACTCTCCCTGGATCTTCTGAAAAAATACGGTCATGCGGTCCTTATCCAGTCGTGCCAGAACGTCGAAGCAGTCCTCCTAGCCGAAACCAACATCAGCGAAGCAATCGCACATATCCTCATCCATAATAACGTCAACGTCACTCCCTTCATGACGACCGTCGATCGAGGGATGCAAGAACAAGCGTATCTCACCGAGCAGCTCTGGCTTGAAACAACAAACACGACACAGGATATCGTACGCACCATATGGAAGAACAACTATTCCACCTCGCTTGACCAGATGGAAACTGTAGTGGACTTTCTCCAAACCAGTGACGGGACAATATCGGCAATCACCCATATAGAAGACATCGCGCTTAGCATCTGCAAAACCAGAATCGATCAAGCAACCGTTCTTGGAATGACCTGCACAGAACAACACCAAGAGTATGCCACCGCGGAACACGATTTTTCAGCGGGAGAAACCACAAGCGGGTTTAGCCATCTTCAACATGTTTTTCACTCAACAACCCTCCCAAAGGACTAACCAAACACCCTTGTTATTTTCCATCGCATCAAAAACATTAAAAAAACATCTGAGTTAGTCACATGGGGATTTTCAGTGACGAATGGAAAAAAAATTGTGATCGTGGGAGGCGGCGCGAGCGGAGGAACAACCGCACAATTCGCACGAAAAACAGACCGAGCAGCGCACATCACGATATTTGAAAAAGGCAAATACCCCCATTACTCGAAATGCGGACTTCCGTACGCGATCGCTGGAACAGTCCCGGATTTTCTCAATCTTATTGAATTCTCAGAAGAATATTTCACCAAAGAACACATCGAACTCTTTCTTGAGGCGACCGTGGAGGATATCGACCTTCAGAAACGAACCGTTACGGCAAAAAAAGGAACGGAACGCATCGAACGAGAATTCGATAGTCTCGTATTAGCGACCGGAGCGATGCCTGCGCTACCGCCGATTCAAAACATTGAGAAAAACAACAAATTACTTTCTGGTATCCATGTCCTACGGACCATCGATGACGGACGAGCGATCCTTTCAGGAATAAAAAAGGGGAAAAAAGCAACCATCATCGGCGCAGGTCTCATCGGCCTTGAAATGGCAGATACCCTCCACAAAAAAGGCATGACGGTGACAGTCGTTGAAGCACTCCCCACTATCCTCGCAAACACCCTTGACGACGACATGAGCGACCTTGTCCGAGAGACCGTAAAAGAAAACATCACCCTCTATACGAACCACCTTGCGACACAAGTAAAAGACAAACAAGGAACCGTGATACACCTGACAATAAAAAATCGGGAGACCAACGAAGAGACAACCTTTGAGACCGATCTTCTTGTGATCGCCACAGGGACAAAACCAGAAACCACCCTTGCAAAACACATCGGATGCACCATTGGGAAAACCGGCGGCATCCTCGTGAACGAAAAATCAGAGACCTCAGTGAAAAACGTGTACGCGGTCGGCGATTGCACCGAGTACAAAGATTTCGTGACTGGCGAGCCGATCTGCGTCGGCCTCGGCAGCATCGGGGTGCGACAGGGAATCGCGGCAGGAACCAATGCAGCAGGCGGAACCTACAGTCTTCCGAAAGGTCTGCTGATGACGCGGACATCGGAATTTTTCGGCGTGGAAATCGCCGCAGTGGGACCAACCCATGCCTCGCTTCAAAACAAACCGATACTCACTGGTAAATACACTGGATCATCAGTCCCTGATTATTTCCCCGGGGGCGAGCCCATTACCATGAAGATTCACGTGGAGGAGCCCACAGGGAAAATCCTTGCGGCCCAAGCGGTGGGATGTAACGCGGCTCAGCGGATAAACGTGTACGCCTGTGCGGTCCTGAACGGCTTGACGATTGATGATGTACGAAAAATGGAGACAACCTATGCACCTCCCATCGCACCAACGCTTGATACGCTAACCTTGGTTTGTGATGTTGTTGCCCTCAAACGAGCAAGAAAAAAACGGGAACCATGAACATACTACATCTTGCTGACACGCATCTTGGGTACTCCGCCTATCGAAAAGCAACGGAGGACGGGGTCAACCAGCGGGAGATCGACGTGTACGACGCATTTCGCCAAATCGTTGATTACGCGATACAAACGAAGCCGGACCTTGTGGTGCACGCTGGCGACCTTTTTGACTCCGTCCGGCCAACCAACCGTGCGATCACGGTGGCGATCCAACAACTCCTCCGTCTCTCCAAAGCAGGCATCCCGTTCGTGATCATCTCCGGGAACCATGAGACGCCGAAGCTGAAAGAAACAGGAAATATTTTTTCAATTTTTGAACACATCGAGAACGTCTACCCAGTCCATAACAACCACTACGAGAAACTGGAATTCGAAGCCAACGGTGAGACACTCGCGCTCCATGCGATCCCTCAGTGCCAAACCCCGAAAGAATTCGACATGAATCTACAAAAAATAATGGTGAACAAGAAATCGGATTACAACGTGCTTCTTGCGCATGGCGCGGTCGTGGGAATCAAAGAATTCAAGATGAACGAGTTTAATGAGCTGTTCATCCCGGTGAACCGCCTCAAGAATGAGTACGATTACATCGCACTCGGCCATTACCATACTTTCACAGAACTCCAAAAGAATGTGCTCTATGCAGGATCAACGGAGCATTTCTCATTTACCGAGGCGGCGGACCAGAAAGGATGTGTTGAAGTCACCCTCGGAACCACACTCAAACATCGATTCATCCCTCTTAAGGTGCGACCGATGATCGACCTCCCACCGCTCAACTGTTCAATGCTGACCGCTGAGCAAGTCATTAAAAAAATAAAAGAGCTTGTGTGCTCCTTTGATTCGACCGGAAAGATTATACGGCTCCGCCTTGAGAGCATCCCAACAGCGATACAACACGGGATCGATTTTCATCACCTAAACGATCTCTGTAGAACAGCGGTGCATTTCGAGGTGAAAACCTCCACAGCAAAAACAACCGACACAATGGTACGCGACAGTGTACAATTACAATCACTCGCTGACGAATTTAAGAAATTTCTCAGCACACAACAACTCCCAGAAAAAGACGTGCTGTACAAACTCGGACTTGACTATATCAATAAGATTGTAGAACAAGATGACCGCCCATGATACTTAAATCCCTGCATCTGAAAAACTTCAGAAAATTCAAAGACGCGTACATCGAATTTCCCGATGGTGTCACTGGCGTTATCGGACTGAACGGCGTCGGAAAATCGACACTCTTTGAGGCACTGGCTTGGGTGCTGTACGGACCGGTGTCGGCACGAACAAGTATCGATCAAATCAAACGAGACGGTGCGGATCCTTCGGACCCCTGTCGTGTCGAAGTGGAATTCATCTTCGAGGATGACACCTACCGTGTTGTCCGAGAAATGATTGGGAAAAACCTGCAGGCGTCGGGCACCGCGACCGTGAATGGGAAAATCGCGGCAACTGGTGCAGAAACCCTGAGTAAATTCATTCAGCGGAAACTCGGGATGGACTGGAAATCCTTCTACACCTCTATTTTCGCGAAACAAAAAGAACTCAATGCGCTCTCCTCCATGAACCCTAGTGAACGGCGACAGCTGATACTGCGGATGCTGGGGATTGACGTGGTTGACGACATCATCCAGAAGATCAGAGCCGACGGGAGAGATAAGAAAAATACTGTCGACAAACTCCAAGCGGATCTTATCGATTCCGCCGGTCAAAGCAAAAGAGAGACCTACCTTCGAGAACTCCAAACGCTTGAAAAACAACGAAAAGAACTCACCCTCCGTATCAATGAGCAAAAAAAACAGCTCCAAAAAAAGGGTGAAGAGCTCAAAAAAATAAAAAAAGAATGCGACACAAAAAAAACCGAGTACGAAGCAGTCTGCAAAACAAAGGAGCAACTTGAAGAAAAAAAGAGCAGGTTTCAGAAAAAACAGCAATTGGAACAGGAGGTCAAAACCAGGGAGACGACACTGAAACAACGAACGGAAACAATGAAGAAACAACAGGGGAAACTAGCTGTCTTTAAGACCCTGGAAAAAGACCTCGACACGCTTGAGCAACAACAACGGAAAAACGCCGATGTGCTGGAGACCATAATGAAAAAACGAGAACAACTCACCATGACAGTCAACCGCTATAAGGATGAAATCCAAGAAATCACAAAAAAGAAAAATCATATCGAGAAAATGGGGCCGCAGGCAAAATGTCCCACGTGCGAGCGCGTCCTCGGCCAGCAACATAACACGCTCTTAAAAACCTACAACAAAGAATTAACCAAGCATACGAACGAGCTACGGAAGCTCTCCGGGGAGGTAAAAACAATTGAGACTGACTCTGAACGACTCTCTCGCGAGAAACAGGCGTTGCAGAAAAAAGCTTTATACCTACACAACCAAGAGGTTGAACGAGGACGACTACAGGCCGCATTAAGTCATACGGCAAGTGAAATTCAACGGGAGCAGCGAGAGCTTGAAGGTAGGAACAAAGAGTTAAAGACAATCGGGCTGGTCACCTTTGATGAAAAACAGTACGATCTGATACGCACCAAAGTGAACAACGCCTATAATATCTATCAGATCGCTCTCTCAACACTGGACGATATCAAGGAAAATTATCAGTCCCTCATGGTTGAGCAAAAAGAACAAGAAGGAAACAGAAACCTTCTCCTTCAGCAAATACAACAAGCAGAGAAAAACATCCAAGATCAAGAGAAAATCGCCAAGAAACTCGAAAGCGAACGAAAGGATGCGCAGCACCTCGGCATGCTCTCTGAGGTGATGGATTTGTATCGCACCTACCTCATTTCACAAATACGACCAACCCTCTCCCAACACGCCTCCGAGTTATTCACCGAGCTAACCGATGGCAAATACTCGGAAATCGAGCTTGATGAAGACTACAACCTGCTCGTATACGACCGGGGATCGCCGTACGGCATTGAACGATTCTCGGGAGGTGAGGAAGACCTTGCGAACCTCTGCATGAGGCTTGCGATCTCTGAGATCATCACGGAGCGGGCAGGGAGCGTGTTTAACTTTATTGTGCTGGATGAAATCTTCGGGTCGCAGGATAACATACGGAAACAAAACATCATCAAGGCACTCAACGGGTTCTCCTCGAAATTCAGACAAATCTTTCTCATCACTCACGTGGATGACATTAAACATCTCACGGAGCACACCATCGAGGTCTCAGAGGACGACAGTGGCGTCAGCACCCTCGCAATAGAATAAAAAAAGAAAAAAAGGAATGGTGTTGTTTTATTTCCTGAACCGGAGCCTGCGTTTCGGTTTTTCCTCGGTCTCCTGGCTCGTATCAAGCGATGGGGGGATCTCGATTTCCTCGTCCACCATGGTTGTTTGCGCCGGTGCTGTACCACGGTGTTTCAGATGCTCCACGGAAGTGAATAGTTTCGTGAAGAGTTCTTCGTTTACGTCAAACCAGGTCTGCCATTCTTTAAGTTCCTCTTTTAAGGTTTTGTTTTCCGCCTCGGTTTCCTCATACAGCCGGAACAGCTTCGTGAGCCGTTCTTTCTCTTTATCGAATTCAGCGGATACCTCCTCAAACCGGGTCTTGAACTCAGCGAATCGCTCAAACCCTTTGAGTTCCTCAACCTGTTTCTCTAGCGATCGAATCTGATCGTCTTTCGCAGCGAACTCGCTACACATCTTGTCAGCGTTTCCTTCCAGTTGTGCCCTGATGCTTTCTGATTTCATCATCTGTGCGCGTAATTCCTCTATCTGTTGTGTGTCTTGTTCTTTTTCCTCAAGCTTCTGCGTGAGGGTGCGTATCCGTGCGGTCGCATCTCGTTCAAACGCCATCTTGGATTGCTCCGCGTCGCGTATTTTCTCCTCAAGCTCGGCAACCCGTTTCTCTTGCATCGCGAGTGACTCCTCTTGGTTTTTATAGGCATCCCAGAGTTTCACGAGTCGTTCTTTTTCTTTTTCAAGCTCTTGGCTGTATCTGCGTGCTCCCTCCACTGCTTCCTCGCGGCGTTGTTCGGATTCAGAGAGGCGTTCCTCGAACGTGTGAATCATCGAGTCCATTTTGTTTAAACCGTCTAAATTGAGCATGCTTTGGATCTTTGCAAGGTCATCCATGCCCTTCGAAAATGAGCTTTTAATTGTATCAAGTTCATCTGATGCTTGTTGTAACCGCTCCAAAAAGGAATCACGTGCCCCCTTTGCCCTCACATCACCTAAATTCTCTTCAGTCATGAGTCATGCCTTCCCATTCTCTTTTATATGTAGAACGAGAATAAGGTTGTAGCTATTTAAGGGTTGTTATTTTTATCCATCATGACACACTCAAAATATTTTTTTGTCAACACTCTGTCATTGTGAGCCGCTAAACTAATAAACCAAGTTTTGCATACTATTTCTTGAACTTCAGCATTCAATTTGGAGGAACAACGGGATGGGACTACTCGAAAGAATTAGAGGCAGTACGTTTTCAGTAATGATTCAGAAGATTTTTGGGAAGAAACATGCAAAAATAGGAATCTATGGTCCACCGAATGTTGGGAAGACCACGCTTGCGAACCGGATATTACGCGACTGGACAGGTGATATCATGGGGAGTGTCTCTGAGATTCCGCATGAGACACGCCGCGCGAAATGGAAAACGAACATCCGGATTGATAACGGGGGATCCTCCCTTGTTATGGACCTGGTGGATACCCCGGGGATTGCCACAAAAATCGATTATAAGGAATTCATGAACATCTACGGGATGACCAAGGAGGACTCCCGGGTGCGTGCGAAAGAAGCAACCGAGGGCGTGATCGAGGCGATCCGCTGGCTTGATGACATTGACGGCGTGGTGCTTGTCATGGACGCCACCCAAGATCCCTTCACGCAGGTGAATGTGACGATTATCGGGAACCTCGAGGCACGGGACCTGCCGGTTCTGATAGCAGCAAATAAGATCGATGCGGAGAACGCAAGCCCAGCGACGCTGAAATCCGCGTTCCCCCAGCATCCAGTCATCCCCATTAGCGCATTAACTGGGTATAACACAGAAAATCTTTATACAATGATGATAAAAGAGTTTGGGAAGAAACGACGGAAAAAGAGGAGATAGACGCGATGCCGAAGAAAGACACCGGAATATCGTTCAACCTGATATCCTGCCAGAAATTCGAAAAACTGTCGTCCTCTGAGAAACTCAAATATATAATTCATGAAGTCAAAGAAGGAAGAATCCTCGTCCTTGAACACGGGCTCACCGCAACCGAGCAAGCAACACTCATCGAACATACCATGAAAGAAATCAACCATGATACCTTCATTGGCATAGAGATTGGTGGGTATGAAAATGAAAAAACTGGGTTCTTCCAACGCGTGTTTGGTATCTCAAAAAAACCACGGATGACGGTGATTGGTCCCGCCCATCTCCTCCGGATGGTTCATAAAGATAACGACATGATTCAGACCACGATTATTCCTGGGAAAGGAGCAGGATAATGCCGCATCAATGTCTCAAATGTGGACATGTATTTGAAGAAGGATCCTCACAAGTGCTCAAAGGATGCCCTGGGTGCGGAGGGAATCGATTTTTCTTTACGAAACAACCGTTAAACCCAGAAGAACGAGAAATCATCAGTAAGGAAGTGAGTCAGGATATCACTACCAGGATTATGGAACTTGCCGTCGAAAAAAATAAAGAGACGATGAAAAGCACGGAGACATGGATAACGATTAAACCAAAAGATCTCCGTACTATGATCAAGAATCGTATCAAACAGGAAGGGCAAGTAAAAGAGTTATCGCTCGGTGAACCAATCAGCGAAGAGCAGCGGAAATCAATCATAGAAAAAATCAAAGCAGAGGTCGACCATTCAGACACACCGGAGACCATCGGGGTGGAACAACCAGGGAAGTACCACATCGACCTCAAAGGTCTCTTGGAGAAAGAGCCAATCGTGATCCAAAAAGACGGAACGTATACGATTCATCTTCCCTCTGTGTTTAAAATGCTTGATGAAAAGAAACAGAAGAAACGACCATAAACACCTGTTTTAAGGGAGGGACCCTGCGAGGACCGTGTCATTACCTTTTTATTGGATTCAATGATACAGCCTGTTGTGGTTTCTATGAAATGGTACGACGAGGTTGAATATGTGAGAAAACAAGCGATGAATAACAACGAGTTTTTCGCAAACTCACTTCCCATGATTGCCAGTGAAAACGTACTCTCACCCTTATGTCGAGAGATGCTCCTGACTGATTTCCACGGCAGATACGCGGAAGGCACGCCAGGGAACCGCTACTATGAAGGCTGTAAATATTTTGATCTTGTCGAAGAGAAAGCAATGGAGCTCGCCCGAAAACTTTTCCGTTGCAGCTATGCGGATGTGCGGCCCACAGCAGGAACCACCGCGAACATGGCGGTGTTAAAAGCATTCATCAAACCAGGGGAGACCGCGATTGTCCTTGACACCGCGAACGGTGCGCATATCTCTTTTGGGAAATATGGTGCCGCTGGTGTCCGAGGCATCAACCTTGTCTCATTTCCGTTTAGCAATGAAAAGATGAATATTGATGTGGACAACGCTGTGAAACTCATCAAACAAATCAAACCAAAACTCGCGTTAACGGGGCAGTCTGTATTTTTATTCCCGACACCGCTCAAGCCGATCGCTGAGGCGGCACACGAGGTCGGAGCGTACGTGATTTATGATGCAGCGCACGTGCTTGGGCTTATCGGCGGGAAACGATTCCAGGACCCCTTGCGAGAGGGTGCAGATGCGATGACGGGCAGCACCCATAAGACACTGCCAGGGCCGCAAGGCGGCATGATCCTCTCAGATCATATGGGGGATACTGAGGATGACAAAGCGTTCCTCCGGAAACTCGGATTCGGGGTGTTCCCTGGTGTCACGTCTTCATATCATTTACATCACGTAGCAGCAAAAGCAATCGCCTTCGCTGAGCACCTGGAATTCGGGGAAGCATATGCTGATCAGACGACCAAAAACGCGAAACGTCTCGCCCATGCGTTACATGACCGCGGCTTCAAGGTCTTTGGGGAGAACCTTGGGTTCACCGAATCGCATCAGGTGCTCGTTGACATCGGACCAGGAAAAGGAAAAGAGGCTTCAAAGATGCTTGAGGATGCCGGGGTGATATCGAACATGAACATGATCCCTGGTGATATCGACCCGTTAAATCCGTCTGGGTTACGGCTCGGCACGCCGGAACTGACGCGCATCGGGATGAAGGAACAGGAAATGGACGAGGTCGCGACGTTCTTCCAGCGCGCACTGCTCAAGAAGGAAAACCCAAAGAAAATCCAAAAAGACGTGAAGGAATTCAGAAAAGACTTCCAGACCCTTCACTACTGTTTCAAAGAAGGATTCCGAGGATACGACTACCACAAGTTGGTCTAACATGTGGGTCGCGCTCACAGGCACACCCGGTACCGGAAAAACGACTGTTGCGGCACTGCTACAAAAAAAAGGGTACACGATCGTTGATATTAACAAGCTTGCCATCAGGGAAGGGTTCGTTGCTGGTACGGACAAAAAAAGACACTGCATACTTATCGATATAAAGAAAATCGATACGTATATTCAAAAACACTTCAACCGAGAGGATCTTGTTTTTTTCGAAGGCCATACCGCGCATCTGCTCAAAGCAGTTGATAAAATCATTATTCTGCGGTGCCATCCGCAGGAGCTGTATCAGCATTTATTGAAAAAGAAATGGAGCCACGAAAAAATACAGGAGAACATCGAAGCGGAAATCCTTGACATTATTTTATGCGAAGCGGTCGAAACGCATCCGAAGAAAAATATTTTTGAGATTGATACCACCAGGATTACACCGGAAGGTGTCGCACGGCTCGTTCGTGAGATTGTAACGAAAAAATTCAGACCGACAAAACAATATAGCATAGGCCAGATTGATTGGTCCGAGGAAATCCTCAAAAAATTTCCCATGTAGGAGAAAAACAATGGTTCTTGATCGAACACGAAAGCAAGCAGATCCGCTGCTCATCTGGTTTGCCAAACGATTTTCTTTTATGAACCCTGATACGCTCACCTGGCTTGCCCTTGGCTGTGCGATTGCCGCTGCAGCACTTTTCTTTTTTTCAAACCCTGCCAACGAGCAGCACTATTATTATCTGTTATTTGCAGCGCTGTTCGTCCTCCTCAATGGTTTATTCGACGCGATTGACGGAAAGGTCGCGACACTCACCAATAAAGCAACACCGAAAGGCGATTTCCTTGACCATGCACTTGACCGGTACGCTGATGTGTTCATGGTCGGTGGCCTTGCATTAAGCGGGTGGTGCCGTCCTAGTATAGGGTTACTTGCTATCATTGGTATGCTTCTCACCAGTTACATGGGGACCCAAGCCCAGGCGATCGGTCATATACGGGACTACTCAGGGCTTCTTGGGCGGGCGGACCGCCTTGCGCTCCTCATAGTGTTTCCTGTCATCCAACATGTTACGCTTCCTCTGTCTCTCCAGCTTCCCTGGGGTACGACGATCCTTGAATGGGTGCTAATCTATTTTGCGGTCGTGGGAAACATCACTGCCCTTCAACGCTTCTATAGTACGTTAAGGAAATTTGGGAACAATTTTAATAAAAGGAATTAAAAGGGTTTTACCTCAAAAATGTTATCTTTATATATTATAGCGGTCAAGCATTAGCACGGTTTAACTCATGTTTTGTGCGAATCAATGACAACCCGATGATCGACAATTTCATACTTTCTCGTTTCAACTCATTCCTAATTTTACAGATAGATATCATTTAATAAATCCAAAGTTTTTCAGCATGAAAATATAAAAAACAATTATTAGCCATATGATGCTAGAAAGCTCAGTAAACAATGTCACTTATGCTTTAATACCGAGAGCGACACCTAAGAGATTAATCTCTCCGGTATCATTTCTTGTTATTTTTATCCCAGTAAATCCAGATATTATCCCTCCTCCAGTTTCAAGGCTGATATTAAAATTTTTTACGCCACTGAGTCCTACTGAGGTAATATTTCCTACATGGATGGTAACTCGCTGCAGTATCGACACTGGAGAAATCGTCGTAATGGAATGACTCACACCCATAAGGAGCAACCCTACCGTTGCTATGAAATCAAGCTTTAGTATTAATCCGATGAGCGCGATAACCCCTCCAAAAATCTGCAATGGCCCAGTAACAAATCCATCATAAACGATACCGGCAATGAAACAAAAGGAATTGCTTTGATTCGTTAAAAACGTATTCTCATGGAACATCTTTTCTATTAATGCCATCCCTTTTGAATTCTCATACGCACCTACTACCAACTTTTGTGCTCGTTCAATGGTCATCCCCTTCGGTAACAACTCATATTTGTTCAACTCCACAACAGCTTCCTTGAAAATAGGAACAGCTTCTTTTCTTGTTGTTGTCTGATTCAATCGTGCTCTAAAATCAACAAGATACTGCTCTAAATTCTGATACTGTTGTTTGGTGAGTTTCACCGTTGTATTCCCGAATCCTTTGATACCGCATGCTTGTGTGGTTACTTCAACAAGGTCTTTATGGGTTGATGCTTTGACAACAGGAACATTAGTGCTTGGTGCAATAGCAACACCGATAAAAAGAAGGATGATTCCAACGGCTAAACCTTTCCTTAATATATGATCTGTTTTCATATCTTTCCGCCCCTGTCTACAATTTTATAACAACAATCCCCTTTAAAAACATATCCTTACAACCTCGTTTGTAGATCGTAAGGTTATGGGAGATTGGACCTTTTTCAGTCTGGTAACATGGTTTAACTCATGTTTTTGTGCGAATCAATGACAAAAAAGTAGAAAAAGTTGGGGGATTCTTAGTACCCCAATAGATGTCGTAGTATTGGAAACGCATGTGGAAATCGCTCTAGTAATCTCTCCCAAAAAGGCAGTCCTGGTATATTAGAGGAGAGCGGCATGGTCACTGATAGAGGATCTGACCAGGGGCTCTCTGCACCAGAGGTATCTTTTGCTTTCACCTTAATGTCGTATTTGCTTTTTATCGTCCATGTATGGCTCGCGTTTGCTGTAACCCCAGATGCGAACGGTCCAACCCAACTACTATTCGTGCCGTCACCCCAGTCAAACCAGTAAGAGACTTGATCTCCATCAGGATCTGTCGTCGATGAAGAATAGGTATATGAGACTCCTATTTTTCCTCGTATTTGACCAGATGGTTTCATTGGCTTGTTTGGCGGACTGTTGACAGGGCAAATCACCACCGCTTGTTCGACTATTGTATAATCACAATCAGCGGGAAAATCTGGGAGCCACCATTTGTAATCATAGTTTGAAATGGGACAACCAAGTGTCACGTTGTGAATATCGTGTGAAACGAATTGAGCATCGTTATGTTTCGTCGGATCGGTCGTAGGATTTTGTATATCCCAACAGGGGTCACTTACCCCTATCTTGAGGTCTGCAGAGTTCACACCTGCACAGGTAAGGTAGTGTCCACCAATTCTATAACCCTCATTGCCGTAATATTCGGTTTTGAACGTAAAATCCTTGTCAGGCTGTGGTATATACTGCCATGGTTGATTCTCCCAAAAAGCCATTCCATTTGCATAAACATTTGAATTTTTATAGTGCCAATGGGTGTTGTAGCTAGTAGTACCTATCTCATCGACTGATATATAATACAAAGCACCAGGTGTTAGTGGTATGGACGGAGCAAAGTGGAACTGGTACCATGTTGGTACAGTTGGAATGATAGTCATCAATGAGGTTCCTAGAGGAGTGGCGGCAGGAATAGGAAGTTGGTTCCAAATACAAACTTTAATAGTTGTTGGTATTTGGTTCCCAGATAGCAAAACTTGTACTGCATCTAACTTATTTACTGATGGGGTAAAGCTTTGAAGATGGCCGGTCATGTGCGGCAAATCTATTATCTGATCCCACTGAGTCTGTTGCTGGTCAACTACTTTAGCTCTGTTATAATATCCAATCAGAAGAATAACGTCCTGACAACGCTCAATTTCATTTTCAACGAATTGAAAAGTCGGTTTGTCATAGGTGGTTTCTGTAAAATTATTACTCAGGCCTGTTGTAATAAACCATTGGTGTATCGCACTTTGCATATCATTTATGTAGGTCGTCCCCTTACTGGTTGTCTGCATAGCTATGGCGAGTTTCTTAATGAGAAGTGGTACGTTAGCTTTTGAATGATCATCCCCTGCGCCATAATTTGCAACCAGTGCAAAGTTATCTTCTCCATCCCCTGGTGTTCCAGTTGGGGTCGCGTATTTTGAGTCGAACCACCAGAAACAATTCGCGACTGCGACCGGACCACAAAACGCCCAGACTGCTACATCGTCTGCGGCCGGTACGGTTTGCAGGGTGCAGTCGGGGCCTGGCGCGATACAATTTTCTGTTAGGTTAAGAATGTCGTCTCCAGCAGGTTGCGATTGGATGATTCCATCAGGACCAGGTTCTATCGCCTTCCATTGATCCTGCTTCTCATCAAAATCAGGCATACCACTTGGTGCATAATTCGGATACGATGGCTTCCAATACCAACCTTTCCCCAGATCCATGCTTCGATACAGTGCATTCTGTTTGAGTATGATTTCTTCTGGTGATAAAACTGGTTGATTGTTCCTGAGTACATTAATTGGTTTGTCATTATTGTTTGTATTGCTCTCTGAGCTGATCGTTGGAGCGAATGCGACAGCGACGAACCCAGAGATGATCATAAAAACAACAGCCTTTTGTATGTTAAATATATTTTTTTTCATTTTCAATTCATCCTCCCTAAATATTCATTTGGTATGAGTTAACAATCATCATATATTATTTAAATCTATCGGATAAGAATTGTAACATTGATTACAAAAGACGGGACTGATTTCATCTTAACATTCTCATTGATTTTATTTTTATAAAAATAATACCCCTTGCGTAGTAACTTATGTTTTGTGCTAATCGTTGACAATGCGACGATCTACAATTTCTTTTTCTCTTTTAAAACGATAAAACACATGACACTCATGGAACGAACTAAAAAGACAATACTAAGAATGAGATACGATATTTCATATACAGAAATGTATTGCTATAGAACGAAGGCTTATACTGCGAGTTACCATGGTTCAAGAAAAAATAAACACGCCACATAAAAATGCGATTCTGCTCTCGCTCGATGATGCAATTTCAGAGATTATTCAACTCGCGGAAACCCTTGGGTATACCGTAAGAAAAGAATTTATTCAACATCGAGAACAACCGGATGTGAACTATTTTTTAGGCATTGGGAAAGTCGAGGAAATCAAAGAATACCTTGACCAGGCTGACGAGCCGATAGAGCTTGTGATTGTCAATGGTGAACTCAAACCGTCGCAATGGTTTTCCTTAGAAAAAAAATTTTGCCGTACTGTGTACGATCGCATCCGGCTTATCCTTGCGATTTTTGAGGAACACGCGGAGCGACGAGAGGCGCGGCTGCAGGTCAAACTCGCCCAACTCCAGTATGAGCGGCCATACGTCCGCGAGCTTATCCACCGGGCGAAAGCAGGGGAACATCCTGGTCTCATGGCTGGGGGTGAATATCAAGTCGATGACTATTATGAGATGATAAAAAGACAATCCAAGAAAATCAGAGAAGACCTTGAAAAAATCAGGGAGACCCGGGAGCTTCAGCGGCAAACCAGGTACAAAAGCGGGTTTTACACGGTCTCCCTCGCCGGGTACACCAACGCAGGGAAAAGTAGTCTTATGAACCTGCTCGCAGAGGAACAGGTAAAGGTCGAAGAACAACTCTTTTCAACACTCTCGACAACGACAAGGAGCGTCGCGCAGAAAAACAAAGAAAAAAGAATCCCAATCCTGCTCACTGACACCGTCGGGTTCATAGAAAACCTTCCTGCGGTGATCATTGACGCGTTCCACTCGACATTGGAAGAACTTGAGCTTGCTGACGTCGTCGTGCTTGTGGTTGACGGCTCCGAACCAAAAGAAACTGTAGAGAAAAAACTTCAGGTTTCATTCAATGAGCTCCGAACCATCGGCGTAGGAGCGCCTATTGTCATCGCAATCAATAAAATCGACCTTTGCACCCAGGAACACCTGGACGAGCTCATCGAATATCTCACGCAAACCGGTTCCCTGACCGATCGGCTCTATGTCCTAATCTCTGCGAAGGAAAAGAGAAACATTGATCTGCTGCTACAGACGATCCTTGAATGCCTCCCGCATCTCGTGAAAATAACCTTTCAGTTGCCGCTTGACGAAAAAACCCATGCATTTATCTCCCAACTCTATGAAAAAACACATGTGATCAGCATCACGTATCATGAGGTCATTATCGCGACCGTGGAATGTAACGAAAAGATAAAAGAGAAACTGATTGCTGCGAGTCGCGCTATTAACGGAACTGTTCTCTAATAATAACGAAAAATTTATACCCATTGATGATTATCCCCTCTGCAATAGTGGAGAGGTCCTTTATGAATATAAAAAACCTATCGAATCTGCATCAATTGATAATATTAATAGGGCTGATACTTTTTGGAACAATCGGGCGATACGTGCTCTTCGGAATGGGAGTGCAACCGTTCCCGAATTTCGAGGTCATCATGGTGGCAACATTCCTTGCGGTGATGCTCCTGCGACCAACCATTGCGTTTATCGTACCATTAGCAAGCATGATTGGAAGCGACATCCTGATTGGAAACCCGATTTTTATCGGAAGCCAGATGAACCGCATCGTCCTGTTCACCTACTCCGGGTTTACCTTCATTGCACTTTTAAACATCTTTAACAAAGGGCGGTTGGAAAAGGCATTCGGAGAGATACGAGTAAAAACCGTCGGCCTTGCCGCAGGGCTTGGAATAGGCTTTGTCCTTCTGTACGATGTCTGGACGAACATCGGATGGTGGTACCTGATGTATCCCCATAATGGAGCCACACTTGCCGCCGTGTTTACCGCAGGGGTACCGTTCATGATCTACCACATGGTCTCAGGCGTCGTGACCTTTGTTGCGATAGCAATTCCGGTCCTCTTATTTGTCTCGAAGAAAGTACCAAGTATTCATCCGATTAAGATGAAATCCATCCATAAAGCTCCAGTCGCGATCGCAGTGTTGGGCCTTGTCGCGCTCTCTCTGAGCGGTACTGCAATGCAGGTCCCGCCCAAAAGCGAGATCTGGCTTGATAAATCACAGCAAACCAGCGTCACATTCATCATCAAGGCAGACGGATGGACTCTTACTGACAATCTCGTCGCATACCCTGGTGACACCGTGTTTTCATTGCTGAAACGCTGCTCTGCTGACCATGGATTCACGGTGAAATACACCTATTACCAAGCATATGATTCAACATTGGTCGATTCCATAAACAATAGAGCGGGTGGTACCGATGGGAAATACTGGCAATACTACGTGAACGGTGTATGCCCCATGGTTGGCGCTGACAAATACCTCGTAACGAACGGTGATTCGGTAACCTGGAGCTTCGAAGTTGTATCCCCATAAAAACGACGATGATCTCTCACTGTATGAGAGCATCATTCTTTTTTTTATTTTAATCATTTAGAGTTTGTAGTAGTATTCCCCGCTTTGTTTTTGCTGGCGGTCCATGTACGAATCAGGTTTGTTGACCCGAGGTCGTTTTGTTTCTTCATCCCGCCGGAAGGTGATATCGACGTTTTTCAGAAATCGATTCATCCCTTCATGAAGGCTGTAGGGGCCTTGCGCCCGCCCATGCCTCCCGGACTGGCCGTCAAAGACGATTAACGCATCACTCACCATGTCGATGAAGTAGACATCATGGTCAACGATCATCGCTGATTTCCCTGATTTTTCGATGAGGCGGCGGATCATCCGCGACACGATCATGCGTTGCTGGCTATCGAGGTACGCAGAAGGCTCATCTATGAGATAGATGTCTGCATCTCGGACGACTGTCGCTGCAATGGCGACCCGTTGTAATTCACCGCCGGAAAGAGTCGGCAACTCCCGGTCTAACAGGTATTTCAGATGCAATGTATCATGGATTTCACCTTGATAGAATGATGAACTGAACAGGTGAGGAGCAAATTTTTCAAAGTATTCCCGAACCGTCCCGTCAAACTCCGGGGTGATGTATTGGGGTTTGTAGCTGATCTTCAAATCGTACTCGATGGTTCCTGTGGTGGGCTTGGTGATGCCAGCAAGCATTTTGACAAAGGTCGTTTTCCCGATCGCGTTCGGGCCAACGATCCCGATGATTTCTCCTTGCCGGATAATTCCTTGTTCAACGTGTAAGGTGAAGTCTTCGAATTTTTTTGTAAGAGTGTTGTATGAAACCAAGATTTTGAGGCCTTGTTGCTGTTTTGGTGGATGGGCGAAGAATTCGATTTTTTCCCCGAAGCGAATATTCTCTTCTTTGAGGTATCCTGAAAGATAGGTGTTGATTGCATGGCGGACCGTTCTGGGAAATGTGGTGACACCGTACGCACCCTCGGTCCCGTACATGATGTGGACGTTGTCGCACATGAAGTCAAGTACAGCAAGGTCATGCTCGACGACCATGACTTTTTTTTCTTTGGAGAGCTGTTGGATGATGCGGGCGACCTTGAGTCGTTGGTAGATATCAAGGTAGGAGGTCGGCTCGTCGAAGAAGTATAAATCAACGTCTTTGACAAGCGCGGCCGCAATCGCGACCAGTTGGAGTTCCCCGCCGGAGATCGTTCCTTTTTCAATTTCTTTCTCCAGGAGGTTTTCGATCCCGAGTTGTTTCACAACCGTGTTGAATTTACCGGTGGTATCTGAGGTTTTCAACACGTCTTTTATTTTTCCTTTCACGATTTTGGGTAATTGGTCAACGTATTGCGGTTTTAGGACGGTTGTGAGGTTCTTGTCTGCGATTGCCTTGAAATGATTATGGAGCTCTGTGCCCGCGTAGTAGTCAAGGACGGGTTCCCATGAGGGTTTTCTTTTTTTATAGTCCCCGAGGTTTGGGGTGATCTGTCCTGCGAGTATCTTAATCGCGGTTGATTTTCCGATGCCGTTTTGCCCCAGGATCCCGATGCAGCTCCCTTTCTTTGGTATGGGGAGGCGGTAGAGTCGAAACCCGTTTTTCTCGAATTGATGGATCAGGTCTTCAGTGAGTTCCTCGGCAAGCCCAATGATCTTTATCGCCTCGTACGGGCATTTGTTAATGCAGATGCCGCAGCCGACGCACAGGTCCTCTGAGATGACCGGTTTTCCTTCCTCGCCCATGACGATGGTTTCATCGCCAGCCCGTACTCTGGGGCAGAATTTGATGCATTCTTGCGCGCACCGTTTTGGTGTACATCGGTCTTTTAGGAGTACTGCGATTCTCATATGTGTGCGGACACCTGAGATGATGCAGATTATTAAAAAGCTTTGTTATACTGCTTTTATTTTGTCGGTGCGAGAGAAAAGTTTGAATATTCAATGGTTTTAATATTCGTTCGAAGGAAAACAAAGTGAGTATCTTAGATGGAGGTAGGAGCACGGAAGAAGGAATTATCGATGAGGTGGTCAATGACCCTGATATGGTAGCGATTCTTGCAGAGTCAGATAGTAGGAGTTGTTTGACGCAGGTTCTCCCTGTTTTTGAGAAGGAACATGCCTTGGTCGAATCCCGTGATGATGATGTTGTATTTGTGGGGGATCTTCATGGTGATTTTGAGATGGCGAAAGTGATTGTTCGCTGTTTCTTTGATGCGGATCGTCTGGTGTTTCTGGGAGATTACATTGACAGGGAGCCGATGAAATGGGGATCGATTTACACAATTACCTATCTTTTATGCCTGAAAATCCGGTACCCAGAAAAATTTATTCTCTTGAAGGGGAATCATGAGTCGAACTATGCGATCCCGTGTTATCCGTACGAGTTTGAAGGCGAGCTGCGACAACGGTTTGGGTCTTCCATGATTCATGAACGGTTTGTTGAGGTGTTTTCAGCAATGCCGATGATGATGCGTACTCCAACGATTTTTGCTGCGCATGGCGGAATCCTCAAAGGAGCTGATGCAGAAACGCTACGAACAACACAGAAAAATGATAGAGAGGCGCTTGAATCTCTCGTCTGGAGCGACCCTACCCTCTCACCTACATTCCGCGGAGCGGGAGACGCGTTTAACGAGGAGGAACTCCTTGATTTCTTGAACCGAATTCATGCCCGTGTTTTCATCAGGAGTCATGACTATACCCAGCTAGGTGTTTCGATTTTCAAGGACCGGTGTTTGACGATTCTTTCCTGTCGGCAGTACAGTGACATGGGAAATAAGGGGATTTTAGTGGCACGTGCGCACCGGGATGTATCGAATGTCAGTGATGTCCATGTCGAGGATTTTTCCTCCGGTGAATGGAAAAAATACCATGTAGCCAAGAAATGAGGGTGTTCCTATTTTTATCTTTTTTTTGACGGCACAGATAAAAGACGAAGACCAAAATCAGGCCGATAAGCGAAAGGAACAGGCCGCTTGCGCAGACCGGGATTGCCATGGAAGAGGGAACAACAACCGGTGAAAATTCCGGGAAAATTACCACTCCGATCAGTGAGAGCGCAAGGCCAATGCCGACGAAGATAAGTGGGATTTTACCAGTGATCAGACGTTTTTTTAAGGGAATGTTATTTGAAGAGTGGATTTCGGCAAGGAATGGGAATGCGCCAATAAGCATCGTGCGGGTAACCAACCTCTTTTCAGACCGTCTCGGATTGCCATTTTGGTTTGAATGTCTTTTGAAAAAAATAAAGATATCATTATATTTTTATCAAAAAATATATAACAGAGGATATGTTCATTATGCATGTGTTGAAACCAGGAGTTAAAAAAAGTCCTCTATTGAAGAAGAGCCTGTCTGTTCTCGTCATTCTTCTTTTCATTAGTGCTCCCGTGTTTCAAAGTCATACTATTGCAGATGTGGCAACATCTGGTAGTACCTTCATAGACACGAGCGCGTTTGATTCATTGCAGAACATCTCGCTGGCAGACGATGCGTTTCACAATTCGACGACATTTTTTCATATCGAAAGTTGGTATTTCGATGCAGTGTTCGAACAGAATTACAGCATGGCAGTGGTCGTCACGATTCTTCAGAGAAAGACCACAGGATTTGTGCTCGAGGGGCTTTATCTGTATAAGGATACGAACCTCATCGCGCATCCAAGAAAATTGATGACTTTTCAACAGTGCTTCGCATCTGCAGAACAGCCGTTTATCAAATTAGGGAATGCTACGATTATTACAGGGACCATTAATGAGTCGGCTGTATGGACGTATCATGTGTCGTTGGAGATGGACGGACAAGGCATTGATCTGCAGTTCGTGAACATCACAAAAGGATGGAAAACCGATATACGCGGCGGCTGGTGGCTGGTTATACCACAGTTACGGGTCACCGGTCATATCCAACTGAACGGTGAAACAATCCCTGTGTCTGGAGCCGGGTATCATGATCATAATTGGTTTTACCTCTACACCCCCCTGATCCAAAAAGGCTGGCAGTTCATCAATGTCGCGGGAGATGATCTCGGTGTCACGATGGTGAAGGTAATGAAAAATCGCTTCGTAGGGGAATCTATTACTGTACTCAATCAAAAAGATAGGGATCCGTCGTTGATCCCTTCAGATGATGTTCATTTCCTTGTGACTGAGTATATGGTTGATCATGGAAGATTGATACCAAAGAATTTTTTATTACGGGTATCCGCTGATCAGGTGCAAGTTGATTTAACGATGGTGACATGCAATGTTCATTACGTTAAATTGCCGTTTCTGAATTATTGGAGATATCATTTGCGAATTACTGGTACGATCACCGTCGGTTCTGTTACTGAAAGGATTGATTCAATCAGAATATCTGAACTGCTTCGATTTCTCTAGGGAAATACCTGACCCGATAATTTTCTAAGAGAACAGGTGTACTGATTTCATACAGATTCTTTTTTCATTTATGTTCGCTAATGTTCTAGTTTCTCTTTAATGTTCGTTCAAAAAATCGTCTTGCGGATGACAAGATGCTCAATAAAACGATTGCCATCCATATCAGTCCTGAGAGAAAAAATAAGCAATTATTCTGGGTTGTGAGACTTTAGTAGGACTGTATATATTTATAAATAGTAATAATCTTATAATAATATTATACAAGTCTTGATCATATGGAAAGGAAAGTATTAGGTGTTTTAACTTGTACGATATTAATCGTCTGTACAGTTTTTATGCCGGTATCAAAAAATATTGATGCGAAGAAAATAGACGGCATGGATAAAATTGATAATAGGCTGATATTAAAGCCCCCGAACAACTGTGTCATTACGTGTGACAGAACTGACAATATCGTATCGCAGAAAACACAATTGAGTTTTGCGGCGTTTACGGATACCCATATAGGAAGCAGATATCAAAATCCTTTTTACAGGATGGCTGATCATCTCGATCAACTCGGGGAGGATCTGGTCGATGCTACGAATTTCCTTGATTTTGCTGTGCATCTCGGGGACATTGTTAATCATAATACCGGTCAAGTGAACGGGAGAGGTTTACCCTGGTTCGTGAATCAATATAATAATAATTTGAAAGCTTTTCTCGTATCACATATTAATGTACCATTTTTTTGTGTACTAGGCAATCATGATGTGAACGATTATGAGATGAATAGCGGTGACCCACATAATCTTACTAAATCATTGATCGATGAACTCAGCATGAACAATCCTGTCTATGCGATGATGCGTGATGGCATACTCTTCCTTGTTGTTCCAGAGTTAGGGTACATCACATGGACTCACCCTGTTGAATACGAATGGATTGAATATATGACTCGTCTGTACCCAGATACGACCACCATTATCTTCTGCCACCAAGCCATTGAGGATACCACAAAGGCAGATAGTTCTGAACCATATCGCGGGAAGCAGGATATGGACTGGTGGGCCAACCTCTTCAAGAATAACCCGCAGATAAAAATGTGGATCCATGGTCATAACCATTGCCTCGACTGGTATGTTAGTAATCAGAGCACCGGACAAACATACCCTGTCCGACAATTTGGACATGAAATGGCGTTTTCCGCTCCGTACCCACAACTAGATCTGGGGAATTATTACGAAGAAGACCGAATAGTCATCTACAATATCTCCTCGACAAGCATTACCACTGCCACGTGGGAGAATAATGGGGCGGGTGGCCATTGGGTGTCAGAATATATTCATTCATGGAATGTTCAAACAACATATGATCCGAACACTAAGGATTGGTATTCTTTTCCAATGTTCCTTCAGGATAATGAAACACAATTAACAGATATGAAATTGTTGTCACCGGATATCACCCTACAGCTTATTGGTACGGAGCCCATGGAACTTTTCTATGATGCACGAATGGAATCACCCAGTAGCAAGGATACGATAAAAGAGACAATCCTTGGATTCGGTGATGACCGATCGGGTAATGTCAATTGGACCAATCCTGGCATGAGGGTCTATGGGCCTACTATTCTTACATTCCCAGAGAAATATCCTCATTATGCCTTGCAGGAAGATGGTCGGAGTGGACAACCGTATCATTCGTTTCCTATGGGGACGATTTGTGCTGCTGTCCCTTGCCAAATATATAATTTCACGATGACCGCTCGGTGTGCTTCTGGTAGTGGCAGATTTAAAATGAATGTAAGTTGCAGCGATTGGGGTACACGATCACAGTATAGCGTACTATCTGATAGTATTAGGCAGGTGTTTTCTCATACGTTTGGACCCGATTATGAGACAATTCATGGCGTGTACGTAGTTCCTAATGATGAGAACGCGTGGTTTTTGCAGGGAACATTGGAGTTCCTTGATTCCACCGATTATGATGTCTCATTGTTTAGTGTGAAACGAGAACGCAATAGTGATACGACTGATAATTTCCACCTCTGTCTGAGTGGTCGTTGGTATAATGTGTCAGGATCTCTTGCCGAAAATGAAATGGTTAACTTCTCGGTTGACCCGAAAGACCTTTGCGATGCCAATGGAGTAATGAATTTTACTGCGTTTATTCAGGGAAATCGGTATGGCATGGTGAACCTTGTCTATCGTGAACCGCTCTTGATGGGCATGAACGCTCGTTTCCGGGTGATTAGTTACACTGATGGTGTTTTTAATTTGAGTCTTACAAAGACGATTACCCGAGCTTCAGCAGTCACTATGATGATATGGAATTCAACAGTTTTTCAGAAGTTTCCACATATTACTGAATTAATTGTTCGGTTTCTGATGAAAGGTTTTGCTAGCCGTATCCTGTTTTTGATTCTGGATAAGATGATTCCTGTGACTTTCAAGATGTTTCCCTTCAGCACCGATTCCATGTATACACAAGTGGATATTACGGCTGATGACGGTTCTGGTATGAAACATAGTAGTCATAATGGAAATCTATGGCTTTCTTGTAATTGTCCGACTATTGGTGAGCGTCATGTTAAGGTTACGCTTGCGAGTAGATAGACTATTTTAACAAAGAACTTCTCCTCATTTTTTGCTAAATCATCTTATATTTGAATAATGGTGCTGGGTGTAGGCCGTAAGCCTCTTTATCACTCCTGTAAAACAACAAATTTAAAATTTTGAAGAGACGTAATTTTAAGCGTAAAAATCCTTTATTTTTAAGAAAAGAAAATATAGAATGAAATAAGCATATGACGATATTAAAAAAAAAAGAAAAATTGTTTAGAATTTGCATTTTTTCGTTGTAGTTTATTCTTCCGAAGCTTTTGGTCTTGTCGATTTTTATCAGATGTCGTTTTCAATCACCTCTTCAAATAATCCAGGTCTGAAGCATGCAAGGTAAAAAAAATAAAAATCCCATAGGTTCCCTACAGAAAAATAACGCTGCGAAATTCTTATTCTTTCTTCTTACTATTGACGAGAACTGTTGCTTCTCTTAAACAGTTATTCATTGCCATGTGATCAGACGATGGTGCGAATCGATGACCATTAAAAAAGGAAGGAAAACAGGGAGGTGGCACTGAAGAAACAGATAATCCTAATCGGCTCTGTGATAGCTGTAATTTTTGCATTGTTAACAATTTAAAATATTTCACTGAATTTCTCATACCATCAGTGTTAAATTGTTTTAGTTTATTCTTATTTTTATGACGGTGCATTCACATTCCATGCGTCGGTGTTATGGGTACCTACATCGCTTCATCTTGATGAATTTCTCCTGTTAGCCGATGCTTTTGTCAGTGAGAGAACCATCATTCTGCACATATTATTGCTTTGGCTTGTCAATGTATATCCTTATATAGTGATTGTTTTATTTAGGCAACTAAAAAAAAGGATGTAATAAAAAATGTATCGAGACGATAATAGAGGCGGGCGCTTTGGCGGCGCACCGCGAGAAATGCATAAGGCAACATGTGCTGATTGTGGCAAAGAATGTGAAGTTCCCTTTAAACCGGATGGTTCCAAACCAGTATATTGTCGGGACTGTTATCAGAAACATAGGCCAAAGAGATTTTAACACTCTCTTTTTTTTTTTATTTATATTTCTTCTTGATTTTACGGTTCGTACGTCGGAACAACTCAAACATCGCAGCAACACGAAGAGCTTTTACCTCATCGTAACCAAACACCGAAGCTAGCTCAGGAAGCGACAACTCTACACCGATCTTCTCATGGAGAAACCCGAGTCCAAGAAGAAAACCACCCTGAACGGTTACGGCTAAAAAACAGGTCAGGTGTAACAATTTGGTCCCAGATCAAAGTCCAGGGAAAAAACCAAAAACAAGACAGGTGTAACTGGATTTGTGCTGGGTGTAGGCCGTAAAAGAACCCTGAGAATTCGCCAGAGATCTCTTCTTTTAGACGAGATCTCATAAAAAAGTCGTTCTTGATGGTTCAAGAAAAAAAAGAACATCGAAAGAGGAAGAGGAGGTCGTCCTCTTCTTCTTATTTTTTAGTGTCGCGATTTGGATCAGCCAGTTGAAACAAGTTCAAAATCATATAAACGGAACAAAATTGTGGAAATGTTTAAATACTTTCCAATAAATTATGTCCGTTTGTTATGAACATCAAATCAGCAGTTTTTGGAATGGTTTGCATCAAACCTCAAACAATCCGCGATATTACAGAACGACTTCCTTATGCCCCAGATTCAATCTACAACGCTATCGAGGCGGTGGTAAAAGATGGAAAAATCGCGAAAATAAAAACCGATGGGGAAACACGGTTAGACATTACGAAGGATTACAAGAATCAAAAACTGAAAGAATTCTTTATTAAATCGTTGAGTTATGGAGCCGACCCAGAGATTTTACTAAGAAGCCATACTCTTTCCGTATGGCGGTCTCTTGATCTTGTTACATCGGTGAGAGATCTCACACAAAAAACCAAACTCTCTGAAAAATCGGTGAGAAAGTTTCTGAAAATCTTCTCCATTTATGGGTTAGTTCATTTTGAAAAAAACAAGCCAATCTGTGCAAGTAAGGTGAAAGATCATCCCCTGAAGGTTCTCCTTGATTCGATTATAAAAGACAATGAGACAAAGGAGCGAATGTACGCATCCGGTTCCTCTCCTTTTGAGGAGATTGTTACCACACCAGATGAGATTGAGAAGATTCTGTATGAGAAGATTGATGAAAGTCTGGTGATTAAAAAAACTGGTTTTATGGTGCGAGGGAAGAAAGGGAAACTTGCGATTCTTGAAAGCGTTGCAACGAAACAATCGATTGAAGATTTTTTTATTTCGAAGGTTATGACTCCTGAGGGAGCTGAGGATATCTGTATCAAGATTCTCGCAAGCACAAAAATGAATTATGAGACATTGCTTAGTCGTGCTGTTGAAAACAACTTGGTGAATCAGATTGGTTGTTATCTTGACATCATCAACGATATTAAACGGATCATTCCATCTAAGATCATTGAGAAATTCTCCAACAACATCTCGAACAAAACAGTCGTCTTCCTGAAAGATGAGAAGAGATTTGGAAAATCTGGATGGGAAAAGAAATATGAAAAGAAATGGAACGTCGATCTCTACCTTGATATTGGGGCGATCGAACATGGGGTTCGATCGATATGAACCTTCAAGACTTCCCGGAATCGGTAAAGAACGATATCGAAGATCAGTCTTTGTCCATTTTGGAGCACATCAACGAGGATGTTATTGTTATCGGCGGATGGGCTGTACGAGCGCTCGTCGGAGAGAAACACGGACGCTATACATTGGATATCGATGGAATAGCAGCAGAAACGAACCTGAAGGTAATCAAAGACAAACTTTCTGCTCTTGGGATGACGATGCAGAAGAGCGAGTGGGGTCTCCAATTCGATCAGCGGTATCATCCGAGTGTCGATGTTCCTGATGATCTAAGAAAAGAACTAGACACAGTTCAATTGAGGATTGAGATCTCCGGACCACAGATACGGGAAGCACATACTTCTCATTACTTTGAATTTAGCCTGACTGAGTATAAAGAAAAGGAAATCCCGTATCACAGGAAAAATACTACAGTCTTGGTAAAAGTTCCGCCGGCAACGCATATGGCGGCAGTCAAACTTGGTCTCCCGGTTGATTATAAAAACAATCTTGATTCACAGGTGCTACTTCTGATCTGCGATGTGGACGACGTGATTAAGATCATAAGAACAAATGATGACTGGGCGGAGATGGTGTTGAGACGTATTCCGAAACTTATTGGACGGTTACAGCAAAAGGATAGCTTAGAACATATTCTGGCATTGAACGTTGGAATCAATGTCAAGGAACATGTCAGAATTATGAAAGATATTGAGCGGAAACTTTTGGAGAGAGGAAAAATACGAGAGGCATAACAAGAAGAGCAGATTAAAGTCCAGAAGAAAAACCACAAACGGGACGGGTGTAACTGGATTTGTGCTGGGTGTAGGCCGTAAAAGAACCTGGAGAGCTTGCCTAAAAGCTCTTCTTTTAGGAGAGATCCCATCAAAAAGTCGTTCTTGATGGTAAAAAAAAATAGGAGGAAGGGGCGGTGTCCCTTCTTCTAATTCTTGGAGTAATGATCAAAAAAACAAAATTTATGATAGTTACCATCTTTAGTTACTAACATAGATTTAAATACCGCTATTTCTTTTCTACTTCTATGCCGGTTATAAAGTATAAAAATCTTATACAAAAAGTAACTGAAAAACCAGTGTTTGGCGTCATCGATCTTGCACATCAAAACGTACCACGAAACTATGCAAAAAAAATCCTTCACGAATTGTTCAAGTCTGGTAAAATCACTCGTGTGGAACGAGGAAAATATACGATCCTCGATGATGCTATCACTGTAGCAACACACCTGACAGAACCGTGCTATGTGTCTCTGTGGTCTGCACTGAGTATCCACAAACTAACGATGCAGATACCGTTCTCTGTTGAAATCGTTACGACACGAAAGCGGTTCAATAGAAAAATCATGTTTAATAACACACCGATTATTTTCTATACCGCACAACCAGCGATGTTGTACGGATATGAAAACATCATCTGGAAAGAAAACATACGAATACCGGTAGCAAAACCAGAAAAGATCATCGTTGATGCCTTATACTTTCGTGCAATAGCTCCTGAAGAACTACGCGATATCATCGCCATGGTGAATAAAAAACTCCTCATTTCGTATGCAAAATTGACACAAGATACCTATGTCACCACGACGATAGGGAGGTTGCTTCCATGCTGACGTCTCAAGAATTAAAAAGCTATGCACATCTGCGCAGAATAAAACTTATCGACCAGGCCTGGAAAGATTACTTACAGGATCTGACGCTCCATTTGTTGTACAAAAAATATCCGCAGATTCTTTTCAGGGGCGGCACGTGCATCTGGAAAGCAATGAAAGGAGATCGATTTTCAGAGGATCTTGATCTCTGCTTAGATACGATACCAAGCACACTTGACACTTATCTTCTCAAAGAACTCAAACTCTTCGGCTTCACCTGCACGATTCTTAAGAAAAAACAAACTGCAAACATGTTATTCCTCCACTGCGGTATCACGTCTCCTGCGCATCCACGGGAAATCACGTTATCTCTTGAAATTCTCGCATCGAAACTCTGTACAACGAACGTCAATACCCTGACGCTGTACTCACCATACCCAGATATCCCACCCATTGAAGTACGCGTACCATCCTATGAAGATATCATCGCCGATAAAATCTCAGCGATATTTCAGCGAAATAAGGCTCGTGACGTCCACGACCTGTATCTGCTTCTGAAACAAGGTGGGACGGTTGATCCTGTATTAATCGAACGAAAGGTCTCGGGATTCACTTCAAAAAAATTAAGAGAAAAAATCGTTGAGAAAAAAACCTTGTGGAAAAGCCTCGAGGCTTTGATTGTAACGAAATTGCCCCCATTGCAGGAAGAAATGACCTATATACTTTCATTCTTCAAATGATCATTGTTTTCATAACGGATTACAAATGTTGAGAGATTTTAAATCGTTTTTATATTTAGTTCGGCCTAGGCCGAATTAGTGCTGGGTGTAGGCCGTAACATTTATCTGTGACATTGCCCCAAAGTTCGTCTATAAGACGAGTTCCAAAAAAATGTCTTTGATGGTGTAAGAGAAAGGGAAGAGTGAACCGCTTCCCATTTTTCTTTCTTTTACTAAAAACAGGGGGAAGAAAAGCAATGAAAGTAGTGTTATACTCCAGAGTTTCTAAAAAAAACAAGATACGAAGTTACAGAAAAATGCATTATTGGAAAAAGCAAAGAATGAAGGATGGAACTATGAATTATTTGAAGAGAGTGAATCAACACGAAAGACAAGACCTATTAAGTATGCTCTCTATCAAAAACTTCTCGATAAGGAATTCAATGGTGTCTGTGTGTGGAAGATTGACAGGTGGGCGAGGAGTAGCCAGGAACTCAGCCGTGAGGTTACCACCTTGTACAAGAAAGGCGTAAAGTTCATTTCATTAACCGATAACATCGACTTATCGAGTGTCAGTGGGACATTGCAGTTCAACATCATCTCAGCGTTCGCACAATTTGAAAGAGATATCATCAGCGAAAGAACACGAGAGGGATTAAAGCATGCGAAGAATGTTGGAAAACGTGAACCTGATAGGAAAAGGCGGCGATGGTCCGGTTATTCTTAAAGATGAAGCAAGGTTAATAATTTAAAAGCCGTTAGTTGCCTTCTTTGAAGCAGTAATCTTATTATATCAGTATTCATCCCATAGAAAACATTTATATCTACAAAACAGATAGTAATTACATCTTATAATTTTAGGGGAGGTCGAAAACAGATGAATAAGAAAATAATCGGCATGTTTGTTTGTATGCTATTGATAGCGACTGCGGTTCCTGCAGTCGAGTCTCAGAACAATAGGACAATAACAAAAATGGCACCAAACACTAGTCAGTCATGTACACGGGTGCATTGGATTGAAAAACAAAAGCTCCTTGCCTCAGACGGCGCAGCAAATGATTATTTTGGCTGGTCTGTTTCCGTTAATGGTGACACCGCCCTCATCGGCGCATACTATGATGATGACCACGGAGCCAATTCTGGGTCGGCGTACGTGTTCACCCATACCGGCACAGCCTGGACACAGCAGGCCAAACTCCTCGCCTCAGACGGAGCAGCAGGGGACGAGTTCGGCGTTTCTGTTTCCCTCAGTGGAGACACCGCCCTCATCGGAGCACCTGCTGATGATGACAACGGAGCCGATTCTGGTTCTGTGTACGTGTTCACCCGCACCGGCACCACCTGGACGCAACAGACGAAGCTCCACGCCTCGGATGGCGCAGCTGGAGACTGGTTTGGCTGGTCTGTTTCCCTTGATGGGAACACCGCCCTTGTCAGCGCACCTGATGATGATGACAACGGAGACATTGCCGGGTCGGCGTACGTGTTCACCCGCACCGGCACCACCTGGTCACAACAAGCGAAGTTGCTCGCCTCCGACGGAGCAGGAGGGGACGAGTTTGGCTATTCTGTTTCCCTCAGTGGAGACACCGCCCTCATCGGCGCACATTGGGATGATTCGCTTAGGGGTTCGGCGTACGTGTTCACCCGAACCGGCACCACCTGGACCCAGCAGGCCAAACTCCTCGCCTCAGATGGAGCAGGAGGGGACGAGCTCGGCGTTTCTGTTTCCCTCAGTGGAGACACCGCCCTCATCGGCGCATGTAGTGATGATGACAACGGAGACAATTCCGGATCGGCGTACGCATTCACCCGCACCGGCACCACCTGGACCCAGCAGGCCAAGCTCCTCGCCTCAGACGGCGCAGCAGGGGACGAGTTTGGCTATTCTGTTTCCCTCAGTGGAGACACCGCCCTCATCGGAGCAATTGGGGACGATAGTACGAGGGGTTCGGCGTACGTGTTCACCCGCACCGGTACCACCTGGACCCAGCAGGCCAAGCTCCTCGCCTCCGACGGAGCAGCAACGGATTGGTTTGGCGAGTCTGTTTCCCTTTCTGAGGACACCGCCCTCATCGGTGCACCTAGTGATGATGACAACGGCGCCAATTCCGGGTCGGCGTACGTGTTCACCAAAAATCAATCACCAAATCCACCAACTATTGAGGGTCCAACAAGTGGAAAAGTGGGACAACCATATACCTACACGTTCAAGTCAACAGACCCTGATAATGACAACGTATACTACTTCATCAATTGGGGTGACCAAACGAACAGCAGCTGGCTTGGTCCTTACCCTTCGGGGCAAGAAATACTTGTCAATCATACATGGGCTCAAACAGGTGTGTACGCTATCACAGCGAAAGCAAAAGATATTCACGATGATGAAAGCAACTGGTCAGAACCGTTCACTGTCTCTATCCTCGGACCCAATTTAGAAATCAATATCACCGGAGGCATTGGAGTGAACGCAGTCATCATGAACAATGGGACAGCAAATGCCAGTGGTGTTGAATGGCAGATTCACGTGAAAGGCGGCATTCTTGGATTGATAAATAAGACAGTGAATGGGACGATTGACATCCCGATGGGAGAATCAAGAACAGTCTCAACAGGGTTATTCCTTGGACTTGGTCCCATCACCATCACAGCAAGAGCTGCTGATAAAGAAAAGACAGCGACAGGAATAATTCTCCTGTTTTATGTTATTGGAGTAAGATAATACTCCAATACCTCTTCCTCTTTTTTTTCTTAATAAAAAAGAAGGGATGAGGCTACTGGAAATGTGCTGGGTGTAGGCCGTAAGCCTCTTTATCACCTATGGAAAATAACAAATTTTGGAAAATTTGAGGATGTAATGTTATGGAAAATTCTTATTATTTTTTGATAGATTTAATAAAGAAATAGTTATTATGAGCTTACTGTTAGGATGGAGCAATGACTGAACAGAATCCTGATTTTAAACAACCACCTTGGGTGCAAAGCCCCTCTGAAGTCATGAATTGGATTGACGCAACACATCCTTCGAAGAAAACAAAAGGTAAAAAACACGTAGCATCCAGTGAAGAGATTCTTCGAAATCTTCATGTTTGTTTCGATTTGGACGTTGAACAAAAAAAGATACCCCCGGGGAATATTATTTTAAAATTCATAACGATGATTACCAGGAATGGATTTGTTGAAGAAGGGTTTGAACTCATTCCAACAGTTGAACTTGTTTTACGAGGACTTGCGAAGGCGAAGTTTAAAAATATTGTAAAAATAGTTTTTAATGAAAAAACTATATATCGTCATTCGGGTAACAATCCTGATCTAAGAAAAACTATCGATGATTTCAGCGATATTACCAATGACGTCCAAACAGGAAAATCAGTCGAAGTAACCGCTATTTTAAAAGAAGGAATGAAAAGTCTCGCTATCGTAAAAATTATGAAGATACACAAGGAAAAGGATCATGCAGTCGATATTCAGATAAAGGGAGGAATTAAGAAGGAATTGTATCACACGTTTCTTAATTATCTTACTGAGAAGCTTGGTTTAAAAGTTGACTAAGAGAAATTTCTATGACAGAGTCATTTAAGATAAGTGAGATAAGGGCTGCGCCCTTATAATCTCCCGTTCCGCCTCGTTTCCTCGGCAAGCCCTTCGGGCGTTGCCGCATCCTCACTCGGCGGTCAGGTTAGGTAGTCGTTGCTGACGATCATCAACTAC